>Ga0116217_10002789_pt1 | contig 16141 bp, 15 predicted proteins | sample Sb_taG_6_FD_89697 | JGI IMG/M metagenome (GOLD analysis project Ga0116217, IMG submission 89697) | Peat soil microbial communities from Weissenstadt, Germany - Sb_50d_4_PS metaG | ecosystem: Environmental > Terrestrial > Soil > Wetlands > Peat | place: Germany: Weissenstadt | collected 2010-09-21 | reverse complement strand
CGCCATTGCGCGCGCCTCGTCTTCAGCTTCGTCGGCGAGGAGGGAAGTGGAGAGAGAATCGGCGATGGTGGTGCGGTCGAGCACGTCTCTAGCGGACTCTGCCACCCTGGCAAAAACGCGCCTGATTTCACAGTTCTCTTCGGTGACACAGTCGGAGCAGCGGCGATAGGCGATGCGGCTCAAACAGGGCAAAGGTGCAATTGGGCCGTCGATAATGCGCAAGACCTGCCCGAAGGTGATTCGGTCCGGCGACATCAGCAGGCTATAGCCGCCAAGCTTCCCCCGCCGGCTTTGCACGATGCCATGGTGTTTTAATTCAAGCAGGATCTGCTCCAGGAACTTTCGCGGGATCTTTTTGCGGGCAGCAATCTCGCCAATTATCAGCGAGTCGCCGTCCTTGGCGAGCGCCACCAGGGCGCGGAGCGCATATTTGGCCTTTTGCGAGATCATATAGGAATTGCCGCCTAAACCCGATATGAATAGTGGAATTATATAAGCCACACCCCTTAGGAAACAACAAGCTGACTCGCGACTTTATGGGTAGCGGGTTTTGGTGATGAGCCAGCGGCGGCGGCTTGGCCGATCAGGCCTCGAAGTCTCGGCGTTTGGCCTTGGCTGCATGGCGATGAGCGACTTCTACGGCCCGCGGGATGAGCAGGAGGCGATTGCCACCATTCATCGCGCCATCGAGCGTGGCGTCAATTTTCTCGATACCTCCAATATCTACGGCTTGGGCAGGAACGAGGAGCTTATCGGCCGCGCGATTCTCGACCGGCGCCACCTTCTGGTGCTTGCCACAAAATGCGGCAGCGTGCGCGCGCCAGACGGGAGGTTCGTCGGCGTCAATGGGCGCCCCGATCATGTTCGAGCGGCCTGCGAAGCGAGCTTGCAGCGCCTGAAGGTCGATAGCATCGATCTCTATTATCTGCACCGGGTCGACCCCGAAACGCCCATCGAGGAGACGGTGGGAGCGATGGCGGGGCTCGTGCGGCAAGGAAAGGTGGGTTATCTCGGCCTTTCGGAGGCGGCGCCAAAGACTCTGCGCCGGGCGCACTCCACCCACCCGATCGCGGCGCTGTAGACCGAATATTCGCTGCTAAGCCGCGAGCCGGAAGGCGAGATCTTCGACACCGTGCGCTCCCTTGGCATCGGTTTCGTCGCCTATACGCCGCTCGCCCGCGGCTTGCTCACAGGAAAGATTCAAGGACCTGTCCCAATTCGGCCCCGACGATTGGCGCCCCCGCCTGCCCCGCTTCCAACCACCAAATTTCGAGGGCAACCTCAGGCTCGTGGCGGGGTTGGAGGCCATTGCCGCCCGCAAAAGCGCAACGACGGCTCAGCTTGCGCTCGCCTTTGTGCTTGCTCATGGTGCCGACATCGTTGCCATCCCGGGGGCCGAGCGGCGTTTGGAGCTTGAGGAAAATCTCGCGGCCCTCGACCTGGAATTGACCGCAGAGAACCTCGCCGAGCTCGATGCAACCATCCCGCCGGGCGCCGCTTTTGCGACCGCTACCAATAAGACCAGATGAAGGCCGTGAACCGCTAAAGCTCTCAGTACACGGTTTCGCCGCGTCCGGGTCTTGACGAGAGGCAGCAAGGTGCCCCACCAACAGGTCATGGCGCGCGCCCCCAAGAAGCTCCACATCAAGACCTTCGGCTGCCAGATGAATGCCTATGACGCCTCACGCATGGAAGAGGCGCTGGGCATTCACGGCTACGAGCCGACCGAGGATATGGCCAAGGCCGATCTCGTCATCCTCAACACCTGCCACATTCGCGAGAAGGCCGCCGAGAAGATCTATTCCGAGCTCGGACGGGTGCGCGAGGTGAAGCGGCTCAGGAGCAGCCTCGGCCTCGACACCATGATCGCGGTGGCGGGATGCGTCGCCCAGGCCGAAGGGCGCGCGATTCTGGAGCGCGCCGCCGTCGTCGACCTCGTGGTCGGGCCGCAGAGCTATCATCGTCTGCCAGACCTCATTGCCCGAGTAGAGACGCGCGAGCGCGTCGTCGCCACGGACTTCCCCGCTGAGGACAAGTTCCTGCATCTGCCCGCGCGGCCGATCAGCCGCAGGCTGACTTCAGCCTTCATCACCGTGCAGGAAGGGTGCGACAAGTTTTGCTCCTTTTGCGTCGTGCCCTATACGCGCGGCGCTGAATATTCGCGGCCAGCCGCCGCAATCATCGCGGAAGCCGAGAGGCTCGCAGCCTCCGGCGTGCGCGAGCTCACGCTGCTCGGCCAGAATGTGAACGCCTATCGGGGGACCGGCCTCGACGGCGCGGATTGCTCGCTCGCCAAGCTGCTCGAGCGGCTCGCGAAGATGCCGGCGATCGAGCGCCTCCGCTATACCACGAGCCATCCGCGCGACATGGACGAAGACCTCATCGCGCTGCATGCGGATGAGCCGAAGCTCATGCCCTATCTGCACCTGCCCTTCCAGGCGGGCTCGGACCAGATTCTTGCCGCCATGAACCGCAAGCACTCGAGCGACGATTATGCCGAGCTGGCTGGACGGATCAGGCAGGCGCGCCCCGACATCGCACTCTCCACCGATATCATCGTGGGATTTCCGGGCGAGACCGACGCCGATTTCGAGGAGACCATGGCGCTCGTCCGGCACATCGGTTTCGCGCGCGCCTTCTCCTTCAAATATAGCGCGCGCCCAGGCACACCCGCGGCTTCGCTGCCGGACCAGGTGCCCGACGGGATCGCGCGGGAGCGCCTGCATGTCTTGCAAGACCTGATCGAGAACGAGGCGCGCGCCTTCGACAAAGGCACGATCGGCCGGAGCCTTAAGGTGCTGTTCGAGCGAGCGGGACGGAAACCCGGTCAGATCGCCGGGCGTTCTCCCTATCTGCAGGCCGTACACGGGGAAGGGCGGGAGGCGCTGATCGGCCAGATCGTGGAGGTTGACATTGTGGGCGTGGGGCCAAACAGTCTCACCGGTGTCATCAAATCGGAGTTTGAATGGCGCGAACCAGTTCAGGCGGCCGTGTGACCAAGGCCAGCGGACGGAGACCGCCATTGACGCGTGGAGGCAGGGCCGCGCCTGAGAAGCGCGGGAGCGCCTCGTCTGGCAATGGTCGCGAAGAGCCCCTCGTCGTGTTCTTCGACGACATCCGGCTGGTGCGCGATCTCCTCGGCGATTATGACGCCAATCTCGCGGTGCTCGAGGACCGGCTCGGGGTCCAGGCCGTGGTCAACGGCAATGCGGTGAGCTTGCGCGGGCCCGAGCAGTCCCGTGAGACCGCGAGAGCCGTGCTCGAGCAGCTTTACGGCCGGCTCGCGCAAGGCGAGATGATCGGCGTGGGCGAGGTGGTCGGCGCCATCCGGCACGCGCGCACTATCGAGCCTGAGGCCGAGGCCGAGCCGCAGGACGAGAAACTCCCCGCCGCCCAGCAGATGATCAGGACGCGGAAGCGGCTGGTCACCGCCCGCACCCTCGCCCAGAGCACCTATCTCTCGGCGCTCGAGACCCACGACCTCGTCTTCACCACGGGCCCGGCCGGGACGGGCAAGACTTATTTGGCGGTCGCCTATGCCGCGGCGCGTCTCGAAAGCGGCAAATGCGACCGGCTGATCCTGTCGCGCCCGGCCGTCGAGGCGGGGGAACGGCTCGGCTTTCTGCCCGGCGACATGCGCGAGAAGGTCGATCCCTATTTGCGCCCGCTCTATGATGCGCTCTACGACGTGCTCGCGCCCGAGCGGGTCGAACGCGGACTCGCCACCGGCATGATCGAGATCGCTCCGCTCGCCTTTATGCGCGGCCGCACCCTGTCCCACGCCATCATCATCCTGGATGAGGCGCAAAACTGCACGCCGGTGCAGATGAAGATGTTCCTGACAAGGCTCGGCGAGCAGAGCAAGATGATCGTCACCGGGGATCCGACGCAAGTGGACCTACCCCCTGGCAAGGACTCCGGCCTGCTCGAGGCCGTCTCCATTCTCAAGGGTATCGAAGACATCGCCCATATCGCCTTCACCGTCCGCGACGTCGTCCGCCGCGAGCTGGTGGGCAAGATCGTCGACGCCTATGAGGCCGCACCCCAGCGGGGTGAGCGTCATGGTTGACCCTGGCCCCAGTAGTCCCGACCAAGGTCGCGGCGGCGCTTCGCGTCCGCCTCGGCTGGACGTGGAGATCGTCCGCCAGACGGAGCTTTGGGATCGCATCCCCGTCAGCGACACCAGACTGTCACAGGCGGCGATGGCTGCCTTCATGGCGGTTGCCCCAACTGGACAAGGGCCGTACGAGGCAACCCTCGTCCTTGCCGACGATCAGGCGATGCGGACTTTGAACCGCACCTGGCGCGGCAAGGACGCTCCCACCAATGTGCTGTCGTTCCCGGCCGGCGAGACGGTGGGCGAGGTCTTTCCCTGTCCGCTCGGCGACGTGGTGCTTGCCGGAGAGACGGTGCTGCACGAGGCGGCACTGCAGGGCGTCGCCGCCGCCGATCACGTCTCTCATCTCGTCGTGCACGGCATGCTGCATTTGCTTGGGCACGACCATGCGCGCGACGACGAGGCGGAACGGATGGAAGCCCTGGAGACCGAGGTTCTTCTGGGCCTCGGCATCGCCGACCCCTATGCGGAAGCGCGTCCAGCCGACGTCGCGGAGGTGTCACCATGAGCAACGCCCCCCTGACCGAGGGAGAGCTGCCGCCGGCAAGCAACCAACCGGCGGAAGAGGAGGAGCCGTCTTGGCTCGAGCGCCTCTTGGCGCGGTTCGGCCTCGGCGAAGAGCCGGACCTGCGCGAGGTGATCGAGGATGCTCTCGCCCGCAGCACGGGCGCGGGCGACTCATTCAGCGCGCAGGAGCGCGGCATGCTCCTCAACATCCTCCGCTTCGGCAAGCTTACGGTCGAGGATGTCATGGTCCCCCGCGCCGACATCATCGCGGTGGAGGAGTCGATCACCATCGACGAGCTGATGCGCGTGTTCCGCCAGGCCGAGCACTCGCGGCTACCGGTGTATCACGAGACGCTCGATGACCCGCGCGGCATGATCCATATCCGCGATCTGATGTCCTGGATCACCGCCGAGGCCGAAACCGCCGAAGGCTCGGGGCTTGAGCTTAGCGCCGTCGATCTCGGCCGCACCGTGGGCGCGATCAACATCACGCGCGAGATCCTCTACGTGCCGGCGTCCATGCCGGTGCTCGATTTGCTGCTCAGGATGCAGTTGTCGCGCCGGCACCTTGCCCTGGTGGTCGACGAATATGGCGGCACCGACGGGCTCGTCTCTATCGAGGATTTGGTGGAGGAGGTGGTGGGCGAGATCGAGGACGAGCACGACGTCGCCGACGAGCCGCTGATCCGCGAGGACCCGCGACTCGGCCTCGTTGCCGACGCGCGGACGCCGATCGAGGATCTCGAGCGGCATCTCGGCGTGGAGCTGGTATCGCCCGAGGAGGAGGAGGACATCGACACCCTCGGAGGTCTGGTGTTCTCGCTTTCCGGCCGCATCCCATCGCGCGGCGAGCTGGTGCGTCACCCAAACGGCATCGAGTTCGAGGTGCTGGACGCCGACCCGCGCCGCATCAAGAAGCTCCGCATCCACACGCCGCAAGAGTGCAAGCAGGCGCAACCGGCAGCCCCGGCGCCAGAGAGCGCGTGAGTGCTTGAGTCGATCTCCGTGCAACGCGCGGCCAATTGGGTAGCGCAACTCACGGGCGCCAAGCGCGCAGCCCTTGCCGCTTCCGCCGGCGCCTTGTCGGTGCTCGCCTTCGCCCCCGTGCATGGCTGGCCCGTGCTGTTCGTTAGCTTCGGTCTGCTCGTGTGGCTGCTCGATGGCTGCCACGCGCGACATGCCGAGCTCCGCCCGCGGTTGCAATGCGCGGGCCTAGCCGGCTTCTGGTTCGGCTTCGGCTATTTCCTGACCGGTCTCTATTGGATCGCCGAGGCCTTCCTGGTTGAGCCTTGGCGTCATGGTTGGCTTATTCCCTTCGTCATGACGCTGCTGCCTGGCGGCATGGCGCTGTTCTTCGCCGCGGCGGCCGCGCTTGCCATGCTGCTGTGGCGACCGGGCGCGGCGAGGGTGTTCGCCCTCGCCATCGCCTTCGGCCTCGCCGAGTTCGCCCGCGGCCATGTGCTCACCGGCTTGCCCTGGAACCTCATCGGCTACGGGCTCGCCGCGACCGCCGCAACGATGCAGCTCGCCGCTGTCCTCGGCGTGTATGCCTTGAGCCTCCTGGCCGTGCTCCTCTTCGCGAGCCCCTTGGCCATTTTCGCGCCGGAAGGGTCGGGGCTTGCCCAGCGCAAAGGCGCGGGCCTGCTCGCTCTCGTCCTCCTGCTTGCGTTTCTCCTCGGCATCGTCTGGGGCGAAAGGCGGCTCGCGGGCGACGACCTCGCCACCACCGGCGTGCGGCTTCGCATCGTCCAGGCAGATGTGGATCAGGCCAATAAATGGCGTCCCGAGAACAGCGCCGAAATCTTCAACGACTATCTCGATCTCACCAAGTCCGGAGGCGGTTCGCCGGGCCTCAACGGCATCGGGCTGGTGATCTGGCCGGAGACAGCGGTCCCCTTCCTCTTGGCCGAGTCCTCCGACGCGCTGCTCGCCATCGGCAATCTCTTGCCCGAAGGGACTACCTTGCTCGTGGGTGCCGTGCGGCTCGGCGAGGAACGCGACGCGCAAGGCCGCCTCACCTCCCGGCGCATCTACAACAGCCTGCTCGTGATCGACGACAAGGCTCAGATTCTCGGCACCTATGACAAGATCCACCTCGTCCCGTTCGGGGAGTACCTGCCCTTTCAAGACTTCATGGAGCGTCTCGGGATCATGCAGCTCACCGGCGTGCGCGGCGGGTTCAGCCCAGGCTCGCGCCCTCGCCTGCTCTCCATTCCCGGCGCTCCGCCGGCAAGCCCACTGATCTGCTACGAAATCATTTTTCCCGACGACGTCACCGACAAGGAGACGAGACCCGGTTGGCTGCTCAACGTGACTAACGATGCTTGGTTCGGCACGAGCGCCGGTCCCCATCAGCATTTTCATCAGGCGGAACTACGGGCAGTCGAACAGGGTTTGCCCGTGGTGCGCGCCGCCAATACCGGAATCTCGGCGATCATCGATCCCTATGGGCGCGTCGTCGCCGAGCTTGGACTCGGGAAGGAAGGTGTCGTCGATGGGCTGCTGCCGCAAGCCTTGCCGCCCACGCCCTTCGCGCGATGGGGACGGCTGATCGAGGGCTTGGTTCTCGCGCTCGCAATTGCCGGCTGGCTCGCGCTTCGCGTGCGCCGCTCGAGATAAATTCAAAAGCTGCTCGCAATTGCGGAAAAAGTGGCGGCGCAAAAACCCGCAATCGGACGTGCCATGTTTCTTGAGGGGAAATCGTTGACTGTGAGGCAAGGTGACGCGCTTGACGGACCTGGGATGCGCCCCTAAGAACTTGCCAAGGGGGCTATGCACAAAAATCCGTCGTTAACGTTTGGAACATCATGACTCTGGTGAGTGAGCGCATGGCAGGCAAGAAGCCAAACCCCGTCGATCAGCATGTCGGCAGCCGGGTCCGCTTACGTCGTATGCTGCTTGGCATGAGCCAAGAGCGGCTCGGCGAGAGCATGGGGCTCACCTTTCAGCAGGTGCAGAAATACGAAAAAGGCGTGAACCGCATCGGTGCGAGCCGGCTGTTCCAGATTTCCAAGATTCTCGATGTCCCCGTGCAGTTCTTCTTCGAGGAAGCTCCCCATAGCGATGGGCGCGCGGCGCCGGGCATGGCGGAAGGCGAATCGGAAGCCTTCATCCTCGAATTCCTCAACAGCCGTGAAGGGCTCGAGCTCAACCGCGCCTTCGTCAAGATCGCCGACCCAAAAATCCGCAAGAGTGTCGTCGATCTCGTTCGGGCCTTGAGCGCCGGCGGCAACAGCACGTCCTGATCTGACGTCGGCGGGCTTGACCGCCTCGCCTCTCTCTTGCAAGAAACCCGCGCGGAGCTGGGTGCATCTTCCAGCGTTGAATGTCAGGGGGGTCCCGTGGCGACTCGGCGGAACTACGTCTTCACTAGTGAATCGGTTTCCGAGGGTCACCCCGACAAGGTATGCGACCGCATCTCCGATGCCGTGGTCGATCTCTACCTCGCCGCCGATCCACATGCGCGGGTGGCGATCGAGACGCTCGTGACCACGAACCGCATCATCATGGCGGGCGAGGTGCGCGGACCGGAGACGGTGACGGCGGCCCTGATCGAGGAGGCGGCGCGGCGCGCGGTGCGCGAGATCGGCTACGAGCAGAAGGGCTTCCACTGGAAGCACGCCGAATTTCAATATTATGTGCATGAGCAATCCGCCGACATCGCGCGCGGCGTGGATGCCGACATCGAGAAGCAGAAGGAAGAGGGCGCCGGCGATCAGGGCATCATGTTCGGCTATGCCTGCCGCGAGACCGAGCCCTTGATGCCGGCGCCGATCTACTACGCGCACCGCATTCTGCATGAGATGGCGAAGGCAAGGCATACCGGCCGGACGCCTGAGCTCGGCCCCGACGCCAAGAGCCAGGTCACCTTGGCTTACGAGGACGGGAAGCCGGTCCGCGCGGAGTCGATCGTGGTCTCCACCCAGCATGGCGAGGATGTGAGCCAGCCCCGCGTCAAAGAGATCGTCAGGGGCTTCATCGACGAGGTGATGCCGCAGGGCTGGATCGGTCGCGACACCAAATTCTACGTGAATCCCACCGGCCGCTTCGTCATCGGTGGCCCTGACGGTGATGCCGGCGTGACCGGCCGCAAGATCATCGTCGATACCTATGGCGGTTCCGCGCCGCATGGCGGCGGCGCCTTTTCCGGCAAGGACCCGACCAAGGTCGACCGCTCTGCCGCCTACGCCGCCCGCTACCTCGCCAAGAACGTCGTGGCGACCGGGCTCGCCGACCGCTGCACGCTGCAGGTGTCCTATGCCATCGGCGTCTCGGAGCCGCTCTCGCTCTATGTCGATCTGCACGGCACCGGCAAGGTCGAGGAAGCCGAGCTCGAGCAGGCGCTGCGCCGCGTCATGGATTTGAGCCCCCGGGGCATCAGAGAGCATCTCCGCTTGGGCCGCCCGATCTATGAGCGCACCGCGGCCTACGGCCATTTCGGCCGGCAGCCGGACAATGACGGCGGCTTCTCCTGGGAGCGTCTCGATCTCGTTGAGTCGATCCGCGCCGAGCTCATGTGACGCCGAAGGCGCGTTGGCCACAACGTTGCATGCGTCATGGCCGGCCTTTGTCCCGGCCATCCACGTCTAATCTTGACGAAGGAAATTCGTGGATGCCCGGCACAAGGCGGGGCATGACGAGCTTGGTGAGGTCTCAAGAACCAGCCATGTACGAGACGGCACATTTGCGATCCTATGGCCGGCGCAAGGCGCGGCCCTTGAGCGAGCGGAAGCAGCGCCTGCTGGACGAGCTTTTGCCGCGCTTGCGCATCCCTCTCGGCGCACCTGCTCCCTCCTCGCTCGCAGAGCTGTTCTATCAACCCGTCGGGGAGGTCTGGCTCGAGATCGGCTTCGGCTCGGGCGAGCATCTCTCTTGGCAGGCGGAGCGTCATCCCGATGTCGGCTATATCGGCTGCGAGCCTTTCATCAACGGGGTGACGAGCCTGCTCGGCCGGATCGAGACAGCGGGGCTCAAGACGGTCCGCATCCATAATGGCGACGCGCGCGAGGTGCTTCACTGGCTGCCCACGGCTTCGATCGGACGCATCTTCCTGCTTTTCCCGGACCCTTGGCCGAAGCAGCGGCACGCAAAACGCCGATTGCTTTCACCAGAGACCGTGGCCCAATTGGCGCGGGTGCTCCGGCCGGGCGGGGAGCTTAGATTTGCGACCGACAACGGCGGCTATGCCGGCCACGCGCTTCGGGCGATGCTCCTGGCCGGGGTCTTTCAGTGGACCGCCGAGTGCGCCCGGGACTGGCGGACGAGGCCGCCTGACTGGCCGGAGACGCGCTATGAACGGAAAGCCTTGAGCGCGGGCCGCAAACCGGCCTATCTCAGCTTCCGCCGTCTCTGATACGAAGTGTCGCTACCTGAAGGGAGCCAATGGGTGCGCGCGCTCGCCCTGGTGCTGATATTCGTCGCTTCGCCCGCCCTAGCGCTGGAGCAGACCCAGATCCAGGCCGCCTGCTACACCGATTGCGAGAAGGAGACGCATTCGAGCCCAGAGTACAAGGCCTGCCTTGCGCGCGCCGCCGACACGGCCGATGCGTTGCTCAATGACGAATGCCAGACGCTGCAGCAGGGCGTCAACGCCGCGGCCAAGGAGATGGACGTGAAACCCGATGCCCAGCTCGGCATGCTCAAAGACGCGCAGAGGCAATGGATCGAGTTTCGCGACAAAAATTGCGACTTCGAGGATGGCATCGCTTTTGGCGCCACCGCGACGGGCGGCTATGCCTCATCCTGCATCTGCGCTCTAAGTTACGAGCGTACCAACGATTTCGACCGCATTCGGCACTCGGTGCTGGGGCAATAGGGGAAGCGCAAGCCTCCTTGAATCCTTTGGAAAAGACCGTATATTAGTGGCGAACTCATGATTGGTTTGATCAGGAGTGGGCCTTCCGCCCGCTCCTTTTTGTTAGGCGTCCCGCCTTGCCGCATTGCCCCGCGGGGGTCATGGCCTCACCGATGTCGAGCCGCTCAGCAAGCGCCGATCACCGCTTCTCCAACGAGACGGGAGTCGCACGCGAGATCGCCGATCTCGCCGAGCCGGTGCTGGAGGAGCTCGGCTTCCGCCTGGTGCGGGTGAAAGTGTCGGGCCGCGACGGGGGCACGGTGCAGATCATGGCGGAGCGCGTGCAAGGAGAGATGACGATCGACGATTGCGCCTCGATCAGCCGGAGGATTTCACCCCTCTTCGATGCCCGTGACCCATTGCCCGGAGGCTACCGGCTGGAAGTTTCCACGCCCGGTATCGACCGGCCTCTGGTGCGGCCTAGCGACTTCGCGTCATGGGTGGGTCACGAGGCGAAGATAGAGCTGAAAGAGCTCGTCGATGGCAGAAAGCGATTCAGGGGCGTGATCGAGGGGATCGGCAATGAAGAAGCGCTGCTGCGCATCGAGCTCCCGGGCGAGGCCGAGGCGCAAACCATCGGCGTTCCGTTCTCGCTGATCGGCGAGGCGAAGCTCGTGGCGAGCAAGGACGTCTTGCGGGCCGATCTCGCCGGCAAGAAGCAGTCACATTGAGGAATTTTCGCGGGACCGGACTCGGGCCCGCCCACTGGATAGAGGAGCGGAGGCAAGAACACATGAATCAGGCAGGCGTTAGCGCCAACAGGCTGGAGCTCCTGCAGATCGCGGACGCGGTCGCGCGCGAGAAGGCGATCGATCGCCAGGTGGTGATCATGGCGATGGAGGACGCGATCCAGAAGGCCGCCAAATCGCGCTATGGCAGCGAGAACGAGATCAAGGCCGAAGTCGACCCCAAGACGGGCGAGATCAGGCTCGCGAGGCTGCTCGAAGTGGTCGAGCAGGTGACGATGGAGGCGACCCAGATTTCGCTCGCGGAGGCGCGCCGGCGCAATCCGGCGGCGCAAGTCGGAGACTTCATCGCCGAGCCCCTCCCGCCGCTCGATTTCGGCCGCGTCGCCGCGCAGAACGCAAAGCAAGTGATCGTGCAGAAGGTGCGCGAGGCCGAGCGCGAGCGCCAATATGACGAATACAAAGATCGCATCGGCGAGATCGTCAACGGCATCGTCAAGCGAGTCGAATATGGCAACGTCATCGTCGATCTCGGCCGCGCCGAGGCCATCGTGCGCCGCGACGAGACGCTGCCGCGAGAGAACTTCCGCTATGGCGACCGCATCCGCGCCTATGTCTACGACGTCCGCCGCGAGCAGCGCGGGCCCCAGATCTTCCTGTCGCGAACGCATCCGGAGTTCATGGCCAAGCTGTTCGCCCAAGAGGTGCCGGAGGTCTATGACGGCATCGTGACCATTAAATCCGTGGCGCGGGATCCCGGCAGCCGCGCCAAGATCGCCGTGGTGTCGAGGGACGCCTCCATCGACCCCGTCGGCGCCTGCGTCGGTATGCGCGGAAGCCGTGTCCAGGCCGTGGTCAACGAGCTGCAGGGCGAGAAGATCGACATCATCCAATGGTCCCCCGACGCCGCCACCTTCATCGTCAACGCGCTGGCGCCGGCCGAGGTGGTCAAGGTGGTGCTCGACGAGGACGCCGAGCGCATCGAGGTGGTGGTGCCGGATGTGCAGCTGTCGCTCGCCATCGGCCGCAAAGGTCAGAATGTCAGGCTCGCCTCGCAGCTGACCGGATGGGACATCGACATCATGACCGAGGCCTCAGAGTCGGAGCGCCGCCAGGCCGAATTCGCCGAGCGCTCGGCGATGTTCATGGAGGCGCTCGACGTGGACGAGGTCATCGCGCAGCTGCTCGCCTCCGAAGGCTTCAGCTCGATCGAGGAGGTGGCGTTCGTGGAGCCTTCCGAGATCGCCTCAATTGAGGGCTTCGACGAAAACACCGCGGCTGAGATTCAGACCCGCGCCCGCGAGCATCTGGAGAAGATCGAGGCCGAGCAGGACGCCAAGCGCAAGGCGCTCGGGGTGTCTGACGAATTGGCCGCGATTCCCGGCCTCACCACGGCGATGCTTGTCGCGCTCGGCGAGAAGAACGTGAAAAGCGTGGAGGACCTCGCCGACTGCGCCACCGACGACCTGTTGGGGTGGAACGAGCGCAAGGACAAGGAGACCATCCATCACGAAGGCATTCTCGATGCCTTCGGCCTTGCGCGGCCGGACGCGGAGGAGCTGATCCTGGCTGCCCGCGTCAAGGCCGGATGGATCGAGGAAGCCGATCTCGTGAGCGAGCCCGAGGCGGTCGACGCCGAGGCAAGCGCGGGTGACGATCAGGGCGAGGCGCAAGGCGACGGCGCCGCGTCATGAGCGGTGTCCGGCGTCATGAGCTTGCAAGGAGAAGAGGCCGTTGCGACAGGATCTGGCGGACCCACAGCATGGAACGCGGGACGAGGCGGGAGACGCCGTCCGCCGCTGCGCTCTGACGCGTGACCGCCTGCCCAAGCAGGACCTGATCCGTTTCGTCCTCGCCCCCAGCGGCGAAATCGTCCCCGACCTCAAGGAGCGGCTTCCAGGCCGTGGCGTCTGGGTGACGGCGGCCCATGACCGGGTGGCGGAAGCGGCCAAGCGCAACGTCTTCGCCCGGGCCCTTAAGACCGACGTGAAGGTGCCGGCGGAGTTGGCCCTCAAGGTCGACCGGCTGCTGGCCGCGGACGCCCTGGGCGCGCTCGCCCTCGCCAACAAGGCGGGCGAGGTCGTGTTCGGCACCGCCAAGGTCGAGGAGGAAATCGCCAGAGGCCGCTCCGCGGCGCTGATCCATGCGAGCGATGCGGCGGAAGACGGGTGCCGCAAGCTCGACGGCAAGTTCCGCGCGAATGCAAGGGATGGGGCGCCCCCCCCGACCCGCCTATTTACCGCGGATGAATTGGGTTTGGCATCGGGCCGGACAAATGTGATACATGCAGCCGTCATCCAGGGCGGAGCGGCTGCGAATTTCCTCGCCGGCGCCTCGCGCGTCGAACGTTACCGCAAGGGCAGTACCGCCTTTTCAAGCCAGGCTGGATCGGACACGGACAAGGAATGAGCGAGACTAACGAGACTGAAGACAAGACCGCTCGCGGTGGCAGGAAGATGACGCTGAACATGCGCCGTACAGTGGAATCCGGCCATGTGCGCCAGAGCTTCAGCCATGGGCGCTCTAAGTCCGTTCTGGTGGAAAAGAAGAAGCGGCGAGCCGTAGGCTCCGCTCCCGCGGCCCCACCCGTGGAGGAAGCCAAGCCAAAGGTGACAGTGGCGGCCGCGCCGGAGCGGGCTCCCGCCCCTACCCGCGAAGAGGCTCAGCAGCGCCGTCCGGGCGTGGTGCTCCGCGCGCTGTCCGACGATGAAAAGGATGCGCGCCTGAGGGCGCTGCAGGAGTCGCGTCATCGGGAGGCCGAGGAGCGCGAGAGGGCCAAGCAAGACGCCGAGCGCCGCATAGTCACGGACGAGCAGCGCGCGAAAGAGAACGAAGAGGCCGTCGAGCGGCAGAAAAAGGAAGACGAACGGCGCGAGGCCGAGGCCGAGGCGCGCCGCAAGGGCGAGGAAGCCGCCCGCAAGCACCTCGTCGTCAAGGAAGAGGAGGAGGAGGCTCCCCGCGCGCAAGAGGCGCGCCACAAGAAGGAGCGTCCGGTCAAGCCGCGGGCGGGCGATGAGCCGCGGGTGCGCGGCCGCCTCACCATCACCAACGCACTCGACGAGGAGCAGCGCCAGCGCAGCCTCGCCTCGCTGAAGCGCCACCGCGAGCGTCAGAAGAAGCAAATCGCTCCGCAAGCGCAACAGAAGATCCAGCGCGAAGTGGTAGTGCCTGAAGTCATCACCATCCAGGAGCTCGCCAACCGCATGGCCGAGCGCGGCGTCGACGTCATCAAATTCCTGATGAAGGACGGCGAGATGCACAAGATCACCGACGTGATCGATGCCGATACCGCTCAGCTCGTCGCCGAGGAATTCGGGCATATGGTGCGCCGCGTGTCCGAGGCCGACGTCGAGGAGGGCTTCATCGGCGCGGAGGACAGCGCCGAGGACGTGCAGCACCGCGCGCCGGTGGTCACGATCATGGGTCACGTCGATCACGGCAAGACCTCCTTGCTCGACGCCATCCGCGCGACCAACGTGGTCTCCCAGGAGGCCGGCGGCATCACCCAGCATATCGGCGCCTATCAGGTGGAGATCCCGACAGGCCAGAAGATCACCTTCATCGACACGCCGGGCCACGAGGCCTTCACCGCGATGCGCGCCAGAGGCGCCAAGGTGACGGACATCGTCGTGCTCGTGGTCGCCGCCGATGACGGGGTCAAGCCGCAGACGGTGGAGGCGATCAATCACGCCAAGGCCGCGCATGTGCCCATGATCGTCGCCATCAACAAGATCGACAAGCAAGGCGCGGACCCGAAGCGCGTGCGCACCGAGCTGCTCAACCATGAGATCGTGGTGGAGAGCCTGGGCGGCGACACGCTCGAGATCGAGGTCTCGGCGCTGAAGAAGATCGGCCTCGACAAGCTGCTCGAGGCCATCCTGCTGCAGGCCGAGGTGCTCGAGCTGACCGCCAATCCGGACCGCCCGGCGGAGGGCGTCATCGTCGAGGCCAAGCTCGAGCGCGGGCGTGGACCCGTGGGTACGGCGCTGGTCCAGCGCGGCACGCTGCATCTCGGCGATCTCGTCGTCGCGGGCTCGGCCTGGGGCCGCGTGCGCGCGCTGATCGACGATCTGGGCGAGCCGGTGAAGAGCGCCGGCCCCTCGGTCCCGGTCGAGGTGATGGGCTTCGATAGCGCCCCGGAGGCGGGCGATCAGTTCGCCGTCGTCGAGAACGAGGCGCGGGCGCGGGAGATCACGAGCTACCGCATGCGCGAGCGGCGCAAGCGTCTTGCCGTTGCGGGCCAGCGCGGCTCGCTCGAGCAGATGATGAGCCAGCTGAAGACGGCCGGCACCAAGGAATTCACGCTTCTGATCAAGGGCGACGTGCAAGGCTCGGTCGAGGCCATCGTCGCGGCGCTCGACAAGATGGGCACCGACGAGGTCAGGGCGCGCATCATTCATGCGGGCGTAGGCGGCATCACCGAGTCCGATATCTCGCTTGCCGCCGCATCCGGCGCGGTCGTGCTCGGCTTCAACGTCCGTGCCAACGCCCAGGCCCGCGAGGCGGCGGAGCGCGACGGCGTCGAGATCCGCTACTACGCCGTGATCTACGACCTCGTCGACGAGGTGAAGCAAGCCATGTCCGGCCTGCTCGCGCCGACGGTGCGCGAGACCTTCCTCGGCAATGCCGAGATTCTCGAGGTCTTCACCATCTCCAAGGTCGGCAAGGTCGCCGGCTGCCGCGTCACCGAAGGCAAGGTCGAGCGCGGCGCCCAGGTCCGGCTGATCCGCGACAATGTGGTGATCCATGAAGGCAAGCTTTCCACCTTGAAGCGATTCAAGGACGAGGTGCGCGAGGTGGTTGCCGGGCAAGAATGCGGCATGGCCTTCGAGGGCTACCAGGATATGCGCCAGGGCGACGTCATCGAGTGCTTCGAGGTCGAGCACGTCCAGCGCACGCTCTAGAGCGCTATCGCAGCACATGAAATCGCGACAGCGCTCTGCCTTCTGTTGAGTCGCGGGCTGCGACCTCGGGCTT
>Ga0116217_10002788_pt1 | contig 16143 bp, 12 predicted proteins | sample Sb_taG_6_FD_89697 | JGI IMG/M metagenome (GOLD analysis project Ga0116217, IMG submission 89697) | Peat soil microbial communities from Weissenstadt, Germany - Sb_50d_4_PS metaG | ecosystem: Environmental > Terrestrial > Soil > Wetlands > Peat | place: Germany: Weissenstadt | collected 2010-09-21 | reverse complement strand
GCAAGCCATCTGCGTCCGTGTCGCGTAATTGATCTCTCGCCGGCGCCAACGCGCGCTTCGCAGCCTCCATGCAACAAAGTCGCGGGCGCGTGATCGAGCGGGATCGCGTGCAGCCGCGCGACCAGCGCCCGCAGCTGTTTCATCGTGCCGGGCTTCGGCAGCGCAGCACGGTGGATGTGATAGTCGAGATCGAGATCGTCGTCGTCGATCCACGCGGGATGATCGAGTCCGAGCGGCGTCATCTCCAACCGCCGGCGGTACAACGGAAGCTGGTCGAGCCGTGCGACGGTATGGTCGCGAAAACGGGCGAAGACAACGTCCGGATTGGCCGGCGACGCGAAAATCGCCAAGCTTCCGACATTCATCGGAGTCTCGGGCGCCTCTCCGTAGACGAAGGAAGCGTCCAGCGCCGAGAGCCGGTTCATGATAGGCTCCTTCCCGGAGGCGGGGTCTGCGCGTGTATCGCCGGCCCCTCTGGGAGGGATTGGATTTGCGCTGCGGGGATGGCGCTGCAGATCGCCGCTCCTAGCTTTTATATACGATTACCCCATGGCCCCATTGAGCCAAATCAAAGCGGGGCGCCGTCAAGTTGGCCCACCGCCCCCCAAACGGCGCCCAAGCTCTGGAAACGCATGAGGAAGATGAACGACCACCGCCAATATGCCCCTGCAACATTGCGCAATCGCGATTTCATTCTCGGTATCCTTCGTGATGTCCTGCCGACGAGGGGCGTCATCCTCGAGATCGCAAGCGGCTCGGGCGAGCACGTCGTTCATTTTGCCAGAAATTTCCCGAGTCTCGTTTTCCAACCCTCCGATCGAGAGCCGGACGTGTTGCAGAGTGTCGCGGCGTGGGTGAAGGCCACACGCGTCACGAATGTGCGCGCGCCGGTCGTCCTGGACGCCTCGCAATCACCTTGGGCGATCGCTGCGGCTGACGGGCTCATCTGCATCAACATGGTCCACATTTCACCTTGGGATGCGACGCTCGGATTGATCAGGGGCGCGGCCGCGATACTTCCACCTGCGGCGCCGTTCTATCTCTATGGTCCATACAAACGTGAAGGATTCGCAACGACCCCGAGCAACCAAGCGTTCGACCGAAGCCTTCGCGATCGCAACCCGACCTGGGGTCTGCGAGACCTCGAAGCGGTCGCAGCGATCGCGCAATCCGTCGGATTCTCGGTTCCGACTATCACCGAGATGCCCGCAAACAATCTGAGCGTGGTGTTCCACCGGATCTGATTGGGACGATCCACCGACGACCCGTTCGTCACTCGAACAGAGTTCTCAAGTGATCGTTGAGGAAGCGACCTGACGGGTCCATTTTGCGGCGGATCGCCTGGAAGTCATGAAAGCGCGGATAGAGCGACGGCATGTCGTCCGCGCGATTGAAATGCAGCTTGCCCCAATGCGGTCGCGCCTGGTATTGCCGGAGGATCGCGTCGACGTCGAGGAGATAGCTCCAATAGTCGATCCCAGGGCCGCCGGAGACGGAGACCGTCACGCTGGCGCGGTGGTAATAAGGGCTCAGCATGCCCGAATCGCCAGCAACGAAACGATATTCCACCGGATAGATGCAATTCGTGTGCTTGGTTAGCATCAGCTCGCGAATTTGCCGCAAGGCCAGCTTGCCGCTCTCGATGGGAATAGCGTATTCGAGTTCGTGAAAGTTTGGAACGTATTCGATCGGATAAATTTCTGAGCTGTAAGCGATACGCTCGAATGTCTTCTCGTTCGAGTAGGGCGGCTCGTCAGTGAGGTTCATCACCTTCATCTCGCAGACGTCGTGCTCGCGCTTGACCGCCGAGACGGCGGAGACGTCGGGCAGGCAGTAGAGATGCCGGGACTCGGCGACCGGACACCAGAAGAAACTGAAATGGCGATTGTTTGCCGCCAGATCGTCGTGCCGTTCCATGCAGGAGTCGAAATCCTCGCGCCACAGGTTTTCCTTGAGGTTGTACGCAGAGACTGCCTGCAGCGTGATCGTCGAGATCACGCCGAGTGTGCCGATGGAAACCTGCGCAGCGGCCATCGTTTCGGGATCCCGGTCGGCGTCGACGTCAAAGACCGACCCGTCTGGCTGGACCAGCCGCATGCCGACCGCCTGGGATGACAGACAGCCAAGACCGAGTCCCGTGCCATGCGTGCCGGTCGACAGGGCGCCGGCGATCGCCTGGGTGTCGATATCGCCCTGATTGGCAAGCGATAGCCCGATCTCTTTTAGAGCGCGGCCGATAACGCCGATCCTCGTGCCTGCGCGCACGACGACGCGCTTGCGATCGAGGTCGGCGCTGACGAGCCCGTGCATGTTGGTCAGGCTTAGCAGCAGGCCGCTGGTCGCGACGATCGGTGTGAACGAATGGCCGGAGCCGGCTACGCGGATGGAAAGATTTTGACGCGAAGCCTCGCGCACGAGCGCAGCCAATTCGTCCTCCGAACCAGGCTCCGCCTTGTGCCGGGTGATGAAGGACTGGTTGCCAACCCAATTGCGCCAGTGCCCGCCCGGCCCCAGCTGCGCCAACGACGTTTGCGTGACACCAATCATGTCGTCATTCCCCTGACCGCCAGGCATCGCGAGCATCAGCCATGCGCGCTCGTCGCGCGCGCAACGCCATCGGACGAGGCAGCGTCAAACGAGACGACCGGTATCAAGGAAGCGCCGCTCTGGAAAGGACTGGATCCTCGGGTTTCACGCTCAACTCCTTGGGGCGCCAACCTCGCCAGCGACCGCCATTCCTTGTCGGAAGATGTAACCCGGAGGTCGCCGAAGCGTCCGCGTCGCCTCCAAGCTGGAACTCAAAGAGCGCATCCTCACCGCCATCGACGACATCAACAAACGCCCCGTCGTCCATTCCTGGTCCTACAAACTCGACCAAGCCGCATGAATAGGATTCGAACCTTGGATACCGTCGTCTAGCGTTCAGACTGAGGGTCAGCGCGCTCGTAGGCCAAGTCATAAATGTGCTTTAAGCGACAATAACGAATCTATGTTCTAACGTCCTTGCATCCCCGGCGGCTCGGGCCACGGCCTCGCCTCGCCCGCCCGCATCGCCTCGAAGGCCCGGGCCACGGCGAGCACGCCGACGTCGTCGAAGCGGCGCCCGACGATCTGCAGCCCGATCGGCAGGCCCTCGTCGTCATGAGCACAATTGATCGTCGCCGCCGGCTGCTCAGACATGTTGAACGCGACAGTGAAGCCGATGTGCGGAAAGGGATCGAGCGGATCGCGGCTGGGCGAGGCCCATTCGGCGGGATAAGCCGTCATCGGCGCGGTGGGCGAAAGCACGAAGTCGAAGCCGACGGTGGCGTCGATCGCAGCCTTTTGCATCGCCTGGATCTGGCTGAAGCTTCGGAAGACATGCTCGCCCGAGAACCCATCCGCCGACTCCGCCCAGTCGCGGATGAACGGCAGCACCGCGGCGCGCTTCTCGGGCTCGAGCGCGTTGATGTCGATGAGCGCGCGCGTGCGCCAGAAGTGGTCGACGCCGTCGAGCATGTCCTGGGTCAGGAACGGCTTAAGGGGCTCGACATGCGCGCCGGCCGCCTCGAAGGCGAGAGCGGCGCGCTCGACGGCGGCGCGGACTTGCGGCGTCGGGGGAGCGCCGCAGCCGGCCTTGAGCATCAGGCCAATGCGCAGGCCCTTGAACGAAGCGGGCTCGATCGCCCAGTCGAGCTTCTCGTATTTGAGGCTCGAATAGTCGCGCACGTCCGGCAGCGACAGGGTCGCCATCATCAAGGCGGCGTCGGCCGCTGAGCGCGTCATTGGGCCGGCGACGCGGCCGATATAAGGGGGATCGATCGGCACGCGGCCCGCGCTGGGCTTGAGGCCGAATATGCCGCACCAGCCGGCCGGCAGGCGCACCGAGCCGCCGATATCGGTCCCGACATGGAGCGGGCCATAGAGCGCCGCCGCCGCGGCGGCCGCGCCCGCCGACGATCCGCCCGGATTACGGTCGAGCTTCCATGGGTTTCGGGCGAGCGGATGGCGGCTCGACAGGCCCGACGAGAGCATGCCGTAATCGGGCATCGTCGTCTTGGCGAAGATGATCGCCCCCGCCTCGCGCAGCCGCGCGGCTGGAGGGGCGTCGGCCGTGGCCGGCGTCATGTCGCTCGCCGCCGTGCCGACCGGCGTCGGCTCGCCACACGTTGCGATATTGTCCTTGACTGTGACCGGCACGCCGTCGAGCGGCCCGATCGGCTCGCCCTTCGCCCAGCGCGCTTCGGAGGCGCGCGCACCTTTGAGCGCCCTCTCCGGAGCATAGAGCCAGGTCGCATGGATATGCGATTCGAACGCTTCCACGCGTTCGATGACGGAGGTCATCGCCTCGACCGGCGACAGTTGGCGCGCGCGGTAGGCGCGAATGAGCTCCAGCGCCGACAGCCGGAAGGGCTGCATCAGCCCCTCCCGCCGCGCTCGCTCACTGCCAGGACATGGCCGCGAGGTCGTTGACGAAGATCGGCGCGTTCTTCCACAGGCCCTTGAGCTTGGCGTCGGCGACCGTCACGTTCGGCAACTGGAACAGGAAGCCATTGACGCAATCCTCGGCGAGCTTCTTCTGCGCCTCGCCGAGCGCCGCCTTGAACGCATCGAGATTGGGCGCGGACGTCACCTTGGCGGTGATCGCCTGGAACGCAGGGCTGTCGTACTGAAAGTAATAGCTTGGATTGGCGTAGATGCCGATGTCGAGCGGCTCGACGTGGCTGATGATGGTCAGGTCGTAGTTCTTGTCCTTGTAGACGCCGCTGAGCCACTGCGCCCATTCGACGTCCTGGATCTTCGCGTTGATCCCGACCTCGGCGAGCTCGGCCGCGATGATCTCCCCGCCCTGACGCGCATAAGCGGGCGGCGGCAGAATGAGGCTGAGGTCGAGCGGCGTCGCGACGCCCGCCTCCTTCACCAGCGCCTTGGCTTTCGCCGGATCATGCGGATACATGCCGGTCAGGTCGACGTAGCCGGGATCGTTGGGCGTCAGATGGCTGCCGATCGGCGCGCCGAGGCCGTTCATTGCGCCGTCGATGATCGCCTTGCGGTCGATGGCATAGGCGATCGCCTGCCGCACCTTGAGGTCGTCGAGCGGCTTCTTCTTGTTGTTCATGGCGAGGATCGTTTTGCCCTCGGTGCCGCCGATCAAGACCTGGAAACGCGGATCGCTTCGGAACTGGTCCAGCGCCTGAACATTGGCGAAGCGCGGGAAAGCATCGACGTCGCCGGCGAGCATCGCAGCGACCGCGGCCGAAGGATCGGAAATGAAGCGGAACGTGGCGCGGCTCAGCGGAATCTTGCCCGCGTCGCGAAAGCCGTCCCATTTGTCGAGGGTGATCGACGAGCCCTTGGTCCAGGAGGAGAGCGTATAGGGTCCGGTGCCGATCGGGTTAGTCGCCTCGTTCGCCGCGCTCTTCTCGTCAAGGATAACCGCTGTCTCGGCGCCCAGATGAAACAGCGCTTCGAAGCTCGGCTCCTTGAACTTGAGCACGACCGTCATCGGATCGGGCGTCTCGATGGACTCGATCGAAGCGAAGAACCCCTTGTCCTTGTTGGTCGAATCCTTGGCGGCGAAGCGCTCGAACGAGTACTTCACGTCCTTCGAGGAAAACGTCTCGCCGTCCTGGAACTTGACGTTCGGCTTCAGCGTGAACGTGAGGGTCTTGAGATCGGGCGAGAAGTCCCATTTTTCGGCAAGCAGCGGCGTGACCGAGAAGTCCTCGTTGATCTTCGTCAGCCCCTCGAAAATATTATAGTGCGTGACTTCGCCGATCGCCGCGGCCGGAGCGCTGGTCGGATCGAGCCCCGGCGGCTCGAGCACCATGCCGATCGTAACGCTGTCCTTGGCGAAGGCGAGGCTCGTCGAGGCCATGAAGGCAAGGCCGAGCGCGAGGAGAAGGCGATGGGCGCGGCGCATGGAACGCTCCGGGGGTAGGAGAAAGGCGCCAGAGCATACCACCGCGAGCGACGAGATCGTCAAGTAACCAAGTCCCTTCTCCCATGGGAGAGAAGGGACTTGAACCCTACCCAGGAAAAGTTAGGCGCGCGGCCGATCAGTGCGCTTCGGAATCGCCGCCCCCGGCCGGCCGGGCGCGGCGTTCGGCCATGAACCGCTCGAACTCTTCGCGGTCCTTGGCGCGTCGGATCGCATCGACGTACTCGGCGAACTCGCGTTGCGCGTCATCGAGCTTACGGCGCTCTTCGTCGAGTCGGGCGAGTTCCGCCGTCCGCCACTCGTCGAAGGCGGCGTTGCCGGTCGACGCGGCGTAGAAGCGGTTCGCGCGTCTCATCGCGCCGCCGCAGCCCCAGGAAGAACTCGAATTCATCATAGTGCGTGCATCCTGCCACTTGTTGTTCGCCAGGGTCTGCAGATCAGGCCCGCCGTATCGGCGCTGCCAAATCTTGTAGCCGAGGATCGCGAGTCCGATCGGCCAAAAGACGATGAAACCGAGAATCATGGCGATGATCTCGAACGCCGTCCAGCGAGAGCCGCCGTGACGCCGCCAGCGCGCGCCTGCCCAGTCGGCAGGACCAAATTCACGCGCTCCATACGAACCGCCCATCGTATTATCCGCTGTGCCCATCAAGAGCCTCCATGCTTATGAGCCCGCAACGCCACCGGGTGGCGGTCGCTCAAGCGACTATCACATTGGGCGCCGCCGAGCGACCCGCAAGAGCTTTCGGTTCAAAAAACCCCGCATTCGTGTCAATGACGTTGACCTAAGTCAGCGGGAAGTGGCACGCGACCCGGCGACCGCCGTCAAAGGCCGCGTCAAGGGTTGGCTCTTCGTCGCGGCAGCGCGCGCGAGCGAATGGACAGCGCGGGGCGTAGACGCAGCCCTTGGATGGCGCTTCGAGGCCGTTCGCAGGCGCCGGCGGCGCGACCCGCATCGGCCGATCGAGGCGCGGGGTCGCGTCGATGAGTTCGCGCGTATAAGGGTGCGCTGGCTGCGCGAAAAGCGCGTCGGTCGGGCCGATCTCGACGATGCGCCCGCGATACATCACCGCCGTCGTCTCGCAGATGTGCGCAACCACCGCGAGATCGTGGCTGATGAGGAGAAAGGTCACGCCCGCCTCGATTTGGAGATCGCTCATCAGGTTCAAAGCCTGCGCCTGCACCGAAACGTCGAGCGCCGACACCGGTTCGTCGGCGACGACGAGTTTCGGCCGGGTGATGAGCGCGCGCGCAATGGCGATGCGTTGACGCTGACCGCCGGAAAACTCATGCGGGTGCTTGGAAGCGTCCGAAGCCTTGAGGCCGACCGCCTCGAGCGACGCTTGAACCCGCGCGCGGCGCTCAGCCCTGCTCGCTCCGCCCAACGCCGCCAGCGGCTCGGCGACGATCTTTTCGATGCGCTGGCGCGGATCGAGCGAACCGTAAGGGTCCTGGAACACCATTTGCATGTGGGCGCGCAACGCGCGCAATTCGCGTCGTCGCAAATCGAACAGCGAGCGCCCCTCGAGGCGCACCGCGCCGGAGTCCGGCCGGTCGAGCGCCAAAGCGATACGCGCCAAGGTTGACTTGCCCGAACCGGATTCGCCGACGATGCCGAACGAGCGCCCCCTCCACATGGAGAAGCTCACGCCCGCCAGCGCCGGGCGAGCGCTCTTTCGCGAAAAAGGGCCGACGCCCGCCACGCGATAGGTCTTGACGAGAGAAGAGACCTCCAAGAGCGGGGGTTCGCTCATCGGGCGAACCCCACTTCGCGGGCGCGATGACAGCGCGAGACGCGGTTCGCGCCAAACGCGACCTCAGGCGGCGGGGTCGTTCGGCAGGCATTGACGGTCAGCGCGCATCGACCGGCGAAAGGGCAGCCAGCCTGATTTTGGTGGGTCGCCGGCGGCGCGCCGGGAATGGTCCTCAGTCGCTCGCCGCGCGGCGCGCCAGGCCGCGGACGGGCCTCAAGAAGCGCGAGCGTGTAGGGGTTCTTGGGCTCACGCAAAACCGCCTCGACCGGCCCGCTTTCCATGATCAGGCCCGCGTACATGACGATGACGCGATCGCAATGCCCCGCGATCACCGCCAGATCATGGCTGACAAGCAGGACCGCCATCTTTGATTCTGCGCGCAGGCCGTCGATGAGCGCGAGAATCCGCGCCTGCACCGTGACGTCGAGCGCCGTCGTCGGTTCGTCGGCGATGACCAGGCGCGGCGAACAGCCGATCGCCATGGCGATCATCGCGCGCTGCCGTTCTCCGCCGGAGAGTGCGAACGGATAGGATCGCGCGGCGCGTTCCGGCTCGGCCAGGCGCACATGTTCGAGCAGTTCGACTGCCCGCTGGCGCGCGTCCCGCTTTCTCAGTCCGCGATGCAGCATCAAGGGCTCAGTGACTTGCGCGCCCACGCTATGCAACGGATTGAGCGCCGTCATCGGCTCCTGGAAGATCATGGCGATGCGGTCGCCGCGCAATTCCCGCATCGCCTCTTCCGCCAGGCCGACGAGTTCCCGCCCCTCGAAGCGGATCGAACCCGCGACGCGCGCGCTCTCCGGCGTGAGCCCCATCAGCGCCAAGGCTGTCATCGTCTTGCCGGACCCGGATTCGCCCACGACCCCCAGGCTCTCGCCCTCGGCGAGCGAAAACGAGGCGCGATCGACGATGCGCTGCAGGCCCCCCGGCGCCATGAGGTCGACGGCGAGCTCGGAGACCTCGAGCAGCATCTCAACTCCGCGCCTTCAGCCCGGGATCGAGCGCGTCGCGCAGACCGTCGCCCAGGAGGTTGAGGCCCAAGACGCTGAGCGCGATCGCGACGCCCGGGTAGAGCGCCAGCCACGGCGCGCTGTAGAGCACGTTTTGCGCGTCGGCGAGCATTTTGCCCCACGACGCCTGCGGTGGCTGTGCGCCGAGGCCGAGGTAGGAGAGCGCGGCCTCGGCCAGAATGGCGATTGCGAATTGAATCGTCGCCTGCACGATCAGCGCGGGCGCAATATTGGGCAGCACGTGATCGAATGCGATGGCGATCGGCCCGCGGCCGGCGGCGCGGGCGGCGAGCGCGTATTCGCGCGCCAGAACGCCATTGGCGGTCGCGCGGGTCAGTTTGGCGATGATCGGCACGTTGTAAACGCCGATGGCGATAATCGCGTTGACGACTCCGGGGCCGTACGTCGAGGTCAGCATGATCGCCGACAACAGCGCCGGAAAGGCGAAGACAAAGTCGCTGAGCTTCATGATCGCGTCTTCGATCAGGCCCCTTGCGAACGCCGCCATGAGGCCGAGGACCACTCCGAATACGAGCCCGATCCCGACGGCGATGACGCCGACCAGGATCGAGATGCGCGAGCCGGCCAGCGCTTGCGAGGCGACGTCGCGTCCGAGACTGTCCGTCCCGAACCAGTGGGCCCATGAGGGCGGCGCCAGTTTGTGCGGGACGTCAATCGCGGCGGGCGGATAGGGCGTCCAGATGAGCGACAAGGCCGCTGCGGCGATGAGCGCGGCGACGAGCGCCGCCCCGAACCATAAGCTCGCGCCGCCGCGCCGGCGAAACCGGGCCGCGAGGTTCACGCGGCGGGGGCCCGGAGCCGTGGATCGATCGCGGCGCAAGCGATGTCGACGATGGAGTTCAGTCCGATCACGATCACCGCCAAGAGCATCACGCCATTCTCGACCACCAGGGTGTCGCGATTGGAGATCGATTGCAGCATGAGCCTGCCGAGGCCGGGCAGAACGAACACGTTCTCGACGACGATCGCGCCGGCGATCAGGTTGGCGAATTGCAGGCCCATGATGGTCAGGATCGGCGTCATCGCGTTGGGTAACGCGTGGCGCCAGAGCGCGGCGCGCCGCGGCACGCCCTTGGCGCGCGCGGTGCGCATGAAGTCCTCGTTCAACGCCTCGATGAGCGCCGACCGGGTGACCCGGGTGAGGACTGCCGCCTGCGCGGCGCCGAGCGCGATCGCCGGAAGGATCAGCGCGCCGACCGCCCGCGCCGGCTCCCGCCAACCCGGAAATCCGCCTGCCGGAACGACCCTTAAGCTCACCGCGAAGATGAGCACGAGAAGGATCGCCAGCCAGAAGTTCGGCACCGCAATCCCGATCTGGCTTAGGCCCATCACCACTGCATCGCCTGCGCGACCGCGCCGATCTGCGGCGTAGACGCCCGCGGTGAGCGCGACAAAAGTGGCGAGCGCCATTGCCATGAGCGCAAGAGGCCCGCTGACCGCCAGGCTCGAGGCGATCAGCGGACCGATCGGGGAGCCGTAGGCGTACGAAAGGCCGAGATCGCCGTGAAGCGCCCCGCCGATCCAGTGCGCGTAGCGGATGGGCGCCGGGGAATCGAGGCCGAGCTTGTGCGACAAGGCCGCGACCGCCTCGGGCGTGGCGGTCGGCCCGAGCATAGTCTCCGCCGCATTCCCCGGCAGAATGTTCATGACCGCGAAGACGATCAGCGACGCGAACAGGAGCGTCGCCACGAACAAAGCTATACGCTGGATGGCGTAAAAGAGCATCGCCATAAGCTAAGGCGTGAGCCGAAGCCGAGACAAGGCCTCACGAGCTTTTCCCAGCCAGCGCCGAGGCGAGGCGCAGGGAAATCTCCGACGAAAGCGCGCGGGCGAGGCGAATCTCGGCGTCGCGCGCAGCGCGCAGGTCGGCATAGCGCTCCTGGGTGCGGTCGTAAGCCGCGGCTGCCATTGCGTTGCCCTTGAGGACCTCGGCGCCGCCGTCGACCTTGTTCAGCGTATAGTTCGCTTCCCCAGTCACGGTCGCCGAAGTCGCCACGTTGAGCTCCGAATTAACCGTCGGCGTCTGCGTGCCAAGCGTCACGGTCACCGTCAGACGATATTTCGGCGGCGGCGACTGGCCTGTGCCGTTGAGGTCGGTGGCGAGATCGTCCGCCAAATAGTGGCCGACGCGATCCTTGATCGGCGCGACTTGGATGGCGCGAAGATCCTCGACCAGGCCCGGGTGCGCCGATTCGCTGTAGAGCGGTTGAAAGCAACCGGCCAACCCGCCGGCGAGCGAGAGCACCGCGACCGCGCCGAGAACTTTAGAGCACGACATTGACGATCCTGTGCGGAACGATAATCACCTTGCGGACAGGCTTATTATCCATCGCCCGGACGACGCCGTCGAGGGCGAGCGCCGCGCGCTCGATCCGTTTCGGGTCGGCGTCCCGCTCGATGGTCAATTCTCCCCGCTTCTTGCCGTTCACTTGCGCGACATAAGTCACGTGGGGCGATTGGATCAGGCTGCGGTCGGCGACCGGCCACGGGCTCTGCGCGACGAATGTCTTGTGGCCGAGCGCTTCCCAGCATTCTTCGGCAAGGTGGGGCATCATCGGCGCAAAGCAATGGACGAGGATGTCGCCGGCCTCGGCGAAGGCCAAGCGCAGATCGTCGGCGACCGTGGCCTCCTCGATTGCTCCCAGCGCCGCGCCGAGCTCGTTGGCGAACTCGTAGATCGCCGCGATGCAGACATTGAAACGCAGCCGCTCGATATCGTCCTCTATTCTGGCGAGCGCCGCATGGGCGATGCGGCGAATGCGCCGCGCTTCATCGCCCAATTCCGCCGGCGGCGACGGACGCTCCGGGCCGACGACGCGGTCGATTTCGCAGATCAGGCGCCATAATCGCTGCGTCTGCTTGAAGGCGCCCTGGACGCCCGCCTCCGTCCAGATCACATCGCGCTCCGGGGGCGAGTCCGACAGCATGAACCATCGCGCCGTGTCGGCGCCATAGGTCGCGATGATCTCGTCGGGATCGACCGTGTTGCGCTTGGATTTCGACATCTTCTCTATTGGGCCGATCTCGACCGGCTCGGCGCCCGCAAGCAGAAAAGCGCGGCGCCCGTCCCCGTCCGCTTCGACGCGAACTTCGGACGGCGCAAGCCATTGCCCGCGCGAGTCGCGATAGGTCTCGTGCACCACCATGCCCTGCGTGAAAAGACCGGCGAAAGGCTCATCGAGATCGAGATACCCGCATTTGCGCATCGCGCGGGTGAAGAAGCGCGAGTACAAAAGATGCAGGATCGCATGCTCAATGCCGCCGATATACTGGTCGACCGCCAGCCAATGATCGGCCGCCGCCCGATTGGTCGGGGCCAAGGTATTGGCCGGATCGGTGAAGCGCACAAAATACCAGGACGAATCGACGAACGTATCCATCGTGTCCGTCTCGCGCGTCGCCGGCCCGCCGCATTGCGGGCAGGCGACGTGCTTCCATGTCGGATGACGGTCAAGCGGATTGCCGGGCTGATCGAACGTCACGTCGTCGGACAGCCTGACCGGCAAGTCTTTGGCCGGGACCGGCACGACGCCGCAAGCCTCGCAATGGATGATCGGAATCGGGCAACCCCAATAGCGCTGGCGGGAAACGCCCCAGTCTCTGAGCTTGGTGTTGATTTGCCGCTTGGCCTGCGGCCGGTCGCCGAGCATCGTCTGCTCCAGCCGGCGCGCGACTTCCTCCTTGGCCTCCTCGACCGTCATACGATTGAGAAAGCGCGAATTGATCATCACGCCGTTGCCGTCGTAGGCGATCTTATCGACGGTGAAGGTCGCTGGGTCGGCGCCAGGCGGAGAGACCACCGGCGTCGCGCCAAGGCCATAGGCGTTGACGAAATCAAGATCCCGCTGATCGTGGGCCGGGCAGCCGAAAATCGCGCCCGTGCCGTATTCCATCAGGACGAAATTGGCGACATAGACCGGCAAGAGCCAGTCGGCGTCGAACGGGTGAAGGACTCTGAGGCCCGTGTCATAGCCCCTCTTCTCCGCGGTCTCGATCGCCGCGACCGACGTCCCAATCCTGCGGCATTCCTCGATGAACGTTGCGAGGGCCGGATCGCGCCGCGCCGCCGCGCCGGCCAGCGGATGATCGGGCGCGATCGCCATGAACTTCGCGCCGAACAGCGTGTCGGGACGGGTCGTATAAATTTCGAGCTCGGTCGTCTCCGGTTCGCCGGCGAGCGCGCCGAGCGTCTTGGGATCGACGACGAAGCGAACCAATAGGCCCTCAGAGCGCCCAATCCAGTTGCGCTGCATGAGACGTACTTTTTCCGGCCAGCGGTCAAGACGGTCGAGGCTTGCCAAGAGATCGTCCGAATATTCAGTGATCTTGAAGAACCATTGCGTCAGCTCGCGCTGCTCGACGACCGCCCCCGAACGCCAGCCACGCCCGTCGATCACCTGCTCGTTGGCGAGAACCGTCTGGTCAACCGGGTCCCAGTTGACCTTCGACTTCTTGCGCGTGACAAGCCCAGCGTCGAGGAAATCAAGGAACAGCTTCTGCTGATGCTTATAGTAGCTCGGATCGCAGGTCGCGATCTCACGCGACCAGTCGTGCGACAGGCCCATCGACTGCAACTGGGCGCGCATGGTTTCGATGTTGGCGTAGGTCCATTTCGCCGGATGGGTGTTGTTTTGCGCGGCGGCGTTTTCGGCCGGCAGGCCGAAAGCGTCCCACCCCATCGGATGGAGCACGTTGAACCCCCGCGCGCGCCGATAGCGCGCCACCACGTCGCCCATCGCGTAATTGCGCACATGACCTATGTGGATGCGCCCGGACGGATAGGGGAACATCTCGAGCACGTAATATTTCGGGCGCGGATCGTCGTTAAGCGTCTTGAAGACTTGCGCGTCCGCCCAGGCCTTCCGCCACTTGGCTTCAGACTCGCGCACGTTATATCGTTCGGGCCGCATTGCCGGGCATTTCTCGAGGGAGATATCGGGATCAAAGCGTGCGGCGCGACAAAACACGATTTGCCGAAAGGGTCAAATGGCGAGCGCCGAGGACGGCCGGTTTTGCGCCGCGCCCAGGCGACCGCGTTGACCCCGCGCTTGAGATAAGACAGTTTTGCGACAATCGCCCGCCGTGGGGGGAACCCTGGGGGATTCCATGTCTGCGACCCTGCGCGAGCCGGTTCTTCACCCGACGCCCATACTGAGCCTGCGTCCCACCCAAATGACGCTTGGCATGCACGAGGTCCGTCAAAAGCGCGAGGCGTGGAAAACCAAGGTATCCGGGCGCCTCGCCGAGTTTCTCGCAGCTCACATGGCGCCGGTCATCAAGGGTCCCGAGGGCGAACCCTATCTGACCGATCATCACCATTTGGCGCGCGCGCTCTACGAGGAGGGCGTGAAGAGCGTCTTCGTGACCATCATCGCCGACCTCAGCCGTCTGCCGCGGGATCATTTCTGGAACATGATGGACTTCCATGGCTGGACGCATCCCTATGATTCGAAGGGCCGCCGGCGCGAGTATTCCGAATTGCCCAAGACGATCAAAACGATGGAAGACGATCCCTATCGCTCCTTGGCCGGGGAATTGCGCGCCATGGGCGGCTTCGCCAAAGATTCAACGCCATTCTCGGAATTCTTATGGGCCGATTTCTTGCGGCCGCGCATCAAGGCCAAGGCGATCAAGGCCGACTTCGCCGTGGCGCTGACCGAGGCGCTGACCCTGGCGAAGACGGGCGAAGCCGACTACCTGCCCGGCTGGTGCGGCCCGCGTCACAGCGCGCCGCAACCGTCCGGCAAGTGAACGGCTGGCCCCACCCCACCGACCCCCGGATCAAGTCCGGGGGCGCCGCGAAGCGGCCTCGAAGGACGATTCCAGAAAGCGCCCACGGACGCGCTGTATCGAAGAGGCGACGCGCGGTATCGTCGAATTGAACCGATGGGGAGCGGCGAGTTGGGCGGGGCTTCGATCTATATCCTCCGTTGCTCCGACGGCAGCTATTACACCGGAATCACGCGGCGCTCCGTAGAGGAGCGCGTGAGCGAGCACGCGCAAGGCCTGATGCCCGGCTACACGTTCACGCGGAGACCCGTGAAACTGGCCCTTCCGGAACACTACGAATCGTCGACGCGATTGCGGCGGAGAGGCGGGTCAAGGGTTGGTCGAGAGCGAAGGAGGCCTACATGCGCAGTGATTTCTCGACCCTCCTGTCACTTTCGAAAAGAGGTCCAAAAGCGAGCGTCTGAGCGCGCCGCCGGACGGCTGGCGTGAACTGGTCCTTCGAGGCTCTTGCTTCGCAAGAGCGCCCCCGGACTTGATCCGGGGGACGGTGGGGCAGCGCGAGCTCCTCGAAGGGGGGAGCGCCGGGCGCGATCTTGCGAGTTACACGCCGCGACAGGGCCTGATAAATTTCGATCCAGACCTCCGCCCCGTTTGACGCGTCCCTCGCCAGTGCGAGCGCGAATCCGGCCGAGTCGTCCGGCGTCAGGATCAGATGGAAGTGGTTCGGCGTCAGGCAATAAGCTCAAGCAGGCGACGCCGAAGCGGCGGCGCGATTCCGCCAGCCAGTCCTTATCAAAGACGATCGTCCTTGGGCTCGAAGACTATTTTCTCGGCGCGATTGCCGCGCTTAATCTCACGTGATGCGGCAGGCCGGGCGCGACGACGCGGGCTATGCGACGCGGTCTTCGCGAATGGCGCGCGCTGTGCTAAGGCACACCCGCAGCCCGACGCGAGCTTCGTAAGTTGATCTCCCGGGCGTGCCGGTGGAATCCTCCTTTTCCGCGGAGGTCCGGGTACACGGGTCAAGTAAAGGAATCTTGTCATGGCAGCGAGCAAACCCATTCGGCCTGCGGCCGGCCCGACGGGCTGACCTCATGGCCGAGCCTCTAAAACCCGCTTCCGGTCCCGCCGCGATGGAGCGAGCGTTGGAAGAATTGCACCCCTGCACCGCTGACCCCGGCGCAGTGGCGGCGATCGTTGGCGCCTACCACGGCACACCTTTCGACATCCTGGGCATTCATCCGCACGCCGTGGATGGTAAGCCGGCAATTGTCATTCGCACGTTCCAGCCCCAGGCTCTGGCGGTCTCCGTCGTCCGCGGTGACCAGCTGTATCCCATGCACCGTGTGCATCACGACGGATTCTTCGAGGCCATCATCCACAATCAATCCGATTTCTTTCTTTACCGCCTAGCCATCACCCTGCCCGGATCGGACGGCGGCCGGCAGCAAACCTACGAAATTGAGGATCCCTACTGCTATCCGCCCGTCCTTACAGATTTTGATCTGCATCTCTTCGGTGAAGGCACCCACTTCCGGCTCTATGAGAAGCTCGGCGCGCGCGTGATCGAGCATGCGGGTACTAAGGGCGTCTGTTTTGCGGTGTGGGCGCCGAATGCCGAGCGCCTCAGCGTCGTCGGCGACTTCAACCAATGGGACGGCCGCCGCCATCCGATGGGGCCGCGCGGCGGTTCGGGACTGTGGGAGAT
>Ga0116217_10002784_pt1 | contig 16165 bp, 8 predicted proteins | sample Sb_taG_6_FD_89697 | JGI IMG/M metagenome (GOLD analysis project Ga0116217, IMG submission 89697) | Peat soil microbial communities from Weissenstadt, Germany - Sb_50d_4_PS metaG | ecosystem: Environmental > Terrestrial > Soil > Wetlands > Peat | place: Germany: Weissenstadt | collected 2010-09-21 | reverse complement strand
CCTTCTCTGTGCCGCCCACGCTGGCGGTACACGGCAGGTTGCCCGAGTGGCCAAAGGGAGCGGTCTGTAAAACCGTCGGCTCAGCCTACGTTGGTTCGAACCCAACACCTGCCACCACCTGCGGAAACGGCCCCCTGGCTGCGGAAACGCGCCCGCGGGGCTGTTTTCGTTCTTGTCACGTCGCGTATCAGAGTGTGTCACTGTGCGTCGAGGTGTCGCGGTGTCCACGGACGTATAGCGGACGTCGTCCGGGCCGGTTGTGCGGTCGGGGACACCGTCGGCTTTCCACGGACGGCCACGGACGGCCCCGGCAAAAGGGGCCTTGTCCCTGCCCAGGTGCGGTGCCGGTGCCATGCGCCGCCCGACGGCCGGCATCGCCCGGGACGGGCGGGCGCGGCGGCGGCAGAAGGACGAGCGGTGCCGCAGACCGTGGCTTCTGCTGCCCGGGGCGCGAGCGGGCAGCTCTTGTACTGGCGAGGGTGCCCGTCCAGGACGGCTCTCACTGAACGTGATTCACCCCGGTCGGCCCGGCGGTCCCGATCCGAGCCGAATCTGGCGCCAGAGGCCGCCGAGTCGGCTCGTAGATTGTTGTATGCAGATCATCCAGATATGGGCATGGTCAGCATAGCTCGGATGGATGTGCAGGAGCACAATCAGCCGGGCGTCAGCAGGTCGCTCAGCGTCGCGTTGTATCTGATCGTGGGTTATGTGCTCTGGTAGTGCAGGGGGTCATCGCACATTTGGGTCCTGACAGCATGCGCGGCGTTTGACAATGCCGTGGCGAAAGGAGTGAGGCCGGTGTGACCGTTCCAGCGCAGGCTACGAGATGGCGGCTCCGGCGCAGCGAATCAGGCCTACGGCTCGGCCAGGTCCGCGCTTTGGGGAGTGAAACGTTCACGTGGGCCGATCTGCTGCGAGTGCCGCTCGCCTCAACGCGTGTCTACGCGTTGTACTTCCCGTCGCGGTTCGACCTTCCAGTCGACGCCGCGGCGACCGAGTCGCTGCGGCTATTTGGCCGCGCAACCTCCAACCGGACGAGTGTCGACTTCTGGGATCCGCAGGACGAGCACTTCAGCGAGGCTCTCAAACTGTTCGGTCTGCGGTCTCCACCGGCCCTCGTGCTCGCGACTGGCCTGCAGGCGGTGGCCCAGGCCCCCGGCGCCGTCGCGCGGCCGGACATGCTGTATTGCATCAGCTTCGCTGACCAGGCGGTCCTCACCGACCGGGAGCGGATGGCGGCGGCCGTCAACGTCGCGCACGAAGTCCTGATGCAGTGCGATGGCAAGGAAATCGTGAGCTACATACGGGCGCGGAAGATCAAGGCGCTGCTTGCCGCGGTAGCGCGCGGTGCGGGGATGGTCCGTGACGAACTCGTCAAGCTGCATCCCACGTTCGGGCTGCCCGGGGGTTTTTCTGTAGAACTGGGGTGAATGTCATGGCGGGCAAGGAAGAGCAGGAAGCGGGGGACCTGATGGCCCGGGCGACCCGCGCCTACCAGAGCGGGGACAGCCGGCAAGCTCTGCAACTCCTCGACGAAGGCATTGCCGTGCTGCCGGCCGACGCCGTGACGGCGCGGGCGCTGATACTCGTGCAGAAGGCGCAGTGGCTCCGGGAAAGCGGCTACCCCCAGGACGGCGCGAAGACGCTCGACGACACGGTCCGCGAACTCGAACGCCTGCCGCGCGCAGGTCACGAGATGGTGTGGCAGGGGGTGCGCACCGAACAGGGTGTGGTCGCCACCAGCCGGGGTGACTTCAAAGCTGCCGAGGCGTTCCTCGCCGAGGCGGAGACGCTCGCCCAGCAGAGCCCGCTGCGTGACCTGCACCTCCCGGATGTCTATGTCAACCAGGCCAGCCTGTACATGTACCAGGGCCAGCTCAGCAAGGCTCAGGACGTGCTGCTCGCGGCCCTCGAAATCGATCAGCGGGTCGGCAACAAGCGCAGCGAGTCCAACGACTTGAACATGCTTGGCCTGGTCCACGGGAGCCTCGGCGATACGGAGACCTCCCGGGTCTACCTGGAGAAGGCCTTCAAAGTCGCCTATGACGCCGGGCTCATGCGCGAGGCCACCGACGCCATGACCAATCTTGCCGCCCTCATGGACGACGCCGGCGACCACGAAGGTGCCGCCGAGATATTCAGGAACATCGGGCGCACGAGGGCCGACGGAGGTGACGAGTCGGCCGTGGCGTGCAGCATCGCGAACCAGGGCGTTGCGGCAGCCATGGCAGGCGATCTCGACCGCGCCGTGACGCTGCTGACGCGCTCGCACGAACTTCACAAAGAGGTCGGGAACTGGCTGCACAGCGTCCAGGACCTGCTCAATCTCAGCAACGCCGAGGCGGCGCGGGACCGCTATGACCAGGCGCTGTCCTACGCGGAGCAAGCTCTTGCCGGCGCACATGAATATGGGCTGGTCGAGATGTTGTGGACCGCGGAATACGCCGTCGCCACCTGGCGGACCGCGGTGGCGGCCGGCTCGGCCGACGCGGAAGGCGCGATCGGGGCCCTCGAGGAGGCACTGGCGGGATACCGGCGCGCCGCCGATGTCGTCGAGCTGCTCAGGTCGAAGGTCGACCGCCCGGAGGAGCGCGAATCGCTCCTGGCCGGCAAGGAAGGGCTCTACGACAAGACGATATCCCTGTGCGCGGGCCTGGGCCGGCCCAGGGACGCGTTTCAGTTCTGCGAACGCGCCAGAATGCGGTCGTTCATAGATGCCCTCGGCTCATCCCGGGTTGAGCAGCTTGAAGAGGACGATCCAGGGGCGGAGCGGCATGCCCAGCTGGTCGCACGGCTGCTCAGCCCAGGCACACCGCCGGACGAAAAGCCGGGCCTGCTGGATGAGCTGCGGATCATGCGAGCCGAGAAGGCGGCCAGGAGACCCGCGCTGGCCGCCATCACCGAGGCGGAGCTGCCAACCGAGGACGACATCCGGGCCGCCATCCCCCCGGAAACCTGCGTGCTCGAGTACTTCCAGATCGGCAACTCGGTATTCGTGTTCCTGCTCGACCAGGATGGGCTCAAGGACAGCGGTGTCGTGACGCCCCCCGAGCCGCTGGAGGCCATCGTCTCGCGGTTCAACGACGAGATCGAGGACGGCAACCCCGAACTGACGGCGGGGAGCTTGCTGTTCGCCGCCTTGCTGGGGCCCTTCATGCCCAAACTGGCGGAAACCGAAGACCTGATCGTCGTGCCGCACCGCTCGCTCCACTACGTGCCATTCAGTGCCCTGTGGTACGAGCACGAAAGTGACGACGAGCCATCGCGGAGATACCTCAGAACCCGTTTCAACCTGACGACCGTCCCCTCCGCGAGCTACCTCCCCTACCTTTCCCGTATCGCGGCACCGGAGCGTGAGTACGGGCCGCCGGTGGTCCTCGGCAACCCCACCGGTGACCTCGACGGCGCCGACCTGGAGGCGCGCCGCGTCGCTGCCAAGCTTCAGGTAACCGCCCGGCTCGGGGTCAGCGCCACCCGGGCGGCCCTGCTCGGCGCCGGCGCAGCGGCGGTCGTGCATGTGGCCAGTCACGGCCAGTACAGCGAAGAGGATCCGCTGCTGTCGGGCCTGGCGCTCGCGGACGGCGTCGTCACCGTCGAAGACCTGCTCGGCTCCGGGCCCGCACCCCGGCTGCTCGTCCTCAGCGGCTGCGTCACCGGAAAATCCAAGCGCAGGCCGGGCGATGAGCTTATCGGCCTGGCGCAAGCCGCGCTGCGTAGCGGAACTCGGTCGGTCGTCGCCACCCTATGGGAAACCTTCGACGAATCCAGCACCCTGTTCTTCGAGCACTTCTATGAGTCGCTCATGGAGGGTGGCGCCACGGTGAGCCAGGCCATCACCTGGGCCCGGGACGCCCTCGCCACCGGCCCCGGCGGTTACGACCAGCCGGTCGACTGGGCGCCGTTCCTGCTCATCGGCGATCCGGCGCAGCGTCTCGTCGAGCCCGACCAGACGCCGTTGGCTCAGCTCGATCGTGGTATGGAGTTGGCCGCCCAGGGCGACACGGACGGCGCAAAGAACGTCTTCGAGCATGTCGCCAGCAGCGGCAGCCCGCGGGCGGCGGCCCAGGCGGCGTTCAGCCTGGGGTTCCTGCTCAAGAAACACGGAGACGCCGGCGGTGCGCAGCAAGCTTGGCAGCGCGCGGCCGACAGCGGCGACCCGGAGGCGGCGCCACTGGCGATGTGGGCCCTGGGCGGCCTCCTCGAGGGTCAGGGCGACGTCGAAGGCGCGCGGGCCGCGTACCAGTCTGCGGCCGACAGCGGCAACCCCGACGTAGCACCAAAGGCCATGATCTGCGTCGGCAACCTCCTCCGCGACCAGGGCGACACCGAGGGTGCCCGTGCCGCCTTCCAGCGCGCCATCGACAGCGGCCACCCCGGGGAAGCGCCCAAGGGCAATATCAACCTCGGCAACCTCCTCGGTGACCAGGGCGACAGTGAGGGTGCCCGTGCCGCCTACCAGCGCGCCATCGACAGCGGCCACCCCGAGGAGGCGCCCATTGCCACTATCAACCTTGGCGACCTCCTGCACGATCAGGGCGACGTTGAGGGTGCCCGTGCCGCCTACCAGCGCGCCACCGACAGCGGCCACCCCGAGGCGGTACGCAAGGCCACCATCCACCTCGGCAACCTCCTGCGCGATCAGGGCGACGTTGAGGGTGCCCGTGCCGCCTACCAGCGCGCCATCGACAGCGGCGACGAGGAGGACGCGCCGGTGGCGGCGGTCCGGCTGGGGACGATGCTCGCCCGGCACGGGGACTTCGCAAACGCCCGGCCCGCGCTGCAGGCGGCAATCGACAGCGGCCACCCCGGGGCACGAGCGGAGGGCGCTTATAACCTCGGGGTCATGCTGGATGAGCAGCGAGACTTCGCTGGCGCCATCGCAGCGTACCGGCTTGCGGCCCAGAGCGCCCACGCCGACCTTGCGCGCCGTGCGGACGCGCTGGTCAACCTCGGCGTCCTGCTGGCCACCCGATTCGACCCGCCCGACCTGCCCGCCGCCCGGGCAGCCTTCGAGCAAGCCGCCGCTAGCGGCGATGCCAGTGGGGCGTACAACCTCGGCAAGCTGCTGGCCGACCAGCTCGACCCGCCCGACCTGCCCGGGGCCCGCGCCGCCTACGAGCAAGCCGCCGCCGCCGGCCACACCAACGCCGCGTACAACCTCGGGATGCTGCTGGCTACCCAGCTCGACCCGCCCGACCTGCCCGGGGCCCGCGCCGCCTTCGAGCAAGCCGCCGCCGCCGGCCACACCGACGCGCTGAACAATATCGGCAACGTCGCCATCTTGCTCGACCCGCCCGACCTGGCCGCCGCCTGCATCGCATATGAACAAGCCGCCGCCGCCGGAAACACCAAAGCGATGGTCAACCTCGGCATGCTGCTGGCCGACCGGCTCGATCCGCCCGACCTGCCCGGGGCCCGCGCCGCCTACGAGCAAGCCGCCGCCGCCGGAAACATCAGCGCGATGGTCAACCTCGGCATCCTGCTGGCCGACCAGCTTGACCCACCCGACCTACCCGGGGCCCAGGCTGCCTTCGAACAAGCCGCCGCCGCCGGAAACAGTGACGCGATGGTCGGCCTCGGCGTCCTGCTGGCCGACCGACTCGACCCACCCGACCTACCCGGGGCCCGGGCCGCCTACGAACAAGCCGCCGCCGCCGGAAACAGTGACGTGTTGGTCAACCTCGGAGACCTGCTCAGCGACCGGCTCGACCCACCCGACCTGCCCGCCGCCCGGGCCGCCTACGAACAAGCCGCCGCCGCCGGAAACACCAACGCGATGGTCAACCTCGGCGTCCTGCTGGCCGACCAGCTTGACCCACCCGACCTACCCGGGGCCCAGGCTGCCTTCGAACAAGCCGCCGCCGCCGGAAACATCAGCGCGATGGTCGGCCTCGGCATCCTGCTGGCCGACCAGCTTGACCCACCCGACCTACCCGGGGCCCGGGCCGCCTACGAACAAGCCGCCGCCGCCGGAAACAGTGACGTGTTGGTCAACCTTGGCATCCTGCTGGCCACCCGATTCGACCCACCCGACCTACCCGCCGCCCGCGCCGCCTACGAACAAGCCGCCGCCGCCGGCAACAACGACGCTGCGAACAACCTCGGCATCCTGCTAGCCACCCGATTCGACCCACCCGACCTACCCGCCGCCCGCGCCGCGTACGAACAAGCCGCCGCCGCCGGCCACACCAACGCGATGCTCCGCCTCGGCGACCTGCTCGCCGATCGGCTCGACCCGCCCGACCTACCCGCCGCCCGCGCCGCCTACGAACAAGCCGCCGCCGCCGGCAACAACGACGCCGCGTCCAAGCTCGGCGTCCTGCTGGCCATCCGACTCGACCCACCCGACCCGGCCGCCGCCCGGGCCGCCTTCGAACAAGCCGCCGCTAGCGGCGATACCCATGCGGCGTACAACCTCGGTGCGCTGCTCGCCCACCAGCTCGACCCACCCGACCTGCCCGCCGCCCGCGCAGCCTTCGAGCAAGCCGCCGCCGCCGGCCACGCCAACGCCGCGTTCGGCCTCGGCATCCTGCTGGCCAGCCAGCTCGACCCGCCCGACCTGCCCGCCGCCCGCGCCGCGTACGAACAAGCCGCCGCCGCCGGCCACACCAACGCGATGCTCCATCTCGGCGACCTGCTCGCCGATCGGCTCGACCCGCCCGACCTACCCGCCGCCCGCGCCGCCTACGAACAAGCTGCCGCCGCCGGCAACACCGACGCCGCGCACAACCTCGGTGCGCTGCTCGCCGTGCAGCTCGACCCGCCCGACCTGCCCGCCGCCCGGGCAGCCTTCGAGCAAGCCGCCGCTAGCGGCGATGCCCGTGCGGCGTACAACCTCGGTGTGCTGCTCGCCGACCTTTTCGACCCACCTGACCTACCCGGGGCCCGCGCCGCCTACCAACAAGCTGCCGCCGCCGGGGACACCGGCGCGCTCATTGGTCTCGGATCTGTCGAGGCCGAGCTGGGACGGGTGCCCGAGGCGTCGGCAGCCTGGCGGGCCGCCGTCGACTCCGGGGTGGATGAGGCGATCGTTCCGGCCGCGCTGAATCTGGCGGCGCTGGCTGCGGCATCGGGTGATTTGGCATCGGCTCGCACATTGCTTCAGCGGGCCGCAGATGCGGGTGCCAGTGGTGTCGGCGACTACAGAGCCGTGCTGGAACCGACTACTCGGGCCGCAGCCTGCGCACAACTCGCGGAACTGCCCGACACCCACTCCCTCAACTTCCGCGGTATCGCCGCCCTCATCACCGGCGACCAAGCCGCAGCCCGGCGACTCTGGACAGCATCCCGCGACCAGCACGATGCTGCCGCGCCGCTACTGCTGCAACTCATTGCAATGCCATGAGCCTGTCTCAAGCCGCCACCAACCCTGAGCGTCAGCGATCCGCAGAGATCAACACAACCGTTGTACGGTCCGATCGCGGAGCCTGAGTTTCGCCAGGATCCGGCCGGCATGCTTTTCACGGTCGCCTCGGAGGCGAACAGCTTCGCAGCGATCTCCGCGTTGGACAGGCCGGGCGGCAGGAGACTTCGGGAACGCCAGATCGACCTGCTCTGCGCGTCTCCGGCGATGGCCGCCACAGTTCTTGCGGTCGCACCTAACGAAAGCCTCTTTGTGTCAAGGTGTTCCGTCGGTCCTTTTCGCGGCGTGTGAGGTGCCCTTCGGGCGCTGTGTCTTTACTAGGGAACCTTGACCCCTGGCCTTCCTCGCGGCCGAGTGTGGCCGTCGTCTTGCCGCACCTCCAGGTCGTTCGTCCTCGCTTCGCTGCGGGCGCTCCACCTGGACCTGCGGCGTCGCCGGCGGCAGGGTGGCAGCGACCGGGGAATGGCCAGTTCTGGCACGGGCACCGGCAGGTCCGGGCGCTGGGCTGGCGGCCGCGGTCGTAGTGTGGTGATCAGGCCCGGGAGTGGCTTGTCCGAAGAGCCGGTGCCTGGGGTGCAATCCGGCCGCGCTGGCGACAGAGTCGTTCCCCGGTTGCCCTCCCGGGCCCTTGACACGGGCTGCGGCGCGGCGGGCGTCGGCTTGCAGGCAGGCGAAGATGGCGTTGCTGATCTGCCGCTTCAGCGACCGCAGGGCCTCTTTCGGGGTCTTGCCTTCGGCCAGTTCTTGTCGTAGTAGGCGCGGCCCTGGCTGTGCCGGTGGCGGACCTGGGTGACCGCGGCCATGTGGATGGCGTGGTTGAGCCGCCGGTTCCCGCGCCGGGACAGCCGGTAGATCTTGCGCGGGCCGGAGGACACCTCGATCGGCGCGGTCCCGTTATAGGCGGCGAAGTGGTCCCGGCCGCCGAAGCGGGACACGTCGCGGACGTCGCCGATGACGGCGGCGGCGATGACGGGGCCGACGCCGAACAGCCCGGTCAGGCTGGTGCCGGTCGCCTGGACCGCGACGGCGAGCTTCTTGCGGGTCTCCCGGATCTGGGCGTCGATGCGGCGCAGGTCCTCGAGGAACGCCGTGGCGAGCTCGCAGCGCGCGGCCGCCACCGCGTCCGGCGGCGTGATCTGCTGGAGAATCCGGGCCGCGCAGGCCGCGTAGATCGGCCTGCTGACGCCGCCGGGGACCAGGTCACAGAGCACGGCGTGCAGCCGGCAGACCGCCTGGGTGCGGGTCCGGCCCAGGTCACGGTAGCGCTTGGACCACACCTTCAGCACCGCCGCGTGATCATCGGGCCGTACCTCCCGGACACCGGCCGATCGCAGCGCCGCGACGGCCACCGACCGGGCATCGCTGGGATCGTTCTTATTCGTGTCACCAGCTGCCAGAAGCCGGACCCGCGCGCCGAGCTTGGGCGGCACATCCAGCACCCGCTCACCCGCGGCCAGCAGCTGCTGGGCCAGGCCAGCAGATGCCCCAGGCCGCCGGCGCCCTCGACCGCCCAGGTCCGCTTCGGCCAGGCCGCTGCCCACGCCAGCAGCCGCTCCGCCTGGGCCGCGCAGGCGCGGATCCGCAGCTCACCCAGCGGCTCCTCCGCCGCGCTGATCGCCACCGCCGTATGCGAGGCCTTGTGCGGATCGACCCCGATCATCACTGCCGCCATGGAATACCCCTCTCCGTTACCGCGGGCAAACCGTGGCGGGCACGCCTAACTCCAGGACATTTGCGGGCGCTCGCGCCTCTTTTGAGCCACGCCACGGCGAGGCCCCGGCAAGCAGGCACGTCGTTCGGAAGCCAGGCCAAAACCAGCCGGCAGGCGGTTAGAGAGCCAGCCCACCGGGACCTCTCAACGCTACGACCTGACTCACTGCCATCCCGGCCAGGCCGTACCATCTACCCCCCAGTCTCAGTTAGGCGGTTATCTAAAGCCCTCCCTGTCTACGCCGCACCTGACCAGGACGTCTGCGGCGTAGACATGTAGCTGAACAGCGTTAGCGCAGTAGCCAATTAGTTCTAAAAACAGCAGCGACAAAGGGGTTCACACCGGTCCTGCGGCGAAGACACTGTTCAGGTAATGCATCCACCACGCAGGAAATGCACACAAAACACCCGCGGCGGCTACAGCGAAGACACTCGAATCCAGGCTTGAGATAACGGCGGCAGTGTGCGCGTTGCTCCAGACGGGGGCTGATCACGCAGCGCGACGGCGAGCGCCCCGCATCAGGGAGCCCTTGCCGAATCGGTGCTGGTGACATCTGCGCCGGCCACGCGTGCGACGGCACGCAGACCGGCCGGATCTGGCGTTCTCCACCGGTGACGCGGTCGCGTGAGCAATGGCGCGCGGCGTTCAGCCGCTGCCCGTCTACTGGTTTAGCGGGGTGGCAGCCTGGGCGGGGGTGGTTCAACCACGACGACGACCTTGCCCGCGGGGCTTCCCTCCTCGACCAGCTGCACAGCGGCTGCCGCGTCGGTGAGCGGGTAGGTGCGGTCGATCACCGGAGTGATACTGCCCGATTCGATGAGGTCACGGACCTCGGTGAGGGCCTGGGCGGTGACCTTGGCGGTGAATGACTTCAGGGTCTGGCCGGCCAGCGCGTTGAGGGCCACGGCCTTGATGAGGTTGCCCACGGGGCCGAACCAGCGACTGCCGTCGCCGAAGGACTGGATGAGTGTTCCGCGGGGTGTGAGCACCTTCTTGACCGCTGCCGGAGAGTAGGTCCCGCCCAGCTGAAGGGCCAGGTCGTAGCGGGCGGCACCCAGGGTGAAGTCCTGCTTGGCGTAGTCGATGACCTGCTCGGCGCCGAGGCGGCGCACCACGTCCGCGTGCCGGGTGCTGCAGACGCCGGTCACCTGGGCACCCAGGTGCCTGGCGATCTGCACTGCGAAGGTCCCGACGCCGCCTGAGGCGCCGATGATCAGGACGTGCTGGCCCGGCTGGATCCCTCCTGCGCGCAGTCCCTGCAGCGCGGTCACTGCGGCCAGTGGCACGGCGGCGGCCTGCTCGAAGGTGAGATTCCCCGGCTTGGGCGCGAGGCCGTCCTGGCGGACGGCTATGTACTCGGCGAAGGCGCCGTGGCCGAAACCGTACACCTCATCGCCCGGCTTGAATGCAGTGACGGCGCTGCCGGCCCGCTCCACCGTTCCGGCGAGGTCCCCGCCCGGGACCGGGAACTTCGGTTTGCGGACGCCCCCCAGCCCCGCGGGGCGGACCAGGAGCGGCTCACCGCGGATGAAATGCCAGTCCCACGGATTGGCCGAGCTAGCACGCACCGACACCAGCACGTCCTGCGGGCCGGCGACCGGCATCTCTACCTCGGCCAGGCGCAGGACATCCTGTGGCGCCCCGTACTGGTGCTGGACGATCGCCTTCATGGCGTGCTCCCTCGCGGGCCGTGCCCTCGCATCCCCGACGGTAACAGCGACCGGTGCTGACCAGGTCAGCCAGTCCGGCCGGCGAACGCTCCTCCTCACAGCAACCCGGAGCGGATACCGGTCAGCACAGGGCTACTCGCGGCTCGCACCCTCGGTGACGTTGAAGGGCGCACACTACCCGGCATTACCGAGTGGCGACAGCCGCGCCGATCATCCAGATCTGCGCCAGGCGCAGGCCATGCCGTCACGCTTCGCCCGCCATGCAGATCGGCGGCAGTGTGCGCCCCTCAATGGCGAGGACCGATCACACCGCGGGCACAGGAGCATCGTGTCGTCGAGCTCGTGCCGAGTATGCACCCGGGCTCCGACGCGAAGGTCATTGCGGCCTCGCGGCCAGAGTTGCCGGTTTGGGTGTGTCTTGTCGGTCCGTCGCGGCCGGCGCGGCGATATCCGTCGCCCGGCGCCTCGCTGTCAGGTTTGGCATCCGTGCACGGCATGGTTCAGATCCGCTGGCTGCTAGTGCGGTGCCGCGCCCCCGCCCGCCGCTCCCAAGATGGTTTCGAGCAGCTCACGAGTGTGCGGCTCCTCGAGAACCTCGCCGACCCACGCGGCGGAGCCGGCCCGCTCGGGCGAGCGGGGATTGGGCGTCAGCCAGTCGGTGGCCGCGGTCTCGGTGATGTGCCCGAGCTGCGCGATGAGCATCGAGAAGTGTCCGCGCCGGTTCACTGTCGCTGGCCCGCCGGCTTCCCGGTAGGCCCCGGTCAGCGCGCGAACCCGGCCCGGGTCGGCGCGGGCGAACTCGAACAGGACGCACCCGAGCTCCTGGCACGGGTCAGCCGGACCGCTGTTCTCCCAGTCGATGACGCACACTGCGCCGTCCGCGGTTGGCAAGACGTTGTCGGCCCACAAGTCGCGGTGACAGGTCTGGAGCATCTCCGGAGGCTCGATCCAGGACTCTAGCGCGACCAGCTCATCACGCAGATCGGCCAGCTGGCGAGCGAACGGCGCTCCCGCCTCAGCAAGCTGCCCGACCAGATGATCCCAGCGCTCGGCGCCAATCGGTTGGTGATACCACGGGTCCAAAGGGCTGGGGTCAGTGGCTGACACGCGATGAATGGCGGCCACGACCGCGCCCACCCGCTCCGGGTCGAGCCCGGCGTCGGGGGCACGCAGGTCGACCCACTCATACATCCTGACCTGCCTGCCCCCCGGCATCGCAAAGACGCATCCCTCGGTGGTGCGCCGCACCTGCGGCGTCGGTACCCCGGCGGCGTAGGCCGCCTCCTGAAACGCGGTCGCCGAGCGCGCCTCGTCCTCACCTGACTGGCGGAAAGGCGCCTTCACCGCCCAGCTGCCCTCTGCCGTGTCCAGCCGCCACACTAGTCCCTGCTTTCCCCGCGCGACCGGCCCATCCGAGAGCCTCGCCGCTCCGCCAAGACCGAAGCGCCGGGCAAGGTCGACGGCATCCACCACACCACCCCACCACACATGCGCGCGCCATGCCAGGACAGACGCCGACCAGGTCCGGCCCTGTACCGATGACAGGGATCTGATCGGGGTGGGCAACTAGCGGAGCTCACAGTTTCCGCCGTCCAAACTGTCCCTGCTCAGGTCTTTGGCGAGGACTGACCCGTCGTCGCGTGCCGCCCGCGCGCCGGTGTGGGCTGCCATCGCAGCCCGCACCGATCATCCTGTTCGGCGCGGGCCGAGCTGAAGATGGTTAATTGGCGACCAGCGCGCCTAACGGCGGGTCTACGAGCGCTTCGTTGGGCGGTCTCGAGTACCGCCGAGGCTGCCAGCTAGGCATAGTGGGTTTTGACGAAGCCCACCGTCCAGTGACTACCTGACTGCCAGGGCGAAGATCGAGCCGTCTGGCATCAGGGAGCTAATCGGCTCGCCCGACGTGAGCTGCTCATCGGGCGCGGGTGAGTCGGCTGGCGCATCTGTTTCGTCGGCGCTTTCCTCGCTCGCGTCGATCTCGTCCAGTTCCCTCGCAAATGCTTCCTGAGCGGCGAGCACGTCTCGGGGATCTCCTTCGCCGAGAGCGTCGTCGACGCGCTGATCGATTCCCCATGTGACGATGAGCTGCCGGTCGCCGAGGTCGAACCCGGTGGTGACTCCGACGGCAGGGCCGGACTCTGACTCGAACAGCACGCGGCGCCGTTCCGGGGCCTGGGAGAAGCCGCCCGGTTCCCTGGCCCCGTCCGACCAGCGCCGTACGGCAGTCTCGTTGCCTGCGTAGTGGCCCAGCATGGACCAGGAGGACCTCAGCGCAGCCGAGATGAACACATCCGGCAAGCCCGGAAGCGCGCCTCGGGCGGAATCAGCGCGCGGAACGTTCCGCGGCTCCTTGCCGGAGTCCGCTGGTTCCTCAACGTCGCTGTCAGTCAGCTCCAGTGCCACGCACGACACCTGAGTAGCGCCAGCGACCGTGCTAACGGCAAGTCCCGCGTGGGCCGGGTAGCCGGGGACCGGCCCGGTGATCTGCCGGACTGCCGCCGTCAGCTGCTGGCCCCGGACTCGCGGGTCGTTCGTCCCCTTGCATTCCAGGAGATACGCCATGCCGTCCGGCCTGGCTCCGTCAGAGCCGGCCACCAGCAGGTAATCCGGGCGGCCGGAAGATCCGGCGCGAGTACCGCGCAGCAGGACATCGACGTCGACGATTCCCACCGGCACGCCGGGACCAAGCTCGTTCCGGACACGCATGCTCGCCAGGAGGACTCCGAAGGCGATCCCCAGTTCTTCTGAGGCCACCCGCCGCTGGACACCCGCCACCTGGGCGCCCGCGTGACTGACGCGCAGCGCGGGATGCGCCTGGGTGCCTGCTTCATGATCGAAGAAGCCCAGGTACCGCAGTAGACCCCACCAGGCATACGCGTCATGCAGGTCATCAGCTGAGTAGGCATGAGCGGTGACAAGCGAAAGCAGGTGCAGCGCTTCCACCGGACGCAAAAGCACGCCCGGAGGATGGTAGGCCAGCGACAGCACCTTGCCTTCCGGCACAGCCTGACTGCTCAGGACCTGCTTCAGCAGGTCCTCAGCGTTCCCCGGCACCGGCATGCGCGCCGTCGTCCCGGCAACCGCCATGGCACCGGCAAGATCCATGCCAGCCCATCGTAGTCACAAACGGCAAACCAACTCATCGTGGCGCTCGTGACCGGCAGCCCGGACAAAAGATGGGTTTCGGCGGCTACCGAACCACAGGACACGGAGTGCGCGACGCCCCTCTGGCGAGACTGCGCGCTGGGTCCCGGGATCAGGGCTGATCACGTAACGCAATCGAAAGCTAGGGAAAGGCACGCGCCGAGCGCCGACTCGTGCGTGAGCCGCGATGTGCTGCGGCGATGTTGAGAGGGCGCCGATCGTCCCATTCTGTACTTGGCCAAGGTTGGCCGTGACGCCGCCGGGATCACTCACGGCATCGGCCTCCGGGGATCGTCATCACGCTCCGGACTGGGCTGGTGGCGTTCGGTGGGGCGGTCCAGTTGGCGCCGCCCATGACCATCAGCCAGCCTCTGTCGGCGACTCGTCTCCAGACGATGGCGTGGCAGGGCTTCAATACGCGGGAGCGCATAGCTCAGCCAGGCGTAGACATCACTCACGGCTTCGGTGTATCAGAGCGAGCGCTGCAGGCTCCGATACGTAGAAGGCACCACACATCCGGGGTTGACGGTATGAGCGGTATTGACCACGCTGGGTATGAAGACGGGGACGAGGTCCGGCTGACAACGTCAGGACCGGTGGCGAAATGGCGGCTCAGGCGTACGGAAACCGGGCTGCGACTCGGTCAGCTCCGCGCTTTGGGCAGTGAGAGATTCACGTGGGCCGATCTGCTGCGGGTGCCGCTTGCCGCCGTGCGCGTGTACGTGTTGTATTTCCCATCGCGGTTCAACCTCCCAGTTGATGCTGCCGCGACCGAGGCGCTGCGGGTCTTTGGACCGGCGACCTCTGAGCAGACCAGTGTCGACTTCTGGGATCCGCAGGACGTGCATTTCAGCGACGCGCTTGAGCTATTCGGTCTCCGTAGCCCGCCCGCTCTCGTGATGGTTGCTGGCTTGCAGGCACAGGTGGCTGAGGCTGTGGGAACCGATATATTGCCGGACTCGCTTTATTGCATCAGCTTCTCTGATGAGGCTGTCCTTTCCGACCGGCAGCGCATGGCGGCAGCTGTCAACATTGCCCACGAGATCCTTATGCGATGCGATAACCGGGAGATCGCCCGCTACATACGGGGGCAGAAGATCAAGGAGCTGCTTGCAGCGATCGGGCACGGAGCGGGAGCGGTGAGAGACGAGCTCATCAAACTCCGTCCCAAGTTCGGGCTGCCCGGTGGCCTGTCTGTGGGAGTGGGCTGACCGTCATGGCGGACAAAGGGCTCGAGGCGGTAGGCCTCATCAGCCGTGCCAATGACGTTTACCATGCCGGGGACAGCCGACGGGCCTTTCAGCTCCTTGACGACGCCATCGCCAAGCTAGCGCGCGATGATGTGGAGTCGCGGGTGGTCATGCTCGGGCAGAAGGCAAGCTGGCTCCGTGAGAGCGGCTATCCGGAGGATTCCGCAAAGATACTCGGGGACGCGGCCCGCGAACTCGACCCCCTGCCGCGGTCCGGCCACGAGACGGAGTGGTCGATGCTGCGCAAGGAACAGGGGATGGCAGCGCAGGAGCGAGGCGACCTTCAGGCCGCTGAGGCGCTGTTCGCTGACGCAGAGACGCTCGCGCGGCAGAGCCCGGTGCGCGACTTCATCCTTACGGATGTACTTGACAACCAGGCTGACCTGTACACGCAGCAGGGACGGCTCGGCGACGCTCAGGACGTGCTACTCGCGGCCCTTGAGATCGACCAGCGGCTCGGCAACAAGGTAGGCGAGTTCAACGACTTGAACAAGCTTGGCGTGATCTATGGGGACCTCGGTGACGCGGATACCTCCCGGGCTTACCTGACGAAGGCCTTGGAAGTCGCCAACCAGAACGGGCTGACCCGCGAGGTGATGGACGCGAAGACGAACCTCGCCGCCCAAATGAACGACGCTGGTGACTACCGGGGGGCGGCCGAAATCTTCAAGGAGATCGAGCGCGGGCGGGCTGAGAGCGGTGACCGGTGGGGCGAGGCGTGCAGCGTGGCCAACCAGGGCGTCTCCGCCTTTCACGCAGGCGATCTCGAACACGCCCAGGCGCTGTTCATGCGTTCGTACGAAATGCACCTGGCTGCCGGGAACTGGCTGCACAGCGTTCATGATCAGCTTAATCTCAGTGGCGTCGCCATGGAGCGTGGTCATCTCGACGAAGCGTTGTCCTACGCCCAGTACGGCAGCCGCATTTCACTAGCTGACCAGGGCCATCTCGACGTCGCGGGCGAGTCTGGCGCGTTTGTGGAACCATCGTGAGCGAGCCTGGTGGCGGCGGGTCCATGCGTCCCAGT
>Ga0116217_10002782_pt1 | contig 16174 bp, 19 predicted proteins | sample Sb_taG_6_FD_89697 | JGI IMG/M metagenome (GOLD analysis project Ga0116217, IMG submission 89697) | Peat soil microbial communities from Weissenstadt, Germany - Sb_50d_4_PS metaG | ecosystem: Environmental > Terrestrial > Soil > Wetlands > Peat | place: Germany: Weissenstadt | collected 2010-09-21 | reverse complement strand
GTAAGCCGCGTGATCGAGTCGGCGCCGCCTTCGACAATTTCATAGGTCAAGCCGAACTCGTCGAGATAGGCGCCGATCAGCATGCGGTTCACGGCATTGTCCTCGACCACGAGGACGTGGCCGCAGAGGGTGCCAGGGCTTTGAGGATCCTGGTACGCGGCCGGCATCGCACGCTCGGCCGGAATGGTGAACCAAAACAGGCTGCCTTGACCGGGCATACTCTCGCAGCCGATCTCGCCGCCCATCAGCTCGACGAACCGCCGCGCGATGGAAAGCCCGAGGCCAGTGCCGCCATATTGGCTCGCCATGGCACGATCGGCCTGCACGTAAGGTTGGAATAGCCGCTCCTTCTGGTCCTCGCTCAGACCGATGCCGGTATCCGTGACGTCGAAACGGAGCGTGAGCTTGTCGTCGCTCTCTCTCGCGTTGACATGCAGATGCACCGAGCCCTCCTGGGTGAACTTGACCGCGTTGTTGACCAGATTGGCGAGGATCTGGCGAAGGCGGCCCGCATCTCCCTTGACGAAGCGTGGGCAGCTCGTGCCGATATGCACTTCTCATCGGCTCGCGCCTGCAAGGCGCTGCCTGCTCTTGACGAGGTCATGCAGGTCGAAGGCAGGGTATTCGAGCTGGAATCGGCCGGCCTCGAGCTTGGAGAAATCGAGGATATCGTTGAGCACGGTGAGCAGGCTGCGCGCCGACTGTTGCAGGGTCTCGGCATAGCGCCTTTGCATGCCGTCGAGCGGGCTTGTCAGCAGCAGCTCCGACATGGAGATGACCGCGCCCATCGGGGTGCGGAGCTCGTGGCTTATCTGCGCGTCCGGCCTGAAATCTTCCGGTTGCATGTATCCGGCCCATTCTGCTTCCCCAAGGGCCGCCACTTTCGCAGGAACCATTTAAAAACCGGCTAAATTGACCTGACTAGGTCTAGCTTTGAGGCGCCCACCAGCTACAAGAGGCCAATGCGCAGGATCGGAAGCGAGATCGATATTCGGGAAGGTGTGGCCGCGCTCACCCGCGCCTGCCCGCATTTGGCGCACGTGCACGCCGTTGCCGGGGATCCGCCGCTTCGCGCGAGGCCCAAAGGCTTCGAGGGGCTCGCCTGCGTCATCGTCGGTCAGCAGCTCTCGATTGCCAGTGCCGATGCCATTTGGAGCCGGCTGCAAGCCGGCGTGCGGCCCTTCGACGCGGCAAATTTTCTCGCCCTCGCGGATGAGGATCTGCGCCGGGCCGGCCTTTCGCGCGTCAAGATCACCACCCTTTGCACCGCCGCTCAGGTGATCAGCAACGGCACGCTGAGGCTTGACGCTCTCGCCAAGGCCCCGGACGAGACTATCCATGCCGAGCTGACCGCGCTCAAGGGCATCGGTCCCTGGACGGCCGACATCTACATCATGTTCTCCTTGGCCCGGGCCGACGCCTGGTCACCGGGGGATCTTGCGCTCCAACATGCGGTCAAGGACGCGCTCGGTCTCGACGAGCGGCCGGACCTTCTGCGGATGAACGAGATTGCGGAAGCCTGGCGCCCTTGGCGCGGCGTCGCCGCACGACTGCTCTGGTCCTATTATGCCTTGCGCCGGCGCACCAAGGCCGCGCCCACGAATTCCCTCCCTTCACCAGGAAGACGCGCGAGGACGAGCGCTGAGCCCGCATGATCGTCTGCTCCTGCAACCTCATCACCGCCAAGGACGTGGAAGATGCTGTCGACGCCCTGCGCACCGCGGACCCTTTCGTCGTGCTGACGCCAGGACTGATCTACCGCCATCTCGGCAAGCGGCCTTCCTGCGGCAGCTGCCTGCCGCTCGTCTCCAAGCTTATGGTCATCCATGACGAGGAAGGTCTGAGCGCTTCCGGCCCGGGCGCGCGACGCGGAGTGGAGGAGCCTTGAGCCGCAAGTGCTTCTACCTATGCGGAAACGGCCTAGCCGCGCGCATCAGAACAAGCCATGATCGAGATCGAGGTTGAGAGGAGACGGACGCATGAAGGGAAATCCACGGGTCATCGAGTATCTCAACAAGGGGCTGACCAGCGAGCTCACCGCCGTCAATCAATATTGGCTGCATTACCGCCTGCTCGACGATTGGGGCTTTACCAGGCTTGCCAAGAAGGAGCGTGAGGAATCCATCGAGGAGATGCATCACGCCGACAAGCTGATCACGCGCATCATCTTCCTCGAGGGCTTCCCCAATCTGCAGCACATCGACCCGCTGATGATCGGACAGAACATCAAGGAGGTACTCGAAAGCGACCTGAAGGCAGAGTACGGGGCGCGGGCCCTCTACATGGAGGCGCGAGCTTGCTGCCGCAAAGAGGAAGACTATGTGAGCATGGACCTGTTCGAGGAGCTGCTTGCCGACGAGGAGGGCCACATCAATTATCTCGAGACGCAGCTCAACCTGCTCAAGGACATCGGCATCGAGAATTACGGCCAGCTCAACGCCCATTCCCCCGACAAGCTGCCCGAGGAGGATGTCGGACCGTGACGCCACGGTTGCGGAGGAGACAGACTGACCTTTCAGGTGGTCAAGCAAGCACCCGCATGACGATCGTGGGTGCCTGCCTAGTCACGCAATTTGCGCGGTAACCGGACACGATCCTACTGCCATGTTTGGCAGTATGCGTTGGTGAAATTCTGCGCCATGGGGGGGCCGCGAAGGTGGTGGCCAATGCGAGGGCGATGATGAGCTTCTTCGTGCGAATCTCCTTAGGTTGTGGCCTTCGGTGCGAACCATTCGGACCAGCGGGCCAGCGCGTTCGAGTGAACGCCGTGGGCCGAATCTAAGGAGCGTCGTCGCGGACAGCCTGACCGCTATTGTTGCCGTTGGCTCGCGCTTGCGCCGACCAGCGAACTGCGTCAGGACACCGCAAGCAGGAGACGAATGTAGTGATGGCACGCCCCTTTCTCGACGGACCGCGCCTCGCGCCAGCCTCGGGCGGGCCGGCGCGACAGCTCGTGGTCTTCCTGCATGGCTATGGCGCCGACGGCAACGATCTGATCGGCTTGGGGCGGGAATGGGCAAGCGCCCTCCCCCATGCCGCCTTCGTCTCGCCCCACGCGCCGGAAGCATGCGGCATGGCGCCGATGGGCCGGCAATGGTTCGACCTCACCTTCCGCGATCCTGGCGAGATGGCGCGCGGCGTGGCGCAAGCGGAGCCGGTGCTCGATGCATTCCTCAACGCGGAGCTCGAGCGCTTGCGTCTTCCGTCAAGGGCGCTCGCGCTGGTGGGCTTCAGCCAAGGGACGATGATGGCGCTCGCGGTTGGGCTTAGGCGCAATCCGGCACTCGCCGCCATCGTCGGCTATTCCGGCGCGCTAGCCGGCGTCGAGGCCCTGCCCGAGCGGCCGGTCGCCGGACCCGCGATCCTGCTCGTGCATGGCGACATGGATGAGGTGATCCCAGTCGATGCCATGATGATTGCGCGTGAGCAGCTCGCACAAGCAGGCCTACCCGTGGAATGGCACGTGGCCCAAGGGCTCGGCCACGGCATCGACCCGACCGGTCTGAAGCTCGGTGGCGCCTTTCTGAAGCAGGCCTTCGCGGCAGCTGCTGCTGTTCAATAGCGCTCGCCGATCAGATACCGTCTCAATGGCCGTCGCCGCATCGCGGCAGCGCAGACCGGCAATGATTCGGCCTCCGAGAGCCTTCTCCGGTTCGCTCATGACCTCTCCTTTCCAGCCGGAATCTACCGCATCTTGGGTGCTTCACAGAGCTGACACGTCCCTATAGTATGCCCCCGCGTGACCCGAGTGCGACGGGCGAGCTGAAGGATTTGACCGCCTTGAACGTCGCCACCGCATCCGCCTCGCCGAGCTCGTTTCCCGCGCTCGTGCTCAACGCCGACTACCGGCCATTGAGCTACTACCCTCTCTCCCTCTGGGGCTGGCAAGACACGGTGAAGGCGGTTTTCCTCGACCGCGTCAATATCGTCTCCCAATATGACAGAAGCGTCCGCTCCCCCAGTTTCGAGATGAAACTGCCAAGCGTGGTCTCGCTCAAGACCTATGTCCGTCCCGCGCTCTATCCCGCCTTCACCCGGTTCAATGTGTTCCTGCGCGACCGCTTCACCTGCCAATATTGCGGCGAGGGCCAGGACCTGACCTTCGATCATCTGGTGCCGCGATCCCGCGGCGGCCTGACGCGCTGGGACAATGTCGTCGCGGCCTGCGCGCCCTGCAATCTAAGCAAGGGCGGCAAGCTGCCGAACGAGGCCAAGATGTTTCCGGCGCAGAAGCCCTACCGGCCGACGGTGTTCGAGCTCCACCGCAATGGGCGGCTGTTCCCGCCGAACTATCTGCATGAGAGCTGGCTCGATTATCTCTATTGGGATACCGAGCTCGATCCGTAAACCCTCACCCCTAGTCATCCCTTTCACGTCATTGCCGGGCTTGACCCGGCAATCCAGGATAGCTTGCGCCGAGCCTGTCACCCTAGATGCCCGGGTCTTCGTCCAAGCATGACGATGTAGCGTGTGGGGAGTCAGCGCCGTTGAGCCGCACCCCACCCCGCGAGGCCGGCCAGCAACGCCGAGACCACTGCGTTCCATCCGGCGAAGGAGAGCCAGAGGAAGCGCCACGGCGCCTCGTCGCAGGCGATAACTTTCGTTGTGCCGAGCTGCTGGGCAAGCCCGGCCGGCCCCCATTCGATGACAGAGCCGCCAGAGCATTCGGTGGGTCCAGCCCACCATTTCCATTCGACGCCTGAGTGATAGACGCCGAGGCCGGCATTGATGAGGAAGCCAAGCGCGATGACCAGCAGCAGGATGCGAGTGACGCCGAAGGACTCCGCGCGGGCGGTGAAAAAGGCAACGCCGCTTGCCGGCACCGCGAAGTAATAGGCGTAGCGCTCCTGCAGGCAGAGATGGCAGGGCAGATAGCCCCCATAGCGCTCGAAGATATGCGCCGTCAGAATCGTTGCGAACGCGATCGAAAAGAGGACGGCGGCGACGAGCATGAGCTCGCCGGCAAACTTGTCGGACGAGACCACATCGGAGCGTTTGGGCGCCATCTCAGAACGCATATTTGGCGATGAGGAAGCCGCCGACGATGGCCGCGAGGAAGCCGGTGGTCACGAGCGTGAGGCGGCGCTCGATGAAATCGCGGATCGGCTCGCCATAAATGCGCAACAGCTCGGCCTCGATGAAGAAACGGGCGCCCCGCGTGATGCAAGACAGCAAGACGAACATCGGCAGGCTATAGCCGGCAAAGCCCGAGGCGATGGTCACGATCTTGTAGGGGATCGGCGTGAGCCCCTTGATCAGGATGATCCAGGCACCCCATTTGGCATAAGCGTCGCGAAACGCTTCGAAGCTATCGCCATAGCCATAGGCCTTGATCAGCCAGGCTCCAAGCGTGTCGTAGAGGGCCGCGCCGATGGCATAGCCCAAAAGGCCGCCCAGCACCGAGGCGATGGTGCAAACGAGCGCGAACGTCCTCGCGCGCTGAGGATTGGCGAGCACCATGGGCACGAGCACGACGTCGGGCGGGACCGGAAAGAAGGAGCTCTCGGCGAACGCAACCGCAGCCAGCGCCGTGAGCGCGTGGCGGCCCTTGGCAAGCGCGATAACCCTGTCGTAGAGGCCCCTCAGCATCGGACCTGATTAGCCGTGGCATAGGTCTTTGTCCACCGGCTCCCGCCACTCCCGCCGTTGACCGGGCTTGCCGGTTAGACCATGTTCCCGGCCGTGCCCCAGTGGCGGAATGGTAGACGCGGCAGACTCAAAATCTGTTGCCTGCAAGGGCGTGCTGGTTCGAGTCCGGCCTGGGGCACCATCCCACAGCGCTACATAGCTGCCTTAGCCCATTGACTTGCCAGGCATTACTCTGCCTGGCGGTCATGGTAAACTATCTTACAGATGCACATGGTCTTGCGCCCTTCCGCACGGCGCGAGTGAGACTAAAACGAGACTAAGAGGAGGCTCCGATGCTCACCGACAAATCGGTGCGCGCCCTGCCTCCTCCGGAGAAGGGCCAACGCACCTATTTCGACACACTGCTCAAAGGATTCGGCGTGCGCGTCTCGCAAGCCGGCACCAAGACGTTCGTGCTCATGCACGGCGCGAACCGCAAGCTCACTACCATCGGCCGCGTCGGCGTCATCAGCCTGGCGAAGGCGCGGCAGCAGGCCCGCAAACTTCTCGCAGCCAGGACACTGGAGATGGTGCACGAGCAATCTGCTCTTTCACTGCCCGACGCGCTTGAAGCTTTCCTGAAGGCCTATGCCACCAAGAATAAAGAAAGCACTGCCCGCGAGACCAAACGGCTCCTGCAGCGGCACTTAGACCTCAAGAAAAAGGTGTCCCGCCTCACAACTTCCGACATCACCGGGATTGTGGACGGCATCGAGGCGAAATCGGAGGCCCAGCACTTCTTCATCGCCGCCCGCACGTTCTGCAATTGGCTGGTCAAACGGTGCCATATCCCCAACTCTCCGATGGCGGGCCTCGACCTCCCCTATCGTTCGAGCTCGCGCGAGCGAGTGCTGGACGACAACGAACTCGCCGTCGTGTGGCGCGCCTGCGAAGGAGATTACGGTGACCTCATACGCCTGCTCATTCTGACTGGCCACGCGGGGCTTAGGCCACCTTCGTCCCCTCTTTGAAGCTCGGATCGAGCGACCCTGTTCCCACAACTGGGTTCATCGGGTGTGGCAAAGTCCGGGCCCGGAACCCGTGACAATCCGCTCACTCTCAATTAGGATGACCGTATTGCAATTAGAGCCCAGAGCGCTCCCTCTTTGCCATCCCAATCTTGCATTAGAATTTTTCGAGGGTGGCCTCAATGAAACAGAGAACAACCGACGCCTTAATCGCGTTTGGAGCTACGGGCTTATTCACCGTCGCCTACTTTCTCACTCCGTTCCTGGCGCGACGCACTTCTTTGATTGCGGATTTCCACGCGCGTCAAATTGTTGCCGATGCTTCATTCATTAGGCAGTATTTTACCGCCAGTCCGACGCTTTCCTTCGAAAGAACCAGCATTCAACTACGCTACGATAGCCCAGTATGGAAGGGCTCCTCCGCTGATGTCACAGCAAGGATCGAGCAATCGGAAGTATTTATGCACGACCCCACTTATCCAGACAACGGCGACGTACCTGATCCGCAGCCAATCCATACGCTCCACTCGCCGATTAAATTGACGCTCAAATCTGCTGCATTCGAGTTCGCCGAATTAGAGAATGAGAAAAAGCTGCCAGAAGGAACACATTTGCCGGTGAAAGTAATTTGGGCTCCGCTGGCGAAGTCGGAAGGTAATTCTACAGTGGTTCTGAGCCTCGATAACATCAGTAGATCAAAAACATCCACTCGCGTCGATCTCTACGCCAATGATCTTTCTCCGCTTTCGGTAGACATCAACGGAAAGAAATCGGATTTCGGGCCGAATGACGAAATATCACTCCCCATCTCCATATACACGAAGGGCGGAATTCCTGCCTGGCTTTGGGAAGACCTAACCATCGCGGGTGCCGTCCTCACGTCTGTTCTCGGTTCATCGATCCTACTCGGATGGTTTCAGAGCGTTTGGAAGTGGATTACGAAAACGGTGGGGTCGAAACCAATGACCGCAAAAGGGGTTGTCGCCGTAATGCCAACGCATGTGGAAAGCCCGCATGAGGACGACGGTTAAGCGCAATAACCCATCGCTTTACCCACGAGGAGGGCCTCCATACCATGCTGACGTTGGCGGAGGGGGTTCTCTTTATCCAACTCGAAGGACGAAAATCGTTCGAGAGCTGGTGAAGATCAAGACGTTCACCAAGTGATGGGACTTGTTCAGTGCGGGCGTAGTGACGCGCTGGCTGACCGCTGACGCGACAGATGACAAATTTCCGCTATTGGCACAACTCGGAAGCAGCGCCCGTCGAACTTAACGCCCGCTTTCGGTCCAGAAGCGGACGTTGAGACGTTTACGCAGAACGGCAACTCTGTCATGTCGACCCTGGGGACAACACAGCTCCCTTGTGGCGGAGACCTGCTACTATGTAGTCATCCCTCGCCATATGGCATCAACTGACGAACAACCGGCACTTACTCCTGCATCGGCCGAATACATCCCTCTCGAAGAGGCAGCCCTGCTTTTTGAAGCCGCCGGCGTCTTCCGTTCGCTGCGCACCCTCTCTCGCTACTGCCAACACGACGTGCTCAACTGCATCAAGGAAGAAACGCCCAGCGGCGTCATGCGCTACCTCGTGTCCCGCGAAAGCGTGCAGAACCGCATCGCAGAAATGCACCAGCTTGGAATGTCTGGACATCTCCAGTCACGTCTAGACATGTCAGGACATGACGCGACACGTCACGACATGTCTGGTCATGACGAGACATTGACCAAGGAGCTGCAAGAGAGACTTGAAGCTACAGAGCACGAGCGAGACGAGCTTCAGAATGAGAACATGCAGCTGAAGATCGATGTTGCCTCGCGCAAGGAGCTTCTACGCATGGCGAAGGAAGACCGCGACCAGATGCTGGCTGATCGCGACACCATGCAGCGCCTGATCGGCGGGCTCGAAATGAAGGTCCGTCAGCTGCAAGCGCCAAAGTCGGACGAGGGGTAGGGGAGACAGAGGTGGATAACGGGGCGGCGGACGCAAATACGGCGCTACAATAGCGTCATATGGACTTCGACCAGCCCCGCCGGCTTGGGGAGATTCTGCGCGAAAGAAACATCGAGCTTATTGGCGCTGACGCACTGTCGAGACAGGGCTTCGTCCAGCTGCCAAGAGCTATTCTCTATAACCCCAAGCTGACAGATAGCGCCAGGCTGCTTTATGCCATCCTTCTCGACTATGCCTGGAACAACGACTACTGCTTTCCCGGCCAAAAAGCCTTGTCAGATAAGACCGCTTGGGATGAGCGCACGGTCCGCCGGCACATGCAGACGCTGCTCAATACCGGCCTCGTGACCATTCAGCGTCGCGGCCAGGGAAAGACCAATATCTACAAGCTTGATCTGACGGTCCGGAAGCTTGGCCGACCCAGACCGGACAAATTTGTCCGGTCTAGACCGGACAGAACTGACCGCTCTTGATGGGACAAAACTGTCCGCTCATTCTATATAACTATACTCATATAAGTATAATCATATAAGTATACAGAGCTAAAAGGGCTCATTCTATTAAGGTAGAAAGCACGCACAAAACACAAACCGCCATTTGTCAAAGTCGCTATTCTAAGCCATTTTCTGCCGTATAGGTCGCGAAACAGATATTGTGCGACGTCAATGGCCAGCCGTCACCTTGCCAGTTATGTTATACTAATTGCATGAAGGCCAATACACGTGAATATCCGCGGGATCTCTCCGAACTTCTTGACGCCTCCCACGAAAACAAATGGGTCGCTATCGCGTCTGACTATTCGCGCGTGATCGCCGCAGCGGAGACCCTTCGCCAGCTTTTCCGAATGGTGTCGGACCATACTGCCGTCTTCTACCGAGTGCTTCCGCGGGGCGTGAGTTTCGCTCCCCTCGCCGCATGGAAGGATGAAGTATAGGTATTCTGCCGCCTCCGGTCAGTTGAACGTCGATGGCCGCTATACGAAACGGCCGGTTGTGGAGGTGGAGATATCGAAGGGCACTCAAGCGCGCAAATTCTTAGCGCTCATCGACTCTGGCGCGGACCAGATCATCATGCCTGCCGCGATAGCCGAGGTCTTGGGGATAGACGCAACCAAGTGCCCGAGCCGCACCGTCATGGGCGTCTCGATGGAAGGCGTCGAGGGCTTTGTTGACACACTCACCTTTCATATTGAGCACCAAGCCTCATCCTTCACGGCGCCCGTGATCTTCATCGAAACCGACGTGCCCGTGCTCCTTGGCCGAGAAAATTTTTTCGATCGGTACCGCATTAAGTTCGAGCAGGACCACGACACGTTCGAAATCACGCCCCCTCCCAAGCGATAGCGGCGAGAACGCCACGTGAATTTCGGGGACATTTCCATGCCTCCCGGATTGACGTGATGGGCCAAGATCAGACATTAGTTTGTTGCGTTACCAACCTTTGAAACTTCTTCGTGTTGGCGAGACGCGGCGCATGTTCACGAATGCGGTCCAGCACTTTCTTCAAACCATAGACGCTCCGGGTAGGCGCATCGCCAACAACAGCCGCCACAAGATCGAGCACCTTTTCGGGCGAGGACGTGTAGAGAACTTCGTCTGCCTTTGAAATGGAGAAGACGCTCGTGTGTTGGCGCGGGTCCTCCGGACGAACAAAGGGGATGATGACTTCCGCTGCCTCTGGAAACGCGCTCCCCGTCGCACGCAGAATTTGTACGAACTTGAAGGTAGCGCTTGGGGATTGGAGCTCTGCGTCCAACGGCCAAATTGACTGGAAGACAGGACCCACGACGTCCCGCCACTTCGCGATTTTTTCTTCGGGCTTGGTGGCCTCCATTTCAACCGCCAAACGGTGGCCGACGCTGGACAGGGCTCTCACGCCTGCCGCGCGCAACGCTGACCGCGCTTCGGTAGGCGTTATCGGGTAGCCCGCGTTTTCAGAGCGGTTCGCTATCATAATGATGGCCAGCCATTCGCCATAGACGCGCAAATCATCTTCGGCGATTTCAGGTCGGCCAAACAACTCAAGAAAGTACGCCTTCGTCAACTCATAGAGCTTGGGCGAGCCGATGTAGTTCGAATACTTCCGCGCGCTCCATACATTCGCGGCGTCGGGCGATTTCCAGTCGAACAGCGGAACGATTCTTTCCGCGGTCCAGATAGGAGCTCTCTCGAAAAGAAACGACACTTCGGCCGCGAAGCGGACGCGCGCGAGTTCGCCAAATCTTCCCGGAGCTGAAGCTAACGTATCGAAGCGCTGCCGGATGGCATCCGGCATCTCCTCGCCGTTCTCGCCTTTTGTCATCCTCTTGATGAGCACTTCGGCAAGACGACCCGCTGGCGCGTTGAGGGCATCCATCAGCGCATCACGCATCTTGCGCCTCCGCCGGTTCTTGCGCTGTCGCGGCTTCTATCTTGTCCCAAAGCAGCCACAGGAGATTGTCATCCAAAGCCTTCGCCTTTTCGTTCAGCCACCATGAAGCGGTGCTTGCGATCTTGGGAAAGTCCTTGTCGGGGAACGTCAAAAGAAGCTTGCCCGTAAGAGCGATGCTGTCCGGACTATCTAGCTTCTGCGTAGCCCACAAAAAGGGATTCCACGCCCAATCCGGCCACCCTCCTTTTTTGGCCTTCGCCTCTAATCCGTCGAGGGCGCGCTGAGGATCGCTTTGGCAGAGAGCCTGCCAGTCGTCGCCAGCCATGAAATTCGCTTTGTCCGCGAGCTTCTTTGCTTCATCGACGAGCGATTCAACCGGCACGTTTTGGAGTTTCTGGGAATTTCCGACGATGCCGCTCCCGCTTCCATGCCAGGTATGAAATCCCGCTTGTTCAGAAGGCCGCAGCTCCCATTTGGGATTTTTCTTCTTAATCTCCGCGAGCACAGATTTGGTTTGATCGCCCAGCTCCAAACCTGCGCGCTCCATTTCGCCCAAGACGTCGAACCGGGACCGCTCCACGTGTACGTCGGCGTCAGACCGGAACCAGTCGGATGGCGGGCCAGCCGCGAGCCTGTCCTCAATGCTGGCTCGTTTGGCCGCGGAGAATTCTTTCCACCGCTCCCGTATCAAACGGAAGACCTCGACACTAGTGCTCGTGAGAAACAAGAGGCCTTGCGGCAACGCCAAGAGAACGTCCGCCGCATCATCGGGCGGGACTGCTTTGTCTGCCGCTGCAAACAGTGCCAATCGTTTGTTTAATTTCAACGGACTTGATGACCATTGCTGCACAAACGGCACAGCTAAGGACGCATCTTTCTGCGCGAGGCGGGTCCAGGTTTCAGCAAGGATCCGGACGATCGGTAGAAAGCCGCTTCGGTATTCGTTCTGCCGGTGGACAGCAACGGAAGGAACATCGGTATCGGAAATGCCGTAACCAAAGTTGCTCTCGACCTCCATCTCAAGGGCGTCTGCAAGAGCGGCATCCAAGGCATCCGTCAAGGCAGTCAGAAGTTTCTGTTCAACCTCCGCCGGAGCATCTTTCGGCCATGCTGCTACAAACTCGGCTTCGGCAATGTCGCCCTCAACCTCGTAGTCGACGGACATTAGGTCCGAAGGTCTTTGCGGCACACGCTCGCCACTGCCGTCGTCGTACCAAGAAATGCGCTTGCTGACTTTCGGTTTCGGCCGGAGAATGCGGGCAAGCCTTTCAAGCAATTCGGCCGAATGCTCACCCGCTTTGATACGCGGTTGGATGTCAAACCACTCGCTTCGCAGCACGCCTCGTGGGTTGTCGCGGATATGCCGGATGATGAGTTGCCAACTCTTGGCAAGAAGCGGCGGCAGGGTGTCGCGCCTGCGATTGAGACGAAACTCAAGCAGTTCGGCCGCTCTTTCATCGAAGAACTCTAGGTTTCCTGAGACCTCGCGGACGGCTTCCGGGTCATCAAAATTCTTTTCGATCCACGGCGTAAGCTGGGCGGGCGATTGGATCACTTTCATTCGCGCGAGCTCAGAAAGCCACGCGAGGGAGGGATTCAATTCCAAAAGCTTGTCGGCAACGTCCTCCCGGCTGAGGAAGAAGCGCAGCTGCTCGCGCTCAAAATCCGTGGTGTCGCTGGGCGTTTTCTTTTTTGTCGGTTCCATGGCGTTCACTCACGGCGCCTTGGCTGGCGCGGCTACGCCGAGAAGCGCATGCAGCTTCGCACCGCCGTACGCGGCCGGGTCCATCGCGTACGTCGCCCACTCTCCGAGCGTCTTGTAGACCTGGTCGTAGTCAGCGAACTCGATCGGCACGATACCTTTAGCGTTCCAGATCGACGCGGAGACCGGCGTCTGCCGCTCGATGGCGTAGATTTTCTTGAGATCGCGGAAACGCTCGCGGTCGGCGTCAAGCGTCTCAAGCAGAAGGCGCATCGCGGTGTCTTCGGCGGCATAGCCGACGAGAACAAGGGTATTCAGCCGCATCCGGTCTTCGATGTATTGCGACGCCCATCCGTCACGAAGATAGGCATCGCCGAAGTCTGCGCTGGTCAGGATTAGGTCTGACGGCAGGATATTCCTGGGACCATAAGCGATGCGGCCGTGCAGATGCAGGATGCCGTGGTCCTCGGGCGTTCCGGGCCGGGGGATGGCTTTGCCCGCGTGGCTGGGGACCGTCTGGCCGTCCGCGTGAGCCGCGCATTCGAACAACGGATCGAAGTTGGTGGTGAGCAATCTGACACGTCCCTCCACGTCCCGCGACAGCCGCAGCAGGTTGAGATGGTCAGGAACCGCAAGACCGGGCGCATGCGTGAGCAACTTCGTGGTCGCCATGCGTACCCGCGACGGCGCCTTGGGCAGGCGTGTCCTTCGTTCGAGTGACCGGAGCGCGCGGTCGTACTCGCCGCGTTTTAGCGCCTCTTCTTCCGCCGCCTCGTTCTTGGGCGTCTCGCCAATATCGGCGTAAATCTGTTCCGTGAGCGTGCTGAACAACGGCATGCGGACGCGCATGGAGACACCCGCGCCGCAGAGGAATATGGCGTGGCCCTCGGCCACGTCCTTGATCAGTTCATCCGGAATATCCGGGGTGCCCGCAATAAATCTCATGCCGCCACGTGCGAAAGCTCAGGGAGCGCTGGTCGCGCATCATATCCTATGGAATTGGCAGAGCGGCTAATCCGAATGTTTGGCTTCGTGGGCGACACTGTCCTCGATCCATTTTCGGGAACAGGCACGACGACGTGACTCCAACAAGCTGCGCGTTTGAGTTCTAACCAACACGGCTGATTTCTACTGCTTTCAAGGCGCTTAGTCGCGGCACTCAATGGAGGTACGCCGCCCATCAGGCGGAATAGCTGAGCCAGGTAATGTGAACGAACGCAGGCAGGTTTCGGAGACGCGCCGGGAAACTCACGCAGAACCAGGCACGCTAGTTGCCTTTCTTCCGCCCGGCGCGCGACTCAACTATGCGCAGCAGATGCGACGCCAACATCACCATCTCCTGGGCCTCCTTAGGGTCGCGGATGCTGATGGTTCGATGCGAATGCGGGTTTTTATACGAACCGATGGCACCGGCGAACAAATGAGCCAGTGCCTCTCGTTCCCCAGGCTCTTGGTTCATGTCCGTCAGGGGTCCTTGCTTCGGATCAAAAGCATTGCGAACCAATGGAACCCCTATGTCCGAATCGGTGTAGCCGCCAGCGATCCGGACTGCCTCCTCCACTGCTCGAAACGCAGTGAACACGGCGTCCTGCAAATCGCCGCGCGCGAGGTCCAGCCATACCTTATCCGTAATGGATGGATGCAGCATGTTCTTCGGGAATGACGCCGCTTCCCGGAAGCGCGCCAAATCATCGCGGTTGGCGATCGCCATGCCGCGGCGACTGACCACGCAGAAGCCGTTGTCGCCGTTGATGCCGGGCGCGCGCACAAGGAGGCCTTGCACGCACAACCAGTTCCAAGCTTCCGCGGCTACAAGCTGGACCTCCTTTGATTTTGTCTCGTAAGGCGATCTGCTGGAAGAACCCAGGCTGCTCTTCGCGAACGTCAGGTTGTTGATGTGGACCAGGCCGTTCTGCGCCTGGCTTTTGGCAACCGACAAGAGAGGCTCGGCCAAATCTTCCGGCGTCATAGCCAGCAGGAGCTCGACGTCCGGAACAAGCTCTTCAAGTGTCGGCATGAACCTCTTTGCCCCCGCTAACCCAACAAGAGCAACTTCGCTGATCCGACCAGGATCGCCTCGACCATCCTGTCGGGCGGCACAGTGCCCCCATAGGCACGTACGACCTCAGCCTGCGCCTTCGTCAGCCTGAACGACTTCGAGCCGTGAGAAGGTTTGCCCTCGTTGGCCATCGCGTAAAGCTCATTGCCCTTCCTGTCGTGGAAGTGGAAATGGATGTCGCCCGTGCGCATGTGGGTATTCCGATCCATCCGAATCTCTCTGTCGAAGTCTGCCTTCAGCCATCTGCCCTCCTGAAGCAGGAGATATCCGCCGTCATTCTTGATGAGGAGGTGATCGACCCGGGCCGCCTTCAGCAAACGCAGCTTCCTGGTGTACTGTTTAAAGGTCAGCAGTCGCAAGGTTATCCCCTTCCGCGCCCTGGCGGTGAGTGGCCCGCCCGTGTAGCCGCGGCTTCGGTCGATAGCTTCATCATGCCGCCCTGGCCCATCATCCCCTAGCCCGGCGCCATCGAGCCCACAGGGCATCTCCTTTGGCTCAGAACCTGACTTTAAGGGCGCGCGCCTTGCCGTCCCCTTGGGGTCAAACTCGGAATTCACGAACTGAGCGTGCTTCTTCTGCTTTCGGGCCAAGTCCGGACTGAGCCGGCTTGAGAGGCGCCCAGGAAAACCCTGCGACTAATCCGCGACTAGGCATCGAAAAATCGCAGAAATCCGCCATGATTGTGAAGACTCAAAATCTGTTGCCTGCAAGCGCGTGCTGGTTCGAGTCCGGCCTGGGGCACCAACGAAATCAGATACTTATGTTAGATTAGTTAGAAGCGTGGCAGTCCGCAGCTTTCGGTGTCCGCACAGTGTCCGAAAAATAGGCCGCCACGAAAGGACGGCCCCCCAAAAACCATGGAGCATCGGTTTCGGGCCAGCAGCTCAACGCACTTGGACGAAGAAAGGGCCGGCTCTGGCCGGCCCTCCCAGGAGGCAGTCATGCGTGGAAAAAGGCTATTGGCACTCTTTCATGCCGGCCATGGCGGTGAACTCCCCCCGCCTGAGGACGGAGGGAGTTGTCCGTCGCAATCGAAAAAGCCGGTAGTCTTGTTTATCAGAAAGCTTTCACTGGAGTACCGCCGCATCTCCTCTCGGGTCTGCAGATGACTCGGATCGGACGGCATACCGGAACAGGCTTCCGTATCGCCATGGCCCCGCCGGAAACGGCCTGAAGCTCTATGCTGTTTAGCTCGCGCATACTTTTTCTCCTTGGAATTTCCTGTTTAACGCCCAAGTCAAAATCGCAACACAAGGTCTAGGCAAGTAAAAAACGCAACTATAGCTAAGGCTTTATTTTGTCTAATATTTTATTAATAGCCTTAGCTTCGCGATTGCCGAGTCAGAGCAACAAATAGGGCAGCATCCTGCAAATTTCGTTTGTAGGAAAAAGCCGCCCCGAAGGACGGCCCTCCTCAATGCATTGCATTCCTTGAGATCTAGGTCTTGGGGGCGCCTTTGTGCGCCTTGTAGATCTTCCATTGGCCCTTGC
>Ga0116217_10002777_pt1 | contig 16188 bp, 15 predicted proteins | sample Sb_taG_6_FD_89697 | JGI IMG/M metagenome (GOLD analysis project Ga0116217, IMG submission 89697) | Peat soil microbial communities from Weissenstadt, Germany - Sb_50d_4_PS metaG | ecosystem: Environmental > Terrestrial > Soil > Wetlands > Peat | place: Germany: Weissenstadt | collected 2010-09-21 | reverse complement strand
GTTGCGCCCGTGTTTCAGATCGTCAGCATCGGCACGCAGCTTACCGAAGGGATGGCCGGGCTCGAGCGCACCAGCGAAATTTTGAGCGAGAAGCCCGAGGATGTCGATCCGAACCGGACGATCACGATTGGCGCGATTCGTGGCGAAGTCGTATTCGACAATGTGAATTTTGCGTACGATCCCGGGAAGCCTGTGCTTTACGATGTGAGCTTCGAGTCGCAGCCGGGAACCGTCACGGCGCTTGTCGGGCCATCGGGCGCGGGGAAATCGACGATCATCGGGCTCATCGCCGCGTTCTATACGCCGACGAGCGGGCGCGTGGCCGTGGATGATATTGATCTCTCGCACGTGCGCCTTGATACCTATCGCACGCAGCTCGGGATCGTCTTGCAGGATACTTTTCTCTTCGACGGCACGATTCGCGACAATGTCTCGTTCTCGCGCCCCGATGCCAGCGAATCCGACATCCTTGCCGCTTGCCGAATTGCTCGCGTGGATGAATTCGCGGAATCCTTCGAGCTGAAGTACGACACCATCATCGGCGAGCGAGGCGTGAAGCTCTCCGGCGGGCAGCGCCAGCGCATCTCGATTGCCCGCGCCATCCTGGCCGATCCGCGCATCCTGATTCTCGATGAAGCTACATCGAGCCTCGATTCCGAATCCGAGGCCATGATTCAGCAGGGGCTTTCCTATCTGATGCGCGGACGCACCACGTTCGTGATCGCGCATCGCCTTTCTACCATTCGCCGCGCCGATCAAATCCTGGTGATTGAAGCGGGCCGCATCATCGAGCGTGGCAATCACCAGACGCTCTACGCGCTCGGCGGCCGTTACTTCGATCTCTACACGAAACAGCACGGCCTCGAGAGCAATCTCTTCCTCGCGCCCGGCGAAGGCGACACGCCGGCAGATGATGCACAGGCGGGCGCAAACGGCGACGCGGAAGCAAGCGCCGATGGCGCCGCGAGCGGCGAATCCGGCGTAGCCCGCGCCGCCAGAATCCTGCGCGGCCGCGAGTCGTAGCCAACCGCAATGGCCGACGCAGACGAAGCCAGCGCACGCCAGCAAGCCGGCCTATGCGCCGATTGCAACAACGCCCAAAAAATTCGCAGCGACCGCGGCGCCGAATTCATTCTCTGCCGCCTCTCAGCCACAGATCCAAATTTCGCAAAGTACCCACGCTTACCAGTCCTACAGTGCCCAGGTTACGAGAAGCAATCCAAGCCGTTGTAGGGGCGGGCCTTCAGCCCCGCCCGGTGTACGGCCCTGCATCTTGTTTTTTGCGATGGGAATTAACTCAAAACGGCAGGAACTTCCGCATCACTCATACGCCAGGGCTTCGACCGGGTCTCTGCGGCTGGCGAGCCACGCGGGGTACGACGATCCCAGCAGGCCGCCTAGAATTGCAATGAACGCCGCCTTAAAAATCCAATCCACGGTGATCAAGATCGTCAGCGTCGGGAACAATTTCAAGAATAGCGCGCGCGAGCCGTATGAAAACACGATGCCCAGCAAAATCCCGGCCACGCAAAGCAGCGTCGATTCGCTCAAAATCACCCGCACGATGTACACCTTCGACGCCCCCAGCGACTTCAGCACGCCGATCTCCCGCGTGCGCTCGATGATGGTCGTGTACATCGAAAGAAAAATCACCAGGAAGCCGATGGCCACGGCGATTCCGATCATCGTATTGATGAACGCTTGCAATCCCGGCAGATTCGATGAAGTCATCAGCGAAATGAAATCTTTCAGAGGGCGAATCTCATAGCGCGGTAACAACTCGCGCAGCTCCTCCATCACCGTATCGGTATCGTCGGGACGCTCGCATTTGATGAAGAAGACGCTGGCCTTGTCCGTAGCGCCGGCCAGATCCTGCAGCGTATGCATCAGCACGAACAGGCGCGCGCCTTTTCCGTGCTCGACAATCCCCGCTACGTGAAAATCGTGATCCAGAATGTGCAGCATCTGCCCGGCCACGACGTGCTTCGATCGCGAATAGACATCATCTACGAGAATATCGTTCGGCTGTTCCAGATCGCCGCCCGAGTGGAAGACAAATCCGCCCGACACCGCGTGGAACGATTCCGGATCAATGCCATAAATAATGTCGAGCCCATTCGTGGAATTAAATTGCAGCAGCACCGGCGCCACCGACTTCACGTATTTCATTTCCGCCAGCTTGTCGCCCAGGCGAATGGGCATCGGCGCGCCGCTGAAAGCCATGAACACCGACGCCGAAGGCGGCTGAACCATGATGTCCGCGCCCACGCCTTCGATGCGCTTGGCCGATTCCGCCACGAGGCCGCTCGTCAGCCCCACGACGATGATGACCAGCATCACTTCGACCGCCACCGCGACCACCGTGATGATCGTGCGGATCGGCCGGTGCAGCACGTTGTTCAAAATCATCTGCGGGATCACGGCTGCGCTCCCTGGTCCTCTTTGCCCACTTCCACCAATTCGCTCCCGGCCGGCTGTGCGAGGCGGAATCGCTCCGGCGCAATCGTTTCATTGAGCGTCAATTTCTTCACCTGAATCGCCAGCTTGTAATCATCGCGCGGCCGCGCCAGCGTGATGCTGCGCGGAAATTGCGCTGCGCCCGCCGCCTGCCAGTCCGCATAGCGGCTCACGGAAATGAGAATTCCATCGCCAGTGAAATTCTCGATCTCCGAAACATTCAAGTCGCTGCGATCGAAGCGAATCTTGCTCTCGATTTCGAGATTCGCATCGCCATCGCCGCGCCGCAACACTGTCAACACGTAAGCCCGGCCTGTCGCATCTTCCGTTTCCTCAAACAGCACCGGCGCATCCGTCGGGATTCCCCGCCAGAAAAGCGCATCCACCAAATGCTGAGGCCGCAAATTCTCGATGGGCTTCTTCGCCTTTTTCTCGAATCTCGCCGGGCCGGTGATGAACTTGTTCTTCGAAGGAATGAAAATCCGGAACGTCTCGCCGTCGCTGACCATATCGAAAACGTTCTTGGCCACCACGGGCGCCTGGCCGATCACGCGAATCATCGCCGGGCGCGCCGCCAGGATAAATCCGTTCACCTCATGATACTGCTCGATCACGCCGCTGTATTGCGAGCCTGCCGTAGGCGTCAACGTGACGGTGGCATTGAGCGATTGAATGGCCGCAGCCTGCCTGTTGTACTTCTCAATCAGCTCAGCCTTCGTGGCGTCCAGCGACCGCGGCACCTGCCCCGGCGGCAAATGCTTCTGCGTGCTGACGTGCGCGCAACCGCCAGCCAATCCCGCCGCCGCAGCCAGCAAAACCAGCCAGATGCCCCCACGAATCCTCAGCGAATTCTCCTAGAAAAGCCCGAATCTTGCAGTTTAGAGACCGCCAAGAGGGGTGTCAACGTAAGGGATACGGCCACGCGAAAGTACCCCGCCTAACCGCATCCTTGCTAAAGTTTCGAGCGATTCAGCCTCACGGCAGAGTCGAGGGCGCGTTTCGATCCGCCTCTGACAGGCGCGACGATGTCTAGTCTTCGATACTGAAGTATAAATGTCGGTAGTAGCTCCGCGGGGCTCACCTGCCGACAGCGACGCTTCGACACGCAGAGCGTCGCCGTGGATGGTTCCCTATCCGTCCTTGGTACGATAGATCTAAATGTTGTACATAACGTACACGACGTACATCGAACGTCCGGCCACCCTAAGTGCGTTCATTCGCCCTTCGCCTCTTCACTTTCCGCAATAGCGACTTTCGTTTTGACTGGAGCAGCCAGCAGCTCAGCGCAAAGGCTGCATGGCGGTTCGCCTTGCTCCAAGGGCGCGACTTCGAGTTCGCGCGCGAGCTCGTGAACTTGACGGCGCATCTTATCGGTTAGGACAAATGAAAATCCCTGTCCGTCGCGTTTCGAATGGATTCCCAACGATCGCAGGATTTCGCCGATCTGTCTCGCTGTGAGCGCACCGGTTTCCCCACGATTCTTTTGAATTTCCACGATGGCTGCCCTGATTTCGCCGACATACACCTTCGCGTCTGGCTGCGTATGAGCGAGCGATACGAGGGCCTCAGCGGCGATACATCGCGGATCGCACCAGTGCTCCGCTCGGGCGTCTTCGTCACAGCTCCCGAGTATATTCTTCAGTCCGGCTTGAACCTCGGGTGAGCCGACGACGCAGGATCCGAGAGCGCGCGCTAATATCCGAGTTTCCGACGTGAATTCCGGAGCGTCGAACTGGGATTGACTAACCGCGACGTGGTTTCCGGCGCGATAGGCCATTAACTTTGGCTGGAACTCGTCGGCGATCTGTCGTCGGCTTGAAGCGCTGAGACTCGGTAGGCGCCCACGAAATGGCGTGATGTGGACCGGGATCACGCCGCCGCCGAAATCGTCAGAGGCGAACTCCGCACCAACGTAGATGGCCTTGGGATACGACGCATTCACGATACTCGTCCCGCGCGGAAGGTAACATCCGGGCCGACTTGAAATCGACAGGATCTCCCGCGCCTTCTTTCTCTCCGATTGGGGGATGAATAATAACGTAGGGCGTAATGCAAACGGCAGACAGCCCAGAACGGAGCGAGCGAGTTCTCCGAACCGCAGCGGACGACGCACAAGACACGATAAAATATCGAGCAAATATCTTGCCTCTGATTGAGACCCCCTGATCAAGAGAGTGGGCGCGATTGGAAGGAGTTCCGAGAACCAGGTAGAAAAAACGGAATACGCCGCGGCGACCGAAACAACCTCAGAAAAACCACACTGCGCGAAGACGTCGCGAATCGCCGCGAAAAGGACAGCCGTCGATCCACAGGATTCTTCTACCCGCGACGGCCACACACTCGCGCATACGAAAGTCCGGTTTATTTGCGCGACTTCGTAGTCGTGGCCCCGCACGTCAATCGTCGCGCCGATTTTTGTTTTCGGGCCCTCGAAATACACCAGTTCCAGTTGATCCGATTCGGTATTGTAAATTAGGTCGAGAGACCGACCATCTGGGAAAAGCTCACCAAGCGTCCAGCGCATTTCGCTCTGAAACGCCTGCCCCATGGCACTTTCTAGAGGGTCATAGGAAAACGGTTCGAACGTTTCGAACATAAGCCTCCGGGGTACATCGCCGGCCTTTCCGCCAATTGCACCTGACGGCCTGGCCCAAGCGGGGGGTTCCTGCCGCCCGCCTCCCAGGAGGCTCAACTAAGAACCACGTTACTGCAATTCTCGGCGCTCGTCAACTCAACTAGGTGCCCGGGACGCTCGGCCGCGAGATTGCGAGCAGAGGGAGCCGTGCGAACCCGAGCGGTCTCGAACAAGATTAATGTCGTTTGCAGCGTTTATCCAACTCATCGCGCGGGGCAGAATGACCGCGACCAATTTCGAGCACCTATTTTGGCTCAATTTCCTTTTGCTTGCGGGCCGAACGAATGGAACCTGGACCTCGGCTCTTATAAGTCTCAACGCCATTTCTTAACAACAGCTCACAGACTTGAGAAACACTTCGTTCCTCCATCCTTCCGACTTGCTCGAGTGCCTTCTTGAGTTCGGGATCGATCCGGATCCCCAAGAATACTTTTCTCGCCATGGGTCGAATCATAGCTGCCGTAACAAAAGTTTTACAACAGAAAACAATTGACAGGCGCGTTTCTAGTAGTTACTATTGTTTTCTATTAGAAACACGGGGGTGAACTTTATGCACAAAAGAACGACCGAACGACTTACGAGGCCAACCCGGCGTGCGCTTACTTCCCAGAACGTCCGACTCGCTCGCAAGATTTGGACGCTCTACGCAGAACACATCCGCATGCTCAAGAGTTTGTCACGGGAGTTTCATCTATCAATCGCTAAAGGTGATTTACGCTTGCTCGACGGCAAGTGGTATGTCACGAACAGCGGCCTACTGGGTCTCGCTCGACGCAAGCGTTGTGTAGGCATCCACGTACGGATGATGCGCGAATTCTGTGATCCGGCATCTAGTCGCTGGGTGTTTAAGGCCGTCGTCTATCGGTCCGCGATGTCTACAGGGTTCGTCGGTTACGGCGACGCCGATCGCTCCAATGTTTCTGCGCTAGTTCGCGGCGCCGAAATGCGCGTTGCCGAAACACGAGCTGTCAACCGGGCTTTGCGCAAGGCATACGGCATCGGGCTCTGCAGCGTAGAAGAGCTAGGTTCACTTTCCAGCCCGCCAACCGCGTCCCTCCGTTCGGGCCATTCAAGTGCATTTCACATCGCGGATCCTTCAACCAATGGTCATCATCCTCGGCTACGCGACCAACTTTGTCTTTTAATCCGCCAGCACAACCTCGACCCCGCACTCGTGAAGGCCTACGCCGCCGACTTCTGCGGTACCGAAACTCTCAAGGAAGCCAGTCGCGACCTGGTCGAATCCTTCATCTCCCATCTCGCCGCTTCGGCAAAAAACGACCGGGATGCTTTGATCTGCAAACTTAACTCCTACGCCCAATCTGTGGAGGTGCAGCCATGAAACGCCATATTCCGGGCCTTCACTCAGTACGCCAAGCGATTGATCGTCGTCTCGAGGGCTTCTTCCTGGTGCGCGTGGATGCCGCTTCCTACCGTTGGCATCCGCAGAAGCCATTCCTCATTCTCCGCTTTGTGGTCCTTGAGCCCGAATCCTTCGCCACACATTCCTTCTCCGGGCGGTTGTACTGCAGCCGGCGAGCGCTCTGGAAGCTCAATTGGTTTCTGCACGACTTTGGCTATGACCCCGAACTGCTTGGGCAAGATCAAGTGGATGAGAAAGCGCTCCTCAACCTTCGAGGAGTCATACGAACCTCACTGGCTACTTTCAACGGGCGCTCCTACCAGAGCCTCGAAGCTTTTGCCCCTGCCGGCGAGTGGGAAGAACTCTCGTGTGCTGCAGCCCAGGGGAGGAATGAAGATGATCTACAGCCACACACAGATTAGCCAGTTCCTGCGCTGTCCGCGAAGCTATCGCTACCGGTATCTCGATGGTTGGCAGGAAAAAGAAACACGCGCCGCCATGGTCTTCGGCCGCTCGTTTGAGAAGGCCCTCGGTGCCTACTTCTGCCAGGAGGATCCGAGTGCAGTGCTCTTCAAGGAATGGGGTGCGTATCGGGATGCGCCGTTTGAATACAAGAAAGGCGACTCCTGGGATCGCCTGGTCCACCAGGGAGTCCATCTGCTCCAGAAGTTCGCTCAGGACGATCGCGTTCGGATTCCCCGGCCGAAGAACAGCCTGCAGGTCAAGATGCTCCGCTCGCTTCCTGGAAACAACGAATTCGTGGCCTACATTGACGCCCTCGGAGAACTCGATGGCACGCCCTGCGTGATCGATTGGAAGACCACCACGAGCCGTTATCCGGAAGAGCCCGAGGGATTACTGGCGCTCGATCCTCAGTTGATCTGCTACTCCTGGATCAGCGGGATTCCTGAGGTGGCGGTCGTGGTGTTCGTACGCAAGAACCAACCGGAAATTCAATACCTCCGGGCCACGATTTCCGAAGAGCAACGACGAGAATACGGCCGGCTGGTCGAAGCCACGGTATCTCAGATCGAAGCCGGTCAGTTCGTTTCGCACAGCGGCATCCGCTTCCCACAGAACGGTTGCGTCAGCTGTCCCCATTTGGGGCTGTGTCTCAACAACCAGTCTTTGATTGACGCGAATCTGATCCGCCGGCCAGGAGCCAGCGACCTTGATTGGCTTGACCACCTTGACGACTAATGGAAGACCGCTCGAGGCGCCGAAGCTCAACCGCCGCAGGGCTCTCTTTGTGCTGGCCAAGATCGATGAAATCCTGGGTTGGGAGAAAGCCATCGAGCGAGAGCGTGATACCCGGTTTGTGGAGCTCGGTCGCTACCTGTGTGAAGTCCGCTCCGGGCAGTATTGGCGGCTCGACAATCTCAAATCCTTCGATGAATTCCTTGAGAAACGGTTTCCCGAATCCCGGCGGAAAGCTTACTACCTGATGGCAATTCATGAGCATCTGCCACGCATTCCCAAACCGGAGCTCCGAGAGGTGGGATGGACGAAGGCCACAGAGCTCGCCAAAATCGCACGCAGGGAGGGACAGCGCTTCGAAAGTGCAATCTGGTTGCACAAGGCGCGCTCGATGCAGACCGAGGAGTTCAAGCGCGAAGTGGACCGCCACTTGACGGGCCAGGAGACGGAGCCGTGGGAGATCCTCTACTTCAAGGTGTACAAGAGCCAGCTCCCAGTGATCGAGCAGGCGCTCGAGACTGCGGCACTGATGCTCGGGACGGACAAGTCGCGGGGTTACTGCCTGGAGATGATCTGCGCGGACTTTTTGGCGGGAGCGAGCCTGGAGGCCGGCGCGGAGAGCACATTGTTTTTGGCGCTCGCTCGCCTTATAGGCGCTCTTCCTGTCGCGCAGAGACTGCAGTTGTTGGAAATCGTGAGGAACCGTCTTGAACCGATTCAGAGGGAAGCAGTCGCGACTGAGGCTTGAACCCGAAGCGTATTGCCAGCTCGCCCGCGACGTGCTCGCGCGCGACGGGTGGCGCTGCCAAGACTGCGGCACAGCACAAAATCTTCAGGTCCACCACCTCCGCCCCCGCAGCCGGTTAGGGGATGACGTGGAAGAGAATCTCATTACGCTCTGCGCGGGCTGTCACCGAGCCAGACATCTTCATCGCTAAAGACAACAGAGCGAATCGGGGCGCGACGGAACGAGCGAAAATCGACATTCAATCTAGAAGGCATGAGAAATGTCGCGTGAAACTCATGGCCAGTTTGGATAGAGCAGCGGTTTCCTAAACCGCGTGTCGGGAGTTCGACTCTTCCCAGGCCCACCACTCTTACTACAAAAGATTCAATCGATTAGACGTCCTTCGAAGATGTGGCCAGAAACCCGCAATGCGGCGATTGCAGTAAAATTGAGGTAGTCACGATTTGAGGCGGAAGGGTTGTAGCGGTCGATCTGGGAGTTCATCGAGTCTTAGAACCATCGTCGCCATCACGAAGGGATCGGGAACGTCGCTCCGGCCATGTGTACTACGGCCGACGAGAGGCCATCCTGAAACGGAGACAGGAACAAAAACGCGTCACGCTCGAAGAGAGGTTTCAGTACAATTGCAGCCGCTCGAAGGAAATAAACATCGGTGCACTCAGCCCGAAACCGCAGCTACCCAATGCGCCTTCTTACTCTCGAACCTGCTGAAGACGAACACCGAATGAGAGCTGCAGAAGTAGCATGCCTAGCTCCGGCAGCGCGGCGACGATGCTCTGAAGACCAGCGCCGGGCCGAATGGCGACGGCCGCATGAATACGGTGGGCGATGTGGTGGAGCAAGTGTTTTCTGCCGACAAGCGCTATGTTGATCGGCTCTCTGACCGGCCGCTCACCGACACCGCCTCCCTACCAAACGACGACATCGAAGCTCTCTTCCAGTTCGGCGAGCAAAGCCGGAAGGATCTGCGGGAATGTGTTGAAAAGTTTCCCATCGAAGAGTGGGATGTCCCGCAGGATCACAAGATGTTTAATAAAATCCTGACGGCGACTCCCGAAAAAGTTATCGCGCACATTGTGATGCACGAAAACCGCCACCGGGCGCAAATCGCGACGATGTTGCGCATGAACGGCCTGACCGACGCCTTCCGGAATTTCTATTCAGCTCGGTTCTCGGCGGCGGACTGAGACCGGACAACGACACGGCGTGAAATTGCGGGGGCGCGGTTGAGCCAGCGCTAGACCAACGTGCCTTCCACGATGCTGACGCGCGACTGCGTTGGCACGATGCGCGCCAGCTTCAATCCCGACGCCTCATAAATCGCGCGAAATTCGGCTTCCGATCTTACGCGCCCGCCGGTGCAGACGAGCATGTTTACGTCATTCCCCGTCACGCCCTTGCAGATCTCCGATTGATCGATGCGCACAGGATAAATGCCCTCGACGATCAAAACTTTGCCGCCCGGCCGCAGCGCGCGCCGGCAATTTTTCAAAATCGCTGTGGCCTGTTCGTCGTTCCAATCGTGAATCACGTGCTTGAGCAGAATTGCGTCGCAGCCTTCGGGCACGTCCTTGAAAAAATTGCCGGCCACCAGCGAACATCGCTCCGCGAGCCCCAGATCGCGGATTTTATTCCGAGCCCGCGCGATCACGTGCGCCTGATCGAAGATAACCCCGCGCAGCTTCGGATTCGCCGTCACGATTCCCGCCAATAGTTCGCCATCTCCGCCGCCCGCATCCATCACGGCGCCGAATCCCGAGAAGTCATACGCCGCCACCACCGCTGCGACAATCTGCTTGGTAAACGATGCCATCGCTGCATCGAACATGGCCGCAACTTCCGGGTGCTCTTCCATGTACGCGAACGAGTCCTTGCCATAAGCCTTTGTAAATCCCGGATTGCCTGTTTCCACGCAATACAAAAGCTCGCTCCAGGCCGTCTGCGTCAGCCCGCCGAAGAGCAAAATCCCGGCGCGAACCGACCCCGGTACCTCCGATCGCAAGCAAGCCCCGATCGGCGTGAGCACAAATTTCCCCGCGCCGTCCTCTGCGAACACGCCCGCGCTAACGAGCAGCCGCATCACGCGATGCAGCGCCCCGGCATGCGCCCCCACAGCCGCCGCAATCTCCGCCGATCCTCTCGCCCCATCAACCATCGAATCAGCGATCTTCAGCGTGGCCGTCACGTACAACGCCGACGAAACAAAAAATCCGGTAGCCAATCGGAACAAAGCCATCGGCGGCGGCAATTCTTGAGTCGAAACAGTCGTAGCCATGAAACACCCTCCCGCTCGGACAGATCTCCGCGCTATTAAGCACAACCGCCCTAGCTGGAAAAGGTTACTCCACTGAGGTAAGAATCGAAACTCAATGCCGGATCCATTGGTCTCGGCTAGTGCCCAAGCCGAAGTGTTGTCATCATGAAGGCATCCGGCAAGGATGCCTGAAGTATCTCAACGACGATTCGGCGCAATCATGGAAACCAAGCCCACTAGGTTCGTGGGCGGGCTAGCGCCGATCGAGCGCTGGGTGGCGTACATCGCGGCCTACTACTATGTAGATTACGTCCTCGGCTATGTTTGTGGCGTGGTCGCCGATTCTCTCTAGGTTTTTCGCCACTAGAATCAACTCGAAGGCTGGGAACACCACGGCGGAATTTTCCATCATGTAGGTGAGCAGCTCGCGAAACATTTGATCGCGGAGCAAATCTACCTGATCGTCGCGGGCGAGAACGCTGCGGGCCAGATCGACATCGCCGCGCACCAGCGCGTTCAAACTATCGCGCACCATGCCCTCGGCAATTTCGCTCATGCGCGGCAAATCCACATAAGGCTTCACTTGCGGATGGCGCAAAATCCGCAGTGCCGACTGCGCGATATTCACCGCCTGATCGCCGATGCGCTCCAGATCGTTATTGATCCGCGAAACCGCCAGAATAAATCGCAGGTCCACAGCCACAAGCTGCTGCTGCGCCAGCAAGCGCGTCACGCGATCGTCAATCTCCATCTGCATTTCATTGATGGCGTTCTCTTCCTCGAGCACCGTCTCCGCCAGATGCTCCTCGACATCGAGCACCGCCTGCACGGCCTGATGCACGGCCCGCTCGGCAAGGCTGCCCATCCACAGCAGCCGCTGCTTCAGCTCCTCAAGATCATGTACGAAGTGGCGTTCCATGTTCCCTCAGCGTCTCATCCGAAGCGTCCGGTGATGTACGCTTCAGTCCGCGGATCCTTTGGCGTGGTGAACAGTTCCGACGTCACGCTCCGCTCGATCAATCTCCCGTCGAGCAAAAACGCCGTGAAATCGCTCGAGCGCGCCGCCTGCTGCATGTTGTGCGTTACGATTACCATCGTGCAGCTATCTTTCAATTGGAACATCAACTCTTCGATCTTCGCCGTAGTCACGGGATCGAGCGCCGAGCAAGGCTCATCGAGCAGCAGCACTTCCGGATCGACCGCCAGCGCGCGCGCGATGCACAACCGCTGCTGCTGCCCGCCCGAAAGCGCATAAGCCGAATGGCTCAGCTTATCCTTTACTTCTTCCCACAACGCCGAGCGCCGCAAACTTTTCTCCACCAATTCCGACAGGCTGCCGCTATAGCCGTTGATCCGCAATCCGTAGGCTACGTTCTCGAAAATCGATTTCGGAAACGGATTGGGCCGCTGAAACACCATCCCCACGCGCCGCCGCAGCTTTACTACATCCATCCCCAGAATATTCTGCCCGTCGAGAAGGATTTCGCCCTCGAGCCGGGTGTGCCGGATGGTTTCCTGCATGCGGTTCAGATTTCGCAAAAATGTGGATTTGCCGCAGCCGGAAGGCCCGATCAGCGCGGTCACGCGATTCGTCGGGACGTCGAGGCTGATATCGTACAACGCCTGCTTCGCGCCGTAATAAAAATTGACCTTGCTGATTTTGAAGCGCAGTGGCGGTGCCGCCTCCTGGGCGCTCTCCGTTTTCGCGGGTATCGCAGTTTGCATGGCTCTCACCGTGGCGGCTGCACCCGATGCTCCCATACTTAGTCCTTTAACTCTAGTGCCTCTAACCTCTCGAGAACGACGCGCTCCGCGACATCAAGAACCGCGAAGCGATGTTCACCAGCAGCACCAATCCCAGCAACACCAGCCCCGCCGCCCAAGCCTGCCGGTGCCAGTCGTCATACGCCGAAAGCGCGTAGTCGTAAATCATCACGGGCAGCGACGCAATTGGCTGATTCCATCCCGGGCTCCAGAAGCGATTGCTTAACGCAGTGAAAAGCAGCGGCGCCGTTTCTCCGGCCACGCGCGCCAAGTCCAATAGCAGACCGGTCATAATTCCCTGAAACGCCGCCGGCACAATGACTGTCGCAATCGTTTTCCATTTGCTCGCGCCCAGCGCCATCGCGCCTTCGCGTAAACTCGTCGGCACCGCACGCAAAAATTCCTCCGTGCTGCGCACCGCAATCGGAATCATCATGATGCCCAGCGCAAAACCGCCGGCGAGCGTCGAGAAGTGATGCATCGGCACCACCACCAGTGCGTAGGCAAAAATCCCGATCACGATGGAAGGCACGCCGTTCAGCAAATCCGTGGTGTACCGCACAATGAACGAAAATGTCTTCCCGCCAAACTCCGCGAGATAAATCGCCGCCAGTACTCCGATTGGCATTCCTATAAGCGACGCCAGCAGGAGCAATTTTCCGCTGCCCACAATCGCGTTGGCCATCCCGCCGCCCGCTACCCCCACTGGCGTCGGAAGCTTGGTGAAGAAGTCTAAGGTCAATGACTTCCCGCCGTTCCACAAGAGATACCCGAGGATCAAGCCCAGCACCGACACAGTCACCAGGGCGCACGCGCCCGTCAGGCTCAGCATCACCACGTTCAGCGATTTTCGCCAGATCGTCCGAACGCTCATGCCTGCGACATCCCCTTCTGTTGCGTGCTCACGATTAATATCCGCGCGAGTCCGTTCAAGATGAAGGTAATCAGAAATAGCACCAATCCCAGCTCGATCAGCGACTGCACGTAAAGCGTGCCGACCGCTTCACTGAACTCGTTGGCGATCACTGCCGCGATCGAATAGCCGGGGGCAAAGAGCGAGCTGGCGATGCGCGGGTCATTCCCGATCACCATGGTCACCGCCATGGTCTCGCCGAGGGCTCGCGCGAGGGCGAGAAATACCGAACCGAAAATTCCCGTTCGCGCGAATGGCACCACGACTTTCCAAGTCGCTTCCCATCGCGTCGCACCCAAGCTCAGCGCCGCCTCACGCTGGTCCGACGGCACGGACAGCAGCACCTCGCGCGACACGGAAATAATGAACGGCACAACCATGATCGCCAGCACCAGTCCCGCCGTCAGTATTCCCACGCCGTACGACGGGCCCTGAAACAACGGCAGGAATCCCAGCGTGTTGCGCAAGGCCGGCGCGATCACCGAGCGCATCAGCGGCACCAGGATGAAAATTCCCAACAGCCCGTAGATCACGCTGGGCACCGCCGCCAGCAAATCAATCATGAACGCCAGCGAATCCGATATCCGCCGAGGGGCCTGCTCTGCCAGGAAAATCGCTGCGCCCAATCCCAATGGCACGGCGATCAACAGGGCCAGCGCCGAAGTCACTACCGTCCCATAGATGAACGGCAGTGCTCCAAAATCCCCGGCGACAGGATCCCACGTACTCGTGAAGAAGAACCTCCAACCGAATTCGTGCCGCGCCAACGACGAATCAATCCACAGCCGGTACACAAGCAGCGCGGTAATCAGCAAAATGCTCGCCGCGAACACGAGAGTGATGAGGTGAGCGATCTCATCGCCTTCCGTGAATCGCCGTAAAAAGGAACGCGGCCCCGTATGCACCGGGGCCGCGGGTTCCATTGTGCTCGACGCGGTGGCCATCACTATTGGATTTGCGAAATCGCTTTCAGCTCTTTGGCTATCACCGGCTTCGGTAGCTTCGCGTAGGCCAGTCCTTCGTTGTATTCCTGGCCGTCGGTCAGCATCCACTTCAAAAAGCCCTTGATCGCATCCCGCTTAGTCCCGTCCGAAATCTTTTCCGGAATCAGCAACCAGGTGAAGCTTGAAATCGGGTATGCCGTAGCGCCGGGCGCGTTGGTAATCGAGACCCGGAAATCATCCGGCATCGACTTGGCCGCTCCCGCGGCCGCAGCCGAGACGCCCGCCAGATCCGCCTTCACGAATTTCCCGTCCGCGTTCTGCACTTTTCCGTAGGTCATGTTGTTCTGAATGACGTAGATCAACTCAACGTAGCCGATCGCACCGGGGGTCTGTTTCACCAGCCCCGAGACGCCTTCGTTGCCCTTGCCGCCAAGTCCCACCGGCCAGTTCACCGAAGTCTTCTTTCCAACCTTGCTGGCCCATTCGGGACTTACCTTCGAAAGAAAATCCGTCCAGATGTAGGTGGTGCCGCTGCCATCCGAACGGTGCACCACCACAATGTCCGTCGCCGGCAGATTCACACCCTTGTTCGCTCCCGCGATTTCCGGATCGTTCCATTTCGTGATGGTCCCGAGGAAAATTCCCGCCAGCGCCTTCTGCGTGAAGTTCAAATCGGTGCTCACGTTCGGGACGTTGTACGTGGGCACTGCCGCGCCCAGCACCGTCGGGAAATGCAGCACGCCGACTCCGCGCTTCTCTTTGAAATCCTTGATCTGGTCGTCGTTCATCGGGCCGTCCGACGCACCAAAATCCACGGTTCCGTTGGTCAGTTGCGCGATGCCCGCGCCCGAGCCCACCGAGGCATAGTTGATCTGAATGCCCCCATTTTTCTGGTGGTAGACGTCGAACCATTTCGAGTAAATGGGGTAGGGAAATGTCGCGCCCGCCGCGTTGATCAATATCGGCGTGTCGGCCATTACCACGCCCGCCGCCGCGAGCGACAGCAGCAGCACCGCTAGAGCGAATCTCTTCATCATTTTCGCTGATTCTCCTTTGTCAAATTCTTTCGAGACTTTGTTACAACCGGGTTACAACCGCGAGAATTCCAAGTGAACGCGCGTCTCAATCCGGTACGCCCGAGAAGAAAACAAGGGGCCAACGAGGGGGATCGCCGGCCCCTTGGGGGCGTTGTCGGTGGGGTGGTGCATCAGGTCTGTGGTTCGGGGTGTCATGGGTCGTGTATAGCGTGGAGCGGTGGCGAAACTAACTCATGCGGGTGAACAGCGCGTCAGCAAGATATGAATTCTAGGTTACATCCGGCAGTTGTTGGGGAGGGCTAAAGACCCTCCCCTACAAATTGAAATCCCTAATCCGCAGGGACTTCCGGCACTACGGCAATCCTTCCCTCCACGTCCGCCTGGGAATCCATCTGCAGCGCACGTCCATGGCGCACATCCAATCCGCGCACCCAGAACAAAATATCCTCAGCGATGTTTGTCGTGTGATCCGCAATCCTCTCCAGATGCCGCGCCGCCAGCACAAAATGCAAATTCGGCGCCACCTGCGACGCGTCTTCTCTCATCCCCGCCAGCAAACTCTCAAAAATCTGATCGCGGTAACGATCCACCACGTCGTCGCTCTCGAGCACTTCATTCGCCAGCGCCACATTCCGGAAAATCAGCGCCCCGAGGCTCTTGCTGACCATCCCGCGCACCGCCGCGGCCATAGGCAAGAGCTCCGCTGGCGTATCGACTCCTTCCATTCCCGCCAACGAAATCACGCGCTGGCAGATATTCACCGCCAGATCGCCGATGCGCTCGAGGTCATTGTTCAATTTCAGGCTCGCGACGATCAATCGCACCGCGCCCTCGGGCAGATTTCCGCCGCGCAGCAAGCGGATCGCGTGCTCGTCG
>Ga0116217_10002776_pt1 | contig 16189 bp, 14 predicted proteins | sample Sb_taG_6_FD_89697 | JGI IMG/M metagenome (GOLD analysis project Ga0116217, IMG submission 89697) | Peat soil microbial communities from Weissenstadt, Germany - Sb_50d_4_PS metaG | ecosystem: Environmental > Terrestrial > Soil > Wetlands > Peat | place: Germany: Weissenstadt | collected 2010-09-21 | reverse complement strand
TGTGGACTAAGTCCACACCAATTCGCCCTGCCCTTCCCTTTCCTCCCGTTTTCGCGCCACAATATTTGTTTTGAATCCCTGGTGCTCAATGACCCGTATTCTCTGCTCGGCCTTGCTCTTCGATATGGACGGCGTTCTTGTCGATTCCACACCCGCTGTGGCCCGCGTCTGGAAGGCCTGGGCCGACGAGCACGGCTTCGACCCCTCCCGAGTTGTCAAGCGCGCCCACGGACGCCCCAGCCTCGTCAGCATCCAGGAACTCCTCCCCCATGCCTCCCACGAAGTTCACCTCGCGGAAGACCTCCGAATGCAACGCGCCGAAATAGAGGATGTCGCCGACGTTGTCGCTCTGCCGGGCGCCGGTCAATTGCTCTCTCAGCTCCCGCCGGAGCGCTTTGCGGTCGTCACCTCCGCCGTCCGCGAACTTGCAGAAGTCCGTCTTCGTGCTGCGGGCATTCTTCCTCTCGTCCGCCACATGGTCACGGCCAGTGACATCCAGCATGGCAAGCCTGATCCCGAGCCGTATCTCAAGGGAGCCGCCGCGCTCGACATTCCCCCCGCCCAGTGCATCGTCATCGAAGACGCCCCTTCCGGCGTCCGCTCCGGCAAAGCCGCCGGCTGCCGCGTCCTCGCCATCCGCACCACCACCGGGGATTCCGAACTCCTTGCCGGTGGCGCCGACTGGATCGTCAACGATTGCTCCTCCATCCGCCTCGACGCCCCTCCCTCTCTCCGCGAACTTGCGCTTGACCTCATCGACGATTCTCGCCATCCCCGTATCCCGCAAATGAGCTGACCATCCTTCCTCCCGCGCAGGTCAGGAAGCCGCCAAATTCGCACTCCTCGCGTGAGGCTGGTTTGTCAATCGCCACGCGGGAGGCGCGGCCGAACAACTTGGAGTGCGGCGGCTTGCCGCCGCTTTTACTGTGTATGCAACTCCGCAAAACTGTCTTTCCCACAAGGATTCGACGGTCGCAATCCGAGCCGGCGCTTTGGTGTTGAGCTCGTGGTTTCTCGCTTTCAATTCCAGTTTGCTTTTCTGCCCCGCGAACGTATGATGACGCGTACTCCCCAAGGACCTTGAGACTCCACATTGCCGCTGCCTGCTGATACCACGTCTGCCGGTCCATCCAAGGCGTCCTTTCGCTTGCGCAAGGACCGCGGCAAGCTCCTGCAAATTCTCGGCGTGGGCTTTGGCATTGCCGTGGCCGTTGGCAATTCCATTGGCGCCGGCATCGTGCGCACTCCCGGCGACATCGCCGCGCGGCTGCCCAATCACTGGCTCTTCTTCTGCGTTTGGTTTGGCGGCGCATTCTACGCCCTTGTCAGCGCCTTCCAACTTGCCGAACTTGGCTCCGCCATCCCCAAAAGCGGCGGCCAGTATAATTTTTCGCGTCGCGCCCTCGGCGAGTATGCCGGATTCATCGTTGGCTGGAGCGATTGGCTGTCCTCCTGCGGCACCACTGGCGCCGTCGGCATCGTCGTCGGCGAGTATATGGCGCACATCTTCCCTATTATGGATGGCGGCCTGCGCATCAAAATCACCGCTGTCTCCGTGATCGTTTTCTTTGCGGTGCTGCAATGGAAAAGCATCCGCATGGGCAGCAAGGTGCAAAACTTCACCACCCTCCTCAAGGCCCTGGCCTTCTTTGCAATCGTCATTGCCTGCTTCACTTTCGGTGGCCACGCGCGTCCCGCCGCCGAAGCCACCCCGCTTGCCCAGGCCGCCGCTCCTGCCGTCATTCCCGTCGGCGCCGCCCTCATCACCGCTTTCCTATTCGGCATTCAGGCTACGATCTACACATACGATGGCTGGGACGGTGTCATCTACTTCGGCGACGAAATCAAGAATCCCGGCCACCTTGTGCCGCGCGCCATCTTCGCGAGTCTTTTTTCCATTGTTGTGATCTATCTGCTTATCAACGCCGCCGTTCTTTACGTTCTCCCCATGAGCGACATCGCCGGCAACAACTTCTCTCTTGGGCTTGCAGCGCAGCGCGTCTTCGGCCCGCATGGCGACACCGTTTTCCGGTCCATCATGGTTCTTGCCCTCTTCAGCTCCATCAACGCCCTGCTCCTCATGGGTGCCCGCGTCATCTATGCCATGAGCCGCGACGGCCTCTTCTTCCAAAGCGTTTCCCGGGTCAACAAAGGTGGGACGCCCACACTCGGACTTCTCCTCAGCGCGCTCATCGGCGTGGCCTTTGCGGTCTTCAGCTTTGACCGCGCCATTGCCATGCTGGCCTTCTTCTTCGTCACCAACTATCTGCTTTCCTTCACCTCGCTGTTCGTCCTCCGCCTCCGCGATCCTGAAATGCCCCGCCCTTATCGCGCCTGGGGCTATCCCTGGACCACCGGCCTCGCGCTCCTCGGCTCCCTAGGTTTCCTCATCGAAGCCGTCCGCGAAGACCGCACCAACAGTGTCTTCACTCTCATCGCCCTGGCCTGCAGCTATCCCGTTTACCGCGTGCTAAAATTGATCTCTGGTAAAGAAGCTCCTGCCGCGGCAGAATAAAAAAAGGGCGGATTCTTCATCCGCCCTCGTCGTCAATTCTTCCTTTACTTCCTTTGCTTCCTCTACTTCACTTTCTCCGCTACCGCCTTACCCTGCAGGAACAGCAGCAAATAATCCTTCCCGCCGCTCTTCGAGTCCGTCCCGCTCATATTGAATCCGCCGAACGGGTGGGCACCCACCATCGCTCCCGTGCACTTCCGGTTCAGGTACAGGTTCCCCACGTGGAACTCTTCCTCCGCGCGGCGAATCTTCTTCGGATTCTTCGAGTACACCGCCCCAGTCAATCCAAACTCGGTGTTGTTTGCGATCTCCATCGCATGATCGAAGTTCTTCGCCTTTATCACCGCCAGCACCGGCCCGAATACCTCTTCCTGCGCCAGCCTCGCCTTCGGATCCACATCCGCGATAATCGTGGGCTCCAGGAAGTACCCATCGCCCGGCGCGCGTCCCCCGCCCGTCAACAAGCGCCCTTCTTTCTTCCCAACCTCGATGTAGTCCAGAATTCCCTTCATCGCCGATTCATTGATGACCGGCCCCATATAGTTTTTCGGATCGTCGCTAGGTCCCACGGTGATTTTCTTCGTCCGCTCCACCAGTTTGTTCAGAAACGTTTCGTACACCTTCTCGCTCACGATCACGCGCGAGCACGCCGAGCATTTCTGCCCCTGGTACCCAAACGCGGCCTGCGCCGTTCCTTCCACCGCCGCGTCAATGTCCGCCTCTTCGTCCACGATCATGCCGTCCTTGCCTCCCATTTCCAGCACGGTGCGCTTGATCCAGATTTGCCCCGGCGAAGGCTTCGCCGCCAGCTCCGCGATCCGCAAACCCACTTCCTTCGAGCCGGTGAACCCGATGTAACGGGTCTTCGAATGCTGCACGATGGTGTCGCCCACCGCGGCGCCCGATCCGCTCACAAACTGCACTGCTTCCTTCGGAACGCCCGCTTCAAACAAAATGTCCACAAACTGCGCTGCGATTGCCGGCGAATCCGAAGCGGGTTTCAGCACCACGGTATTTCCGGTCACGAGTGAAGCCACCACCAGCCCCGCCATGATTGCGCAGGGGAAATTCCACGGCGGAATCACCGCACCCACGCCCAGCGGGATGTACACCAGGTAGTTGCGCTCGCCGCGCATCGGCGTCAATCTCTGCGCCTGACCCAGCCGCAGCATCTCGCGCGCGTAAAACTCGCAAAAATCGATGGCCTCGGCGATGTCCGCATCCGCTTCGAACCAGGTCTTCCCTACTTCATAACAAACCAGAGCTTCCAATTCGAATTTCCGCGCGCGCAGAATCGCCGCCGTCTTGAACAGGCATTTGACCCGCTGCTGCACCGGCACCTTCTTCCACACATCAAAATATTTGTTGGCCGCCTCAATCGCATCGACCGCCTGCTCCTTCGACGCATCCTGGAACACGCCAATCACTTCCGATGGCCGCGAAGGATTCGAGGACTTCCTTTTTCCTGCCGTAATCACCTTTTTCCCGCCAATCCACATCGGGTATTCTCGTCCCAACTCCGCCTTTACTTTCGCCAGCGCCCGCTCCATCTTTTTTCGATTCGCCGCGTTTGAAAAATCGGTGAGTGGCTCGTTAGTGAATTCCCGCACCTTCAATTTCGCTTTCGCTGTCTCCATGACGTCTCTTCCTCCTCGTTACGAACACTCGATTATAGGGCCGCCCCCTCAACCCCCACAAGCAACCCCCAAATCGTGCGCCGCTCAATTTGGCTTCCTCTGAACATTCCAGCAAAACGGGCCATTTGCGGTTGAGTTTTGCTTGTAAAACATGCGCGCGCCGCGGGACCTGAGACCCCGCGAATGCTACTATGAACGAGCGCAGTATTCCTTCCTCTTGCCCGGCCACTGGAGTTGCAGACGCGATGTCCTTGTCAATGTTGTGGACGCTGGTCTTTTACGGCTGGCTCGGGTCCGAAATTCTCGTCGGCATCGTCAAACGCACCAAGCGCAGCGGCGGAAAGGTGCAAGACCGGGGCTCATTGCTAATTCTGTGGATCGTCATTACGGTCTCCGTGACCGCGTGCCAGTGGTTCAGTGAAACTCATGCGCGCAATATGTTCGGCGGCGCGCCCGCGCTGAAGACCGCTGGCGTGATTGTGATGTTGGCCGGACTTGCCATTCGTTGGACCGCAATCTTTACCCTGGGCAAATCCTTCAGCTCCAACGTGGCCATTCAGGATTCGCAGCAGATCACCCGCGCGGGGCTCTACCGGTTTGTGCGCCACCCTTCCTACCTTGGCTTGTTGTTGGTGTTTCTCGCCATCGGCCTGCATTCCCGCAATTGGATCAGCTTCGCTTTCGTGCTGGTGCCGACGACTGCAGGGCTCCTTTACCGCATTCATGTCGAGGAGGCCGCCTTGGCCGATGCCTTCGGCGAAGAATACGTGGCCTACAACAAGGCCACAAAGCGCCTGGTCCCCGGCGTATACTGATCCACTTTCCGCCCTCAGGAACAGAATCGTCCATGAAGGCGCCGCAGTCAGTCAGGCAAGGAGCTTAAGCAGTTCGCAAACTGACGCCCGGCTTTTGCGCCACGTGCCGCTACTTCACCCTTAGCAGCACCACGCCATGTCCCGGCACTACGCCCGTGTACTCTTCCATCGCCCCGAGATCTTTCGCATTCCACACATCGCGCACCTTCACTGGCCCAGTAAATCCGAGGTCTTTGAATTTGACCTTGATCGGCGCATCGCCGGACCACGGGTCCGCGCGGTTGAAAAGCCCAACGGCCTTCGAGCCATCCGCAAGCGGCTTCACCCAGATCTCGTAGGGACCTTCCGCCCAGAAGCGGTCGCCTTGCATCCCGGCCGTATCCTGGTCGATGGCGATCACTTCGCGATTCGTCAGCATCGCCAAGGTCTCCGGAGTCATCTTGCTTAAATCGTTGCCCGCCAGCAAAGGCGCGGCGAGAATCGCCCACAGGCTCATGTGCGTGCGGTACTCGTCGGGTTTCATCCCGCCGTTGCCCACCTCGAGCATATCGGGATCGTTCCAGTGACCCGGCTTCGCATATTTCGCGAGCCCCGCTTGGCCAAAGCCGATCTCGGCCATGTGCTCGTAGGTGTCGTTGATATCTCCCGTCGTGCGCCAGAGATTCCCGCCCACGTCCGGCCCCCACCGCCACACGGCGGCCACCCCGTACTGGCAAAGGCTGAAAACAATCGGACGCCCGGTCTTCTGCAGCGCCGCGAACATTTTCATATAGGCGCCCACCATCGTTTGGAAGGCCACTTGAGGCGGTTGTTTTAGCAGCGTTTCGCCCAGGCTGCACAAATCATATTTCAGGTAATCGATTCCCCACGCCGCATACGTCTGCGCGTCCTGCTCTTCGTGACCATAGCTGCCCTCGAATCCCGCGCAGGTCTTGGGTCCCGGTGAAGAATAGATCCCCAGTTTCAAGCCCTTCGCATGAACGTATCCGGCCAGCGCTTTCATGTCCGGAAACTTCTCGTTGGGATGAATGAATCCCTTTTCGTCGCGTGTCCCTTGCCAGGCATCGTCGATGTTCACGTACACGTACCCCGCATCGCGCATGCCGCTGGAAACCAGCGCATCCGCGGCCGCGCGCACAACCGGATCGCTTACCTTTTCCGCAAAGTGATTCCAGCTATTCCAGCCCATCGGCGGCGTGGCCGCAACCTGCTGCGCCATCGCTGCAGGCACACTCAGAACACAAACCAGAAAAATCAGCACAAGTGCAACTCGCAATCGCATGTCCGCTCCTTGTAGCGCCACACTGACGAAACTTGTCCATGCATGCACAGATTTCGCGGGCCGCTGGCGCCGGCCAACAGTCGCGCTCATCTTACTGCACCCGCACCGCATCAATGAAATGCTCTCCGACTCAAGATCATGCCCGGCGTCCTCGAAAGTTCTACACTCCGAAGTAACGCCCCGGTGTTCGCCCCAGTTGCCGCCGGAACATGTGGATGAATGCACTCACGCTGCTGTAGCCTACAGACATCGCGGCGTCCGTCACGCTCTCTCCCGAAGCCAGTAGCTCCACTGCGCGCAGCAAGCGCAATTGCTGCCGCCACTGGCTAAACGTCATTTTCGTTTCCTCAAGGAACACCCGCTCTATCGTTCTCCTGCTGGCGCCACAATCTTCACAAAGTGCTTTCAGCGTCCAGGGTTTCTCCGGGTCCGCCAGCAGTACCTTTACAACTCTCATCGCGCGGGAATCGCTGGGATGTGGCAGTTGCAGCGGGATGGAGTGGGTGGTCCGCAACTGATCGGCGATAATCTCGATGACACGCCTCTGGATGGGCGTTTTCCTGTTTAATTTCCGGAACTCACAGGCATGCAAAATCAACTCCCGCAGGAGCGCCGAGACGTTCATCACAAAGCACTTCCCGGGCAGTTCGCGGACAAGCCGGGGATGCATATAGAGCGTCCTCATGGAAACCCGCCCGGACATGGCCACGGAGTGCGGAGTGCCTGCCGGAATCCACACCGCCCGCAACGGAGGCACCACCCAGGTGCCGTGCGCCGTATCCACCGTCATCACGCCCTTTGACGCGTATATCAGTTGATCCTCGGGATGCGCGTGCTTCGTGATGACGTGGCCGTCTTCAAACTCATACGACAATGTGGCCATCTGCGCCGTTTGACACCCGCGCCGGTCCACCAACACGCTCTGGCACATATGCGACATTTATTGTCACAATAGCGGGAGACTCCGCCGGGTGCAAGTGCTAGAGTTTCGCGGTCCCGCAATCCATGGAGGCGCGAAATGCTGAGTTCATCAAGAATGATCGGATTTGTTCCTACCACAGATTCAAAGCGTGCGCGCGAGTTCTACGAAAACAAGCTGGGCTTCCAGTTTGTCAGCGACGACGCTTTTGCCCTGGTGATGAGGGCTGGCGATACCATGATTCGTGTTGCCAAAGTGAAAGAGTTCACTCCCGCCGCCTACACCGTCCTCGGTTGGGAAGCGCGGGATATCAAAGCTCTCGTCTCCTGGCTCAAAGCGCGCGGCGTCGTCTTTGAAAAATACCCCTTCGTTCAGGATCAAGAGCTCGGCATCTGGACCGCACCCACCGGCGATCAGGTCGCCTGGTTCAAGGACCCGGATGGAAATGTCCTCAGCGTCAGCCAGCATCAAAAATCGGCGTGAAGCGGCATTCCGTCCGCAATGCGATCCTGCGAGACTTTTGGAGGCACATGATGAAATCGCTACTGCTTGGGACCCTTCTCGGCGGGCTCGTGGCCTTTGCCTGGAGTTCAACCTCTTGGGAAGTGATCGGCTGGCATGAGAAGACCATGACCAACTTTCAGAATGAAGACGAGGTTTCCTCGGTGATTAGTTCTCACACGTTGAAAAGCGGCACTTACATCCTGCCCGTTGGGCTACCCACCGCAGGCATGACGCCACAACAGAAAACCGCGGCCCAGGCCGCGCTCATGGAGAAAATGCAGAAGGGCCCCATCGTGGTAGCGGCGGTGCGCCGCGGGGGATTCGGGTCCTTCGCCCAGGTCATGATCGTGCAATTGCTGAGCTTGCTGGCTGCGGCTTTTCTTCTCACGTGGCTCTTGCTGCAGACAACAGGTTTGAGCTACGCGAGACGCGTGGCATTTCTTGCCGTCGCGGGCATGACCGCCAGCGTCATCACGGATTTTCCCAATTGGAACTGGTGGGGATTCTCCGGCGCGTACACGGCCGTGAACTTCGCCGACACCACAATCACCTGGCTGCTCGCCGGACTAGTCATCGCAAAAGTCGCCAAGCCCGCCGTGCGATAGCGGGCCGCGTCTTCACTGCTTCACTTCCACTCCAACAACGACTGATATTGCAGCGAAGTCAGCGGCACCACCGACAATCTTCCCATCTTCACCAGCGGCGAATCCTTGAACTGCCGATTCTCTTTGATCTCCTCCAGCGACACCCGCTTCACCAGCGCCTGCCCCGCCTTGATCCTCACCACCGGCTTCTTCGGATCGCTCGCGTCCACCGATACCACTTCGGCCGTCCCCACCGCGCTCTTCACATTCCCCGTCTCATAAATCACCAGGCAGTCGCCCGCCCGCATCTCCCTCAAATGTTTCACCGCGGTAGGATTCGTCACGCCGTCCCACGCCGTCTCCGCATCTTGCTGCAATTCCGCATACGAATATTCTGTCGGCTCTGTCTTCAGCAGATAATCCATAGCCCTATTCTCCCCTTGCAAAATTCTCTTCCCGCACAAATCCTCTCACGGAATGCGTTGTTCTCTTCTTCGTCCTGTGATTTAATCCGCTCAAGCCCCTCCGCCATGGACACGCTCTATCTCATCCTTATCCCGCTCTTCCTCGCCGGCTCGATTCTCGCTTTCGTTGCTTATAGCGTCGCCCACCGTCTGGAATCCTTGCTCAAATCCTTCCCTCCCAACGACCTGGCATTCCGTCTCCACCAACTCGAGCAAGAACTCGCGGAGCTTCAGAAAATCGTCAACGCCTCCTCTTCCTCGCCAACTTCTCCCCAACCCGCAGCCCCTCCGCCCACCGCGCCTTCACCGCAAGTTCTTCCTCCCCAGCCCGCGCCAGAAGGGGTCCGCCCTCCATCCGCTCCTGCCCCGCGCGGAACTACTGCCCCTACCCTTCAGCCGTGGCCCAATCTCCCGCCGCAGCCCTCTCACGCCGATCTCGAAGCCCTCATCGGCGGCCGCTGGTTCAACCGCATCGGCATCATCGCCTTGCTCTTCGCTGTCTCCTACTTCCTGAAGCTCGCCTTTGACAACAACTGGATTGGCCCCGCCGGCCGCGTCACCATCGGCATTCTTCTCGGCGCGCTCATGCTGCCCTGGAGCCAGTGGCTGCTCTCCCGCGGCTACACCTATTTCGCCGAAGGCATAGCCGGCCTGGGCGAAGCCACGCTCTTCGTTTCCGTTTGGGCGGGCTGCCAGTACTACACGCTGTTCAGCCGCGGCGCTGGCTTTGCCGCGCTCGTCTGCGTCACCATCATCATGGCTATTCTGGCCTTGTGGCGAGACTCCTCGCGCATCGCCTTCCTTTCGCTTCTTGGCGGCTTGCTTACGCCTGCGCTCGTCAGCAGCGGCAAGAATGAACAACTCGCCCTCTTCAGTTATCTTCTTTGCCTTGGTGCCGCGGCGCTCTTCATCATCTGGCGCAAGAACTGGCAACTCCTCCTGCCCCTCGTTTTCGTCGGCACGCAACTCTATTTCTGGCAGTGGTACGACGCCTTCTATACCCGCTCCGGCTTCCTCGAAAGCACTCTCGTTTTCGCCACTCTGTTCTTCTTGCTGTTCGCCATTCTCCCCATCGCCCGCGCGCTCCAGCGCCTGGAGTTGCGCGCCATGGACCTCTTTCTCGCCTGCTCCAATGCCCTGGGGTACGGCGTCAGCCTCTACGTTTTCTTGTGGCCCGACGATCGCTGGCCCCTTACGCTGATCTTTCTTGCGCTTTCCGCGGCCCACCTGCTCGTCGCCAGTCTCCTGCCGGAATCGCTCGCGCCCGGCATCGCCCTGCCGCGCGGGCTCTATACTTTTGTGGCGGTCAGCTTCCTCACGTTCGCCATCCCCATCCGCCTGGAACACAATGCCATCACCCTGGCTTTCGCCGTTGAAGGCGCCGCCCTCGTCCGGGCCGGCTTCCGCACGCTCGGCGGGCTTCTGCGCCCCACCGGCTATCTTCTCCTCGGCATCACGGCTTTCCGCTTGCTCGATCAGCCTCCGCCCGCACACGCCTTTCTGTTCAACGAGCGCTTCGGCTCTTACCTCCTGCTCGTCGTTTGCCTCGGCTTCTCACTCTGGTCCGCGCGCGATTCTTCGGCTCCGGAGAAATCTTCTCGCCAGGCTGAAAGTGCCTTCCTCGCCATCTTCACCAATTTCTTCGCCCTCATCGCTCTCAGCCTCGAATTCTGGGATTACTTTGGCCGCGTCTCTTCCACTCTCGATCACGCCCTTGCACAGCATCTCGCCCTCTCCATCCTCTGGACCTGCTACGCGGGTCTCCTGCTTCTCTTTGGCATTCAACGCCACTCTCCGCTTCTCCGCTGGCAAGGCCTCGTTCTTCTCGGCATCGTCGTCGCCAAAGTCTTCCTCTTCGACCTCTCCTTCCTCGCGCGCGTCTACCGCATCCTCTCTTTTTTCATCCTCGGCTCCGTGCTCCTCGCCGTCTCTTTCTTCTACCAGCGCAAACTCACCCGCAACCGCACCGGCCCCTGACAGTTTGCCTCATGCTGCAATCTCTAGCCTAAGCGGACTTTCTCCGGAGCCATAAGCTTGATGTTGTTTATTTGCAGTTATGCCAACAGCGCAGCACCCTGTCATCTTGAGGGGTGCGCTGGGCGTTTACCCCGACCTGGTCGGGGCGCCCCGAAAGATCTCACCGGATACTCCATGCGCGATTTTGATGTTGAGGTCCTGCGGCAGCCCTTCAATCACTCAACTCTGGTACTGGGAGAGCTCCTGCACCGCGCGATAGGCTTCGTCTATGGCGACATTCATGTAAGCCGTGGCACCCGTGTCGGAACTGGCCATTGCAATGCGCCCGAACGGTTTTCGTCCTAGTTCGTGGGGCGCTTCCCCTTCGCCAAAAGCGGGATCGAACAAGGGGTTGTATTCGTAGGCGTAGCCGTGCGCCCAGCGCCCCACCGTGATGCCCTCGATGTCCTCCGCGGGATCAAAACCTCCCGGACCGAGCATGCGCGCAAGCTGGTCGCGAATTTTGCGCTCAAAGGTTTCAAAGGGCGTGTCGTAGAGTTCCACGCGCCCCACGCGATGCTGTTCGCGCTCCGTCAAGCCGGGCTGGCATGGCGTGCGCACCATGAACACGATCATCGGCTCTTCCGGCCGGCTGGGGAACTTGTACTCCGGCAGGCTCACAGGAAAATCGACTGCCGTGTGTACGTGATAGCTTCCGGGGGCCGCGATCTGGTGCACGCCCAACTTCTGGAACGACACCCAATTGCGAATCGCCACGTGTGAGTACACCAGCGGAGTTCTCACTCCATACGCCAGTGCTTCCTTCTGCTTCGCGGGAATCTCCGGGCAAAGATAGGGAACCATTCCTCCAAAGCAGGCCAGCACGCAGCGCCGCCCGCGCACCTGAAACAGCTGTCCCTTTCGGAAATACTTTACTTTCACTTCTTTTGCCGATCCCGGGTCGCCCTCATGCTGCACGCCCACGGCCGTACTGTTCACACGAAGGCGCACGGGCCCGGATTCGCGGTCCAGTTGGCTGTATTCGGCCTTTGCGACTACCACATCCTCCATCGTGTGCCCTGGAACTCCCTCGGGAATCAGGGCCCGCACCAGCAAGCGCGCAATGGAAGCATTGCCATCGGGAAAATGAAAAATGTAGGGATCAGGCTTGTGCTCGCCGCGATCGCCTTCGGCGCCCAAGCCCATGGCGTCCAGCCCGGGGTAGCCGTAGCCATAATCGTCGCCTTCTTCGAAACAGGCCAGCGCGGATACCGCGTCAATGCCCACGCCGAACAGATCGTGGGTGCGCGTTTGGAATACCGGCACGGCTTCGGGACTCACCATCGCAATCTTGGTCAGAAAGTCCGCGTAGCTGGTCTTGTCGAGCACCGCGCGTTTCTGCTCTCGCGTCAACCCGGGCAAGTAGTCCACTTTTTCGGTGTAGATTCGCACCAGGTCTCGGCGCGCTCGATCGGAAAGCGGGGCCTTCGCGAAAAATTCCCGGTGAGGAATCTTGCCGAAGCCTGCCACCAGGCGATCTTCTCCAAACGTTTCCCGGTCGAAGAAAATGCCGCTTCCCATTTTCAACGAGGGATACAGACTCTGGTCGTAGTAGCGATAAAACTTCTGGACGTCCACGCCCAAGTCCGCCAGCAAGCCCTTGGACACTTCACTGTAAAGCGACGGGCTTTCCATCGACTGCGCGCCGTAGCCCAGCAGCATCCGGTTTCCCACGCGGAACTCCTTCCGCGCCGCGTGCCCCCCGAAGTCGTCGTGCGCCTCCAGAATCAGGATGCGCGCATTACCGCCCGCCTGCTTGCGGAAGAAGTGCGCCGCCGCCAGTCCGCTGATACCCGCGCCCACCACGATCAGATCGTAGGTGTCATCCGTATGGGCCGCCGCGCCGGCGGTTTGCCAAAAAGTTCCGTCGCGCAACCCGTGCGCCGCTTCAAACGACCCCGCATTATCACCGCGCATCCCGCTCGCCGCCGCAGGATTGAATCCCGCGCCGTTCTGTGCAGCGACGGATTCGGAGCCTTCGCGCCGCCCACACCCGCCCAGCGAACTGCTCAGCGCCAGCCCGCCGATCCCTAGGGCCACCCCGTTCAGAAAATCGCGGCGCGTAATGGCGCGGTCCATGCCCAGTTCGTGATCGCGCGGGTCTTTCATGGGTCGCTCCTCGCGCTGCTTGCCGGCCTCTCTTCGAGTTCCCTTACTAGCCTGAAGCGCATGCCGGCGCCCGGCGAATCCAACGCCGCAGCGTCGCCTGCGTCGGTTCCCTCAAGCCAAAGCTCCGGGCTACTGCCGGGCAGATCGAAAAACTCCCACGCATTGACCACGGTCATTCCGGGAACGCGCGAATCCGCTCGGCTAGCCATTCGCTCCCAGGCAGGCATGGTGCCACCGGCCAAACAGGCGTACTCCAATTCGGTTTCTGTCGGCAGACGGTATTTCTTCCCCGTCGCTTGCGACAACCACTTCGTGTAGGCTTCCGCGATCTGTGGCGTCACGCCGCTTGGCTTTTCCTTAATTCCATGCTGCGCCGCAAACAATTCCAGGTCGTGGCTGCTGACCGTGGCCTGCATCATCCAGAACGCGCTCACGCTGACGGCATGCACCGGCCCTGCGTCTCGTAAGCGGCAAGCTCCCAGCTCCGGGCTCCCCGCCGGAAGCGTTCCACCCGGTACCGCTATCATGTGGAATTTGACGTCCGATCCTGGCACGGCTTCCGTGTAGTCCCGAAATCCCGTCGCGGCGATCGGAAATCGCGCATCTTCCACCGCGGCCATCGCCTCCGGCGCCAACTTTGTCTCCATGCGATGTCCGGTGAATAGGTGGCAGTTGATGCAGTGCAACCTGTCCCGATTCCGCTGGAAATAAAGATGCGCTTCCATGCGGCGCGCGACCCTTCTCATCTCGCTTACTTGTAGCGCGTCCGTCTCCTGCTCGCCGGAAGGCAGTGCGCCTTCCACTTTGGAGAGCCCTTCGGTGAACAGGTTATTGTGGCAATGGACGCATGCCGCGTCGTAAGTAAACGTCACGCCTCGGTCGAGCTTGCGCTCCCGCGCCCAGTCGATTTTGCTGACGTCGCAAAAGAGCTGGGCGTACGCGTCGTGCGCCCCCAGCCGCGCTTTTTCTGTCAAATACTTCAGCCCGCCGGGGGGCAAGTGGCAATCCGTGCAGTGGACCACCACGCCGTGCCGGTTGGAAAAGTGTGCGGAGTGCATCCAGAATTGTTGCGCATGCGGGTGCGCATGGCACGCCTGATCGCAGAAGGAGTCCGTCGATGTGTATTTCGCGGTCTGGTGCCCCGCGAGCGCGGTTGCCAGCCCCAGAAGCAAGCCGCCTCCCAGCACCCAGCCTCTTCGTCTTCCTGGCATAGGTCTCTCAGCCATTGGCAATCAGCCCCGCCGTGTCCACATCGCTTGCGTGGTCCACACTCTCTGATACCCTGCAGAATTATAGCCAGGTTGCCATCTGTTGCCAGCAAGTCTTCGTTCTTGGCGCGGGGTTGGACGATGATTCCCAATCCTGCTACGCTGGGCCGGACAACTATTCGAGCATAGAGGAGAACCCGCGTGACGCTCGTGGCCGGAGTCGATCTTGGCGGAACTGCCGTCAACTACACGTTGCTGAACCAGCAGGAAAAATTTCTCATCGACGGTATGTGCGAGCATCCTGCTCTTGTAAAACAGGGGCCCGAGGTTTGCCTCCGCCATATTGCCGATGGTCTCAAGATCGCCGCCGATAAGGCGGGTGTTCTCCTCTCGGATGTCGTCGCAGTCGGCCTGGATACTCCCGGTCCGGCGAGCGCGGCGGGCCGGCTGAGTACGCGGGGCGCTACGAACTTTGTTCATCCGCATTGGTCGGGATTCGATATTCGCGAGGGTCTGGAGCAGAAGCTTGGCAAGCCGGTCTCCTATTTGAACGACGCGAACGCGGCTGCAATCTGGGGACATTATACGATCTTCGGTGCAAGCAGCCGCGAGACCTCCATCTCGACCGTCATCGGGACGGGCAACGGCGGCGGCATCATTCTTGATGGCAACGTCGTCAAGGGCAAGAACGGCTTTGGCGGGGAACTCGGCCACGTGCTCATTCCCTATCAAGGCATCGCCGGGATCTCCGGCATCAACCCGTACTGCAATTGCGGCCGCACGGGCGATCTCGAATCGCTCTGTTCTCTCACCGCGATCGAAAGGAACCTTTTGCCCTATTTTCTGCCGCGCTATCCCGGCCACGAGCTGGCAAAGCTGGACGCTCACCAGGCGGCCAAACTCGTGCGCGGCCTCGCGGACAATGGCGATGCGTTGTGCAAGGACATTTTCCGGGTTCAGGCGCACGCCTTGGGACTCTTCTTCGACGAGATGATCAATACGTTCGATCCTGATGCGCTAATCGTCGGCGGTGGCGCCCTCGAGGCCAGCAAAGAATTTCAACACTGGTTCTTGCACGAGATTCGCGCCGGCATGCCACCCCAGCGCGAAGAGCAAGCCACGATTTCCATCTACGTCATGCCCAACGGCGACACCGCCGGCGCCCGTGGCGCCGCCATCGAAGCCCTGAAGCTCGCCCGCCAATCCGGCCTCATGTAGCTTTCGCGCTAAAAAGGGAGATTGTCATTCCGAGCAAAGCGAGGAATCTGCTTTTTCGGCCGCGTCGAAGCAAGAGTAAAATCTCTGCTACCTCCGTTGCCGGCGCTTGCGGTGCGAGTGCCAAATTTCAAGGCCGATAGCCTTCAGGAAGTCGCGCCCCCAAATGCCAATGAGCAGGGCGGCTCCGAACAGGGTCACGGCGTCGAGGCTGACAAAGTCCCGCCGCGTCCAATAGACGCCTTCCTGGACGTGGAGCCAGAGCGCGAATTCGTCCAGCGTCAGTGCTGCGCCCACACCGTAAAGCAAGGACATCAAGCGGCTCGCAAACAGGGACGACGATCTGGCTCCCGTTCCCACTTCGATCAACCAGCAGAACCCCACCACAAGCAGCAGCAGAATCCCCCAGACGAGATGGTGGATATGCGTGCCGTTAATGTAGACGTACTGAAAAGGACCGACGCTCCGAAAGGCGGCGTACGCAATCGTACGCGCCACCGCAAACGTCACGAAAAACCCGATCGCCGCCAGCAGAAGCCGGCGCTTCGGCCGGTCCTTTACATGTACATGAAAAAGTTCGCCGACTTTCGGATTGCGCAGCAGCAACAGGACGACGGCAAGAGTTACCAGAACTGACAAGCCGAGGAGCCACGTCGTGGCCAGATTCATCGCACCTTCCTCTTGTCCCGCTCGTTACTTTGAACTTAGACCGGACATAACAAGTATGGCACGCAACCACATGCCTCTATCGCGCTGATACGGCGAAGTAACGGTGTTGCCTGCGCTAGTGCCGCGTCCAGAAGTATGTTTGCGCCCTTGCCCCTGCAACCTGACCTCCTCGAAAACGAGTTTTGGTCGGGTTACATCTTAAATGGCGCGACGTTACCCCCTCCGGTTACATTTTAGATGGCGCGATACGCC
>Ga0116217_10002774_pt1 | contig 16191 bp, 10 predicted proteins | sample Sb_taG_6_FD_89697 | JGI IMG/M metagenome (GOLD analysis project Ga0116217, IMG submission 89697) | Peat soil microbial communities from Weissenstadt, Germany - Sb_50d_4_PS metaG | ecosystem: Environmental > Terrestrial > Soil > Wetlands > Peat | place: Germany: Weissenstadt | collected 2010-09-21 | reverse complement strand
AGGCGGCGCTCCGACAGCCGGCGGTCGAGGCGGAGCTCCATGTTGCCGGTGCCCTTGAACTCCTCGAAGATCACCTCGTCCATTTTGGAGCCGGTCTCGACCAGCGCCGAGGCGAGGATGGTCAGCGAGCCGCCCTCCTCCACGTTGCGGGCGGCGCCGAAGAACTTCTTGGGCGGGTAGAGCGCACCGGAGTCGACACCACCCGACATGATGCGCCCTGTCGCCGGCGCGGCCAGGTTGTAGGCGCGGGCGAGACGGGTGATGCCATCGAGGACGATGACCACGTCCCTGCCCATCTCGACGAGGCGCTTGGCCCGCTCGATGGCGAGCTCGGCCACCTGGGTGTGCTCGTCCGCCGGGCGGTCGAATGTCGAGGCGATGACCTCGCCCTTGACCGAACGCCGCATGTCGGTCACCTCTTCGGGCCGCTCGTCGACGAGCAGCACCATGAGGTGCACCTCGGGGTTGTTGGCCTCAATGGAGTGGGCGATCTGCTTCATCACCGTCGTCTTGCCGGCCTTGGGCGGCGAGACGATCATGCCGCGCTGGCCCTTGCCGATCGGCGAGAGCAGGTCCACGATCCGGGCCGTCAGGTTGTCCTTGTCGCCCGGCATCTCGAGGTTGAGCCGGGAGTCGGGGAACAGCGGGGTCAGGTCCTCGAAACGGGGCCGGTCGCGTGCCGCCTCGGGATCGAGGCCCGAGATGGAGTCGAGGCGCAGGAGCGCCGGGTACTTCTCGTTGTTCGACGCCGGGCGGCACGCGCCCTCGACGTAGTCGCCGCGACGCAGCGAGAAGCGCCGGGCCTGGCTGATGGAGACGTAGACATCCTTGGTCGAGGGCAGGTACCCCTCGCAGCGCAGAAAGCCGTAGCCCTCGTCGCGCAGGTCGAGCATGCCCTTCACCTCGACGAGCTCGCCCGAGTAGGGCTGCTCCTGGCCGCCGCCGCCCTGGAGCTCGCCGCCCTGGCCGCCGCGCTCGCGGCCGCGCCGGCGCCGGCTGCGCCGGTTGCCCGCGTCGTCACCGGCCTGATTACCGCGGTCCTGGTTACCACGGTCCTGGTTGCCACGGTTCTGGTTGCCCTGGTTCTGGTTGCCCTGGTTCTGGCGATTCCGGTTGTTGCCCTGCTGGTTCTGGCCGTGGCCCTGCCCGTTCTGCCGGGGCGCCGGGTCGGCACCGTCGGCCAGCTCGGGTGGCTCGACGAAGACGGCCGGTCCGGAGTCACCGGTGGATGCCGCCTCGGTGGCGGTGGAGGTCGCCGGGGCGGCGGCCTCGGCCTGGGCGGGCGCTGACGGCTCCGCTTTCTGCTTGCCGGCGGGTGCCGCGGCCTCGGTCACGTCGCCGTTGCCGGCTGCGGCGCTGACGGTCGACCGCGAGCGTCGGACCGGTTTGGCGGCGCCGTTGGTGTCGCCGTGGTCAGCGTCGCCGTTGCTCTGTCCGCCCGCGGCGGGCCCGGAGGTCACGCCGGTGGCGTCGAGGATCTGGTCAATGATGTCGGCTTTCTTCGTCCGGCTCGTCGTCTTGAGCGACATGGCCTGAGCGATGGCACTGAGCTCGTCGCGCTCCTTGCCTTCGAGAACCGATCGTTCGAGCTGCTGTTCCGCAGTCATCGGGCTCCTCATCTACGAGGGTTGTCACCAGCCCGGGTTCGTCCGCGCGTGGCGAGGGAATTTAAGGGAGGAGAAGGGATTCGCGTGTGAATTCCCTCCCCCAGATCACCTCTGCGTGATGCTCTCCCAGGACCGCTTGTACCCGCGGAGAGCGCTTCGAAGCGCAGTGGGGATGTCTCCACTCTAGCGGGACGGAGCGGGTCATGCCAACACACCCCGATTTCCCGCAGGTCGGGTTGTGTCTCCGTGGTGCCGGGATCGCCGTCACAGGGAGATCTCGGCCAGGACGGTGTCGAGGTCGAGGTCGATGACCGAGGGCACCGAGATGGCCTTGATGGCCAGGTCAGGGTCCTTCAGCCCGTGCCCGGTCAGGACGCACACCACCGTGGACCCCTCCGGCACGCCCTGCTTGATGAGCCCGGCCACCGATGCCGAGGACGCCGCCTCGCAGAAGACGGACTCCTGCTGGGCGAGGAAGGTGTAGGCGTCCATGATCTCGGTGTCGGTGACCGCTGTGATCGAGCCGCCGGACTCGGAGGCGGCGGCCGTGGCCGAGTACCAGCTGGCCGGGTTCCCGATGCGGATCGCGGTGGCGATCGTCTCGGGGTTCTCGACGGGGTGGCCCAGCACGATGGGTGCCGCGCCGGCGGCCTGGAAGCCCATCATGCGGGGCAGCCTCGTCGATCGCCCGACCTCCTTGTACTGGAGGTAACCGCGCCAGTAGGCCGAGATATTCCCGGCGTTGCCCACCGGGATGCAGTGCACGTCCGGGGCGTCGCCCAGGACGTCGACGATCTCGAAGGCACCCGTCTTCTGCCCCTCGATCCGGTGCGGGTTGACCGAGTTCACGACCGTGATGGGCGCGTGGTTGGGGAGGTCGCGCACGATCGTGAGCAGCTGGTCGAAATTCCCCCGCACCTGCAGCACGCGGGCGCCGTGCATGAGGGCCTGCGCTAACTTGCCCAGCGCGATGTGCCCCTCGGGGATGAGCACCACGCACCCGAGGCCCGCCCGCGACGCGTACGCCGCCGCCGAGGCGGACGTGTTGCCCGTCGAGGCGCACACGACAGCCTTGGCCCCTTCGTCCACCGCCATTGAGATAGCCATCGTCATGCCGCGGTCCTTGAAGCTCCCCGTCGGGTTCGCCCCCTCGACCTTCAGCCACACCTCGGCGTTGACTCGCTCGGACAGGCGCGGCGCCGGCAGGAGCGGCGTGCCGCCCTCGAGCAGCGTGATGACGGGCGTGCGCCCGCTGATCGGGAGGAACTCGCGGTACTCCTCCATGACGCCGCGCCAGCGGGACGTCACAGCGCGCCCCCTCCCCCACCGTCCTCGTCACGCTCGCCGATGACGCGGAGCACGCCGCTCACCCGGTCCACGGCCTGGTGCTGGCGCAGCTTGTCGATGGTGGCGAGCAGGTCGCCCTCGCGGGCCACATGGGTGAGGAAGATCAGCCGGGCCTCCTCGGCCAGCCCGACCTGCTCCATGGCGCGGATGGAGACGTCATGGTCCCCGAAGATCTTGGCGACCGCCGCCAGGACGCCGGGCCGGTCGGCCACGTCCATGCTCAGGTAGAAGGCCGAGCGCATGTCGCTCTGGGACCGCATCGTCGTGCTGGTGCGCTTCGGGGCCGGCGAGGGGGCGCCGGCGAGCAGGTTGCGCGCCGCGTCGACCAGGTCGCCCAGCATGGCGCTCGCGGTGGGCCCTCCCCCCGCCCCGCGCCCGTAGAGCATGAGTTCGCCGCTGACCGCGCCCTCGACGAAGACGGCATTGAAGGCGCCGCGCACCGACGCCAGAGGGTGCGCCCTGGGGACCATGGCCGGGTGCACGCGAACGGAGATCTCCGGCCCGCCGTCGACCAGCTCGGCGATGGCGAGCAGCTTCACGGAGTATCCGAGCCGGCTGGCGTAGGCCACGTCGGCCGCACTGACGCCGGTGATGCCCTCACGGTGCACGTCGGCGTCGACGATGTCCGACCCGAACGCGAGGGCGGCCAGGATGGCGGCCTTGGCCGCAGCGTCGTGGCCCTCCACGTCCGCCGTGGGGTCCCGCTCGGCCAGCCCGAGCTCCTGGGCGTCGCGCAGCACGTCGTCGTAAGAGTCGCCCTGTTCCTCCATGCGCGTGAGGATGTAGTTGGTCGTCCCGTTGACGATCCCCATGACGCGTAGGATCTGCTCACCGGCGAGCGACTCGCGTAGCGGCCGGATGACCGGGATGGCACCGGCCACGGCCGCCTCGTAGAGCAGGTCCACTCCGGCGGCGGCGGCCACCTCGGCCAGCTCCGCGCCGGCGGTGGCCAGCAGCGCCTTGTTGCCCGTGACGACGGGCTTGCCGTTGCGCAGCGCCGTCTCGATCAGCTCGTGGGCCGGGTGGAGCCCGCCGATCAGCTCGACCACGACGTCGACGTCGTCCCGGGCGATCAGTGCGGCGGCATCGGTGCCGATGAGCTCCTTGTCGATGGCCGGTGAGCGGGGCTTGTCCGGGTTGGCCACGGCGATCCCGACCAGCTCCAGGCGGATGCCGGTACGGGCGGCGACGTCCTCGGCGCGGCCGAGGAGTATCTCGGCCAGCGCGCCGCCCACGTTGCCGCACCCGAGCAGCGCCACTCGCACGGTGGGCGCCGGGTGCGCGTGCGGGTGGTCGATGGCGCCCCCGCCCTCTGGGGCGTTAGCGCGGGCGCTGGCCTTGGCGGCGGTCACCTCCAAACGGTACAGGCTGCCCGCGTCGCCACCGGGCTGTTCGGCACGTGCGCGTTCAGGCGTCGAGGCGCGTCAGGTCCTCGAGGGTCTCCCGGCGCACGGCGATGCGGGCGATGCCCTCCGAGACGAAGACGACGGCCGGGCGCGGCACCTTGTTGTAGTTCGAGGCCATCACGTAGCCGTAGGCACCCGTGACCGGCGTGGCCAGGATGTCGCCGACCTCCAGGTCGTCGGGCACGTAGGCGTCGGGCACGACGAGGTCGCCGCTCTCGCAGTGCTTGCCCACGACGCGCACCGGCCGCGGGCGGGGTGCCGTGGCCGACCGGGGAAGGAAGGCCTCGTACCCGCTGCCGTAGAGCACGGGCCGCGGGTTGTCGCTCATGCCCCCGTCGACGCTCACGTAGGTACGGATCCCCGGGAGGTGCTTGACCGTGCCCACCGCGTAGAGGGTGATGCCCGCGGTGGCGACGATGGAGCGCCCGGGCTCGGCCGAGATCCGGGTGGCCGGGTCGACGCCCGCCCTGGCGCAGGCGCCACGGGTGGCCTCCGCCCACTCGGCCTGGGTCGGCGCCGTCTCGCCGTTGACGTAGGGGACTCCGAGCCCGCCGCCGACGACCAGCTCGGGCAGACCGAGCGGGGCGAAGAACGCGCCGAGCACCTCGGCCGCCTGCTCGAAGGAGGAGGCGTCGAACACCTGGCTGCCGATGTGGGCGTGCACCCCCACCAGCTCGACACCGGGCAGGAGCTCGAGGGCGGCGACCGCCTCCGCCGCGGCGCCCGAGGAGACGGAGAAGCCGAACTTGGAGTCCTCCTGCCCGGTGCGCACGAACTCGTGGGTGTGTGCCTCGACGCCCGGCGTCACCCGGACGAGGACCCGCGGCCGGGCCGGGGTCGGCGGGGACGCCTCCAGCAGGCCGCCGAGACGGGCCATCTCGTCGAAGGAGTCCACGACGATGCGGCCGACGCCGTGCTCGAGGGCGGCCGCCAGCTCGCCCGTCGACTTGTTGTTGCCGTGCAGGACGAGGCGCTCCGCGGGCACGCCGGCCGAGAGCGCCACATGGAGCTCGCCACCGGACGCGACGTCGAGGTGCATGCCCTCCTCGTGGGCCAGCCGGGCCATGGCCCGGCACAGGAAGGCCTTGGTGGCGTAAGCGACGCCGTCCCCCCAGGCCGCCACAGCGTCCCGGCAGGCACGGCGCAGGTGGTCCTCGTCGTAGACGAACAGCGGGGTCCCGAACTCCTGGGCCAGTTCCAGGAGGTCGACGCCGCCGACGTGGAGGTGGCCCTTCTCGTCGACGGCGGCGGTGCGCGAGAGGAGGTGGCGCTCCAGGGGTGCGGTGGCGACGTCGTGATCCGTCGGCATGGAGATGCAGGATACGGCAGCCTTCGCGCATCTCGGCGACGGCGGGACCGGTGCGGGTGAGCGAGGACTACGATCGTTCCCTGCTCGTGCACCGGCACGGGCACACACCCGCCCCCGTAGCTCAGCGGATAGAGCACCGGCCTCCGGAGCCGGTGGCGCAGGTTCGAGTCCTGCCGGGGGCGCCGAGTGTTCTAGCTGGTCAGACCCATTTCTGACAGCGCTGGGCTTCCGGACCACAGAATTGGCAATCCGTCCTGGCAATCCGATCCACTCCTTCGGTATTCTGGGTGGCAAGGAGCGGCCATGCCAGGACACATGCAACAGCGAGGACCATCGTCCTGGCGGCTCCACGCTTTCGTCGGGCAGGACAGCAACGGACGCAAGCGGTACACCTCCAAGACCTTCCACGGGACGAAGAAGGAGGCGGGCATCGCTCTGGCGGCGTTCGTCACTGAGGTCGCCAAGGACAGGAGTACCTCATCGGCGTCCGAGCCGATCACCGTGTCGCAGACGCTCGACAAGTGGCTGAACTCCAGGAAGGCTCAGCTGTCCCCTGCCACAACGGACAGGTATCGGGTGGCGATCAAACACGTCGAGCCGGTCCTCGGGTCGATGCGCGTCGCCCGCCTACGGCCACACCACATCGAGGACTTCTACAGCGCGCTGGTCGCCGAGGGTCAGTCGGGTTCCTCCATCCGGAAAATCCATTGGGCATTGCGCCAGTCACTGGCCTGGGCGCACCGGCGTGGCTATTCATCGATCATCGCCACTGACGGAATCGAGTTGCCCCCGCTCGGTGCCAGGGAGATGGAACCGCCCTCCTCCGCCGACGTCCGAACTGTGATCGATCACCTGCTGGCAAAGGACCCTAATTGGGGCACCCTCGTGGCCGTCATCGCCTGGACGGGATGCCGACGCGGAGAGGTTGCCGGTCTTCGCTGGGAGGACGTCGATCTCATTGAGGGGAACCTCCTGATCCGAAGGTCGGTCGCCGCGGTTCCGGGTGGGATCCAGGTCAAAGGGACCAAGACCGGAGACATCCGCCGAATCGCAGTTGGCCCGAAGACCGTGAAGCTCTTGAAGGCGCACCGCAAGCGGGCTGACGTTCGGGCCAAGAAATGCGGTGCGACGGTGGCTCTCTCGGCCTACATATTCTCGCCGGATCCGGCGAGCCAGCGGCCCTATAACCCGTACACGATTACAAGGACCTTCGTCGAAGCATGTCGAGCGGCCGGCGTACCTCCGATGCGGCTGCACGACCTCCGGCACCATTCGGCGACGACGTTGCTCAAAAGCGGTGCAAGCGTCGGTGAGGTCATGGATCGACACGGGTGGCGGACGGTGGAAATGGTCAACAGGTATCGCCACCTGTTAGACGCTCAAGACATTAGAGCCGCCAAAGCATTGGAGAACGCGTGAGACGTGTAGTTGTGGGCGATCAGAACAACGGTTAGCGGCCGGCAACCGTTGATTCCACAATTCCTGTGAGTCGAGGATCGATCCCGAGAACTATCTGATGAGCACGGACAACGACCCAGTCGACTATCTCTCACAGCATCGTCTTTTTGTTCATTCCCGCCCCCGCTCTCCTCAGAATCATCGGTGGCTGTTACTGCATGTGCTTGCGGTGCACCGGGATCGCTTCAAGGCAGATGGCGGCCGCCCCGACGGGCGCGCGCAATGTCTGGTTCCCGCGCCGCCGCGACCCGAAGGTAGACCGCTTCGCTGCTGGGGTCGATGACTTCCAAAAGTCGCCGTCGAGAATGGCGCAGGCCACACACCGCCGATGAAGAACCTTTCGGGCATCCGCGGCGGGCCCGAAGCGTCCCGCGCAGTCGTCATTTTCGCTCCCTCCCTCGATCACTATGTGTGCCAGCTGGTCAGAGACCGAGCGGACGATCACCGATCACGCCCGCCTGTTGCAGATCGCCGATCTGGTCGGGAGCCAGGCCGAGTAGGTCGGAGAGCACCTCCTCGTTGTGCTCGCCGAGGAGCGGCGCCGGCGATCGGTACCAACCCCCCGTGGAGCCCGAGAGGCGCATCGGCCATCCGGGGTAGCGGTGCTCACCCACGATCGGGTGAGCAACCGGTTCCCAAAAGCCGCGTGCCTGCATCTGGTGGTCTTCGTCTATGGCATAGGCAGGGACGACCGGCTGAGCTCCGGCAACCCCGAGCGCGCCGAGAGCAGCCGCGAGCTCGCGATTCGCGCACCACGCTGCGATCTCCGCATCGATCCGATCGTGTGCCGCATGCCGCTGATCAACGGTCGCAAGCTCCGGATCACCGACCCACGATCGGGCGCCAATGGCCTCGCACAAGGCCTTCCACTGCTCTTCGGTGGTCACCGAGACGGCGAGCCATTCGTCGGTCCCGGCGCACGCGTACACCCCCTGGGGCGCAGCTTGCAGGCAACGATTCCCGCTCCGGGTCATCAGCTCGCCGTAGGCCTCGAACTCGAGGATCTGCTCAACTGAGACGTTCACGGCCAGGTCGATCATGGGCACCTCGACGTGCTGGCCGACACCCGTCTCCCGGCGCTCCTCCAGCGCAGCAAGGACGGCGAACGCCCCATGGATGCCGGCGAGGGGGTCGCACAAGCCGGGGGCCATTGGTGGCCCGTCGTCGTAGCCGGTGACGAACGCCATGCCCGACGCCTGCTCCATGGTCGTGGCGAACCCCGGCCGGTCGCGCCAGGGTCCCTCCAGACCCCACCCGGGCATGCTGACCATCACGACGTCGGGGCGGACTTCCCGGATGGCGTCGTAGGTAAGTCGGAAATTCTCCATGACGCGGGGGGTGAAGTTCTCGACGACGACATCTGATTGGGCGGCTAGCCGCAGGAAGAGCTCGCGTCCCTGGTCGTGACCGAGGTTGAGCGTGATGCCGCGCTTGTTCAGGTTGGCCGAGAGGAACAGGTACCCCTGCTCCCACCACTGGTCGGTCTTTGGAGAGACGCTGACATTGAACCGCATCGAGTCGGGGCGCTGGACGGACTCGACCTTGATGACGTCTGCGCCGAGGGTGGCGAGGTACTGGGTCGCCGAAGGACCGGCCCAGAACGCTGTGACGTCGAGAACCCTGACACCTTCGAGCGGAAGGCAACTGTCCTCACCAGAACGACGTTGTGGCGACGCTGTTCGATCCGAGTGGAAGGGCGCCGCCACATGCTCACCCACGCTCGGAGCGGGAACCACCGGGCGTGGCTCGGTGGCCGAGCTGAGGAATGGCGGGCGCGGGTGCGAGAACCCGCCGCGAGGATTGCTGGCAAAGAGCCCGCGATCGGCGAGCGGCTCGAATTGCGACAGGGACGCGCCATTGAGCACAGGCGCCGCAGGGACGCGGAACATGGCTGCCCGTTCGACGATCTCTGCAACCTCACGCTGCTCGGTCCACCGATCGATGACCGGGCGCAACTCCGCCTCACGGGCGACGCGGGCGCGGGTGCTGTCGAGCCGGCTGTCCTCGATGAGATCAGGACGGTCGATCATGGCCAGTAAGTCGTGCCACTGCTGCGCGGTGAGGGTCGTCAAACCGACGAAGCCGTCCTTGCAAGGCTCGATGCCCGGAACCATCTCGACCGTCGCCCGCCGGCGGACTCCCCCGGGAACCGAGGCGGCCACCGACGGGTAGCACACGAGCGTCACCGCGAGCGCTTCGAGGGTCGCCACATCGACCAGCTCGCCGCTGCCAGTCCGATGGAGGCGGGCACGCGCGGCCAGGGCGCCCGCAGCACCGTAGGCACCGGCGATCCATTCCCCGAGGCCGCCGCCGACGCTCAGAGGCTCGCGACGCCACGAACCGTGGTTGTGCATTGAGCCCGACAGGGCCTGGAGGAGGAAGTCGTTCGCCGACTGTGCGCTGCGCGGGCCGGTGAGGCCGAAGGGCGTGAGAGACACCATGGTGAGCTCGTGGTTCACCTCATGGACATCTGTGAAGCGAAGGCCTCGGGCATCCAATTGCTGGGCCGGTGAGCTGCTCACAGCGATGTCGCTTGCAGCCAGCAATTCGAGGAGCCGGTCGTGGCCGGCGGGTTCGTCGGGGTCAGCAACGGTGCTGCGCTGCCCCGCGGCGAGGAAACGGAACAGAACGCCGTCCGGGTCGCCATCCCGACCCAGCGACCCCGTTCGGGACCAGTGCCGCAGCGGGTGGCCCGAGGAGGGCTCTACCTTGAGTACCTCGGCTCCGGCGTCGGCGAGCAGCTTCGTGCAGTACGACCCGGCCAGATCGTCGGAGAGGTCGAGCACCCGCACTCCAGCCAGTGAGTTCAGCGGACCCCCAGTCACTCGCCCCAGAATAACGAGACGACACGTCTCACGCTAGTGGGCACTGATGGGCGTGAGACGCAGTGACTCGTTATTGTGTCCTCGGAGTTGCGCTTTGGCACCAGGCCGGACGCTCGACCGGGGTCCACGATCGGAGAGGACGGGAGCGGGATGAGCATCACCGACGACCGATACACATTGCGCCAAGCCGTCGGGATGGTGGTGATCCCCGGCGCCCGCTACACGTCTCGGGAGTTCTTCGACCTCGAGATGGAGCGTCTGTGGCCTCGCGTCTGGCAGGTGGCCTGCCGCGAAGAGGAGGTTCCCAATTCGGGCGATTATCTCGAGTACACCATCGGAGACCAGTCGATTCTGATCGTGCGGAGCGACCACAAGGAGATCAGGGCATACTTCAACGCCTGCCCACATCGCGGTACCCGGCTCGCCTCTGGCGTGGGGAGCTTCGCCACGTCCCAGATCCGGTGTCGATATCACGGGTGGCGTTGGAACTTCGATGGTGAGATCGCAGAGGTCGTGGACCGCCATGAATTCTCAGAAGCGATGACCGACGATTTGATCTGCCTGGGCAATGTCCAGGTTGGTCAATGGGGGGGATTCGTCTTCGTCAACATGGACCCGAACTGCGAGCCCTTCGACTCGTTCATCGGTGACATTCCTGATCGCTTCGCCACCTACCGCTTCGAGAACCTGCGCTTCCGGTCCTACCGAACGATCGTGTTCGAGTGCAACTGGAAGACCGCCGTCGATGCATTCAACGAGGGCTATCACCCACAGTCTCTGCACCCCCAGATGCTCTCCTGGTTCAATGACACGCTCTTCACATACGAACAACTGGGCCAGCACAGCTGCTACTACGTGCCAGAGGATCGCCAGCGCGAAGGCGGGCCGAGCCCACGCCTCGGGATCAAGAAGGAGGACGTCGACCCGGCGGAGGTTCTCGCCGAGCGTGTCGACGCTGTGGCCGGCTTGTTCCCACGTGAAGACCAAGCCGTTCTCGAGGACCTCAAAAAGAACGGGCCTCCACCGGGCAAGACCATCGGCAAGGTCTTCGATGAGCTCCGGCTCAACGCCATGCGCCGTGGGGGGATCGACGTGGAGGGCCTAACGGACAAGGATCTCCGGGGTTCAGGAACCATTCACCTCTTTCCGAACTTCCTCGGACCTATCACTCACGGCAATGCCACGCTGTACCGGGCCAGGCCCAACGGCCTCGACCCCGACAGCACGCTGCTCGACTACTGGGCACTCCAGTGGGTGCCGCGGGACGCCGAACCCAAGGCCGTCGAGCACAAGTTCTACGAAGATTGGACCACGAAGGACTGGGGCCTCATCAACAACCAGGACTTCGCAAACATGGTCGAAGTGACCCGGGGCATGAAGTCCAAGGGGTACCGGGGGGCGATGCTGAATCCCGTGCAGGAGGCCAACCTGATCCATCACCAGCGCGTTCTCGATCGGTACCTCTCGGCATGACGGATATGGGCGGCAACACGAACCCCGCGGCGTCCAGCACGGATGATGCGGACGGACGTGACCTCGCAAAGACGTTCGACTACTGGAGCCCCGTCTTCGCACCTGATCCGTACCCTCTGCTCCGGCGGCTCCGAGCGGACTGCCCGGTGGCGCGCAGCGACGAGCTCGACGGCTACTTCATCGTGTCGCGCTATGAGGACGTCAACGCAGTCCTGCGCGACCACGCCACCTTCACGTCCACCGTGATGACGGCACCGGCCATACCGGTCGAAGCCCGCCCGGCCGTCCCGCCCCTCGACCAGGACCCGCCGTCGCACACCCGTTACCGGCAGCTCCTCTCGCCCTTCTTCACCCCGGCCCGGGCCGCCAGCCTCGAGGCCGTCGCCCGAGACACCGCCCGAAAGCTGGCGGCAGCCTGCACCGGCACGATCGAGGCCTACATGGCGTACTGCTTTCCGATGCCCACGGTGGTCGTCAGCCAGATCCTCGGAGTGGACCCAGCAGACTATCGACGGTTCGAGACGTGGATCGCATCAACCGTGGACGGTCAAGGCGTCGATCCTGGCTCTGCCCTCGATGCCAGCACGGAAATGCACGAATACCTCACGGCACTCTTGGCGCGGCGGCAGCAAGAGCCGCGTGACGACCTCTTGACCTTCTTGCTCACCGCCGAGGTCGACGGCGAGCCACTCAGTGATGCCGAGCGTCTCGGTATCGCACAGCTGCTGCTGATCGCCGGCATAGACACAACCGCCAACACCCTGGCGCATGCTCTGCTCTACCTGTCCGAGAACGCCGAGGCTCGCAAGCGACTCGCCGGTGACAGTCTGCTGATGACGACCGCCGTCGAAGAGTTCCTTCGCATCTACGCGCCAGTCTCGTTGGTTCGAGGCACACGAATGGACACGGAGGTGGCTGGCTGCCCCATACCTGCAGAAACCCCGGTGTTCGTGTCGATCCCATCGGCCAACCGCGACGAACGCCGATTCAGCGATGCCGAGGACATCGTGCTCGATCGCGAGCACAACGCGCATATTGCGTTCGGTGCCGGCGTCCATCGCTGCCTTGGAACGCATGTGGCGCGAATGGAGCTGCGAGTGGGCCTGGAGGAGTTCCTGGCCGCCATTCCCAACTTCCGCCTCGACGATCGCGAGGAAGTGTCGTGGAAGCCAGGACCAATCCGCGGCCCCAACCGTTTCGAGCTGATCTGCGGTTGAGCCAATGACGGATGCCGCCAACCTTTTGGCATACTGACGAACGTGACAAAACGGAGTCGCGGCAGACCGCGCGAAGAGAGTGTCGATAGCGCGGTGGTGGAGGCGGCTGTCGCCGAGATCGCCGAGAAGGGGCTGACGGCCGCCACCATGGAAGCGATCGCTCTCCGCGCCGGCGTCGGCAGGGCGACGCTCTATCGACGTTGGCCCAACAAGTCCGCTCTGCTCTACTTCTGCGCCGATCAGCTCGTCGAGGTCATCGAGCCGGCCGACACCGGAGACTTGCGCAAGGACCTGTTGAGCGTATTCGAAACCTTGGCCGAGCTGTCATACGGCGACGGTCCGCTGGCGCTTCTGGCTCCGACCTTCATCGCGGCGGCCGCGCACGACCAGCAGATGCGAACCTTCGTGGCTGACAATGTCGTGAGTCGCCGGTCCGGCGCGGTCGTTGCTCTGCGCCGAGCGAGGCGACGGGGGGAGCTTCGTCAGGGTGTGAAGATCAACCTCACCGTTGACATGATCGCTGGTGCCCTATCCGACCGGGCGTACCTCCTCGGCAAGCCCGTCACCTCTGCCTACGTCCGGAGCGTCATCGACCAAGCCATCGCCGGCATCGTGGCCGAACCCGGCTCATGACTCGGGCCTGACACCGCGTTTGGTCACCGCCGTGTCGCGGACCGGGCGGGCCTGGCAGGCGAGCCGGATGTTCTTGCCGGCATAGAACGACCGCCCCTCGAAGAGCTTCAGCCCCTTGAGCTCGAGAGGCCCGGGACTGTCGAAGGCATCGGCATCGTCGACTTCGATCCAGCAGAGCGTGCATTCGGCCTGTCCGTGACAAGTGGTCGGCCAGTGGTAGCCAAGCCGTTCGGCGGCTCGCATCAGGGGCTCGCCGCTGCGCACGTCGATCTGCACCTTCGACGGCTCGATGTGCACCGTCACACCCGTCTGCGGTTTCATGTTCGGATCGCTGAACCGATCGGGCTCTCGGTTTCGAATCGATCGGCACGACGCATGGGGGAGCGCTCACCCCTCATTCTGCATCCAACGTTGCGTTCCGACCATGTGCCGAGCGCCGAACACTGGGAGCTGTGCCGGCGTCGTGTGACCCGACGCCGCTTCGCACACGAACGGCACGGCGTTGACTGCTGCCATCGCCGTGCCAACGAGTAGGACGCTCATCACATCAGGCTCATCGGAGATGCCGAGCGTCACCGGCGGCAGGAAGGAGACTGCGGCCTCGACCCGTGGTTCGCCCTCGATCTCTATCCAATAGCCGTCGGGATCAGACCAATCGCAGTCGAGTGACCGGCTCATCGACCATCGCACGCGCAGCTCGACGATCGATCGGCCATGCGCATAGCCCAGATACGTCCGGGTCACGGCAGCCATCGTCCCAGCGGAAATGTGCATCCAACCAAGGTCGACATCGGTGAGAGTCGCTGCTGACTCGATGAACGCCTCCTTGTGGTCCAGCTGGACTGCCAGCATGTCGGCGACGAGATCGAGGGTGTCGAAGAAGCCCGGTAGGTCGGGTGCGAGTGCAGGTGGCCGCCCGTCTGGGCCGACGCCCAGCGGGCCGAGACGTCGCGCACGAACCGGTTCTCCGAATCCCAGTGACCGCCATACGTCCGGATCGGGATAGCCCGAGCAGTCGAGCGTTTCGACGAGCTTCACGGAGTGGACTCGGCGACAGGCTCCAGTGAGCATTCCTGCGAGCAGGTTCGCGAACCCGGGATCGAAACCCGTGCCCATGAAGGTCGCCCCGCCCTCACGCGCCGCGGCATCCAGGCGTTCTCGCCACCCGTGGCCGAAGTTGGTCCCTGTCAGATAGCCGTTCGACGTGGTGACGACATTCGCACCACCTCGCAAGAAAGCTTCTACAATCTCCACGTCGAGCTTTGCTGCCATGAACGTCACGCAGTCCGGACGCTGTGCGAGCAGCACCTCGACGTCACCAGTCGCGAGGACTCCGGTATCCGCAGTCCCGGCGAGCTGTCCCGCATCCACGCCAACTTTGCCCGGCGAGTGCACATAGACGCCCACAAGTTGGAGCTCTGGGTGATCGATGATGGCGGCGAGCGCTCGCCGACCCACCTTGCCGGTCGCCCACTGCACGACTCGGTAAGGCCCCACTTTCCTCCCTTCGCGAGTCTCGAGGTCGATTCGGAACGTATCGACAGAGGCGCCCGTGCGACGTGAGACGTTGTGCCTCATATTATGCCGGAAATGCCCGGCGAGGCTCGTCCTGACCGCAAAGGTAAAACTCTCCGGTCCATACTGAGGTACGGCTGAAACGGCCTGTAGACGTGCCGCAAGCTACGGGGTGTTTGGGGGTATTGGATGACACACTCTTTACGCGGAGCATGCCGAGCCGCCCTGACTGCGTTGGCTATGACACTTGGACTAACGGGTGCGGGATTGGCCGGTCAGATTTCGATCGTGTCGACGCCAGCCGCTGCGGAGACCTCTACCCAAGGCGACCCACCAATTGGCGGACAACCAGCCCAGCTCAGCGGCCCCATCGAGCCCGCTGACGCCGCGTATCTAATCGCCGGAGCCTGGGGACCCTCCCTCAAGGCCGCCGGTTATGAGCAGCGCGAGTATTTCGCGTCGGGGACGGCGTACTCCTACCAAGCGACCGGACCCGAGAACAACGCGGGAACGTGGAAGGTCGCTCCCGCCAACAGCGCGCTTTATCGCACTCGAATCGTGGTGCGCATGCCGACAAATCCATCGCGGTTCAACGGGACGGTCGTCGTGGAGTGGCTGAACGTCAGCGGAGGCGGGGATGGCGCTGTCGACTCGGTGTACTTGTCACCAGAGTTGGAACGAGCGGGGTTTGCCTGGGTGGGCGTCTCCGTGCAGCAGGTGGGAATCGACAACCTGCACCAAAAGGATCCGGGGCGCTATGGCTCACTGATGGATCCGGGGGACCAGTATTCCTACGACATCTACACCCAGGCCGCCCGAGCCCTGCTCGTCGGTGGCCACGAGAACCCCCTGGCCCCACTGCACCCCAAGCGGCTGTTGGCGGTGGGTGAGTCCCAGTCGGCGCTCTACCTGACCACCTACATCGACGCCATTCAGCCCCTCTACCATGTGTTCGACGGCTTCTTAGTGCACAGTAGGGCCGGGGGAGCAGTGGGGATCCCCGGTGCATCACCGAGCGGCAGCTTCGGTGGCGACGTCCACATCCGCACCGACATCGGCGTCCCGGTGCTCATGATGATCACCGAAACAGATGAGACTTTCGGCGGGTACTACCAGGCCCGTCAGCCCGACACGCGCTTCATCAGGCTCTGGGACGTCGCCGGCGCCTCTCACGCAGACTCCTACATCGTCACGGCTCAGGAGCTCAAATCTCTTGGCTGCACCTCGGTCGACGAGGCACCAAGTCATTTCATCTTTGAAGCCGCCCTCTCCGCCATCAATACCTGGATGGTCACCGGTTCGCCGCCGCCGTCGGCGCCTCGTATGAAGATCCAGGTCGTTGACGGCACGCCTACCGTGCAGACCAACACCAGAGGAACGGCGATCGGTGGCATCCAGAGT
>Ga0116217_10002772_pt1 | contig 16196 bp, 11 predicted proteins | sample Sb_taG_6_FD_89697 | JGI IMG/M metagenome (GOLD analysis project Ga0116217, IMG submission 89697) | Peat soil microbial communities from Weissenstadt, Germany - Sb_50d_4_PS metaG | ecosystem: Environmental > Terrestrial > Soil > Wetlands > Peat | place: Germany: Weissenstadt | collected 2010-09-21 | reverse complement strand
TCAGCTTCCAGGCCAGCAAGAACCTCAACTCCGGGGAAGGCCGGTGCCATCCTCTTCAACGACGAAGATCTTCGCGAGCGCGCCTACGCCTTTCACAACAACGGCAGCGGACTGAAGATGATCGGCACCAACTTCAGCTATTCCAGTTCCGGCGCGAACCTCCGGCTCACCGAGTTCCAGGGCGCAATGCTGCTCGCCCAGATGACGCGGCTCGAAGCTCAGGCGAAGACACGCACCGAAAACGGCCGGTACCTGACGTCGCTGCTGCGCGAGATCTCCGGCATCGCACCGGCGCGCCAACACGCGGGTACCACCAACAACGCCTATCATCTCTACATGCTGCGCTACGATGCCGCGGCCTTCGCCGGCCTACCGCGCGAGAAGTTCCTCAAGGCGCTCACGGCTGAAGGCGTTCCCGCTTCAGGCGGCTACTCTCCGCTGAACACTCAGGAGTTTCTGATGACGGCGCTCGAATCGCGCGGCTACAGGCGCCTCTTCTCCGCCGCCCGTCTCAAGCAGTGGCACGAGCAAAACCACTGCCCGCGGAACGACCAGCTTTGCAGTCAGGCCGTCTGGTTCACCCAGAACATGCTGCTCGCCTCGCGCAGCGACATGGATCAGATCGCGGAAGCCATTCGCAAAATCCAAACTCATGCCGGAGACCTGCTGAAAGCATGAAGAGCTATCTCCTTGCTCCTCTCGCCCTCGTCGCGGCCGGACTGTGCGTCTCCTGCGGCGATACCCGGATCGAGGCGGCGCCCGAAGCGCACCGTCTGACAGCCTCGATCGTCCCGTCCGGCTTTAAGGACGGGCACGACAGCTATAACGCCATTTCCGCCGCCAGCGACGGCCGCATCTTCTACGTGCTCTCTTCGGAGAAGCCGGAAGTGGCCGCCCAGATGTACGTTTACGACCCCACCTCCGCCAAGTCCAAGTGGGTCGGCGATCTGAACCAGGCGAGCGGCGAAGCGTCCCTGAACGCCATCTCCCAGGGCAAGAGCCACGTCAGGTTCTCGGAGGCCGATGGCAAGCTGTACTTCGCTACCCACATCGGCTTCTACTCGATCGTGAACGGCAGGGAGACGCCCGGCATCCCGCCCAACGGCATGAAGCCGTATCCCGGCGGGCACTTCCTCTCCTACGACCTGGCGACCGGTAAGTTCGAAAACCTGGCCACGGCGCCGCACAACGAGGGAATTATCGCCTTCCAAATGGACACGCGTCGCAAGCGCCTGTTCGGACTCACCTGGCCCACCGGCCGCCTCATCCGTTACAACCTGGCCACCCGCACGTTGCAGGCGGTTGGCGATGTTTCCGGCGCGGGCGAAGCCGGGCAGGGCTCCGCGTTCCGCACCATCTGCCGTTCGCTTACAGTTGATCCCGGCGATGGCTCCCTCTACTTCTCTACCTCTGACGGCAAGCTGCACCGCTACCAGCCAGAGCGCGGTCTTCTCGAAACCGTCGCCGGCGACGACCTCCGCAAAGACTACTTCGGCCTCTACGACCCCTCCAGTTCCGGCCACATGGGCTACAACTGGCGCCAGACCTTCTGGTACGAGCCGGAAAATGCCATCTACGGCGTCCACGGCAACTCCGGCTACCTCTTCCGTTTCCGCCCGGCCGAAGGCACCGTGGAAGTGATTGACCGCATCTCCGCCGATTCCAAGCGCAGCGGCATGTTCGACCAGTTCAGCTATGGCTACCTCGGCTTCACCCTCGGTCCGGATCGTCGCACGATCTACTACTTGACCGGCGGCCCCATCTACGAGGGCGGTCGACTCGTTCGCGGTAAGGACTCCACCGCAAAGGGCGAATCCAAGGGCCGCGAAAACCTGCACCTAGTCACGTGGGACATCCCCACCGGCACTTACACAGACCACGGCTCGATCTTCTTCCTGAACGGCCAGCGGCCGAACTACGTCAACTCCATCGCGGTCGGCAGGGACGGCTCCGTGTACGCGCTCTCGCGTGTGTCTGAAGACGAGCACTCGAATACCGAGCTCATCCGCATCCCGCCGGTGACCCTCACACGCAAATGACCATCTGCTTCTTCCTCGGAGTATCCACGGCCGCGTTCGAGTGATCATCGCCCCGCGGAGCCCCGGAACAAGCCCGCAGGCTTCCTGCCGCGAGCAATCATCCGCTCGAAAGCCAGGAGGTTCAGCATGAGGTGGCGAGGATGATGATAATTCTCGACGCGGGTGGTGTGCGGTTCGAAAGTGACTTTACGGTCGGCGTTCACGATCCACAGCGAATAACCGTGCGGCCGGAGCGGGTACTTCGCGTGGACGTAGGCGTACATCTTCAAGAACATCTCTGCGGACCAGGGTGCTCCGGTGTGCTCGTGCACCAGGAGCGATCCAATCAGGACTTCCTCTTGTGCCCACAGCACTTTGTCCAGAGCCCACTGGTTCCGGTCTACATGGTTGAGACTTCGGAAGACGCCGCCGTAGACGCCGTCCCAAGCAACCTCGACGTGCCGCCGGAATCGTTCCCCGGCCCGATCGAACAGGCTCTGGTTGCGCGTCCGCACCGCCTCGGCCGCGATCATCCAGAGTGTCTCGATGGAGTGTCCTGTATACACGAACTGCGCCAGCTCGTTGCCCGGGCGCGAGTAGTCGTGCTCGAGCAGTTCGTTGTTGAGATCGAAGGCAGGGCTGTAGTGCCGGTTCGTCACCGCGTCCACGGAACGGTCCAGGATTACCTGGAGTTCAGGATCGCTTTGCTGGTCCAGCATCGAGCCGATCACCCGAATCAGCACCATCGACACCCCCTGGATTCGCGCGCCCGGGAAAGGAATCGTCGGCGGACCGTTGTAACTGGCTGCGATGTCCGGCTCGTAATCCGGCCGGCCGTAAAGCCGGTCGCACTTGAGCACCAAGTCCTTGGCCATCTCCCAGTACCCGGGCTCGTCAGCAGCCCGCGCGTATTCGGCGAGGCCCTCGGCGATGAAGAGGTCGCCGTAAACCGCCGTCGCCGGCGGTGTCAGCGGCTTGCCCTCGCGCGTGAAGCTCGCTGGCCAGAGCGTCTCTTTGCCCGCTGGCTTCGCACGCAGGATGAACTCGACCGACCGACGTGCCACCTCCAGGTGATGCGGGCGCCTGCCGAAATGGTTGTACAGGAACGAATAGACCCAGATGCCGCGCCCTCCGTACCCGGTCTCCTTGCGGCCGCTGAGGTTCGTGCCGTCCCGATCCGTATTGCACATGAAACCGCCGTATTGCGGGTCGATGACGTACTTGTCCATGAAGGGCAGGAAATCCTCGAATAGGTCGTAACGGTACTGTTCGCGAAGTTGTTCGAGAGACAAGACTTGCGAAGCCTGGTCCGGCTGGGCAACCGCGGGTACGGCCAATATCTCGGGTGCACCCAAAAAAACTCTTCTCTTCATGACGCCTTCCCGGCCATGGACGCGAATTCCGCGTCCGAGTCGCTGATCTTCCCGATCGCTCCCACGAGGTCATCAACGTCCGGCCACCGCGCTCCCGTACGTGATGCGCGAATCATTGGAAATCCTCTATCATCATGATGTCACGTAATCACGGTTACAAGCTGGATGTATCCGCCATGCGATCGTGCGGTCGAATGGGATTCGGACTCCGCCTGACCCCAGTTCCGCTTGAAGACGAAGACGGTCCGGAATCCGCTCTCCTGGCTGGTGCCGTGTCGGTAGTCGGGTTCTCTTCCCGTCGCTTCTGATCGCGGTCCTTGGCCTTGATCTGGATCGGCATGCAGAGCGTCACGGGCTTTTCGCCCTTCTTCACATGAAGGCCGAGTTCCTTCCACCGACGGAAGCTCGCCAGAGGTCCGGGTTCCGGTTCGCGACCGCGACACTGAATCAGGGCGAGCATCTGGTTGCCGAGGCTGCAGTTCCAGAACCGTAAATAGGCTTCATGGATGGTGCCAGGCTTGTTGACGGCCTCTTCGAGCAGTTGTTGCCATGACAGGCGAGTATCTTCTGCGACTGCGGGTGCGGTGATGGCGGCCTCCTTGTAGCGCGGTCCGCTGATGAGGTCAGTTATCGACTGAATCATGAGAATCACAGAGCTATTTCGTGTCGCGCCCGTTAATACTCTGGAGCCTCCACACCGCCTGCGCCCTGGGAACCAACGGCACCTGGCCCGTCCCAAGGGCCGCTCGTTGCAGGCTGAAGCAGCCCGGGTATTGGTTTCTTTAAGGCTACCCGGGCCCACGGCAAGAACTGGGGCAGCAGACTCGTGGAAGGGTGCATTTAGCGTCTGTGCCGGACAGCCGCGGTTCCAATTCCAGAAACTCCTGTTGAAACTTTGGGCCGTAATGTCAGGATGGCGGTCGCTGGAGAGTGAGCCGTCTTCAGCCATGCATTCCGTTCCGCGGGGTCGGCGGGGTCGGTTTCCCTGATCCACTGCTCGGCCGTCCCTCGCTTGTTGTAGAACCGCACCACCGCCCGACTGTCGGTTTCCAGGTTCGTCACGATGAACCCCACGCGCGGGAACAGTTCGCCAAAGTTGAACTCCACCTTCGCCACCACCCGCCGCGCCGTTTTCTAACTGGCCGCCTGGTAGAGAAAACCCTGTACCAGACCACCGGCTTGTGGCTCGGCCTTCCCACTGGCCGCGTCAGCAATTCCGCGATGTCCGCTCCAGGCTGTCGTTGGCCGGGATGCGGATTTCGTACTTCACGCCCCGCTCCTCCAGCGCTTCGTAGATCTCCGGCTTGGCGAGGAGGAGGTGATGAAACCCGTGGAATGTGTGTGTAATCGCCGGCTTGCCGTTGTTTTGTGACTGCCGGTTATTGTACGCCCGCAACAAGAGACGGTTCGACGACATCCTCATCCAACCGAAGTATCGTTCAGGCCGCAGCCGCGTCTTTCGGTTTTACGAAGAGCTTGCACTTTTCATATTTCAATGAAGCCGCGAACTGTGGTACGACGAAATCCCGATCTCTTCGCCACGTCTTCAAACTTTTCCTTTGACAGTCCAGGATTACGGCGCACGAGGTCGAACAGAATGTCCGTGAACGTGGCGGTCTCTCTTCGGGGTACACCATCACACATCCCGTATACAATTGGCTTACCGTCTCCGATCCTGGTTTTGAAAGTCTCTACCTCGATCCTCGTCAGCTTGCCCTCCTGTATCGTGCCAACAACTTTGATTCCCGCATCAACCGCACCTTCCATCGCGGACGCACCACGACTGTTGGAATCGGCGTTTTTGCCGGTATGGTGGATCACCAGGACAGTGGCGCCAAGATTCGTCAGATGCCGCAAATGTTTGAACGTAGCTCCAACCAGGGCGTTGTCAATTTCATCGCCGGCCGAGAACGTCGCAAAAGTATCGAAGACGAGGACCGGGTTTTGCATCTTTTGCACGGCATCCTTGAGGAAATCAGATACGGGATACGGCGGCTCCAGCGGCTCTCCGTTTGCATCTTTGTCCATAAGCCCCAGTACATTAGATTCTTTGCTGTCCTTCCTCCGAAGCGATCAACACGCTCCTGTGCAATAAACAACGGGTTGTCCTTGTCGAGGTACAACACTTCGGCTCCGGCTTGTGCCATCTCGTTGCACCAGTGCATCACAAGAGTCGATTTGCCAGAACCCGGTTTGCCTGTGATGAGAACCAGCGCACCCTTTGGGATCACGGGCTCGATGAGGTATTTAATGTCCTGCCGGTCGAATGATTCAGGCGGCTGGCTACGGATTAACGCCAAAGTATCTTCTATTGACGCTTTGGACTCGGCCTTCGGTTTCAGGTTGCGAACGAAGGCCAATGTCTCCGGTTTCACTATGTCGGCCAGGTAGTTGAACGATGGAATGCTGCCGTCAATGGGCACGCAGAAGCCGGGACCATGGAATTCATCGGACGCCTGCAATGTTTCCAGGACTTCGCTGAAGGTGGACCATGTTGCCGGCGTGTTGGATTTTGCAAGTTCCTGTTCACGCGCGACAAGACGGTCTACGTCAATCACTACTACTTCTACATTGACGATGCCGACTTCGGCCCGCTGTTTGTCAAAGTGTGCAGCTACGCGCCGTGGGCCACGAAACTGTGCCTGAACGGGCACGAATGGGCCAAGCGCCAACTGGAGAAGAAGGGAATCGCCTACGAGGCCCTGGATAATGGCTTCTTGTCGTGCGCCGAGCCGGAGCAACTGCAACGGATCTGCCATTCGCTGGGGCCGGAAGATATCGATCGGGTGTTCCGGAAATGGCTACGGCGGATTCCGTTGCCCCTGCGGCCCCAGGACCGGCAGGCCGGCTATGATTGGAATCTTTCGATTTGGCAGATGGAAGTCAGCCTGACACAGATTTTCGATCGGCCTTTACGGGGACGGGAATTCTTCGAAGAAATCATTCGCGATAATCTGGACCTGGGGCGCCCGGACCGGATCCAGCTCATTTTTGATCGCGTGGTCACCAAGAAAACACCCGGCCAGTTCTGTACTCGCGTGATCCAAGACGGCGTGCATCCCAGCCTGCACATCGAATATAAGAACTTCGACTTGAAGCAGTATTTTAAAGAAGGCCGCGGCTGTCGGACGGAAAGCACGTTTCGGAATCCGAAAGATTTTGGAGTGAACAAGGGATTGACGAACCTGCCGTACCTGCAAACGTTTAGGCCGGCAAATCAATCGGCGCCTGCTGGAAGTCGAGCGCGTCAGCCATAACAGCGGTTTGAGCGGCGACAGCATCCAACGTGTGGTGCAGCCAACCGTCACCGCAGACGGTGAGAAGGCGCCGGCCCTAAAGTTCGGTCAACCCCGGGTGATGGCCCTGTTCTTGGCCTTGACCTTGTTCCACCATCTGATCGACGGATTTCACAATCGCGATCTGCGAGGTTTGGTCGCCGATCTGTTGGGCGTCACCTTCAACGAATACACCGCGCCGCAAATGACCTACGATCTGCGCCGCCTGCGGCTGAAGGGCCTCATCTTCCGTCCACCGCGCACAAATCGCTATTTCCTCACACCCTACGGCTGGAAAGTGGCGCGTCTTTTCTCCCGACTGGAGGCGCGCGTTTTTCGACCGGCCGTTGCGATGTTCACGGGCAACGATGCCGTCTTGCCCTTCCCTCTTCGCGCCGCTCTCGATCGCGTGGACACTCAACTCGATGAACTTATCTATCAAGCCTTCCCGCAGGTAAAGGCCGCCTGAAGCTTTCAAAATCTTGCTACATTCATTTTAAGATCTGATTTAGATCCGACGGCTAGAAGGCACGGCATCCGCAGGCTGCGAGGGCGGCGTGAAGCCGAACTGCTGCTCTATCCATTTCTGGATTTCTCCCGATAGTTGGCCTGGGAGTGTAATCTGCTACAAGTACACCAGCGGGCCTACCGGAATTGCTTCTTATAGAGGAAGCGTAAGCTGACCAGCCCGTTCTGGTCACGCCCGGCAAGGGCGGACCATTGCGGATTCAGCGCCCACTCCACCTGAATGATCTGGGTGTTGGGATCGTTGACCGCGGTTACATAGGTGAACGTCAGGTTGCTCGAGATCCGCTGCCTGAGAGAGAGCTGCGCCTCCGGCAAGTCGCTTCCCGAGGTGAACGTCGGGTCGATGCTCAACTGGCTGACGCCGAACACGCGCTGCAGGCGGCCGGCCACCGGGTTGGCAATCGCCTGGCTCACAATCGCCGATTCGCCCATCTGCTGGAAACTCTGCGGCGGCGCCGCCGGCTGATTGACCAGAATGTTCGGATCCGAAGTAGGCGTCTTGCCGGCCGCGAGCAGGCCCACAATCTCCTGGAACTGCAGCGGCGGATCGGATGTGTAACTGAGATTCATGTTGTCGATGGGCCCCGTGACCTTCAGGGTGACATTCACGCCCTGAGTCTGCGTTTCCAGGCTCAGCTTCAGAATTGGTTCGATCCGCACCGGGTTGTAGAAGGAGATGGTCCCCGAATCCACCGTGTAGGTCGAGCTGAAGAATAGCAGTTGCCCGTCCGTAATCGAGATCCGGCCCAGGACTCCGGGTTGGGACGCGCTGCCCCGAATCTGCAGATTGCCGTCTAACTGCAGATTCTCCGCCAGGGAAGTCTGCACGATCAGCGATGGTGACGTGCGCACTGTCAGGTCGAGCTTCATGTTGTCCAGCAGCGACGAGGGCTCGCTGGCATTCTGCACCGGCGGTGCCGCCCGCGCCAGAATCGCCCCGAAGTCGCTGGTAGGCGCATAGGTGATCTGGTCGATCGTCACAGTTCCGGTCACGCGGCTGGCTTGCAGCATGTTGCCGGCGATCTGGACGTTGGCATCGGCCAGCGCGCTCACTCCCGGTTGCAGCCGCACCAACACGTTGCTGGCGTTGGCACGCATTCCGAATCGCAGCACATCGCTGTAAGCTGCGTATCCGCCGAGCGTGACCTTGCCCCCGCCCACTTCGGCGGTGACGTTCTGCATGGAGGCGCTGTTGCCGTTAAATTGCACCACTCCATTGGCGTTGCTGATGCCGTTGCTGATCTCGATATAGTTGGCTGACGCGTTGTGCAGTTCGAGCCGCCCGTTCACCAGCGGCTTCGCCGATGTGCCCCGCACGTCCGCCGTCAGGGCCACGCTTCCCGAAGAAACGAAATTGCGGCTCATCTTCTGCAGGATGCCCAAATCGCAATTGGCCTTCACATTCGCATTCACCGCCTGCGTCTGCAGCGTGTAACTCCCGCTCGCCTGCACATCCGTCTGCGCCCCCGCCAGATGAAAACTTTGGATCCGCGCTACTCCCCGATCCAGCGTCGCCTGGATCGGTCCCTGGTTCTGAATCGCGATCTGCCGCGTCCCCGATGCCGGCAGCGCCGCCGTCTCGATCCCCAACTGCGTCAGCTCGAGTTCGCCGCGCAGATCGTCGGTCTTCATCGCCGGGCCATTCATCGTCACCAGCCCCGCCGCCAGCGCTTCGAAACCCGGAGCCGTGCCGCCACCCTGTCCCAAGAGGCCCTCCACCCGCGTCCACGCCACCTTGTCGAAAGTCACTTTCGCTGTCACCGGATAATCGCCCGCCAGCTGCGCATTCCCGTTGCCGTGAATCGCCGCGCCCGCCAGGTTCGAATCCAGCGCAAACTCCAGCCGTCCCTGATTCGTTTTCGCCGTCAGCGTCGCATCGCCGAAATTCTTGCCGTTTGCCGCCACGCCCTTCGCCGCCAGGTCCGCATTCAAATCGTCCACCACCACCCGCGCGCCCGTCGCATGCAACGTCGCCGACCCGTTGGCTTGAATCGTCAGCGCTCCCGCCATGCCCGGCCGCCGCTGCTGCACATTCTTGATCCGCGACAGATTCAGCTGGCTGCTCGTCACCCGAAACTGCAATTCGCCTGCCTGCAGATTCCCCACCGCATGATCGTACCGCGCTGTCAAATCGATCCGCGACGGACCCTCCGCCACCTCGAACTGCGATACGTCGATCCGGTTCGCCGCGTACGTCACCTGCGCGTGCATACGGTCGATCGGCTCGTCATACACCACCGCGCTCGCCAGGTCCACCGTCGCGCTGCCTTGAGGATTGTCGATCGTCCCCGTCACATGCGCCGTCGCCGATAGCATACCCTTCGCCGCAGCGTCCGGCTTCGCCGACGCCAGCACCCGCTCGATCGGCAGCCGCGCGATGTTGGCGTCAGCCGTAGTCGAATACCCGCGAACCAGCTGCGTGTTCCCGTTCACCCGAACGCTGGAGCCGGCAAAATCCGAGCTCAGGTTGTAATTCACCGTCTGCCCATTCGTCCTCGCCGTTGCCGCCAGGTCGCCAAAATCCTGCCCCTGGAACCGTAGCCCGTGCCCCGCCACATCGGCATTCACGCTCGACACATCAAACCCCGATTGCGCCAGCTCGCCCGTGACGTCGGCGTTCAATTGCAGCTGCCCAGCCGACCCCGGCTGCTGTCGCTGCACCGTCCGCAGTTGCGCCAGATTCACCTGGTTGCTCTGCACGTGCGCGTGCAGTTGGCCTGTCGCGAAGCTGTCCCGGGGATGGTGGAACTCGGCCGTCAGATCCACTCGCGCCGTCCCCGACGTGATCGATGCCGTCGGCACCGTCACCAGCCGGTCCGTCATGTTCATCTGCGCCTGCACGGTGTCGAACGGTTCGTTGTTCAGCATCCCGTTGGCCAATTTCACGCTCGCCGTCCCCTGCGGATTCCCCACCGTCCCCGTCACGTTGGCATCCGCCGTCAGCGCGCCCGCGTAGCCCGCGCTGGGCTGTCCAGCCAGTGCCATCGCGTCCGCCAGATCGCCGCCGCGCACCGCAGCCTGCAGCGCCACCGACTCGTTAGGCGTCGGCTTCCATTCCTTCAGCCCCACCGATCCGTGAAACTGCGCCTGCAACGTTCCCCGGCTCAAGCTGCCATTCGCCACCGATGCGCCCGTGCTCTCCGCCTGGAAATCCGCCGCCACCGCGTCGAACTGCCGCGCCTCCACCTGGAACCGGTTCATCCCCACGTGCCCGCTGGTCCGCGGCGCGCTCAACCGTCCCGTCACCGCGGCCGTCACCGCGAGCTGCCCTCCATTCAAACTCACGGGAGGAGCCGCGCCCGGCGCCGCCGCCAGCAGATCGTGCAGATCGCGCGACGTCAGCGCTACGTCCAGCCGATTGCCGATCGACCCGCTCGCCGTCAGCCGTGAATGCGGCAGCGCGATATACGTATCCGCCACCTCGATGTTGTCCGTCGCCCCGTTATAATTCGCATTCACCCGCCCCGCTACCGGAATGCCGCGACGCCCCGGCGCAATCGCAATCCGAGCCAGCGCCGCCATCGATTTAGTCCCCATCGCCTTCAAATCGCCGTGCGCTGAAATCCGCCCCGAGGCCGTTCCGTCGTATGGAATCTCCTGCCCCATCACATGCGCCGCCGTCCGCAAATCCAGCCGGCGCAGATCGGCGTCCACCTGGAATCGCGCAAAGTCCTCAATCGACGCATTCGCGGTCAACTCCGCCCCCAACCCCGTCAGCCTGGCTCCCTTCAGATCCACCCGATGCGGATCCACCTGGAACGCCGACAAAAGGTTGATGCTGCCGATCCGTTTCGCCCCCTGCTGCACCGATACATCCCGCGCCGCCACGTTGCCGCCCACCTGGTAGTTGTTCGCGGCGTCCAGCTTCGCCGTTCCGTTCAGCGTCACCGTCCCCTCCGGCCGCGCCGCCACCCCGGCCAGCCGCCCGAGTTCGCCCAGCGCCAACTGGGCTTTGAAATCGAGTGAGCCGTTGCCGGCCGGATCTTCCAACGTTCCCGAAGCTTCGATACTCGAATGTCCGAGCCCGACCTTCAGGCCTTTCACCTGGATAGCGTTGTCCGCCACCGCGGCATTCGCGTCAATTTGGATGGCGGCCGGCGCCTCGCGCGCATTCAGCTCCAATGGAAGATTACCGGCATTTTTAACGTCCGCCAGCGCCAGGCGGCCGTTGATGTGGGCCGAAGTCTTCGGGTTCCGCAGGTTCTCCACGGCGCCGTTCACCATCACCTCGGAATGCTCCGAAGCAATCCGGACGTTCTGAAAGCTGATGCGGTCGCGCTCCACCGTCACGGGCAGCAGCACCGAGAAGTTCACCGGCGTGTTGCGTCCGTTGGCCACATACAACGGTTCCAGGAAGATGCTGCCCTGGTAGCTCTGCTTCAGCGCGTTGTACGCCAGTTGCACGCGCAGGTTGTTGGCGCGAATGTTCAGCGGGGGCTGTGGCACCGAATTGTAGGTCACTAGGCCGTTGTGAGATCGAAATGCCCCACCGCCAAGTCCACCACGCTCTCCAGCGGCGTCTCGTTCGATTGCGATTTCGTCTTCGGTGTGGGGACATTCGTAGTTCCATCGGCAAACACCATGATGTTCGCGCGCGGGCTGTCCAGTCCTAGATACGCGACGTCCAGTACGTGGTGAATGCTGGTCAGCAGCCGCACATCCACTTCCGCGCGGCGGGCGCTGAGATACGGTGCTGCGCCCGCCGGTTCGTTCCCATGAATCACAAAGCCGGTTACCACCGCGCGGAAGCGTAGCGGATCGAAGGCAAAAGAGTCGATCTCGGCTCGCCCGCCCGTGCCATCTTCAGCGGCAGCGATGATCTTCTGCTTTACGAAATAGCGAAACCATTGCGTCCGCGACACCACCAATACTGCAGCCACCACCACTATGAAGCACGCCGCCAGCCCGATGGCGATATTGCGAAAGATGCGCGCCCGCCGGCTCATTGGAATGCCTCCGGCCGGTACTCGATGCGGTCCCGCTGGCGCGCTCTGCTCAGCCACTGATCGAAGCTCTGGTTGATGCGCTCGCCCTCGAGCGTCTCGCGGATCTTGGGCTCCAGCGCTTCCAGCGTGGCGTTGCGCGGATTTTGCTTGGCCAGTTCGGCCCGGTGCTGGTTGTAATACTCCTTCACCTCGTCATCGGTCACCAGCACGCCGGGACGAAAGCGCTGGTCGATAAACCGCAGCACTTCGAGCTGCCACAACAACTGCGTGCGCAGCGCATCTTCCGTCAGCCCGTATCCGGATAGCACCTGCCGCAGGCGCGCGTCCGACCCGCCAAACCGGCTGGTGCGAAGCTGCGCCACCAGCGCATCGGCATCGCCCGGACCCGGCCTCTGATAAGCGCCATTGACTATCTCGTCTGCGATGATCGTCTGGTCGATCAGCCGTTCGGCCGCCTTTTTGCGGTTGGCCGCGCTCAAATTCAGCGGCTCCCGGTTCTGAAATTGGGTCACGCGTAGGTCGCGGTCGATATCGCTTAACTTGATCGCGTGCTTTCCCACCACGACCGCGATCCGGTCGATCACCAAGCCGCCCGCTGCCACGCCGGCCAATGCCACTAGAAATATGCCTCGCCGTATCATTAGAAGGTCTGCCCGATCGAGAAGAAAAATTGGAGATGACTGATGCCCTGCTTGACGCCGACACAGGCGCCCTGCGCGGGCAGATTCGGATTACACGCCAGCAGTTGCTGCGGCGTCCCGCTGAAACCCACGAACCGCGGCGGATTGAGGCTGTAGGCGAGGTCCAGGCGAATCGGACCTACCGGCGTGCGGTAGCGGATGCCGTAGCCGACCGCGTGCACCATGTAGTTGAAGTCATCCACGCTGTTCTGATGGAAGCGGAACGAAATGTTGCTCATGCTGCTGAATACGTTCCCCATGTCGTGGAAGAAGACCCCCTGAATGTCCTGGCCGATGAAGGGAAATCGCAGTTCGATATTGTTGATGAAGAGTGCGTTTCCGCCGAGCGGGAATCCGGTCGGTTCCGACGATGGGCCGCCGGGCGTCAATGGAGCTCCGGTATCGCGCGGACCGGCCTGATTGAACGGAAAGGCTCGTAGCGAGTCCGCGCCGCCGGCGAAAAACCGCTCCGGCAGCGGTACCGATTCCTGATCGGAAAGCCCTGCGGGCGCATTGAATGGCGAGATGATGCCGAATTGAGTCTGCCGCGCCACCACCAGGTTCTGGGTCAGCCGATGATAGGTGGCATTGCGCAGCAGCACCCGCCCAAAACTCCGCTGCCCGCCGAAAAACGTGGCGGCTAAGCCAATGTCCGCAGTGTTGAACATTCCGCGATGCGGGTCCGATTTGTTGTCGCGGCGGTCCTGTACGAGGGTCGCCGAGAACATTCCGAGCCGCACCGGCTGCAGCAGTTGCGGAATCAGCAGCACCGGAATCACTACGTCGCTCACGCTGTCCCGCCGGTAAGCGTACCGGAACTGCGCCGTGAGTGACTTGGAAAATCTGTTGGAAAGCTGGATCGAAGCTTCCTCGCGCCGCGAAGCGAAGGTGCGCACGTTCAGCGACTTGTCGTAGAGCACCGTAAACGTCAGATCGCGGCCCTGCACGTCGGCCAGGTGCGGAATGAGGTAGTTGACGGACCCGCGCGTTTCCAGCGTGGAATACAGGCTGTGCAGCGACACCGATTGACCGATGCCGAACAGGTTCAGACGCGTGACATCGAGTGAGACTTGTGGGCTGAAACCGGTGCTTCCCGCCGGCGACGCCACGCTGGTCGCGCTGGGCGAGCCGAAAGTACCCAGTTGCGCCCCCACCCCCACTCCGAGCACATACCGGTTCGCTTCCTGGAAGTTGTAGAGGACGTACTTGTAATCCGTGTCGCCGTCTGCATTCTCAATGGCCGTATCCACGCTGGCGAACTGCCCGAGATCGTAGAAATGCTCTTGGATCTCCGTCTCCCGTACCGGCGATAGCGGATCTCCGGGCTTCAGCGTGATGTTTTTGTCGACCAGGCGCTGCCGCGTGGTGCGCAGGCCGGAGGTGAGCACGGCTCTGACATACCGCCGATCACCCTCTTTCAGATCGAACGTGATGTTGACGTGATGCGGCGCGCCGGCCGGCTGCCAGACTACTTTGACTTCGGCCTCGGGAAATCCGCGGGCGTAATAATACGTGAGCAGCTCATTGCGATCTGCCGCCAGGTTCACTTCCGCGAAGGGCTGGCCGGTAATCGTGGTCATGTGCGCCGTTAGATTTTCCTGCTTGAACTGCGTCGCGCCATTCAACGTCACGTGGTCCACCAGCCACTGCGCCCCCTCGTCGATATGTACGGTTACCGCGACGTCGCCCGCTTTGCCGCGATAGTTCCGGTCTACTTCCGACGCCACTTTCACGTCGCGGAATCCGTTGGATCGGTACAGGCTGGCGATGTTCTCTTCGTCTTTGCGCCGGAACGCCTCGCTGTAGCGGCCGTGCCGCATCGTGAGAAAAGCCGCCGGCTGCATGAACATGCGCTCGCGCAGAGTGTCGTCGTCGAAATACCGGTTGCCGGCGAATCCGACGTGCACCAACTTATAGCGTGACCCTTCCGAAATCACGTATTCGATGGTTTGCAGGTCGTTGGCCGCCGGCGCGGTACGCTCGTCCACATCCACGTCGTAATATCCCTTGCTTTCGAAATAGCTGGTCAGATTGCGCTTGCCCTCGGTGAGCAAATCGTTGTTCACCGTGTGCTCCTGGAAGACCGGGACATACTTCTTCAGCACGCGCTGCGAAACCTTCGCTTCAACCGCTGTCACCTTTACCTTGGGCCCGGGGTCGACCGACAGGCTCGGCCGCACACGTCGGCGCCGCGCGTCGTAATCGAGCTGATCCAGATGGACCTTTGCCGTCAGCCGCCCCTTGCTTTCATACTTCGACTGCACCCCTTGCACGCCGCGGCGCGTCCGCGAGTCCGTGACCTGGCGCCACCAGTGGATGATCGGAATGCGCCACCCCGTGGCATGGATGATGGTGCCGTCGGAGAGCTTCGTATCTTGGGGGTTAGGAATCGGCGCCGCCACCACCACGGTGTCTGCCCGGTCAGCCGAATTCTGGGTCTCCGTGGTCTTGGGGCTGGCGTTTGCTGCGCGAATCACCGGCGTCTCATACTTCGCGCGCTTATGACTGTCCACCTGGATCGTGATGAAAATTTGTTGCGTATCCGGATTGCGCACCAGCTCCGGTTTCACCTCGGCCTCGTACAGACCATTGGCCGTCAAAACATTCCGGATCGTCGTGACTGCCTGTGTGAGATCGTCCTCGTGAAAGGGCGTCCCAAGTTGGAGCCCAGTAATCGCGGCGATCTGCGTTCGGTTGGGCGGGCTGGATAGTTTCCCTTCCGCCGTGACGCCTCCAATGAACCAGGCCGGCGTGGTAACAAAGCGGACGATGACTCCGTCGCCGGAAGCTTCAGCTTCCGCTACGATGTCGGTAAAACGTCCGGTTGCAAACAGGCCGTCGATGGCGCTGGCAACGTCTTCTGCTTTAAGCGGTTCGCCCTTCTGCAGCGGCACCGCCTTGGCCAGATCTTTGGCGTCCAGCATCTTCGTCGACGAGTATTGAATGTCGACGAGCTTCTTGTTTTCGAATTGTGCAATCTGTCCGGAAGTACTGGAAGCGAGCAGTGCAATTATTCCCAGAACCCTCCCCGCCGTCCACGAGCTTTTGTTGAAAGACAAGAACATGTGGCGCGTCCCGCGTATGGCCTTGCATGTCGATGACCGGCGTAGGGCTTAAGATCCGGCCTGTGCCGCCTCACTGTGCGGGAGAATCCAAATGGAAGAGTGAAACGATTTGACCTCCGAAGTTTATCCCCAAACTTCGGCCGCGATCTCGACGATGCGCACGAGTTTCGCCCATTGGCGGCTCTTCGGTGAGCAGATTGCCCTCTTCGGTAGTGGCGAATCCGCATTGCGAGCTCAAGGTCGCGCAGACTACCGCAGTGAGCATTGTCTCGGAACTCGGTTCGCTGTCCCGATTCCCGGGTCCAAGGCAG
>Ga0116217_10002769_pt1 | contig 16201 bp, 13 predicted proteins | sample Sb_taG_6_FD_89697 | JGI IMG/M metagenome (GOLD analysis project Ga0116217, IMG submission 89697) | Peat soil microbial communities from Weissenstadt, Germany - Sb_50d_4_PS metaG | ecosystem: Environmental > Terrestrial > Soil > Wetlands > Peat | place: Germany: Weissenstadt | collected 2010-09-21 | reverse complement strand
TAAGAATTATTTGAGCTACAGCCTGCTTGGGATATTGATGCGTGACGGAAAGATAAAGCGGCTTCAAAACAAGAAGCACGTAGCGGCGGTCGGATAGCATAATGCCAAAACGAACTGATATCTCGAAAATCCTCATCCTCGGCTCCGGCCCGATCGTCATTGGGCAGTCCGCCGAGTTCGACTACTCCGGCACGCAGGCTTGCAAGGCGCTCAAGTCGGAGGGCTTCGAAGTCGTGCTGGCCAACTCGAACCCGGCTACCATCATGACCGATCCCGAGTCGGCCGACCGCACATATATCGAACCGCTGACGCGCGAATATCTCGAAGAGATTATTCGCGTCGAGCGCGAAATGTCGCCCAGCGCGGGCTTTGCCGTGCTGCCCACGGTTGGCGGACAGACGGCGCTCAATCTTGCCATCGAACTGGCTGACGGCGGCGTGCTTGAAAAGTACAACGTGAGTTTGATTGGCGCGCAGATCAGCGCCATCAAGAAGGCCGAAGACCGGCTGTTTTTCAAAGATGCCATGCAGCGGATCGGGCTTGACGTGCCGAAATCGGCGCTGGTCAGCAACCTGAAAGACGGTATCGAATTTGCCGGCAAAATCGGTTTCCCGGTCATCATTCGTCCTTCGTTTACGCTGGGCGGCACTGGCGGCGGCATTGCCTACAATCGCGAAGAACTGATGGAAGTGCTGGCCCGCGGCCTCGACCTCTCGCCCGCGCATGAGTGCCTGATCGAAGAATCCGTTCTGGGCTGGAAAGAGTACGAGCTAGAGGTGATGCGCGACACCAAAGACAACGTCATCATTATTTGCTCAATCGAAAACTTCGACCCCATGGGCGTGCATACCGGCGATTCCATCACCGTTGCCCCCGCGCAGACGCTCACCGACCGCGAGTACCAGGTGATGCGCGATGCTTCGATTGCCGTGATTCGCGAGATCGGCGTCGAGACCGGAGGATCGAATATTCAGTTCGGCGTGAATCCTTCGACCGGGCGGATGGTAGTGATCGAGATGAATCCGCGCGTCTCGCGTTCTTCCGCGCTGGCCTCGAAGGCGACCGGATTCCCGATTGCGAAAATTGCCGCCAAGCTTGCGGTCGGCTATACGCTTGACGAGATTCCGAACGACATCACGCGCAAGACTCCAGCCTGCTTCGAACCCACGCTCGACTACGTTGTGGTCAAAATTCCGAAGTGGCAGTTTGAAAAATTTCCCGGCGCCGACGAATCGCTTGGACCGCAAATGAAATCGGTCGGCGAAGTGATGGCCATCGGCCGTACCTTTAAAGAAGCGTTGCAGAAGGGAATCCGCTCGCTCGACACCGGCAAACGTGTCGGCTCGCAACAGATTGAACCGAAAATCCTTACCCAGCGCCTGGTCACGCCGCATCCCGAGCGTCTGACCTATGTTCAGTATGCGCTTCGGCAGGGCTTCCCCATCAAGCAGATCGCGAAGATGACCTCGATCGATCCATGGTTCCTCTACCAACTCAAGGAAATTAACGACATGCAACTTGAGCTGGAAAAGCATCCCATGGAATCGATCCCGACTGAAGTGCTGCGCGAAGCCAAACGCATGGGATTCTCCGATGGGCGCCTCGCAGGAACCTGGCGGCTGGACGGCAAGGGCGGCCAAGAACAAGTTCGTCACTTCCGCAAGAAGCACCGCCTGAAGCCGGTCTACAAACGCGTGGATACATGCGCCGCGGAGTTCGAGAGTTACACCCCTTATCTGTACTCGACCTACGAAGAAGAGGACGAGGCGACGCCAACCGCGAAGAAGAAAGTTGTGATCCTCGGTTCCGGCCCCAATCGCATCGGGCAGGGAATCGAATTCGATTACTGCTGCTGCCACGCCAGCTACGCGTTGCGCGAGGATGGCTATGAAACCATCATGATCAATTGCAATCCCGAGACGGTTTCGACCGACTACGACACCAGCGACCGTCTCTACTTCGAGCCGCTCACGCTTGAAGATGTGTTCGCGGTCTGCGAGCACGAAGCATCGGGAGGCGCGCCGGTCGGCGTGATTGTGCAGTTTGGCGGTCAGACGCCGCTGAATCTTTCGCTGCCGCTCAAGGCGGCGGGCGTCAACATCATCGGCACCACGCCTGAATGTATTGACCTGGCCGAAGATCGTAAGCGCTTTGGAAAATTGCTGGAAGAACTCGACATCCCGCAAGCTCCCGGAGCCATGGTCGCGTCGGTCGACGAGGCGGTCGAGGCCGCGAAGAAGATTGGATTCCCGGTCCTGGTGCGTCCGTCGTATGTCCTCGGAGGGCGAGCCATGGTCATCGCCTATGACGAAGACACGATTCAGCAGTACATGAAGCAGGCCGTCGAGTACTCGCAAGACCGCCCCATCCTTATCGATAAGTTTCTTGAAGACGCGATTGAAGTCGATGTGGACGCGCTCTCCGACGGCGAGGACGTGGTGATCGGCGGCATCATGCAGCATATCGAGGAAGCCGGCATTCACTCGGGCGACTCTTCCTGCGTGCTGCCGGCGGTCGACATTCCCGCGCCGCTGCTCACGCGCATGCGCGAATACACTTTCAAATTGGCGCGCGCGCTCAAAGTGATCGGCCTGATGAATGTCCAGTTCGCGATCCCGCGCGGGAACGGTGCGAAGGGCACCGATCCAAAGAGTGACGCGCACCACGAAGCAAAAGTCTACGTGCTCGAAGTGAACCCGCGCGCCTCGCGGACCGTTCCCTTCGTCTCAAAAGCAACTGGTGTGCCCATGGCCAAGATTGCTGCGCGCCTTATGACCGGTCGCAAGCTGCGCGAGTTCCTGCCGGAATACGTCGAACGCGGCACAGACCTCGATACGGGCCGCTGCTTCTACGTGAAGTCGCCAGTCTTTCCCTGGTCGAAATTTCCCGGCGTCGACACGGTTCTAGGTCCCGAAATGCGCTCCACCGGAGAAGTCATGGGCATCGCCGACAATTTCGGCGAAGCTTTTGCCAAGGCACAAATTGCCGCCGGCCAGAAGCTGCCGACCAAGGGCACGGTGTTCATCAGCGTCACCGATCACGACAAGCCGCAGATGGTCGACGTCGCGCACCGTTTTGTCGACATGGGATTCAAACTAGTAGCCACGCATGGCACAGCGGACGTTCTGGAAGAATCTGGCTTGGCGGTGGAGCGCGTCTACAAGGTAAAAGAAGGCCGACCCAATGCGGTTGACCTGATCAAAGCCGATCGCATTCAGTTGATCGTCAACACGCCGCACGGCCCCGACCCTTACTTCGACGAGAAAGCCATCCGTCGAGCCGCGGTTACGGGCCGCATCACCACCATCACCACGCTCTCCGCCGCCCGGGCCGCCGCGGAAGGTATCGCCGCCCTGCAGCGCGGAGAAGTGCGCGTGCAAGCTTTGCAGGCGCTGCACGCCGAGAGAGCCGCTATTAAGTAACGTCGCGTGGCTAACCTTGTATGAGTGTGACCAAAGCCCCGTTCGTCCTCTTCGCCGTGCTCGGCGTTCCCCTATTCATCGCCGCTGTTGTGCTCTGTCCGGCGGCCTTTGATCTTGTGTTCCATCGCCGTCCGCCGGAGCGCTTCCTGATTCCCGCCGGATACAGCGGCTGGGCGCGCATTAATTTTCGCCAGAAGGGTGCGCCGCCATTGCCGATGGAGGACGGCCGCCTTCTGCTTAAGCTCAATGCGCAGGGGACGCTGCAGACTTCCTCCGACCCGCTGGCTGGGCATGGTAGCGACGATTTTTTCTACTACTCTTATTCTGACGACCGCCGCACTCCGCTCTCGAATGCCGGCGTTTGCAAGGGCGGCATGGTCTGGCAAGTTGAGACCATGGTCGACGAGCCTACTTCAACTCCGTTTGCCCGCTTTTTCGTCGGGACCGAAGACCAGTATCGCCACGAAGTCGACCCCAACAAAAGCATGCCCGCCTGCGAGTGATTGCGTAGGGACGGCCGCCCTCGGCCGTCCAAGGCGAGCGCAGCTCGGCAGGGCTTCATCTCAAGGTGACAAACTCTCAACCCAGACTCCATAATTGAATGGCGGCACCAAGGACGAACGACGAACGACCAATGACTAACGACCAACATTAACGACTGGAGCCCAGCATGCTTTTATCCGGAATCTTTCCGCCTATCTCAACGCCCTTCTATCCCGATGGCGAAGTCTATTACAAGAAGATCGAAGCGAACGTGGAGCGCTACTCGCGCACGCCGGTCGCCGGCATCGTGGTGCTCGGTTCTACGGGCGAGGCCATCCTGCTCTCTGACCAGGAACGCCGCGATGTGCTGAAAGCTGCGCTCGTGGCCGCTGCGCCCAACAAAGTTATGATCGCGGGCACCGGCATCGAGTCCGCGCATGAAACTCTGCGCCTGACTGAGTACGCCGCCGAACTCGGCTACGACGCCGCCATGGTGCGCACTCCGCATTACTACAAGAAGCAGATGCTGCCGGCGAACCTGCTCGCTTTTTATCGCACCGTCGCCGACAGGTCGGCGCTCCCGATCATCATCTACAACTTCCCGCAGGCTACCGGATACGACATCCCCGCTGAAATCGTGATCGAACTCTCTGGCCATCCCAACATCGTCGCCATCAAGGAATCGAGTGGCAACCTCGACAAAGTGAAAGCTATGGTGGAGGGCACGCGCCAGGTTGAGAGGAATGCCACGGTGACGGAAACGTTCGAAGCGGTGACCCCGCGCATGCTTAAGGCCGCAGCTGCCGAAAGCGAAAAGCAGAGCAGGGAACTGGTAAGCGTGGCCTCGCTCGCGAGTTCCGCTGAAGCGGGGGAGAGACGGGCGTCTCCGGCTGTCCACGGAGGCGACGGGAACGCCGCCAAGCCGTCGTCGTCCGCGGTAATGGTGGTAGGAAAATTGAAGGCGCGGCAGAAGGAAGTCGGCTTCCAGGTGATGGTCGGCGCTGCTCACCAGCTTGAACCGTCGCTTGGACTGGGAGCGGTGGGCGCGATTCTCGCCTTCGCCTGTCCGGCGCCTATGGCGTGTTACGAAATCTACGCCGCGCTCAAAGAAGGAGACACCGCTCTCGCCCGCGAGAAACAAGAGCGTGTGAAACTCGCTTCCCTACGCGTGGTCGGTGAACTCGGGATCCCCGGCGTGAAGCATTCGATGGACGTCAACGGCTACTTTGGAGGCCCGTCGCGGCTGCCGTTCCTGCCGCTCAGCGGCGAGCAGAAGGCAGAGATCGAGAAGTTGATGGCGGGAATCAAGAGCTAAGGAACTTTGCGGGGCGAATAAACTCGAAATCAACTAAGGAGCAAATTATGGCGACCACCACGCAGCCGGCCACCGGCGAAACCACCAGGCAACTCATCAACTATCGCACCGACACCGGCGTGGCCGTGATCGAATTGAACGATCCTCCGGCGAATACCTATACCTACGAAATGAATCGCCAGCTCGACGAGGCCATCCTTAAGGCACGCATGGATAACGATGTGCACGTGATCGTGCTCACCGGCGCGGGCGACAAGTTTTTCTCCGCCGGCGCGAACATCAAGATGCTGGCCTCGGTCGATCCCACGTTCAAGTATTACTTCTGCCTGCACGCGAACGAAACGCTGCTGCGGCTGGAGCACACGCCGAAACTCGTGATTGCCGCGATCAACGGCCATTGCGTCGGCGGAGGGCTGGAGATCGCCATGGCTGCCGATCTTCGAATCGCCCGCAAGGATGCGGGCAAGATCGGCCTGCCCGAGGTCAATCTCGGCGTGCTTCCCGGGACCGGCGGAACGCAGCGCCTGTCGCGCCTGGTCGGGAAGAGCAAAGCCATCGAGCTGATGATCACCGGCAACACGTTCTCGTTCGAAGAGGCGCATGAGTTCGGCATTGTGAACGATATCTTCGAGCGCGATGGCTTCATGGAGAACATCATGGAGTATGCGCGTCAGTTCACGCCGCCGAACAAGGCCGCCAAGGCCGTGGGACGCATCAAGCGGGCGGTGCAAACGGGATGGGAGATTCCGATGGAATCGGCGTTGGCCGTCGAGCGCGAGAACCAGCAGATCTTGTTCCAGAGCGACGACGCCAAAGAAGGTCTGGCCGCCTATGTGGAGAAGCGACCGGCCGTGTTCAGGGCGAAATAAGAGCGAGAGCTTGAACCACAGGGGGCACGGAGGTTCACAGGGGACACCCTGTGGCTTTCTCTGTGTTCCTCTGTGCTCCCTGTGGTAAGGATTTGAGGTTCTATGCCAGGCAAAGTAGCGAAAATCGGAAACTTCAGTGACTGGGTCGGTCTGTTCAACGAGTGGCGCAAGGAAGTTGGCGTCGACAAAGACGACGTTGAGGCCTTTCACTTCGATACGCTCTACGGAGCAATCGAAACCGAGGAGATCCAGTTCGGTTCCTACAAAGGCCGCAACAAGTGGGAGAACCTGCGCCAGGTTCCCACGCAGCAGATGCGCGACGCGCTCATGAACATGATCGTCTACCAGGGCGACACCGAATTCGCCAGCGTAGAGCAGCAGCGCAACCTGTTTGCAACCGCACCTACGGAATATGACCGCCGCGCGATTACTCGCGTCATGATCGAAGAGATGCGCCACGGCTGGCAGATGTGCGCGCTGCTCATCGACTTCTTTGGGTCGTCAGGCAAGGTGGAAGCGCAGAAAATTCTGGAGCGCCGGGCATTTGAGAACAAGCGCCTGCTGGGCACTTTCAACGTCGACGTCGATAACTGGCTCGACTTTTTCACCTACACAGACTTCGTGGATCGCGACGGCAAGTTCCAGTTGCAGATGCTGAAATATTCGTCGTTCGCGCCTCTGGGACGCTCAACCTCATACATGCTGCGCGAGGAAGCTTTCCACATGGGAACCGGCCATGATGGACTGCGCCGCGTGGTCGAAGCGGGCGTGATCCCGCAATGGCTTCTGCAGAAATATCTGAATAAGTGGATCTCAAGTTCATTCGACCTTTTCGGCACCGACCATTCTTCTTCGGCGCACTGGGCCTATGTGTGGGGAATCAAGGGCCGGTACGACGAACTGCAGAACGATAAAACCGCCGACCTGGATGACCTGAACGACTACAGCCGCCATTTATATCGGCAGGAAGTTGCGGGGTTGGTGGAAAAGTTGAACACGTTCCTGAAGCCAGGCGAGAAGAAGTTCTACACCCCCGACATCCACTTCAACCGCAACATTGGACGATGGGCAGGGCAGAAGTACCACTGCGAAACCGGCGAGCCGTTGGACGATCGCAGCTACGAGCAACACTGTGAAGAGAATCTTCCCAGCGCGAAAGATAAAGAATTGCTGCTCGACATCATCCGCAACGAAAAGAAGTGGATCAAAGAGAAAGAGGGCGCGCGCGATCCGCTGTCGACGATTGCCGAGCCGCGCAAGTCGGCGATCAACATTTAGAAAGTGGAGAATTGCGGCGTGTTCCCCTGTGATCCTCTGTGCCCCCTGTGGTAAAGAACTACCGCCGAAGATGATAAAGGCCGCTACATTTCGTGTTGACGTCAATGTCACGGTGCCATTGGCTCGAGTCAAACTAATCAACCCTCCTCTCAATGTAATCGACCAACCTATGACCAGGTTGCTCGTTCAAGTCTTGTCGGAGATAGAGGCGCGCCCCGATATTTCTGTCATTCTGTTTGAAGGCGAGGGTTCTGCTTTTTCCGCCGGCGTGGATATCAAAGCCCATCTCCCCGAGGAGATTCACGAAATGCTCGCCGGTTTTCACGCGGTGATCCGCGCGATTGTGGCCTCGCGGAAAGTAACCATTGCCGCCGTCCGCGGCACTTGCCTTGGCGGAGGCGCGGAGCTAGCCGCCGTTTGCGACATGGTTTACACCGCCAGTGATGCCACCTGGGGATTTCCTGAAATCAAGCTGGCATGTTATCCGCCGGTTGCGACCGTGGCGCTGCCCGCGCTCATCGGTCAAAAACGTGCCGCGGAACTCATCCTTACCGGACGCCAGTTCTCGGGCGACGAGGCTGCGGCGATGGGCTTGTCGAACCGATCGGTGGCTGCTGAGGAGCTCGAATCGGTCGTCGAGCGGACGCTGGCTGAACTCCGCGCCCTCAGCCCGACCGCTCTCGCCCACGCCAAAAAAGCCATCTACGCGTGGGATGCAATCCACTTTGACAAAGGGCTGGCGCGGGCCGAAAAGGTTTACCTCGAAGAACTCATCTCGACCGCGGACGCGCGCGAGGGTATCATTGCCTTCCTTGAGAAGCGGTCACCGAAATGGACAGGCAAATAGAGAGCGCGAAGGTTGAGGTCGGGGCAGAGGCCGGGGCCGATGCCGGAGCAAAGATCGAGACGAAGACCGGAACGAGGCTTTCCTACACCTCCGGCCACCTGATGTGTCGCACGCCATTGTGGGGCGTGGCCGGCTTCCTCGGCTGCGCTTACTTCGCGTGGATTTCCTTTGGCCACATCACTCACAACGAGTATGAATGGCCGCACGACGCCTGGACTGCCGCAACCTACATCGTCTGGATACTCTTGCTAGCGGGTCTGGCGGTCGACACGCGCTGTCTGCGCGAGCGTGTATTCTTCGGCGTGCTGGTCATCAATTTTGTGGCCGGCTGCGGGTTAACGCTGTGGCGCAACATTCCGTCCGCCGATGTGCGTACCGTGCGCATTGGAACCGGTGCGCTGTGGGCGGTGGCCGCGCTAGTGAGTCTGACCACGCTGCGAAGCGAACCCGAGATTCGCAGGAATAACGGCTAGAATCAAGCTATGGACTTCGAAATTTCTCCCGGCCAGGTCAAGTCGCTGCAGCAGCGCGGAGAAACATTCACGCTGCTCGATGTTCGCGAGCCCTGGGAGTACGAAGCCTCCCGCATCGAAGGGACGAAGCATATTCCGATGGGCGACATCCCAACCCGGGCTCACCAGGAACTCGACCCCGACGATTACATCGTGGTCATCTGCCATCACGGAGTGCGCTCGCTGTCGGTCACCAACTGGCTCCGCCAGCAGGGATACGAGAAAGTTCAATCCATGCGCGGCGGAATCGACGGATGGGCGCGGACGGTGGATCCGAAAGTGCCGCTGTACTGAAGAGGGCTTTTGGCTGTTAGCTCTTGGCTTTTGACAAACCTAAAACCTTGATCACTGACTGCCATATCCACATCGATCCCATCGAACTGTTCAAGCCGCATGCGCTGGAACTGATGAAGCGCAAGCGCGACAATTTCGATGAGATCGCGGAGTATTGCCGCTCACCCAAGGCCTTCCTGAAATATCTGGATCGTTGTGGCGTGGACCGCGCCGCGCTGATCAACTATGTTGCGCCGGAAGTGATCGGATTTACCCCCGAGGTCAATCAATTCGTCGCCGACTACACGAAGTACGATCCCAAGCGCCTGATCTCTTGTGGCAGTCTGCATCCTCGGCACACCACCAACATCATGGCAGATGTCGAGCACATCCTGCGCCTGGGTCTGCGCATGATCAAGATCCATCCGCCGCATCAGCTTCTATTTCCGAACGATTATCTGAACGGAGTGACGGAACTTGAAGTCATCTACCGGGCGGCTGAAGCGAACGGGATTCCCGTCATGTTCCATACCGGAACGTCGATTTTTCCAGGTGCGCGCAATAAATACGGTGACCCGATCTACGTTGACGATGTTGCGGTTGATTTCCCTAAGCTCAAAATCCTGCTGGCGCACGGCGGCCGCCCGCTCTGGATGCATACTGCGTTTTTTCTCATCCGCCGGCACCCGAACGTTTATCTCGACATCAGCGGCATTCCGCCGAAAACGCTGCTGAAGTATTTTCCACGGCTCGATGAGATCGCACACAAGACGCTGTTTGGCACCGACTGGCCGGGTCCGGGAGTTCCCGACGTGGGGCAGAATCTTGCGGAGTTCAAGGCGCTGCCTATCAGCGAACAGATGCGCGAGCAGATTTTGAGCAAGACGGCGGCCTCGCTCTGGCCGGAATAGCCGCGCATTAGTCGAGAAAAGGCTTCACCACAGGGGACACAGAGGTTCACAGGGGAAGGCCACAGGGTGTTCCCTGTGTCCTCTGTGTCCCCTGTGGTAAGGACTTGCGGTCCCATGTCGAAGCGGCGACGTTCAGGTTCTATTCGCCCGCCGCCTTGGCTGCCTTGGTCCCAGTCAACTCGTTAACCAGAGCGTCGGCGCCGTAAATGTTGCGAAGCGCTTCGATAATGCCGCGCGAATCGACGCTAACGGCGCGTGATTGGCGATCCTCGTAGTAGAAATCCAAAACCAGCGACTGAATATTTCCGTCGAAAATGATTCCGACTACTTCGCCTGCCTTGTTTACGGTCGGACTGCCCGAGTTGCCGCCGATAATGTCGGCAGTGGAAACATAATTCAGTGGCGTCTCAAGATTGAGTTTCGACTTCATCTTCGGCCAGCTGGCCGCCAGATTGTAAGGAGACTTGTTACCATGGTCCGCGGCATGCTGGAAGGCCCCGCTGAAGGTGGTGTAGTAAGGGATCTTTTTTCCGTTCTCCTCGTAGCCTTTCACCGTGCCATAGCTGAGGCGCAAGGTGAAGGTCGCATCCGGAGGCTGGGTGAAGCCGGTCTGGGCAAAGCGTGCGCGAGCGATGGTGGCGCCATCGCGACGCACCACCTCATCGTCGAAGCGCTTGCGGATCGCTCGCGCCTCGGGATCCACGTTGCGCATCAGGACGATCAATGGATCCGTACTCGCATCCATCGCTGCCTTCCCGCCTGCATAAAGCTGCTTGCGGACCGTTACATCGTCCAGCTTGGTGCCGGCGATCACCGCCTTGGCAGCCGCTTCGGGAGACTTGCCGCTCAGCGCTATTTTCACCGCAGCGTCTTCGGGCCCGAGCGCTTCCTGCATCATGGCCAGGGAAAGAGTCAAAGCCGCGGTTTCAAGATTCTTGTAGATAGGTGCTGTGCTGAACAGTTGCTGCTCCAGCGAGGGCAGGGCAGAATCGCGATACTCACGCAATCGGTCGCCGTTCGGCTTCGACTTTTCCTCGGCGGCCCGAACCAGAATCCGAGCGTATCCCGCCAGGTCCGAATTGAACCCGCGCCTCCGCTCGATGTAGCTAAGCGAGTCATAGATTTCCCGGTTAATCTTCATGGCATTGGAAATCTGTTCCCAGGGGTTGGGTTCGCCCGGGTGCTTGTCCATGTAGGCCTTTTCCCGCTCCTGTTCCGCTGTGTTCATCCTCGACATCACGGCCATATCCTGCAGTCCTTCATACTCGCCGTTAATCGCCTTTTGTGAGTTCTGCAACCCGAAGATGTCTTCCTGCGCGATGCGCGCATTTTCCGCCGACTGCGCACTAAACGTCTGGAGCATGTCGATCCGGCGCTTGTAGGTGGCGAGGCGCGACGGATAGTCCACGTTTTTCAGAAACTGCAATTCCGCCACCGTTTTCAGGCGATCTGTGCCCCCGGGGTTGCCGGAAACGAAAATCAGATCACCATCTTTGACTCCGACTTTGGACCAGTGCAGGTAGTTGTCGAGATGAACTGGCTTGGCGTTCTCATAGACGCGGAAGAAAGAGATGTCCAGGTCATAGCGCGGAAAGGTAAAGTTGTCCGGATCGCCGCCGAAAAATGCGGCGTCAAACTCGGGCGCAAACACCAGGCGCACATCCGTGTATTTCTTGTATTTGTAGAGGTTGTAGACTTCACCCGAATAGAGCGTCACTACATCGCAGCGCAAACCGGTCGAGTTCGCGCAGTCTTTTTCGATGGCGCTCATGGCGGAGCGTTGTGCCCGGCCAGCGTCGGCGGTGGACATGGTCGCCGGGGCAGCGGCTTTCACCTTCGCGGTGACGTCGTCGATACTGACCAGTACGTTCAGCTCGAGGTCGGGACATTTGCCTTCTTCCGCCTGGGTCTTGGCGTAAAAACCGGTCTTCAGGTAATCAACACCCGCCGTGCTGAGTTTTTCGATGCAGTCGGCGCCCACGTGATGATTGGTGAACGCCAGGCCGTCAGCCGACACGAACGATCCTGAGCCTCCGTTGTTAAAGCGCACCGACGACAAACGGAGATGGTCGAGCCATCCCTGCGTCGGCAGAAAGCCGTATTCCTTCTGCACACGATCTTTGGGGAAAGCGTTGTACAGCCACATACCCTCGTCGGCGAGCGCCAGGGGAGCCGCGAAGGCGAGGATAAGGATGAGGATGAGGCCGAAAAACAGCAGTCGTGTCTTCATGAATTTCTCCGAAACGTTCCAGGAATTCTGCCCGAGGCACGCGTCTCACGGCGGCCAAGGGCAAACCATTTAGTTTACGCCGTATACGCTTCCAGGCCAAGGCGCGCGCTTGGAAACTGCCACCGGTGCAGCGTATATAAGAGACGGCATGTGATGGCCCATTCGTGGTTGTCCTGTCGTTACTTGCGGGACCTTGGAGCATGCCCTAAAGTCACGATGATGCAGCGCGGTCACGTGGGAACCGCGAGGTCAGCAACGTTCCGAAGCCACTTGGCAATCCCTCCCGCCGTGGCTGTGTTTTTCCCACCTGAGCTGTAACGGGCACGTCTACCCCCGAAGACGCCTTTTCTGAGGTGGTGTATATGAAGTCCCTATTTCGCTTGCTAGCAGTGCTCGCGATCGCCTTGGCACCGGAACTATCTGCCGCACAGGCAGGTTATGAGGTTGTGTCCGTCCAGGACGGAGGAACGATCCGGGGAACCGTGACGTGGCAGGGCAGCTTGCCTCACCTGACGGCCTCCGAAATCAACAAAGATCCGCAGGTCTGCGACCCGCTCGGTCAGAAGCACCGTGACCTTGAGCGCCTGCTGGTCGCCCCGAACGGTGGTGTGGCCAACACGGTCGTGTTTCTGAGGAACATCACCCGGGGAAAAGCCATGGACTTGCCGGAGTCGCGCCGACACCTCAATCAAAAGAACTGCCGTTACGAACCGCACATCCTGCTGGTGCCGGTGCAGGCGATTTTGACCGTCAGGGACAGCGATCCCTTGCTGCACACCGTGCAAATGACGGGCAGCGCCGATTACAACCTCCCCTTTGTTCTTGAGGGGCAGGAAATCACCCGACCCATGACCCGCGAAGGCACGGTCAGCTTGCGTTGCAACGCCGGGCATGTCTGGATGAATGGCGAGATGATCGTGGCGAAGCATCCCTACTATGCTGTAACCGATCAATACGGCAGCTTCGAACTCACCCAGGTTCCTCCGGGCGAGTACGAAATCGTTGCCTGGCATGAGGGATGGAGGGTGGTCGGCGAGAACGCGCTCTACGATATTGCGACCCAGGTGCGAGTCAAGCGCCCCGTTTTCTCCGAGCCCGTGATCTGGAGCAAACAGGTCAAGGTCAATCCGCGTGAGGCCGCAGAGGTGAATTTCACCCTGGGGGAACGCACGCCGCAGATGGCCCAGGGCCACTGATTTTCAGCCCCCAGACCCTCCGGTAGAGATGCAGCTTGCCGCGTCTTGCCAGCAGCGCATCCGGAAATGGCGCCCGCCGAGGCGGGCCAATCCCCGTCTCTACTTCCGGCCATCGCGACAACATCGGTACAATAGAAGCGGCATGATGCGGCGGGTCTATCTCGATAACAACGCGACCACCCCGGTGCTCCCCGAGGTTCTAGAGGCCATGCGGCCGTACTTTGGCGAGCGCTTTGGCAACGCATCCTCCATCCATCATCATGGGCAGGAGACGCGGGCCGCCGTCGAGCGCGCGCGGGAATCCGTGGCCGCATTACTTGGCTGCCGCGCGTCCGAGGTCGTGTTTACCAGCGGCGGTACTGAAGCCGACAATCTGGCGGTATTTGGTTTGGCGAACTCTGGTCTAACGCGCGCAGGCGGCCACGTCATTACCTCGACCGTCGAACATCATGCCGTACTCAATGCCTGCAAGCATCTGGGCGGGTATCGCGACGAGTATCGCGAAAGGACGGGATGCGAAGTCACCTACATTCCGGTGGATGGCCGCGGACTGGTGGATCCGGCCGATGTGAAGCGCGCGATCCGGCCGAATACGAAGCTGATCACCATCATGTACGCCAACAACGAAACCGGAGTCGTGCAACCCGTTGCTGAGATCGGCAAGATTGCCGTCGAAGCTGACATTTACTTTCACACCGACGCCGTGCAGGCGGCGGGGAAGATTCCGATCGATGTCAACGAAATCGGATGCGACCTGCTCGCCATTTCTGGCCACAAGCTGCATGGGCCGCAGGGCATAGGCGCGCTTTACGTCCGCAAGGGAACTCAGCTTGAACCCCTGCTTTATGGCGGGAGCCATGAACGCTCGCGCCGCGCCGGCACGGAGAATGTTCCGGGCATCGTAGGTTTGGGCAAGGCAGCCGAATTGGCGATTGCGGGCTTCAAACGCGGCGACGACCGGAAGATGGCGGCTGCGCGCGACAAGTTGGAAAGGGAACTGCTCGAGATCGAAGCCACCGGCCTGAACGGTGCAGACTTGAACGGTGAAGGCGCGCCGCGCGTGCCCAATACGACCAACATTTATTTCGACGGCATCGATGGCGAGGCGCTGGTGATCGCGCTGGACCTGAAGGGGCTTGCGGTCTCGACCGGCGCGGCGTGCTCTTCCGGAGCAATCGAACCATCGCACGTGCTAACCGCCATGGGGCTGACTCGCGACCGCGCGAAGGCCAGTATTCGCTTCAGTCTCGGTAAACAAAATGCGATTGAGGATGTAGACTTCGCACTGGGCCTGGTCACGGAAACGGTCGCGCATTTGCGGGAGCTGTCGCCGGTGTGGAACAAAGTGCCGGCAAAAATCACATAGGGACCGACGCCTTCGTCCGCCCAGCCGAGAGAAGCTCGGCCGTTGGCAAGGAGCCAGATGTTAGGAGCCAGATGCTGAATTCTGACACCATCGCGGTCGCCATGTCGGGAGGAGTCGACTCCTCAACCGTTGCGGCCATGCTCCGTGCCGAAGGCCGCAACGTCATCGGTCTGACCATGCAGCTCTGGAGCCAGCGCCGTCTCGCCGGGCACGAAGGCATGCCGGAATCCGTCCAGGGCCGCTGCTGTTCGATCGACGACGTCTACGATGCGCGACGTGTGGCCGAGGCCCTCGGCATCCCCTACTACGTGGTCAACCACGAAGACCGTTTCGAGCGCGATGTGGTGCGTCCGTTTGTCGAGGAGTATCTGGCCGGGCGCACGCCGATCCCTTGCAGTCTCTGCAACAATCACTTGAAGTTTGATCAGCTTCTTATTGTGGCACAGCAGATTGGCGCCGACAAGATTGCCACCGGTCACTACGCCCAGGTGGTCTTTGATGAGCGGCGGGAGCGTTGGCTGCTGAAGCGTCCCGCCGACAAGTCGAAAGACCAGACGTACTTCCTCTTCGGCCTTACGCAGGAGCAGTTAAGCCGCACGCTGTTTCCGCTGGGCGGAATGACCAAGCCCGAAGTACGCGAACTCGCTCGCAAGCACCATCTCGTAATCGCCGAAAAGCCTGATTCGCAGGAAATCTGCTTTGTTCCCGGCGGTGACTATAAGCGTTTTCTTGAAGCTTATCTTGCCGAACAAGGGAATAGCCCGACAGAAGTTGGCGGCGAGATGGTCACGACCGACGGCAAGGTAATCGGCGAGCACGCCGGGGTTCATAACTTCACGGTCGGCCAGCGCAAGGGACTCGGTGTCGCCACCGGCTCTCCGCTTTACGTTATTCAAATCAAGAATGACACGCGGCAAGTGGTGGTCGGCAAGGATGAAGAGCTTTACTCGCGTACGCTCCGAGCGCACCGCGTGAACCTGATTTCGACGCCCGAGCTGCGCGAGCCCATGCGCGTCACAGTGAAGATCCGACACAAGCATCAACCCGCACCGGCCGTCATTGAGTCCGCCGGGCCAGACCAGGTTCGAGTCACCTTCGACGAGCCGCAGCGCGCGCTTACCCCCGGCCAAGCCGCCGTTTTCTATGATGACGACATCGTAGTCGGCGGCGGTTGGATCGAGAGCTCCTCCCAGTAGACAAGTGGAGCGACGGGCTCTCCACCGGCAAGCCTTGATCAATGCTTCTGGTTACCTCGCATTGGTTACCTGCTGGTACTTTCGCTCGATTTGATAGCACCTTCGTGGCCTAGACCTGCCGATATAGCAGAGGTAGGGTTAGTTCACGACGGGACCTTCGTAGTCTCTCCCCTGTACAGGGTCCGGCGTGGGGAGCGATTTATGAAAATCTGGCATCTGTGTTATGCGGCATTGGGGATTGCGGTGGCGCGCTGGGTTTTTAAGCGTCAACCAATGCAGGTAACCGATCCGATCACCCGTTTC
>Ga0116217_10002768_pt1 | contig 16219 bp, 11 predicted proteins | sample Sb_taG_6_FD_89697 | JGI IMG/M metagenome (GOLD analysis project Ga0116217, IMG submission 89697) | Peat soil microbial communities from Weissenstadt, Germany - Sb_50d_4_PS metaG | ecosystem: Environmental > Terrestrial > Soil > Wetlands > Peat | place: Germany: Weissenstadt | collected 2010-09-21 | reverse complement strand
GTGGGAGGCGTTCCAGGAGCAGCGCATCGAGCGGGAAGTGGAGCGCCTCTATCCTCACCGTGACCTCGTCGCCGGTGAGGCCTTCTTCGCCTTGGCACCGTAGCGGACGGGCGGTTACGCCCTTCTTCTTTCGTAGAGCAGACCGTGGGTGAGCCCTCACCCGCGGCCTGTATTGAGTTTATCGGGCCGGCCGAAAAAATGCTAGGCTGCGGCCCGCCCCCTTCGATCCCGCCACGGCGCCGGCCCTCGACTGGTTCCTGTTCGGCGCCGCGGCCGGCGACGACATTGTCCTCCGCCGCGCCTGGGACGTGGCCGACGGGCGCGGCCTGGACAAGGCGCGCCGGCCGTTCCTCGTCCGCCGCTTCCTCGACCTGGGGCCCGACGGCCGGCCCATCGACCGGTCGAGTCCTTGGCCCCTGGCCGAAGCGACCTGACCGGCCGATCCTGCCGCCGCGTGCGCGTCGGGGCGAGCCGTGGATGCAGGCACGGACGACCGACCGCTCGCGATCGCTGGAGTCGTTGTGCCAGGAGTGGAATGCGACGGTACTGGAGCATCGCTTGCGCACCGAGCGCGGGCGCCATTGCTTGCTGCGCGACTTGCGAGCGGCACCCCCTTGTCATGTCGCTTGAGAGCGCACACCCAGAGCCGCTCGCAACCGATGACACAGCAAGAAGTTACAGAGAACTCGCGACCCTGTTCTCTTCTCCGAAACGAACCTCACTCCCCCCTCGCCGTCGGGCACTCCAGGGCGAAGAACATCTTGAATTTCGGCTGCGGGTCGCGGCGGAGGAACATGGCCCCCAGGTACAGTCCGGGCGCCACCTCGCGGGTCTCGTCGCGGACGTCGGCCCAGACCCACGACGTTCCGCCGTAGTCCATGACGATGGCGGGGCCGCCGTCCAGCCAACTCTCGCCACAGGACACCCGTGCCCGAATCGCCTTGAAGCCACACCACTGGTTCACCAGCGTGCCGTCGCAGGCCGAGAAGTGCTTGCCGTGCCAGAGCAGGCGGCTGACCTTTGACCTCGTGGCGGCGAGCTTCGCCTCGGGGCAGTAGATGGCCAGGCCCCGGAAGTACCCGACCGGGACCGGCCCCGGGCTGGATGCCCGGTACAGCCGCTCCAGGTCCGGCCAACTCCTCTGCGCGAGTTCCTCCAGGGAGTGGGGACGGATCACCGGACACGGGACGCTCGTCGCCGCGTCCTCGGCAAGAGCAACGCCCGGCGGGAATGCGTTCCAGACCAACGCCCCGACCAGAATGGCAACCGCCTTGGACCTCTGCAGCGACGGCATGATCTTCTCCGTTGAGGAGCCGGGGCGGACGAACGCGGGGTGCGGATCCGGCCTGCCCTCTCGGCCTTATCGGTCCCGGGCGGGGCTCCAGTTGACCCCGAAGGCCGCGTGGGCGGTATTTCGGACAACCCGGGACGTTCCGGTCGCCACGGCTCGGGGTGATGACTCCGCGTTAGCGACGGCGCCGCACCGGAGGGGAAAAAGCGTTGCAGCGTCCCCCCGACGGGGTACAATCGGATCGGTTCGGGCCGGGTCGGCCTGTTGCCGCGGAGCGTCCCGATGGGAGTCGAGGAATCATTCGAGGACCTCCTGGAGCGAGTGCGCCGGGGGGACGAGGACGCCGCCACGGCGTTGGTGCGCCGCTACGAACCGGAGGTGCGCCGCTTCGTGCGCTACCGGCTCAACTCCCCCCGGATGAGGCGGCTGCTCGATTCCGTGGACGTCTGCCAGTCGGTGTTCGCCAACTTCTTCGTCGCCGTCGCCGAGGGGCGCTTCGACCTGCACAACTCGCAGCAGCTGCGGCACCTGCTGATGACGATGGCCGGCAACAAGCTGCTCGATCACGTCCGCAAGCAAGGACGGGCCAAGCGCGGCGGGCGCAAGGCGGTCCGCTCGCGCGGCGCCTCCAGCGTGATCGACCCGGCCGCCGAGCCGGCCCGGGCCGCCGAGGCCCAGGACCTGATCGATACGGTGCGGCGGCGCCTCAACGACGAGGAGCGCGACCTGCTCGACCGCTGGATGGAGGGCTGCGGCTGGCCGGAGATTGCCAGCGGCTCCGGCGCCTCGCCCGAGGCGCTGCGGAAACGCTTCACGCGTGCCCTCGACCGGGTCGCGCGGGAGATCGGCTTGGGAGACCAGTCATGAACGGCCCGACCGCCGGCGCTCACCCGGCGCACACCACCTGGATTGCCCCGACGCCGCGCGGGGGCGCGGACACCCCGTGCGAGCCGCTGCCGCCGCTGGCGCAGGTCGCCGCCGGTCTGGCCGCCCTCCCGGCCGCCGGGCGGGTCCAGGCCCTGTGGGACGACCAGCGCCGCCGCTGGCTTTCCGGCGAGCGGACGGCCGTCGAGACCTATCTGGGTGTACTACCGCCGGCGCTGGCCGCCGAACTCCTCCTCGACCTGATCTACGGCGAGTTCGTGCTGCGCCTGGAGGCCGGCGAGGCGCCGCGGGCCGACGAGTACGCCGCCCGCTTCCCCGACCACCGCGAGGCGATCGAGCGCCAGTTGCGCTTGCACCAGGTGCTGTCCGATACCGAGGCCGAAAGTCCCGCCGCCGCCGTCCCACCCCAGGCCGCGGCGCAGCCGCCGCGAGAAATCGCCGGCTACCCCATCGTCAGCGCGCTCGACGCCGGCGGGCAGGGACAGGTCTACCGGGCCGTTCACCCGACGCTCGGCCGGGACGTGATCATCAAGGTGGGCCATCGGGCCGTCGCGCCGGGGCTCGCCGACGCCCTGGCGCAGGAGGGTCGCCTCCTGGCCGAACTGGACGACCCCGGGCTGGCCCGGGTGTACGACCTGCGGCTGCACGAGGGCCGGCCCTGCCTGGTCATGGAGTACGTACGCGGCGTCAACCTGGAGCAGCACGCGCAGCTGCGGCCGCCGGCCCCGCGCGCGGCGGCGGCGCTGGTGGCGCGCGTCGCCCGTTCCCTGGCCGCGGTCCACCGCCGCGGCGTCGTCCACCGCGACGTCAAGCCGCGCAACATCCTCATCGACGAGGCGGGCAACCCGCGCCTCATCGACTTCGGCGTGGCCCGCCTCGCCGACGCCTGGCGGCCGGAACCGGGGGCGGAGCGCGGCGTGACCGGCACGTTGGCGTACATGGCGCCGGAGCAAGCGCGCGGCGAGGCGGCCGGCCCCGCCGCCGACGTCTTCGCCCTGGGCGGCGTGCTTTACTTCCTGCTGACCGGGCACGCGCCGTACCCGGCTACGAGCTTCACGGAAACTTACGCGTCGGCGCTGCGCTGCGACTGGGACCGGGCGGCCCTGGCCGACCCGCGCGTCCCCGCTCCGCTACGGGCGGTGGTGACGAAGGCGCTGGCGCTCGATCCCGCGGCGCGGTACGCCACGGCGGACGCGGTGGCGGCGGCGCTGGAGACGTTCGCCCGTCCCCGGCGGCGCTGGCCCTGGCTGGCCGGTGCCGCGGCCGGCGCGTTGCTGGCGGGGGTCGCCGCCTGGGCGGCCACGCGGCCCCCGCCCGCCCAGCCGGGCCCGGCTCCGGTGGTCCCGGACGCGAAGGCGCGGCCGGTTTCGCTGGAGGTCCGCGTCTGGAACTCGAAGGAGAAGCGCTACTGGGAGTTGAGCGATCGCGTCCCGCTGGGCAAGGCCGAGGAGGTGCGCGTCGAGGCCGTCGCCCCGGCGGGGATGCACACCGCGCTGTTCGTGCTGTCCGGCAACCGACTCAACGCGCTGGCGACCGCGGCCCCCGCCGACGAGGATCGGACGATTTCTTATCCAGAAGGATCTCAGAAATCGTCGAAGCTCGTCGGGAAGGGCAACGAGGTCGTCCTGCTCCTGGCCCGGCGCACCGGCCCGGCCGGCGTCGAGGAGCTGCGCGGCCTGGTGGGCGACGTGGCGTGGCCGGAGCTGCCGGACCGCTCGGTGCTGCGGCTGACGCCCGACGGGGTCAAGGTGGTCCAGACGGGCCGCGACTTCGGCGCGCCCAATGAGCGGGCCGACCCCGAGGGCGAGGTGCGCCGCGGGCTGGACGAACTCCGCCGGCGCTTGGGCGGCCACTTCGATCACGTCGAGGGGTTGGCGTTCTCGCACCGCGATTGACGGCCGCTTGCGGCTTCGCATGCCCTGCGAAGCCGCAAGCGGCCGGCCCAGTGCTCACTGCGCGGTGTACAGGGCGCTGAGGCCGCCCTTGTCCGTCTGGATCTGGTACTTGCCCCCATCCTTGAGGTTGTAAACCCGCTTCGGGTGGGGAGCCGGTTGTGGCAGGATGAGGACGACCCCCGTCTCCCTCGGCGGGATGGCGAAGACCCGGTTGTGCGGTCCGCCGGCCGGGAGCGACTGGTCGCGATCGTTGCCGGTGACGCGGAAGGTCACTGGGCCGCCGGTCTTGTTGAGCAGGCTGACGGAGATTCTCGGGACGGTGCGGGCGCCGCCGCGGCTGGCCATGGCCAGGCGGGCGAGCACGTCCAGCTCGGGGTCGCCCTTCTCCGGCAAGGCCCCTCGCGCATCGGAGATCTGCTTTAGCAGCGGCGTCCGCAACTTCTCGTCCAGCTCCTCGGCCGCCTTCACCGACGTCTCCAGGGCGTCGAGCTGCGCCTTGCTGCCGATCGACTTGGCCGACTTGATCTCCTGGACGAACGACTGGTACAGCACCACCGTCTCGGGCCGGACCTGGTCCAGGGCCACGCTGACGGAGGGGTCGGGCTTGCGCGCCCCGCCCGCGAGGGTGGCGGCGGCGGCAACAGCCTTGGCCAACTCGTCGTTCTTGAGTTCCTTTGCGGCCCGGCCGAGGCGGGCCAGCGTCTCCTTGTCGCGCTTCTCGGCGGCCACCTTGGCCGCCAGGCGGAAGAGCTTGTCGGACGTGACGGCCTTGTGGGGGCGCAGCAGGACGCGCTCCCCTTCCGCCAGTTGCAGGGCGCAGTCGGCCAGCCCGACCGGGTCACCCTTCGCCAGGGCGTCGCGCAGGTACGCCACGTCGATGTACCTCTCGTAAGCGCGGTCCTTGAATTCCTCGGGCAGGCCTTCCTCGGCGGGGGCCTCGGCCGGCTCCGCGGGGGGAGGGGGCCCCGGGTCGCCGGCGCGAGCCGGCAGCAGTCCGAAGGTGAGAACGGCCAGCACGGCCGCCAGGGGAATCGAGGTCAGCCAGTTCTTCATCAGCGTTTCTCCTCCGAAGTTTGATGACGGTCCGCGCCGCCCGGGCCACGTCCCGCAAACAGAACGCGAACGGGCCGGCTCGCGGACGGATTTCCTGCGCGACGGCCGGTACGGACCGCCCCGCGACTACGGCGCCCCAGGTCGCGCTGAGACCGGCGGGGGGCTCGCATGATCGTCGATCAGAGTCACCGCGTACTGCCCGCGGCCGTCCTTCGTGATCGCGTATTTCCCCCCGTCCTCGATCGGGTAGCCTTGGCCACGGGCGGGGGTCGAACCGGGGTACAGGGCGGCCCTCTCCCCTTTGAGGACCGCGATCCCGTAAACAACGGGGCCCCCGGCCGGAATGTCAACGGCGCCGGCATTCTCGCTCACGCCGCACTTCAGCGCGGCGCCGGTCTTGTTGGTCAGCGTGACGTCGATCCAGTGGCTCCCCCGGCTGGACATGCCCAGCCGCGCCAGCACCTCCTGTTCGGCGTCGGCCTTGTCGGGCACGGCCCCCCGCGCCTCGGCCACCTGCTTCAGCAGGGCGGCCTTCAGCTTGTCGCCGAGGGCCGCGGTCCCCTTGATGACGGTCTCCATCGCGTCGAGGCGCTCCTTGCTGCCGACCAACTTCGCCGCCCGGATCTGCCTGGCGTAGGACTGGAAGAGCGACACGCCCTCGGGGCTGACCTCGTCCAGGGCCACGGTGACCGAGGGCTCGGCCGGTCGCGCCTGGCCGGCCAGCCGTTCCGAGGCGGTCACGACCGCGGCCAGGTCGTCCTTCTTCCGCTCGCGCGCGGATCGTCCGAGGCGGGCCAGGGTCTCCTTGTCGCGGTTGTCGGCGGCCACCCAGGCCGCCACGCGGAAGACGGTGGCGGAGCCGATCGTCTTGTGGGGACGCAGCAGGACGCGCTCCCCTTCGGCCAGCAGCAGGGCGCAGTCGGCCAGCGCCGCCGCGTTCCCCTCGACGAGGGCGGTGCTCAGGTCGTTCACGTCGATGTAGCGCTCGTACGCCCGGTCTTTGACCCCGCCCGGCACGAAGGCCGCCGGGATGGACTTCGGCTCGCCGGCGCGGGCCGGCGGCGGGCCGAGCGCGGCGACGGCCAGCACGGCCGCCAGGAGACTCGGGGGGAGCCAGCTCGTCATGCTCGTCCTCCGTCGCAGGAATGTGATGGCAGGATCGCAACATCAACAACGCGAACGGGTCGCGCGCCGGACCAATTCGTGTGAGTTCTTCGCCGCTGTACCATTGCCGTTGCAAAACCGACGTTTAGCGGCCACCCTCGATTTATCGATTCGCGAATTATCGATTCGCGAAACGATGAATCCGCGCCGCCCCGAGGGCGGCCTCTAAACAACCGGAAATCGAATGGCGCGAGGGCCAGGAAAACCCCGCGCCGCCGTCATTCGTTCCCGCGCGGCCGGCTATCCTTGAGGCTCGCCAGGAAGCCGATCAGGTCCACGAACTCGTCGGCGCTGAATTGCTTCTCCAGCCCCTCCGGCATGATACTCGTCGCCTGCGGCTGCTGCTCGTCGATCTCGGCCTTGCGCAGCACCTGCTTGTCGCCCTTGGCGTCGCCGAGGGTCAGGGTGTCGTCCATCTCGGCCACCTTGACGCCGGTCAGCACGCGGCCGCTCTTGAGGGTGACGGCCACCGCCTGGTAGCCCGGCGCGATGGTGCGGCTCGGTTGCAGCACCGACTCGATGAGGTGGATGCGCGGGAAGCGGCTGCCGACGCCGCTCAGGTCCGGGCCGATGCGCTCGCCCTGCTCGCCGACGCGGTGGCACTTGACGCACTGCGATTTGGACGCGTCGAAAAAGAGTTTGCGGCCGCGCTCGGCGTTGCCGGCCCGGGTGAGGGCCGCCTGGGTGAGTTTTTCGTGCTCGACCGTCGAGCCCTTGCGGCGGAAGCGGAGGTGGAACTCCGCGCCCGCCTCCGCGGCCGGGACGGCGACCAGGATCCGGTTCGACCCCTTGTCCAACGTCGCCGTGAACCGCTCGGAGTCGGGCCGGAAGGGACGGGTCTCGTCGCGCCGGTAAACCTGGCGGCCGTTCAGGAACACACGCAATCCGCTACTGCCAGCGCCCAGGAATTCCACCTCGGCGCGCTCGGCGAGGTTGACGTCGGTGTACCCCACCCACACCTTCCCGGCCGCAGCCTTGGTCGGCTCCAGGCGGACGCGCGACTCGGTACCCGCGCCGAAGACCGTCCGCCTGCGACGCTCCTTCTCCGTCAGGCCGTCGGGCGGTTGGAGGAGGCTGTCCAGGGCGTTGGCCGCCACCGGCCCCAGGACGCCCCAGCGGGCTAGGATGCCGCTGGCGCCCTGGAGATCGGCGGCGGCGCGGTCCAGCTCGTCTCGCTTCGCTCCCGGCTGCTCGGTCCAGTTCGTCAGCATGCGCAGGACCAGCGGCAGGACCTCCGCGGAGGGGTCGCGGCGGGCGAGATCGACCACCGCGCCCGCTTGCGCCGGGCCGCCGAGGTCAGCCAGGCACCGCAGCGCCGCCTGCCGGGTTTCTGGGTCGCTGAGAGCTGCGAGGGCCGGCGGCACGGCCTGCGGTTCCCGGAGCAGTCGCAGCGATTCCAGGCTGGACCGGCGGACGCCTGCGTCGGCATCGCGCGCCAGCTTCAGGAGGGTCGGCGCGGCGGTCTGCATCCCCAGCTTCCCCGCCGCCGCGGCCGCGGCCCGGCGCACCCTGGCGTCCTTGTCGTCCAGGAGCTTGCGCACCGGCTGCGCCGCCTCCTCTACGCGCAGGGCGGACAGCGCCTCGACCGCCGCCGCACGCACGCCGGGGTCCGACGAATCCAGCTTGGCCAGCAGCAGGGCCGACGCCTTGACGCGAGGCCGGTCGCCCAGGCGGCGCAGCGCCTCCGCCAGCACCGGGCCGTCCTCCAGTGAGCGGGCCAGTTCCGGTAAGCGCTTCTCGCTCGCTTCGTCGAAGGCGTCGGCCAGCAGTGCCAGGGCCGCCAAGCGGCCGCTTGCCGGCTTTTTGCGGTCGCCGACGGCGGCTTCCAGCGCCTCGCGCGTCGCGGCGGCCGGGTGATCGCGCAGCGCATCGAGGATGACCCCCAGGCGTTCCGCGTCTTCTTCCTCGCGGAGCCACCGACCCAACTCGGCCAGGCCCGCCGGAACCTTCTCGCGCCGCATCCGCCGCAGCACCGACAGCCGCACCGCTGGGTCGGGATCGCCGAGCACCATGTCGAGGGCACGGCCGATCGCCTCGGTGTGGTCCCATGTCACGGTGTTCGCCGGGCGCGGCGCCGGCCGGTAGCCCCAGTAGACCCACGGGCCGGGCCGCTTGTAAACGCGGGTCAGGAAGTCGGCGTACTGGCGCCGCCGGACGGGGTCGCGCTCGCCGCCGAGGCGGTCGATCAGGCCGTCCACCACCTCGGGGACGTACCGATCGGCGAGGGCGCGCAGGGCGACGGCGCGGAGGGGGTCGGCGTCGGGCCGGTCGGCCAGCTTCAGCACCGCGGGCCAGTTGCCCGAACGGCGGAGCGCCTGCATCGCCGCATGGGCCAATGGTGGGTCGGGTTTGGTGAGTACCTTCGCAAGCCAATCGGGAACACCCCCCCAGCGGAGCCGCCCCAAGGCGATGACCGCTTCGAGGAGTACCCGGGGATCCTTGCCTTCCGCCCAACTCGCCAGGCTCGCTGCCAACTTCGCGTCGCCGGGGCCGGCGTCCAGGCGGTGGCGCGTCAGGACGGGGTCGGCCAGATCGGCCCCGGCGCGGACGGCCTGTGCCTGCACGCGCGGGTCCCGGTCGCGCCGGGCCAGGTCGAACAGGTCGGCGGCGGCGCCCGGGCCGCCGACGTGGGCCACGACCCAGACGGCATGCAGCCCGCCGCGGGCTTCGAGCCGCCCCTTGTCCGCCGCCTCGCGCACCGCCTTGCCGCCTTCCCGGCCGAGCCGTTCCAGGGCCTGCTGAGCCTCGACGCGCTCAGAATAGCTGTCCGAGTCAAGCCGGGCGACCCAGCCGTCCGCGTCGCCAGGGCGCGGGGTGGACCGGGAGGGGGTGGGCCGGGCGTCGGTGTGGGTGATGCGGTAGACCCTTCCGCGGCCCCGCTTCGGCTGCTGGCCGTCGGCCCAGTCGGCGACGAAGAGCGAGCCGTCGCGATCGACGACCAGGTCGGTCGGCTTGAAGCCGTAGGGGTCGTTCTCGGCACCGGCTGCAAACTCGATCTCTTTCAGGGGGGAGAAGCCGCTGCCGGCGCGGCCCGTGCGGTAGCGCACCACCGAGCGGCCCCATTCGCAGAAGAACAGGTTGCCGCGGTACTCGGCCGGAAACTGCCGCTCCAGGTAGCACAGCCCCCCGGCCGACGAGCCGAGTCCGAGGTCGGCCAGGGGCGGCAGTGCCTCGTCGGGCCGCTCTTCGTACAGGTACGGGTAGCCGTGATCGGCGCCGAAGAAGCTGTGGCACACGCGGACCATGTAGGTGCCGCCGTCGTTCTCGTTGTCGCGCACGAAGACGTTCAGCTCCTCGTCGAGGGCCACGTCGTAGATGTTGCGCAGCCCGGTGGCGAAGACGTGCAGGTCGCGCCCGTCCGGCCGGCAGCGCAGGATCCCGCCGCCCTGCAAGACCAGGCGGTCCCCCTCCGGGCGCTTCACGTCGCAGCCGTGGTCCCCGAGGGCCAGGTACAACCAGCCGTCGTGGCCCACGACCACGCCGTTGGCGCAGTGCAGCCGCGTACTGTTCTGTTCGGGCGGCAGCCCCAGCCCGCTCAGCAGGTCTTTGCGCTCGTCGGCCTTGCCGTCGCCGTCGGTGTCTCGCAGCGCCGTCAGGAACGGGGCATGCATCACGTACAGGGTGCCGTCGTGGTAGGCCAGCCCCTGTACGGAGGTAAATTTGTCGGCGAAGACGGTGGCCTTGTCGGCGTAGCCGTCGCCGTCGCTGTCCTCGATCAGGCGGACCTCGTCGCGGCGCACGATCTCGCTGCCGAGGCCGGTGAGGTAGTCGGCGGCCACGAAGAGGGAGCCCGGGCGCGGCCCGGCGGCAATGACCGAGGGGTACTCGACGAGCGGGTCGCAGGCGAAGAGCGTCGCCGTGAACCCCGCCGGCACCTTCAGCGGCGGGAAGCGCTTCTCCGTCGCCGGGCCGGTCTTCGGCGGCTCCGCGCCCGGCAGCGAGAGCCCGGCCAGGGCCGCCGCGGCGCAGGCGGCCAGCAGAAGGCGGAAACCCTGTCGGCGCATGATCGACTCCCTTTCGGTCGGCGGTTACTTGAACTTCTTGAGCATCTGCTCGGCCACGAAGTCGTGCCCCTTCTGGTTCCAGTGATTGCCGTCGTAGGTCAGGATACCGTTCGGCTTGTTGTCGGGGTTGTTCTTTTTCCAGTACTCGACGAACGCCTTGCGCAGGTCGTTTAGGGGCACCTTTTTCTCCTTGGCGACGCCGCGTTCGATCTCGGCGAAGTCCTCCAACTTGGGGTCGTCCGGGTTGCTGCCGTCGTGCTTCTCGCCGACGCTGGTGAGGGTACACTGGACGACGCGGATGTCGGCCTTGTGGAGCTTGTCGATGAGTTCTTCGAGGCCGGCCTTGAACTGCTCCTTCGGGATCCGGCGGGCGTCGTTGCAGCCGATCTGGATGACCACGAGGGTCGGCTTTTTCGCGATCACGTCCTTATCGACGCGCTTCAGGAGGTCGGGCACGGTGTGGCCGCCGGTGGCGACCCAATCGACCTTGAGGTCCTTGTCCTTGTGGGCCTTCTCCAGCTCCTCGCGGACGATGCGGACGTAGCCCTTGGTGACGTGCTTCTTCGGCTCCTCCTTCCCCGCCAACTCGGTCAGCGAATCGCCGAGGAAGATGATGGAGTCGCCCTTCTTCAGCTCGACCGTGGCCGCGGCGGGATCGGCGGCGGCGCGGGCCGCGGCGGACAGGGCCAGCGCGGTCGCGGCGAACAGCAGGGCGGTACGAAGAACGGACATGGTTCGGCACCTCCTTCGATGAGAGGGCGGGTGGCGGGTCGGCTTCCTCCGTTTGGTAATACGCGGGACCGGCGTAGGAACCAGGCCCGTTTTCCCTTGCCCGGGCCGCCAGCCGGCGTCACAATCAAGGCGTCCCCCCTCCGCGATCCGGGAGAGAGCGATGAGAACCACGCGACGCCATTTCCTCGCCGCCTCCACCGCGGCGCTGGCGGCCGGCCCGGCCCGGGCCGAGGCCCCGGCCGAGAAGTGGGCGCCCAAGCTGTCCGAAAACCTGGCCGACGTGAACCCCGACACCCTACGCTGGCTCAAGCAGCTCGGCTGCAAGCACGTCATCTTCCAGGGCACCGACGGCGTGGACCGCGACAAGAAGGGCTACTGGACCTCCGACGACATCCGGCCGGTGAAGAAGGCATGCGACGAGGCGGGGCTGGCCCTGGAATCGATGATGATCCCGATCGATTTCTACCTCCAGGCTCGGCTGGGCAAACCGGGGCGCGACAAGGACGTCGAAAACGTCTGCCGGACCATCCGGGCCGCCGGCGACGAGGGGGTGCCGATGCTGGAGTGGCGCTTCTGGCCCGACTTCTACTGGGACGACCGCGTCGGCTACTACACCACGGAGGGCCGCGGCGGGGCGAAGTACAAGTCCTTCGACTACAACCGGGTCAAGGACTCGCCGCCCTTCGCGGAGATCGGCGCGGTGGACGAGAAGGAGATGTGGGCGCGCTTCCTGCACTTCGCTAAGCCGATCGTGGCCGCCGCCGAGAAGGCCAACGTCCGCCTGACCATGCACCCCAACGACCCGCCGGTGCCGGTCATGCGCGGCGTGGCCCGCATCTTCCACCACCCCGACGGCCTGCGCCGCTTCCTCAAGGAGGTGCCGAGCAAGTCCAGCGGCATCACCTTCTGCCAGGGGACCATCGCCGAGATGGGCGTCAACGTGCTCGAAGAGATCCGCCACTTCGGCAAGGAGGGCAAGATCTTCCTCGTCCATTTCCGGGCCGTGCGCGGCGCCGTGCCGAAGTACACCGAGGTGTTCCTCGACGAGGGCGACCTCGACATGCTCCAGGCCATGAAGGCGTACCGCGACGCCGGCTACTCGGGGCCGTTCGTCTCCGACCACACCCCCGGCATGGAAGGCGACACGAAGTGGGGGCACCGTGGCCGCACCTTCTCGCACGGCTGCATGCGCGCCCTGGTCCACGCCCTGAATGCGTCTTGAGCGATACGTCTTCTAAAGAAAGGGAGCCTCATGCCGCCAACTCGGGAAAGCGCGACGGTCGGGACTGGAGAACTGCGTTACGAGGCGCTGGCCCGCTGGGAGACGCTGCCGGCCGGTTGGAGTTTCGTGGAAGTGGCCGGCGTGGCGACCGACTCGCGCGACCGGGTCCACGTCTTCAACCGCGGCGAACATCCCGTGATCGTCTTCGACCGGGACGGGCGGTTCCTGGCGTCCTGGGGCGAGGGGGTGTTCCAGAGGGCTCATGGTATCACCATTGGGCCGGATGACGCCGTCTATTGCACCGACGACCTCGACCACACCGTCCGCAAGTTCACGCCGGACGGCCGGCTGCTGCTGACGCTGGGCACCAGCGGCCTCGCCGCGGACACCGGCCTCGTCGGCATCGACTACCGGACGATCCGCCGCGGCGGCCCTCCGTTCAACCGTCCGACGAACGTGGCCCTGGCCGCGGACGGGGCGCTGTACGTCACGGACGGCTACGGCAACGCCCGCGTCCACAAGTTCGCGGCCGACGGCCGCCTCCTCTTTTCCTGGGGCGAGCCGGGCGGCGGCCCGGGACAGTTCAACCTGCCGCACGGCATCGCCATCGACCGCGAGGGCCTGGTCTACGTCGCCGACCGGGAGAACAGCCGCATCCAGCTCTTCACCCCGAAGGGCGAATGGCTGGCCGAATGGACCGACGTGGCCCGGCCGATGCAGGTGTGCATCGACCGGCACGACCGCGTCTTCGTCGCCGAGGTCGGCTGGCGCGCCGGGCTGTTCCCCTGGCAGTCGCCCCCGTCGGCCGGCGCGCCGGCGGCCCGGGTCAGCGTCTTCGACCGGGCCGGTCGGCTCCTGGCCCGGTGGGGCGGCACAGGCGATCCGTGTGCGCCGGGGGACTTCTTCGCCCCGCATGACCTGTGCCTCGATTCGCGGGGGAACCTGTACGTCGGCGAGGTGGTCATGTCGGCGGGGGGCAATCGCGGGCTTGTTTCGCCGGACTGCCACGCGCTGCAGAAGTTGGTCTGCTCCGCCTCCGGATGAAGGACACGGCCGAGATACGGGCCCCCGTGCCGGCGCGTGGCGATCTCGACCGGGGTGGGGGACGCCCGGGCCAGCTTCTGGATCGGGGCCGGACAACGGAGCGGCGGGAACCCGTTGTCTCAGCGACCGACTGTCCGGTCGTGTTCGTCGGCACCCTCTGCCTGGTGGCGCAGGGTTTCGATGGAGATGCCGTCCACCTGTTGGAGGAGTTTCGGGCCGATCGTTTCGAGTTGTTCCAGGATTGGCGGGGCTTTGTCAAGTCGAGCAGGTCGTTGATCATGCCGAGCAGGCTGTCGGCCCCCGATTTGACCGTCTTCAGACACCGCCGCTGGTCCTCAGTCAGCGGCATGTCGAGAACCAGATCGGTCATGCCGAGGATGGCGTTCATGGGGGTGCGGATGTCGTGGCTGACGTTGGCCAGGAATTCGTCCTTGGCCCGGTTGGCCGCCGCCGCCGCCTCCTTGGCCTGGCGCAGCTCCTCCTCCAGCCGCTTGCGCTCGGAGATGTTCTGGACAATTACGATGCAGTAGGCGGGATTGCCCGCGTCCCGCTGGAGCGAGACGGTCAGGTAAGCCCAGAGGAGCGAACCGTCGTGGCGGATGAGGCGTTTTTCCGTCGTGAAGCTAGCAGCAAACGTTGCGCGGGGGTTTCGTGTGAACTTGGCGGTGCGACACAAGCCCGACGCGCCAGCGAGGGAGTGACGTCGAACCCTCGCTGGCGCGTCGGGCTTGTGTCGCACGCCACTCGTTGCGGAAAAACCCCCGCGCCATGTTTGCTGCTAGTCTATCCAACATGGATGTTCCGGCTTGCCCTGGTTGTCGTGAGCGAGACGCTCGCATTGCCGAGTTGGAACGGCGTGTTGCCGAGCTGGAAGCCCTCGCCCGTGACCTGACGGCGCGGCTGGGGATCAACTCCTCGAATTCGTCCGTGCCGCCGTCGGCCAACCCCCTGGATGCGCCCAAGCCCCTGGTGAAAAAGCCCACCGGGCCCAAGCCCCGGGGCCAGCCCGGACATCCCCCGCACTTGAAACAGCTGTTGCCGCCGGAGCGGGTCAAGGAATTCATCCCCTTCATCCCGACCCACTGCCGCAAGTGTCAGGCGGCGTTGCCGGCCGAACCCGGCCCCCACGACCCGGCCCCGACGCGGTTCCAGGTCGCCGAACTCCCGCCCATCCAAGCCGAGATCACCGAATAGCAAGGGCACGCCCGGACCTGTCCCTGCTGTGGCGAAGTCACCCAGGCCGCCATCCCGGCGGACCTCCGCGCTCACGGCTGTGGCCCACGGCTCACGGCCACCCGCGCTTATCTCAGCGGCCGTCACCATCTGCCCAAACGCGCCGCCGAGGAGGTCAGTGAAGATGTCTTCGCCGTCCCCATTGCCCTGGGCACCATCTCCGCCTTGGAGCGGGAGGTGAGCACGGCCTTGGCCCCGGCCCACGCCGAGGCACTGACGGCCGTCAAGGAAGCTGCCGTCAAGAACGTGGATGAGACCAGTTGGAAAGAAGGTGGCAAAAAGCGTTGGTTGTGGGTGGCTGCCACCACTACCGTTGCGGCCTTCGTCATTCATGGCACGCGCAGCCTGCGGGGCCTGGCCACCCTGCTGAGCGACACCATCCAGGGCATCCTCTGCTCCGACCGCTGGAGCGTGTACGGCTGCTGGCCGGTGCTGCTGCGGCAGATCTGCTGGGCCCATCTCAAGCGCGACTTCCAAAAGTGCTTGGATCGCGGCGGTCCGGGTGCGTTCGTGGGCGCAGAAGGCTGGCGGGTCGTCCGCAGGGTCTTCAAGGCGTGGCACCTGTTCCGCGACGGAGGGCTGTCGCGCGCCCAACTGCAAAAGCGACTCGATCCGCTCGCGCGACACCTGCGGCAGGTGCTCGACGCTGGGCGGGCGTGCGCCGATAGCAAGGTGGCTAACTTTTGCAGCAACTTGGTGGAATTGGAGCCGGCCCTGTGGCGTTTCGTCATCACGGAGGGAGTCGAGCCGACGAACAATCACGCCGAGCGCATCCTTCGCCGTGGCGTGTTGTGGCGGAAGATCTCGTTGAACTAAACCGCTCCGCGGTGGTCTAGAAGCCCTCGTTTTCTACACGCTCCTTCGCTTGCAATTCCCATCTTCTTGCGGCCGTTTGCGCCGCTTCTGCGGCTCCTGCCGGTTTTGCTGACTTGCGCCCTGCCCTCTCCTGGGTCATGCTTCTCACACGCCCCTCCGACTCAACCCCAACCCCGCACCGAACCGAGAGGTCTTGCCATGACCCCCTTGCGCCAGCGACTTCTTGATGACCTACGACTCCGCAACTACTCCCCGCGCACCATCGAGGCCTCTGTCGCCGCCGTTGCCAAGATCGCCCGACACTTCCGCCTCCCCCCCGACCAACTCTCCCCGGAGCAGATCCGCCAATTCCAGGTCCACCTCATCGACCAGCGCGTCTCCTTCAGCCAACTCAACCAGGTCACCGCCGGCCTGCGCTTCTTCTACGCCGTCACCCTGGGCCGGCCCGATGTCGTCCACAAGATCGCCTACGGCAAGCGGCCCAAGAAGCTCCCCGTCGTCCTGGCCCCCGACGAGGTCACGCGCCTCTTCGACGCCGCCCGCAGCGGCCGCGACCGCACCCTGCTCCGCACCGCCTACGCCCTGGGCCTGCGCGTCAGCGAACTGGTCGCCCTGCGCCCCGAACACATCGACGCCGCCCGCGGCCTGGTCGTGGTCCGCCAGGGCAAGGGGGCCAAGGACCGCCTCGTGCCTCTGTCGGCGCGCCTCCTCGACGAGTTGCGCGCCTCCTGGCGGCTGCAGCGGCCGCGACCCTGGCTGTTCCCCGGCGGCCGCCCGGGCCGCCACCTCACCGCCGCCGGCGTACAGCGGCTCATCCGCCGGGCGGCGCAGCGGGCCGGGCTGAGCAAGCCCGTCAGCCCGCACACGCTCCGCCACTCCT
>Ga0116217_10002767_pt1 | contig 16228 bp, 10 predicted proteins | sample Sb_taG_6_FD_89697 | JGI IMG/M metagenome (GOLD analysis project Ga0116217, IMG submission 89697) | Peat soil microbial communities from Weissenstadt, Germany - Sb_50d_4_PS metaG | ecosystem: Environmental > Terrestrial > Soil > Wetlands > Peat | place: Germany: Weissenstadt | collected 2010-09-21 | reverse complement strand
CTGGAGCGCACCGGAATCGACAACCCACAGCGACTGGCGGGATGAGTTTTATGACTGAAATTCCGGCGCGGGCCAGCGCCGTCATCATCGGGGCCGGCATCGTCGGCAATAGCCTCGTCCACCACCTGGCCCTGCTGGGCTGGCGGGATCTCGTCCTGGTGGACAAGGGCCCGATGCCGAACCCGGGCGGCTCGACCGGCCACGCCTCCAACTTCATCTTCCCGATCGAGTACTCCAAGATGATGTTCGAGCTGACCACGGACAGCACGGCTCAGTACCAGGACCTCGGGGTGTTCACCCAGAGCGGCGGCATCGAGGTGGCGCGCACCCCGGAGCGGATGATCGAGCTGCGGCGGCGGTGCTCCCAGGCCAAGTCGTGGGGCATCCCGGCCGAGGTGATCACGCCCGGCGAGGTGAACAAGCTGGTGCCGTACCTGGACGAGACCGTCATCCTGGGCGGCGCGCACTTCCCCACCGTGGGGGTGGTGGACTCGCTGCGGGCCGGCACGCTGATGCGGGAGGCGGCCCAGCGCTCCGGAGCGCTCACCGTGCTGGCCGGCACCGAGGTGCATGACGTCCTCGTCGCCGACGCTGCTGGCTTGGCCGGCGGTGCCGGCGGGCGAGTCCGGTCGGTGGTGACCAGTCAGGGTGAGATTTCCACGGACAACGTGGTCATCTGCTGCGGGGTCTGGTCGCCGCGGGTCGCCCGGATGGCCGGGGCCCGGCTGGCCCTGACCCCGATCGTGCACCAGATGATCAGCGTCGGCCCGATCGCCCTGTTCGCCGACACGCCGGGGGAGATCTCCTACCCGATCGTCCGCGACGTGGACACCAACATGTACGAGCGCCAGCACGGCGGGGACATGGAGGTCGGCTCCTACGCGCACCGCCCGATCATCGTCCCGCCGGACGAGATCCCCTCCATCGAGTCCTCGGTGCTCTCGCCCACCGAGATGCCGTTCACCCAGGAGGACTTCGACCCGCAGCTCGAGCAGGCGCTCGAGCTGATGCCCGAACTGCTCGGCGACGAGCGGGCCGGCATCAGGTACGCCATCAACGGGCTGATCTCGATGACCCCCGACGGGCACCCGCTGCTGGGCGAGATGCCCGAGGCCCAGGGGCTCTGGGCGGCGGCGGCCAGCTGGATCAAGGAAGGCCCGGGCTGCGGGCGGGCGGTGGCCGAGCTCATGTCCGGCCGGGTCCCCACCGTCGACGTGCACGAGGCCGACGCCGCCCGGTTCTGGCCGCACCAGCGCACCGTCGCGCACGTCCGGGCCCGGGCCCGCGAGGGCTTCAACAAGATGTACGGCATCGTGCACCCGGCCGAGCAGTGGGAATCCGGGCGGTCCGTCCGGGTCAGCCCGGTCTACGAGCGGGAACGCGGGCTTGGTGCCTTTTTTTACGAGACCGCGGGCTGGGAGCGGCCGTTCTGGTACGAGTCGAACTCCGGCCTGCGGGAGCGGTACGCGGGCCGGCTGATGGAGCGCCCGGCCGAGTGGGAGTCGCGCTGGTGGTCGCCGGTCATCAACGCCGAGCACCTGGCCATGCGGGACGCCTGCGGCCTGGTCGACCTGTCCGCGTTCGCCGTGCTCGACGTGTGCGGCCCCGCCGCGCTGGACGCGGTGCAGACCCTGTCGGTCGCGCAGCTGAACGTGCCGGTCGGCCGGGTGGTCTACACCTCATGGCTGGACGAAGAGGGCGGGTTCCGGGCCGACCTGACCGTCATGCGGCTGGGCCCGGACCGGTTCCGCGTGGTGACCGGAGGCGCGACCGGGATGTCGGACGCGGCGTGGATCGCCCGCCACCTGCCGCCGGGCGCGTTCCTCGCCGACCTGACCTCGGCCTGGACCACGATCGGGCTGTGGGGGCCGCGCGCCCGGGACGTGCTGGCCTCGGTGACGGGCGACGACGTGTCGCACGCCGGCTTCCCGTTCGGCACCTGCCGCGAGATCGAGATCGGCGGCATCGTGGTGCTGGCCTCCCGGATCTCCTACGTCGGCGAGCTCGGCTGGGAGCTGCACGCGCCGATCGAGCAGGGTTCGCGGCTCTGGGACACCTTGTGGGAGGCCGGCCGGCCGCACGGGCTGGTCCCGGTCGGCATCGGCGTGTACGGCACCACCGGCCGGCTGGAGAAGGGCTACCGCGCGTTCGGCGCCGAGCTCACCCCGGATTACACGCTGACCGAAGCGGGCATGACCCGGCCCAAGGTCAAGGAGCAGCCGTTCGTCGGCAAGGACGCGTACCTGCGACAGCGGGCCGAACCGCCGTGCGCGGTGCTGTGCACCCTCACCGTGGACTCCCACGAATCCGCAGACGGGTCCTTGCGGTACATGCTCGGCGGCGAGCCGGTCCTGTCTGTTTCCGGAGAGCGCCTGGTCGATGCCAAGGGACGGCCGTCGTACGTGACCAGCGCGGGTTCGGGCCCGTCGGTGGGCAAGCACCTGCTGATGGCCTACCTGCCCGCCCCGTACGCGGTCGAGGGCGGCCAGCTGCTGGTGGAGTACATGGGCGAGCCGTACCCGGTCACGGTCGCGGTGGCCGGCGCCACCCCGCTCTTCGACCCATCCAACTCGCGCGTCAGGAGCTAGCCGTGGACATCCTGGTCTGCGTCAAGCGCGTGCCGACCGTGGGCGGCAAGATCGCGGTGACCCCGGACGGGCAGGAGGTCGACACCCGGGCCTCCGGGTTCTCGATCAGCCCGCACGAGGAGTGTGCGGTGGAGGAGGCGGTGCAGATCACCGAGCGCCTGGGCGGCACGGTCTCGGTGCTGACCCTGGGCCCCGAGGCGGCGATCGAGCAGCTCCGGGACGCGCTGGCCCTGGGCGCCGGGCGGGCGGTGCTGCTGGAGACCGACGGCCGGGAGTTCGGCCCGATCGCGACCGCATCCGCGATCGCCGCCGAGGTCCGCGCGCATCCATACGACCTGGTGCTGCTGGGCAACGAGGCGGCCGACACCGGCGACTACCAGGTCGGCATCCGGCTCGCGCACGAGCTCGGCTGGCCGGTCGCCACCGGGATCAAGAACCTGTCGGTGTCTTTGGCCGGTGTGGCCGCCCGGCGGGAATACCGGGGCGTCGAGGAGGCCTATGCTCTTCCCCTGCCCGCGGTGGTCACCGTCAAGGAGGGCATCAACCTGCCGCGGTACCCGTCGCTGCCCGGCCGGCTGCGGGCCAAGCGGGCCGTCGTGGAGCGGTCCGCGCCGGGCTGGGCCGCCGAAGGCCTGCGCAAGGAGGCGCTGCGGGTGCCAGCGGGTAGCCGGCACCAGGCCACGGTGCTCGGCTACGGCGTCGGCGCGGTCCCGGAACTGGTCCGCGTCCTGGACGAACTGGGGGTCCTGCCGTGAGCGGACGGGGCGTGTCATGACGGTGTTGTGCCTGGTCGAGCTGGACGGCGGGGCGCCCGCGGATGTGTCGCTGCGGGCCCTGACTTTGGCCCGTTCCCTAGGGGACAGTTCTGTCCGGACAGTTGTATTCGCGGATACGGGCCAGGTGCCCGCGGCCGTGCTGGCCAGTTACGGCGTGACCGGCGTGTACGCGGTCGAGCCGGGGTCGCTGGACGCGTACGCGCCGCAGGCCTGGGGCCGGGTGCTGGCCGGGCTGGCCACCGAAACCGGCGCCACCGCGGTGCTGGCTGCCGGGACGGACCGGGGCAACGAGGTGCTGGCCCACCTCGGCGCGATCACCGGGCTGCCGATGGCGGCCAACTGCACGCTGGTCACGCCGGACGGGGGGCAGACGCACCGGCTGGTCCGGCACCGCTGGGCCGGCCTGCTGCTGGAAGAGGCGGTGATGGAAGCCCCGGTCGCGCTGTTCACCGTGGCCACCGACGCGGTGGCCCCCGTTCCCGCGGCTCTGCCCTCCGGGGGGACACCCCCCGGACCCCCTGTGCCCGCGGGCCTCGAGGTGCACGTCCACAAGCCCGAGGTGACCGAGGACGACCTGCGGGTACGGGCGGTGGAGTCGCCGGCCGGGGCGGGCGGCGCGTCCCTGGCCACCGCCCGGGTCGTGGTCGGCGGCGGCCGCGGCGTCGGCGGGCCGGACGGCTTCGCCCCGCTGGAGGCGCTAGCCAGCCTGCTCGGCGGCGTGGTCGGCGTGTCCCGCGTGGTCACCTCCGAAGGCTGGCGCCCGCACAAGCAGCAGGTCGGCCAGACCGGCACCAAGATCACCCCCGAGCTCTACCTGGCCTGCGGCATCAGCGGGGCCATCCAGCACATCGCGGGCTGCGCGGGCGCCAAGCACATCATCGCGATCAATACCGACCCGGGCGCCCCCATCCTGGCCCACGCCGACTACGCCGTCGTCGGCGACCTGCACCAGGTCATCCCGGCTCTGGTCCAGGCTCTTCGCGCCCGTTGACGTCGGGTCCGCGGTAGCCAGGCTCTCTCCGCCGCTGACCGGGGGCGTAGCCGTTCACCGGTGCGATGGACAGCGGCGCCGCCGACAGCCGGGCCCTGGCCCGGCGGCTGGCCCGGGGACGGTGCGGGGTCAGCGGAAGCGGGACGTGGACCCAGCCCCTGCGCTGCCGGCGGCCGACCCTGACCCGGACCAGCGGCCGGAATAGCGCGTCGTCCAGGTAGCCCTGCTGGACGATCCCGTGGAAGATCTCCTCGGAGACAACCAGAATGAGCGCCGCGGCCGCGGCCTCCTTCAGCGCCTTCTTCAGCCGCGGCGCCTCTAGCAACCGGAAAGCGGAGTCGAGGTCGTCGCCGTAGAAGCCCTGGTCGTCGTGGTGGACCTCGCCGGCGTGCACCACGGTCCGCAGCCGCATCCGCAGCTCCGGCCGGGTGACGGAGACGTTGTGCTCGGTGAGCAGGGCGGTGAGGGTCGGGACCAGCCGGCCGAGCACGAGCGTCTTCGGCACGTCGTCGTGCGGCTTGATCAGGACCAGCACGCTGTCGCCGCGATCGGTATACGGCTCCAGGTGCCGGGCGGCGATCCCGCTCGCCTCCAGCGCCCGGTCGAGCAGTTCGTACAGGATGCGCCGGAGCTGACCCTTGGCCGGGTTGTTGCGCTCGGTGGATCCCTCGATGTCGACGGCAAAGATCAGGCGGTGCACAGGGCCGTCGGGCAGCTGTGCGTCGAGGCTTGGCACCGCTGTGAGCAGGATGCTCATCGGCCCTCCTCGCAGGTTATGTGGCAATTCCTTCTTCAGCATGAACCTGGCTGGGTCCGGTGATACGGAAGTGGGCAACGCAGCACCATGCTTGGACGCTTATTTTTGCACGAGGCGCGAACACTGCCACCAGCTGGCACCGGAATCGCCGATTGATAATTTGTACAAGATTTGACAAGCTTGGACAGCGCTGGACCTTGAGAGGATTTAACCGGTGGGGGCTATAAAGCGTGAACCAACTCCGTCCGGGCCTGTCTCCGATCTCTTTGACCGGCTGCACAACCTCCACTTGGCGGCTGGCCAGCCTTCGATGCGGCAGATCGCGACCAGGATCGGGCGTGGTGTCGTCAGCTCGTCGACTGTCCATAACATGTTCCGCGGCCCGCGGGTGCCGAAGTGGGGTTTCCTCGAGCTAGTCGTCGAAGAACTGCGTGGCGATGTGGGGGAGTTCCGCCGGCTATGGCAGGCGGCCCGGCTGGCCGAAGAGGCGGCGGACAACCCGGGGATGACCAGCGCGGGAGCCAACGGCGGGTTGGCGCCGGTCGCGCCCGAGCTGGGTTACCCGGCCCACAGCGCGCCGCCGAGCGGCCCGCCTGGGCTCCTGGTATCCGGCACATCGGACCGAATCTGGTCCAACGAGAATCCGCAAAGGAATCTCCACTTCACCGGCCGGATCGCTGAACTGAACGCGCTGCGGGCCAACCTTACCCGGGACGACCGGGCGCATCCGGCGGCCCAGCTCATCTCCGGCATGGGCGGCGTCGGCAAAACCGAAATAGCAACCGAATATATTCATCTGCACCGGCATAAATACGAGATCATCTGGTGGATCCGCGCCGAGCAGACCGATCGCGTCAGGGATGCGCTGGTCAAGCTGGGACAGCGGCTCGGGGTAGGGCCGGTAAGCGCGGAGAGCGTCCGCGACCGGACGATCGCGGCGGTCCTGGAAACCCTGGCGTCCGGCCGCCGGCCGAATTGGCTCCTGGTCTACGATAACGCGGCCCAGCCGCTCGAACTGCAACGATATCTGCCCGCCTGCCCGCCGGGCGGCCACATCATCATCACGTCGCGGTTGCAGAATTGGCCCGGTTATATCGAGGCGGACAGCGTCGAAATCTTGCCCTTCACCCCGGATGAGGCCATCAGTTTCCTGCGCCGCCGGGTACCGGCCCTCGGGGTGAACCGGAGGCTCTCGGCGGAGGAGGACGAACGGCGGAACAGCGAGGCGGGGCGGCTGGCCGAGGCGCTGGGGCATCTCCCCATCGCCGTCGAGCATGCCGCGGCCTACCTGACCGAGACCAGTGAGACCGTTGACGAGTACCTCACCCGGTACGACAAGAACGCTCACGGCCTGCTCAGTGAGCAGCTCACCGAGTTTCCCGCATCGGTCTCGGCGACCTGGTCGGTGTCCACGGCCAGGCTGAGCCCGGATGCCGAGCACCTGTTCAACCTCTGTGCGTTCTTCTCCCCGGAGCCGATCGCGGTGGAGCTGTTCCTGACCCACGCCGAGGCCGTCAGCGAGCCGTCCGGCCTGCGCGAGTTCCTCCGTTCTGCGCCCAGGTTCCGGGCCGCGGCCACCCAGATGCACCGCCTTTCGCTGGTCAAGGTGGACGGAGCCCGCGACGTGATCCAGATGCACCGGGTGGTTCAGGCCGTAACCAGAGGTCAGCTCAGGCAGAATCGTCCGGATGCCTTTTTGGCCTACCGTACTGCCGTCGATGTCATGCTGGCCGAGTCCAACCCGGGCAACGCGGACCGCGTCAGCAACGACGCGGTCTACGACCTGTCGCTACAGCACCTGGAGTCCGAACGCAACTTCCTCAACACGGCCAACCCGGCGCTGCGGCGCCTCATCATCGACCAGGTGCGGCGGTTGCACCTGCGCGGCGGGCACGTCGAGGCGATGCGGTTCGGCCAGGAAACGCTGGGGGTGTGGCGGGAACGACTCGGCCGGGACCACCTAGACGTGCTGGCCATGGCGGTCGAGGTGGCGATCGCCATGCAGCTGGACGGCCACGCCGCCGATGCCCGCAGGCTCATCCTGAACACCCGCCCCGTGCTGGAAGCGCACTACGGCAGCCAGCACGAGGTCACCTTGCTGTGCGCCAACGCCTACGGCGCCGACCTGCGCAACCGCGGCCAGTTCAGCGAGGCGCTCGAGCTCGATCGCAGCCTGCTGCCGAAGTTCGAGGAGACCTTCGGCCCCGATCACGAACGTACGCTCAACGTGTGGAACAACATTGCCGCCGACTACCGGCGGCTCGGCCGCTTCGGCGAAGCCCTGGACATCGATCAGCGGACCTTCGAAGATCGCCGCCATATCCTTGGTGATAACGACCCGCGCACCCTGTACTCGCAGGACATGGTAGCCATCGATCTGCGCGGGCTGGGTCGCTACCAGGAATCCCTCGACACCGCCCGCAAGGTCGTCGCGGCGTTCGCGGCCGCCGGAGGCCGGGAGAATCCCGACTGGCTCAACGCGCGGACGGGTTTTGCTGCCGCGCTGCGCAAGGCCGGTCATCACTGGGACGCGCTGCAGTGGAGCGAGGAGGTGGTCCAGCGTTAGCGGGATTACCTCGGCCTGGACCACGCCCATACGCTGCGCGCCGCGGCCAACCTCATCAACGACCGGCGGGCGGTGGGGGAGCTGGCCATCGCCGAGGATCTGGGCCTGGAGATCTGCGAACGGTCCGGCGCCACGGGGTCTCCGGTCGAGATCATGTACGCCGCCATGGTGAACCTCGCCTCAGTGCTCCGCACGGCCGGCCGCCCGGAGGAGGCCCGCCCGTACGACCTGCAGGCCCGGGACGCGCTGGTCGTCATCTACGGTGACCAGCATCCATTCACGCTGGCGGCCAACATCAACTACGCCACCGACCTGGCCGCGTGCGGTGAGCTGGCCGAGGCCATCAGGATCGGCCAGGAGACCCTGGCCAACTGCCGCGGCACGCTGGGGCCGAACCATCCGGACACGCTGATGGCGACGGTCAACCTGGCTATCGACGTGGCCGCCGCGGGCAGTCAGCCCCGGGCCGAGCGGCTCCGCGAGGACGCCCTGAGCCGGTACGAAGAGACGCTGACCATGGAACATCCCGAGGCCCGGGCGGCCCAGCAGGGAGCCCGGCTCACCGCGGAGTTCGAACCGTCCTGATGGCGGCCAGGTCGCTGATCACCCGCTCCCTGACGTGCATGATCAGTTTCTTCAGGTCAGCGCAGTAAACCGAAGGGTGGCGGAACCCCTCGCCCCGGCGGTAGCGGTGCGGATAGAGGCCGCCGCCGCAGATCTGCATGACCGGGCAGGCCGCGCACTGGGCGGACAAGGCATCGGCGCCGATCTGCCTGGCCACCGTGGTGGGATGCTCGAGCGCGTCGTCGAAGGAGCCGGTCAGGACGTGCAACCCCGTGTCGGCGGCGCCGGGATAGGCCGAGCTCAGCGAGTCGAGCTGCTTGATCGTGCCGTCGGTGTCCACCACGATAAGCGTGGCCGGGCTCAGGCCGAGGCTCTCCACCGCTGCCGGACCGCCCATGATGAGCTGGATCAGCTCGGTGAACAGGCGGATCTGAGTCTCCTGCACGGGAACGGAGTACCAGCGCTCGAAGACCTCGATCAGCCAGTCCGCGTAGCCGGTATCCGGTGGCAGGGCACTCCAGTTCGCGTGCGGCAGGAGCAGATCCAGCGCCGGCGGGCTGAATTTGAGCAATGACTCGTAAGTGGCGATCGGGTTGTTGCGCACGTCGATCGCGCACAGGATCCCGCTGTAGATCTCACGGAACTCGGGTGAGCCGAGGAGACGCAGTCCGCCGGCGACGTCGTCATAGCTATTGCGGCCGCTGGGGTACAAACGGTGGCGTCCCGTGGCTTCGGCGTCGCCGTCCAGGCTCACGCCAACCCGGATCCGGAGTTCCCTGAGTGTTTCCAGCATGGGCCGGCTCAGGAGCGTGCCGTTGGTCTGGACCGTGAAGTTCACCTGGGCCGGTATCTGAGCTCGCAGCCGGCCAGTCAGCTCGGTCAGCCATCGTGTCCCGGCCAGCAGCGGCTCGCCGCCGTGCAGGATGATATCGACGCTGGGCAGGCGGTGGCCCCTGACATGCTCGCCGATGCGCTTGGCGACCATCTCGGAGACCGCCGGGCTCATCAGCCGGGGCAGTTCACGCCACGCCTGATCCGCCATTTCGTACACGTAGCAGTACGAGCAGGACAAGTTGCAGCGGCTGTGGATCTTCAGGATGAACTGCTGGAACGGAACAGGTGCGTGGCCGGTCTCCCGCGCATGGGCGACATCAAGGTCCAGCAACGGCCACCGGGCCGGGTGTCCGGTCACCCGAACCAGCTCGCCAGGTCTACTGGATCGCACCCGGCGCCGAGACACGTGTGGACATCAAACATGACCGGCAGCGCAGTGGCGAACGCGCTCCGGAGCGGCGATGCCGGGAGCTGGTGCAGCGCGAGGCCCAGGCCGATCCAGGCGTCGGGCTGCGGATCGGCGGAGTCGGCGATCAGGTCTCGGTAGCCGCGCACCGCGGCCTCAGGGTCCCGGCCGAGCAGCAGGCGGTCGGGCCCGCTGAGCGGGAGTGCCCCCGCCGCGCACAGCTCGCGATACCGGGCCGGCTCCAGGTAGCTCATGTTCAGGAGCCGGCTCCGCACGCTCGAGCTGAGCTTGCGGACATCTTCCTGGACCCCGGCCTCGGGACGGTCCTGGCCCGGGAACGGCCGACCCCGGCGGTACGCGTCCGCTAGGTTCGCCACCGCGGTTGCGCCGGTCGCCACGTGCCGCATCTGCCAGGTCAGCTCGTGATCGAGGGCGGCTTCCCGGGCGATCTGGCCGGCCTGGCCGGGAACCGGCTCGTCACCCAGCGCCCGGCCCTGCTCGCGCAGCAGGCCGATGAACCGTATGCCCTCGGGCGTCAGGCAGCCGCTCCGCAGCAAGGTGTCGACGGCCGGGCCGAGTGCCGACCGCCAGCGGGCGAACTGCACGTGAGCGCGGAGGATGTCATCCGGGTCGGTTTCGGCCTGTCGCTGTGCCCACCAGAAACGGGCGATGCCCAGGTGGGCATAGATCCCCTGGAGGATGCTGGCGGCGGGCCGCGGGTCCTGCCGCCACGGAGCGTAGACCAGCTCTGTGCCGGACTCGGCCAGCGGCACCATGTCCAGCAGGCCGCACAGTTTGACGTGCTGGAACTCGTGGACGAGCGTTTCCGCCATGGTCACCGGATCGGGCGGCCAGGAGGTCGCGACCGCGCCGAACGCGGCCGGGCTGGTCGCACTGATCAGGTCGGTTTCCGACTGGGGGGTCAGCGGGACGATGACCGAGACCCCGTCGGCTATCGGCCCGGCGGCCCAGTGATGCAGGCGGACCAGGACTTCCCAGGCATCCTGCACACGCTGCCGCCATCGCCTCAGCTCACCGGCGGACAGCCCGGCCGACATCGGGAGGGTGTAGCGATCCAGGTACGCGTCGTCGGTCACCAGCAGCACGTCCCAGGCCAGGCCACCGGCCAGCACGCGGACGGCGGGCGTCCCGCACCAGTGCGGGACCGGCGGACCCGACCCGTAGTCCGGCCGGGCGTCGCGTATGACTACGTCCGCGTGATCGCCTGCCGTCAGCCGCTCGCCGTCACAGCGCAGCCGGACCCACGCCGACTGCTCGGCCACCTCCACGGAGCCCAGGCCGGGGAGCAGGACGCGGCCGTCGCGGACCGGGAGGTCGATTTCGAACGAGGCACCTGCGCGGACCGCGCCGGAGGCCGCCGCGCAGGCCAGGTAGGCGAAGTCCGGAGGCGTGCTCTGATCCAGGCGTATCAGGCCGTCGTGCAGCCATCCGCCTAGGTGAGGCAGGCCCATTACCCACGCGTATGCACCGGGCTCTGCTGCCTGGGTCCGGGCGAGCAGCTCGTAGCCGGCCCGGAAGGCAACTGCCTCCGGGTCGGCCGGGTCGGCGTCGCCGGCGGCCTCGGCGATGGCGGCCAGCAGCATGGTGTGCTTGCTCCGCTGCGCCTCGCGCAACAGGCGGATGACGGCCGGATCCCCTTCGCCTGCGGCGAGAGCGGTGAAGGCCGCCTCCGGCAGCCGGTGGGTCTTGATCGCGGCGACCCTTTTCATCGGCCTGGTTGCCCTATATCCTGGCGTTAAAAGAGCTTAGCGGTATGCCGTTTTCCTTTAGCCGCTCCCTGTAAAGAGCGATAGAATGCGCGAGAGGCGAGGTGCCAAGCTCCACCAGCCGGTCCAGGGGAAAATCCCTCAAATCGGGTACCGCCGTAACTATTTTCTTTTCCTGGGAAGTCATGACATATCTCCAGATAGGTCTTGAGAAGAAGGAATGAGCCCACGCCAGTTACCCCCCGAAGACGCACCCCCCGACGGGCCGCGGGCCTCAGACCGAATCATTCCATCGCCCCATCGCCAGCGGCGCCAGGATGCAGCTAACACGCCGAAGATCGCGCCAGCAAGATTCGTGGCTGAACTAACGGGACGAGCGACGACTATAGACAGTCGTGGACGAAAAAAAACAGGTCGTGCGGATTTTGCCGCATGCTCGAGACCTAAACGTAACATCGGCCGTGTTTGTGTCCGGCGGCCTGCCGGGGCGCCGGGCGTGCCATGCATGCGGTGACGACAGGACAGCTCCCGGCGGCTGGCAGGCTCGGCCGTGCGCGGGCAGGTACCCGGAGTGCGCCCGGTGCCGCCTGAACGCCTCCCGTTCAGTCCAGGGAGCCGCCCGCCAGGGCGCACACTGTAATCCCGGCTCTTCCAGGATCGATATGTCTTTGGCGGACGCGCTGGAATATCCAGCTCATAGGTATTATCCAATGTATCCTTGGCCTGGAAGGTGCAGTGCGGGCGGCCTCCTTCCGGGAACGGGGCGTAAGCCGTATCAATATGCCACCGCATAATTGATGTACCTGGCGGCACCGTAATCTCGTCGGTAGAAAGCTCTGAATTGTGCCCAGCTGTAAGCTTCTCCTTCAAGTCGCTAACAGCGTCCCGGACCTCCGCGGGGATCGGCGCACGCCGTGTCTCGCCTGGCTCGCTTCGCAGCTGATAGCGCCTGCTTGAGACCTGATAGTTACCTTTGGGTATCATTGACCATGTGTCGCCGGACCCCGGGATCGTACGGCCACCGCCAAGCGTGACGCCGGGGGACCGCTGCGTACCCTCGGGCTTAAAGATCAGGATCGTTCCGTGTTATCACCTCCGGGATGGGAAGTGTGTGATGATCGGAACGGGTGTTCGGCGAGAGGGATGGGGAACATTTGGCGGCGACCGCCGTGTGGCCTGGCGACAGTTATCCACTAGGGGCGACCTATGACGGCGCCGGGACCAACTTCGGGATCTTCTCCGAGATGGCCCACCGCGTCGAGCTGTGCCTGTTCGACGACGAGGGAACCGAGCGCCGCGTCGACCTGCGCGAGGTGGACGGGTTCGTCTGGCACGGGTACCTGCCCGGCATAAGCCCGGGCCAGCGGTACGGATACCGGGTGCACGGCCCGTACCATCCGTCCGCCGGGCAGCGCTGCAATCCGCATAAGCTGCTGCTCGACCCGTACGCCAAGGCGATCGACGGCCACGTCACCTGGGGCCAGCCGGTGTTCTCCTACCCCTTCGGGCACCCGGACCGGCGCAACAACGCCGACTCCGCGCCGTATGTGCCGCGCTCGGTGGTGATCAACCCGTTCTTCGACTGGGGCCTGGACCGCCCACCGCACACTCCCTACCACGAGTCCGTCATCTACGAGGCGCACGTCCGCGGCCTGACCAAGGAGCACCCGGTCATCCCGGAGGAACAGTGCGGAACCTACCTGGGCCTGGCCCACCCGGCGATCATCTCGCACCTGCACCGGCTGGGCGTCACCGCGATCGAGCTGATGCCGGTGCACCAGTACGTCACCGACAGTCACCTGGGCGACCGCGGGCTGCGCAACTACTGGGGCTACAACACCATCGGCTTCTTCGCCCCGCACAACGGCTACGCCGCGAGCGGCCGGCGCGGCGAGCAGGTGCAGGAATTCAAGACGATGGTCCGTACCCTGCACGAGGCCGGCATCGAGGTGATCCTCGACGTGGTGTACAACCACACCGCCGAGGGCAACCACCTGGGGCCGACCCTGTCCTTCCGCGGCATCGACAACGCCGCCTACTACCGGCTCGTCGACGACGACCGGCGCTACTACATGGACACCACCGGTACCGGGAACAGCCTGCTCATGCGGCACCCGCATGTGCTCCAGATGATCATGGACTCGCTGCGCTACTGGGTGCTCGACATGCACGTGGACGGGTTCCGGTTCGACCTGGCCGCCGCGCTGGCCCGGCAGTTCCACGAGGTGGACCGGCTGTCCGCGTTCTTCGAGCTGGTCCAGCAGGACCCGGTGGTGTCCCAGGTCAAGCTCATCGCCGAACCGTGGGACGTCGGCGACGGCGGCTACCACGTCGGCAACTTCCCTCCGCTGTGGAGCGAATGGAACGGGAAGTACCGGGACACCATCCGGGACTTGTGGCGCGGCCAGCCCGCCACGCTGCCCGAGTTCGCCTCCCGGCTCACCGGGTCCAGCGACCTGTACCAGCAGGACAGCAGGCGCCCGGTCGCCTCGGTCAACTTCGTTACCGCCCACGACGGCTTCACCCTGGCCGACCTGGTCTCCTATAACCACAAGCACAACGAGGCCAACGGCGAGGACAACCGGGATGGCAGCGACGACAACCGGTCCTGGAACTGCGGCGCCGAGGGTCCCACCGATGACCCGGGCATCCGGGCCCTGCGGGCCCGGCAGAAGCGCAACTTCCTGACCACGCTGCTGCTGTCGCAGGGCGTCCCGATGCTGCTCGCGGGCGATGAGATCGGGCGCACCCAGCGGGGCAACAACAACGCCTACTGCCAGGACAACGAGATCTCCTGGATCGACTGGGCGGTCCGCAGCGAAGACGACACCGAACTGCTCGACTACGTCCGCGCGCTGATCAAGCTGCGCGCCGAGCATCCGGTGTTCCGGCGCCGGCGGTTCTTCCGCGGCCAGGCCGTCCGCGGCGGGCGGCGGCTGGGCGACATCGCCTGGTTCACCCTGGCCGGCGAGGAGATGACCGACGAGGACTGGGAGGCGGGCTTCGCCAAGTCCCTGACCGTGTTCCTCAACGGCCGGGCGATCAGCGAGCCGGACCGGCGCGGCGAGCGGATGCACGACGACTCCTTCCTGCTGCTGTTCAACGCCAGCGAGCAGGACCTGATCTTCACCATCCCGCCGCGCCGCTACGGCCCGCGATGGGCCCTAGCGCTGGACACGGCGACGTCCGCGACGGACTTTGAACATGACGACGCCGTCAAGCCGGGAGACGTGCTCACGGTGATGAATCACTCCCTGCAGGTGCTGTACCGTGGCTGAGCCTGGCGCCTGGGCGCCGCCGGGCCGGCCCTGGGCCCCGCTGTCCACCTACCGGCTGCAGCTGCGAGCAGGCTTCGGTTTCGCCGAGGCGGGCGAACTGGCGGACTACCTGGCCGACCTGGGCGTGACGCACGTCTACCTGTCGCCGATCCTGCAGGCCAACCCGGGATCCCCGCACGGCTACGACGTGGTGGACCATTCGCGCGTCTCGGCCGACCTGGGCGGAGAGGACGCCTTCCGGGCGATGGCGGAGCGGTTCCACCGTCACCGCCTGGGCGTCGTGGTCGACATCGTGCCCAACCACATGGCCCGGCCCACGCCGGAGTCGCGCAACAGGCAGTTGTGGTCGGTGCTATACCAGGGCCGGGCCTCGCCGTTCGCGCACTGGTTCGACGTCGACTGGGACGCGCAGGACGGCAAGCTGCTCATGCCCATCCTGGCCGGGCCGCTGGAGAAATGCCTGGACGACCTCATCATCGACACGGCGCCGAGGACCCCGGAGAACGTCGAGCACCGCGGCCCGGTGCTGCGCTATTTCGACCATGTGCTGCCGCTGCGGGACGGCGTAGCCGACCTGCCGCTGGGCATGCTGCTGGCCGAGCAGCACTACCGGCTCACCGACTGGCACGACGCGGCCACCCAGCTCAACTGGCGCCGGTTCTTCGACATCGACACGCTCATCGCGATCCGCGCCGAGGACCCCGACGTGTTCGAGGCCACCCACCGCGTGCCGCTGCGCCTGGCCGCCGAGGGCCTGATCGACGGCCTGCGGGTGGATCATCCGGACGGGCTGGCCGGCCCGGGCGGTTACCTGCGGCGGCTGTCCGACGCGACCGGCGGCATCTGGGTAGTGGTGGAGAAGATCCTGGCCCGCGGCGAGGAGCTGCCGGCCTGGGACTGCGCGGGCACTACCGGCTACGACGCGCTCGCCCTGGTCGACGGGCTGTTCGTCGACCCGGGCGGCGCGCCGCGGCTCACCGAGGACTACGTCCGGTTCACCGGCGGCAGTGTCACCTCGGGGGGACAATCCCCCCAGACCCCCCCGAAACGGGACTTCGCCGAGGTGGCCCGGGACGCCAAGCGGGGCATCGCCGACGCCACGTTCACCGCCGAGCTGTCCAGGCTGAACCGGCTGTTCCTCCGCGCGGACTTCCCGGCCCTGGCTGGCGTGGGCGAGGCCGACCTGCACGACGTGCTGGTCGAGCTGCTGGCTGCGTTCGGCGTGTACCGGGCCTACGTGACCCCGGGTGAGCCGCCGCCAGAGTTCTCCGTGGCCGTCGTCTCGGCCGCCGCGGCCTCGGCCCGCGAGGCCCTGGAGCCCAGGCTGTATCCGGTGCTGGACGCGGTGTGCGCCGCGGTACTCGGCGTCGGCGACGCGACCGGCGACGCGGCCGGCGACGCGGCCGGCGACGTGGCCCGGCAGGCCGCCCGCGACGAGCTGGTCGTGCGGTTCGGCCAGACCACCGGCCCGGTGCTGGCCAAGGGGGTCGAGGACACCGCCTTCTACCGCTGGCCGCGACTGGCCTCGCTGAACGAGGTGGGCGGCGACCCGGACGTCTTCGGCATCAGCCCGGACGAGTTCCACCACGCCGCCGGCCGTCTCGCGGTCCGGTGGCCGGCCACCATGACCACGTTGTCGACCCACGACACCAAGCGGCAGGAGGACGTGCGCGCCCGGCTGGCCGTGCTCGCCGAATGGCCGGAGGACTGGGCGCACAAGGTCGCCGAGTGGCACGGCCTG
>Ga0116217_10002764_pt1 | contig 16230 bp, 12 predicted proteins | sample Sb_taG_6_FD_89697 | JGI IMG/M metagenome (GOLD analysis project Ga0116217, IMG submission 89697) | Peat soil microbial communities from Weissenstadt, Germany - Sb_50d_4_PS metaG | ecosystem: Environmental > Terrestrial > Soil > Wetlands > Peat | place: Germany: Weissenstadt | collected 2010-09-21 | reverse complement strand
CGCGCGCGCCGGCCGCGATCGTCGCCCGCATCCACTCCACCACCTCCTCGTAATCGCTCACCGCCAGCGGCACGCCCACGATCTCCGCGCGCGGAGGCGTGGTGGGGATGGCATTCGGGGAAGAGGCGATCGCGTGAAGATACCGCTGGACGTGGAGGACATGGCCCGCCGGACTTTCGATCTCCTCGCAGGATTCTCTTACGTCGTAGGATTCGGCCATGAGCCCCACGACGCTGCGGCGCTACCGCGCCGAACGCCTCCTGCGCCGCGACTTCGAGCGCCTGCGCGAGCGCATCCTCGCCAGCGTGCGCGCCAATCTCGGGGCGCGCGGGATCGTGCTCGACATGGCCGATCTGGAGGAGTGCTATGCGCAGGCCTGGCAGGGGATGTACACGGCCCTCCTCGAAGGGCAGCAGCTCGAGAACCCCACGGGGTGGCTGACGACGGTCTGCTTCCGCCGCGCCATCGACGAGCACCGCCAGCGCTCGCACGAGCGCCAGCGCAACGAGGGCGATCCCCACGCGCTGCGGGGCCACTTCGAGCCGGACCTCGCGGGCGAGCTCGACGACCGCGTCAAGCTCCGCCAGACCTTCGAGGGGCTGCGCCAGCGCCTCACCGCGCGCGAGCGGCAGGCCGCCAGCCTCTGCTATCTCCAGGGCCTCTCGCGGGCGCAGGCCGCCGCGCGCATGGGCATCTCCGAGGGCCGCATGCGCAAGCTCATGGAGGGCCATGGGCCCGAGCGTCCGGGGGTGGCCGCCAAGGTCGACCAGCTTCTCACCGCCATCGCCGGCGGAGAGTGGTGCGAGCAGCAGGCCTCGCTCATGCGCGGGCTCGCCTTCGGGGTGCACGACCCGGGCGGAGAGCGCTACCGGCTGGCTCAGCTCCACCGCCGCGAGTGCCCCGCCTGCCGCGCCTACGTCCTCTCGCTGCGCGGGCTCGCCGCGGTGCTTCCGCCGCTTGCGCTGCCCTGGGCGCCGGGCATGGCCGGGGTGCTCGGTGGCGGAGCTGGCGCGGGGGCGGGGGCTGGCGCGGGGGCGGGGGCTGGCGCAGGGACGGGTGCTGGTGCGGGCGCTGGTGCCGGCGCGGGGACGGGCGCTGGTGCCCTCTCGGGCTCGGGGGCGGCCGGCCTGGGTGGCGCCGCCGGTGGTGGCGCTGCCGGTGGTTGGCTTCCGTTGGGCGGTTCCCTCGGCGTCAAGCTCGCCACCGGCTGCCTCCTGATGGCGGGTGTGGGCAGTGGCTGCGTAGCGCTCATCGCCGGCCGTTCCGCGCACCCCTCGCGCTCGCACGCCATCTCCCAGCGCCACGATCTTGCCGGCGGCTCCGCTGGCCTGGACGGGGGCGGCCCGGCGTTCGGAGCCATCGCAGCGGCTGCCAGCCAGTCCGCCCAGGGCGCTTCGCTCGCCCCTTCCGCCATCTCGCGCTCGGCGCATCCGGCGTCATCCGCGCGCCTCACGGCCTCCGCTGGATCCGCTCAGCGCGAGCTGGGCTTCGAACGATCGCCCGCGGCATCCCCGCACGCGCTCGCATCCTCGACACAGAGCACGGCCAACATCGCGCGGCCATCGCCGGGCCGGCCTAGCCGGCCCCCCTCCCCCTCCTCTCCCAGCGAAGCACCGCACACCGCCGCGGTTCCTCCGAACACCGCCTCCGTCCCTCTGCGCGGCGCTGGGGCCGAGTTCGCGCCCTGACGGCGGGCCGCGCCAGCGGTTGTGTGACACTCACCGCCATGTCCAGCGACAGGCCGCTCAGGGTCGCCGTCGTGGGTCACGTCGAGTGGGTCGAGTTCGCGCGTCTCTCCCACGTGCCGCGAGCGGGGGAGATCGTGGAAGCCCATGACCTCTTTCAGGAGCCCGCCGGGGGCGGGGCGGTGGCCGCCGTGCAGCTCGCGCGTCTCTGCGGCCATGCCACGCTCTTCACGGCCCTCGGCGAGGATCATCTCGGCGAGGCCGCGCGCGTCCGTCTGCGCGAGCTGGGCGTGCGCGTGCATTTCGCGCCGCGCGCCGCTCCCACGCGCAGGGCGCTCACGCTGCTCGCCGGCCGCGCGCCTGAGCGCACCATCCTCACTCTCGGCGAGCGATTGGAGCCCTCCGGCGAGGACCGCCGGCTGCCCTGGGGGGAGCTCGCCGAGATGGACGCCGTCTACTTCACCGCTGGCGACCTCTCCGCGCTGCGCGCCGCCCGCCGCGCGCCCCGGCTCATCGCCAGCCCGCGTGCCTTCGATGCGCTCGCTCACGGCGTGCCGCTCGATGCGCTCGTCATGAGCCTCGCCGACGCCTCCGAGCAGGCTCAGCTCCGGCGCGCCCGCCGCGACGCCCGCCTGGTCGTGCGCACCGAAGGGGCTCGCGGGGGCAGCTGGTTCGAAGGCCTCGACGAGGAGCGCCCGCGTGGCTGGGATGCGGTTGAGCCACCCGGCCCGCCCGTGGACACCTACGGCTGCGGCGACTCCTTCGCCGCCGGCTTCACCCTTGGCCTGGCCATGGGCCTGGAGGTGCCGGTCGCGCTTGCCCTTGGCGCGCGCTGTGGCGCCGTCTGCCTCACGGGGCGCGGGCCCTACCAGCGCCAGCTCACCGCCGCCGATCTGGAGTCGCTCAGCCCGCTCGCCTAATCGGGATCATTTGGATAGACTCATCGCTGCCCCAACTCCTCCCATCCCCATGCGCGTCCTCCTCACCGGTCACCACGGCTACATCGGGTCCATCCTCCTCCCGCTGCTCCTGCGGGGCGGCCACGAGGTGGTCGGTCTCGACACCTATCTCTACGAGGGCTGCGACTTCGGCGAGGATCCCACTCCGGCCGTGCCCGCCATGCGCAGGGACGTCCGCGACGTCAGCGCCTCCGACCTCGACGGCTTCGACGCCGTCATCCACCTCGCCGCCCTCTCCAACGACCCCATCGGCGACCTCAACCCCGACTGCACCTACGCCATCAACCACCGCGCCTCCGTCTCGCTCGCGCGCGCCGCCAAGCGGGCGGGGGTGGAGCGCTTTCTCTTCGCCTCCTCCTGCAGCCTCTACGGCGCCGCCAGCGAGGACTGGATCGACGAGACCGCGCCCTTCAATCCCGTCACCCCCTACGGGGAGTCCAAGGTCCTCGCCGAGCGCGACATCGCTGCGCTCGCCGACGACTCCTTCAGCCCCACCTTCCTGCGCAACGCCACCGCCCACGGGCTCTCTCCGCGCCACCGCGGCGATCTCGTCGTCAACAACCTCCTCGCCTTCGCCTTCGCCACCGGCGAGGTGCTGATGCAGAGCGACGGCACCCCCTGGCGCCCGCTCGTGCACATTCGCGACATCTCGCGCGCCTTCCTCGGCATGCTGCAGGCGCCGCGGGAGAAGGTCCATGGCGAGGCATTCAACGTCGGCGGCGACGAGGAGAACTACCAGATCCGCGACATCGCGCGGATCGTCGAGGAGCTCGTTCCTCACTCGCGCATCGTCCTCGCCGCGGGCGCCGGGCCAGACAAGCGCAGCTACCGCGTCAGCTTCGCCAAGCTCGCGCGCGTCTTTCCCGAGCTTGCGCCCATCTGGACGGTGCGCTCGAGCGCCGAGGAGATGCTCGCCGCCTACCGCGACAACGGCCTCACCATCGCCGACTTCAAGGGCTCGCGCTTCATGCGCATCGCCCGCCTCAAGGAGCTCATCGCCGCGGGGCGGCTGGACGAGGAGCTGCGCTGGACAGAGCCGCCATCCGCCCCAGCGCCTGCTCGTACCACTCGTATGTCCTCTCCAGACCCCGCCTGAGATCCCACGCCGGCGTCCAGCCCAGGTGCTCGGCGATGGCGCTGCAGTCCAGCCACTGGCGCGGCAGCTCGCCGTGCGGGGTTCCCACTCCGCGCACCTCCGGCTCTTCCTCCGCGCCGGCGCCGGCGATCTCCATCAGCTCTCGCACCACCTCCAGCACGGTCACGGGCTGCCCGATGCTCGCGTTCCACGCGCGTCCGCGCAGCGCCGGGCGATCGAGCGACTCGGCCACCGCCAGGTAGGCCGCGACGGCGTCATCCGCGTAGAGGAAGTCGCGCTGCATCAGACCATCCGAGCGAATCGCCGGACGCTCGCCCTCCAGCAGCGCCCGTATGGTTCCCGGGATCAGGCGGGAGAAGTTGAAGTCCCCGCCGCCGAACACGTTCCCGAAGCGCGTCACCGCCACCGGCAGCCCATACGTGTGCGCATAGGAGCGCGCGATCATGTCGGCGCACGCCTTCGACACGTCATAGGGGTAGCGCGGCCGCAGCGCGTGATCCTCCCGATAGGGCAGCTCCTCGTGCACACCATAGGCTTTGTCCGTCGAGGCCACCACGATCCTCTGCGGCGGTTCGCTCACGACGCGGCAGGCCTCGAGCAGGTTCCACGTCCCGCGCACGTTCACTTCGTAGGTGCTCAGCGGCGAGCTCGCCGCCGATCCCACGATCGCGCTCGCCGCCAGGTGGAACACCGCCCCCACGCCGTGCTCCTCGATCGCCGCGTGCAACGATCCCGCATCCAGGAGGTCCGCTGTCACGGGGGTGCAGCGATCCTGAAGGCCGCGCAGGCGAAAGCGCGAGAGCTCCGCCGCCGGGCGGTCCAGCACCAGCACCTCCGCGCCCTCCTCCAGCAGCCCTTCCGCCACCCACGAGCCGATGAAGCCCTGGGCTCCCGTCACCAGCACGCGCCTGCCCGTCCATGTGCTGCCCGTGCGCACCGCCTCCTAGCCCCGCGGGAACACCTTCGTGAGCGATCGCAGCGCCAGCGGATTGCCGCGCGGACGCATCCGGCCCATGGCCAGCGCCCGCACCGGGTTCAGGCGATCGCCGATGATGTCCACGAAGTCCTGATAGCGCACGCGCAGGCGCAGATCCGGGTTGGGCGCCTCGCCCTGCTTCGCAGCGCTGGAGCCGTTGTTGACCGTCAGATGCCACGTCGGCACATCGGGGTCGGTGAACTCCCACTGGAAGGTCGTCGGCCGGCGCAGGCCGTGCCTGGGGTTGACCGCGCGCACGATGCTTTCGAACAGCAGCTCGAGCGTCTGCGGGTCGCGCTTGGAGGGGCCCTCGCGCACGCCCAGTATGCCCGCCATCGCCAGCTCGCGGCCCACCTTCGACACCTCCTCGGGGGACAGTCCCGGCGGGATCACCGCCGGGCCGGGCAGGCTGTCGTGGGGCATCCCCGCCGAGCGCAGCTTCGTCTGCAGCGACACCACGCCCTCGCCGCCGATCCGCTCGAAGGTGTAGCCGAAGCACGTCAGATAGCGTTCGTCCCAGCCCGGCGGCTGCAGCACCTGGCCGGTGAACGGCAGCACCTCGCGCAGCAGCTTCGCCACCGCCGCCGGCACGCGCGGGTCTTCGCGATTGAGGTCGCACAGCAGCTTCACGCCAAAGCCGATGTGGCGCTGCTCGTCGAGCGCCACGTTCTCCATGCCCTGACGGAAGGCCGGCAGGAGGTTGCGCTCCTCCAGGTAGGTGGTGATCATGTGCTGGCCCGTCTGCGCCAGGCCCGCCTCGATCACGATGTGATACAGCGCCACGGCCGCCGCCAGCTTGGGACGGCTGCGGTCGGCGCGCAGTTCGACGGCCATCTTGTCCAGGCGACCGAACACCTTGCGAAAGCCCGGGGTGAGTTCGTGCTCGATCGCGTTCAGGCCGCTGGCCATCGAGCCGTCGCCCAGGCCGCACACCTCCTGCATGAAGCGCTTGAAGAACACCGCGTGGCGCGCCTCGTCCACCTGCTGCGTGGCCAGGAAGTACTTCTGCTCCTCCCTTGGGGCCGCGTCGATGTAGGGGCTCAGGTTGTCCGCGACGGCGTCCTCGCCCCAGAAGAACAGCGCATAGTTCCACAGCGCCGCCGTGCGCTCGAACTCCGTGAACTCCTCGCGCCACTGCCTTGCGTCCTCCGTGAAGTCAAGCTCCGTCGCGCTCCAGTTGCCCCGCTCCCAGCGCGCGTACAGATCCTCGTAGGAGATCGCGTCCGCCGGCAGGCTCGCGATGCCATCGGAGGAGGCCCCGCCGTTGGTCGCGCCCGCGCCGTTGGTCGCGGCGGGGGATGTGGTGGTCGTGGCCATATCTCTTCTGCTCCTGTTCGCGCTTCGCCTTGGGTGCGACTGGCTGTCCAGCCAGTCCTGAAGACTAGCGCACCGGGGGGCGGGCGTCCATCGGCATCCGGGTGGGAGCGGCCGGCGGCATCGGGGGGCGGTCGGTCGGCGGCACGCACAGGCAGGCGTAGTGCACGGTGAATATGCGCCTGGCCAGCGGCGGGGCCAGGCGGTGCAGACCTGCGCGCACCGCCCACTTCAGGCTGGCCCTGGCCCTGGCCACGCGGGTGCGCGCGAAGAAGGCATGGATCTCTCGCGGCAGCGGGTCCTCCAGCTCGCCCGCGACGCGCAGCTCCGCGCTCGCCACGATCGCGCGCACGGCCGGTCGGGACAGGCGCTGCAGGTGGCCCACTTCATCCGCGTGCTCGCGCTTGCCCTCGCGGCGCGCCGACAGGTTGTCCTCCAAGGGCACCTCCACCACCACCGTGCGGCACACGCGCGCCACCTCGGCCAGCAGCCGCGCGGGGTCGTTCACGTGCTCCAGCACGTGCGAGATCACCCCCAGCTCGAATGCGTCGTCAGCCATCGGCAGCCGCTCGCCGTCATACAGCGCCACCGCCTCGATCTCCGGGCGCCCGCGCGCGATCTCCACTGCTGCCCGCGCGATCTCCGCTCCCTCCAGGCGTCCGCCGAATCCGCGCCGGCGCAGCTCGCACAGCAGCGCCCCGTCGCCGCAGCCCACCTCCAGGGTGCTCGCGGGCGTGACGCCGGCTCCGTCGCACAGGGCGATCGCGTGCTCAGCCTTGCCCACGGCGCTCAGCGCGCGCCAGCCCGCGTACAGCATGGCCTCGTCGGGGTCGCTGGTGTAGGTCTTCTCGTAGAAGCCCGCCAAAGAGTCGGCCACAACGACGATTATCGTGCCCGGGATGAGGAGCGGCCTTGCGGCGTCCCTGCGCCAGGCCCCCACCACGCTGCCGGCGCTGGCGGCGATCGCGGGGATGGTGGTGTGGGCGAGCGACCAGGCGGGCTACCCGCTGACGCACTGGGCGCCGGGGGGGCTGGTGGCGCTGGCGCTGCTGGGGATCGCCGCGGCTGCGGTGCCGCCGCGCTGGTCTGAGATCCCGCCGGCGGTGCGGGTGGCCGCGCTGTGCCTGGCCGGCTACACCGTTCTGAGCTTCCTCTCGATCCTGTGGGCCGCGGCGCCGGGGGACGCCTGGGAAGGGGCCGATCGCACGCTGCTCTATCTGCTGGTGTTCCTGCTGTTCGCGCTCTGGCGCCAGCGGGGGGCGAGCGCGGCGCTGCTGCTGGGGGTGTGGACGCTGGCGCTGATCGCCCTGGCGGCGTTCACGGTGCTGCACATCGCTCACGGGGACCTCACGCGGCTGCTGCCGGGTGGGCGCCTGAGCTACCCCACCGGCTACCCCAACGCCAACGCGGCGCAGTGGCTGATGGCGTTCTGGCCGGCCGTGCTCCTGGCGCGCGCCGAGCGCCTGTGGTGGGGTCTGCGCGGGCTGCTCGCCGGGGGCGCGGTGCTGCTGGCCGCGGTGGCGCTGCTCAGCCAGAGCCGCGGCGCGTTCTATGCCACGCCGGTGGTGCTGGTGTTGGTGTTCGCGCTTTTGCCGGGGCGCGCGCGCACGTTCGCGCTGCTGGCGCCGGTGGCGGTGGGCATCGGCGCGATCGTGCCCTCGGTGCTGCGCGTGGGGGAACGCCTGGAACACGGCGGCGACGCGCGGGGGGCGCTGCACAGCGCGACGGTGGCGATGTTCGCGGCTGCCCTCGCGGTCGGCCTGGTGGTGGCCGCGGGGTCGGCGCTGGAGAGCCGCACGGCCCTCTCGTCCGCGGCGGGCACGCGGGTGCGGCGGGGGGTGGGGGCGCTGGCGGCGCTCACCGCGGCCGCGATCCTGGCGGGCGGCTGGGTGGCGGCGGGCGATCCGCTGACGCGCGTGGAACATGGCTGGCGCAGCTTCAAGAGCCCCAGCGCGTACGCCGCCGACAGCACCACGGGCAGCCGCCTGACGAGCGGTCTGGGCAGCAACCGCTACGACTTCTACCGCGTGGCGCTGGACGAATTCGCGGCCCATCCGCTGGTTGGGATCGGCGCGGACAACTACGCCCAGCAGTACCTGCGCCACGGCCGCAGCCTGGAGAACCCGCACTATCCCCACAGCGTGGAGCTGCGCACGCTCAGCCAGACGGGGCTGGTGGGCGGGCTGCTGGCGCTGGTCGGGCTGGGGGCGGCGCTGCTGGCCGCGCTGCGCGCGACGCGGGGATCTGGGGGCGCAGGGGCGCAGGGGGCCGAGAAGCAGGGGGCCGAGAAGCAGGGGGTCGAGACGCAGGGGGTCGAGGTCGATCCCCTCGGGCGCTATGTGGCGGCGGCTGCCCTGGCGGGCTTCGGCTACTGGGCGGTGCACGGCTCGGTGGACTGGTTCTGGGAGTTCGCCGGCCTGGGCGCGCCCGCCTTCGCGCTGCTCGGGCTGGCCTGCGCGCTGGCGCCGCGGTCCGCGCCGGCACGGCTGTCCGAACAGGCGCCGCGGTCCGATCGGGCGCCTGCCAGTCCGCGAGGGCCGCGTGCGATGCTCCTGGCGGGCATGCTCGTGGGGACCCTGGCCGCGGCGGCCCTCGCGGCCCCCTGGTTGAGCCGGCTGGAGGTGCAGAGCGCCGCGCGCGTGTGGCCGGCGGCGCCGGCGAAGGCGTATGCGCGCCTGAACGACGCGGCGAGCCTGAACCCGTTGAGCGACGAGCCCTACCTGGTCGCGGGCAGCATCGCGCTGCGCCTGGGCGAAGTGGCTCGCGCCGATCACGAGTTCGCGCTGGCCCTGGGGCGGGTGCCCGACGGCGCCTACGCGATGCTGGAGCGCGGGGCGATCGCCTCCTCCCGAGGCCGGCGCGCGCAGGCGCTGGCGCTGCTCACGCGCGCCGCCGCGCTCGACCCGCGGAGCCCGCTCATGCGCCGGGCGCTGGCGCTCGCGCGGCGGGGACGGCGCGTGGATGTCGGAGAACTGAACCGCTCAATCCTCGGCGAAGCTCAGCAACTCTCCTGAAAACGATGGGCCGATCCTGTGAAGGGCTTGCATGTTGGCGGCTTAATACCTATACAGTGGGCACGAGCTTCGCTAGCGTATGGGAGGAAGGCCTGGCTGAATCGCGTGTCCAAGACGAGGGTCGCGACCCCGACGTAGGACGCGGCGGCGATGACGGGCACACGGCAAGGAGAGTGGTCCGCACCGTCGCTCAAGCCGATCAGAAACCCAAGGCAGGGAAAATGACAAGCCATCGCTCCAGCTTCACCTCCCTAACGTTGCCGCTCACGCTCGCGGCGGTCGCGGCAGCCTTCGCCATGGCGCCCAGCGCGCTGGCGGGATCGCTGCTGAGCGGCTACGGCGGTCCCGGCAGCGGCGCTCAGGCGCTGCTTGGCTCGACGCTTGTGAATGGGACCCCTGGGGGTGGGACCCACCCGCCCGGGACCAACCCGCCCGGCGGCTCCGCGACGAGCGCCGGCAATGACCACACAACGGGCTCCGGCGCCCACGGCAAGAACGCCCAGGGCGCGAGGGGCGCCGCCGGGGCATCCAATGGGAGCTCCGCTGCGTACACACCCTCTGGATCCCCCCAGCCGGCGGCAGGAACGGCTGACGCGGCGGACACGGGCGCGCTCGGGTTCACTGGCGCCGATGTGCTGCTGCTCGCGTTGGTGCTGGGCGCGCTGGCGCTCACGGCGGGCCTCACCACGCGCTTGGCCAGGACGCAGGACTCAGGGACGCTGCACTAGAAGAGGAAAACGAGAAAACTAAGCGACCAGGGACAAGGATGCCCCCAACTCAACCCTCACCCCCACTCTCACCCCCAGACACCTCGATGCGCATCACCCAGCAGAGCACCACCAGCATTCCGCTGAGCGGCGGCGCGCTGGCCCCCGCGCGCGACGCGCCCAGATACGAGCCGGCCCAGTGGGAGTCCTTCCGCGGGCCGCTGCAGTGGCTGCTGGAGGGCTCGGGCTGGGAGCTCTTGCGCCCCACTGTGGACCTCGTGCTGCTGTACGTGGCCGTGGCGATCGCGCTGGGCGGCTGGGGGGCGACGCTGCACGTGGGGGCGGTGCAGGCGCCGCTGCTGGCGATGCCGCCGCTGGTGCTGGCGCTGCTGTACCTGCGCGGGCTGTATCGCACGCGCCTGCGCGCGCTGGTGCTCGACGGTGTGGTGCCGGTGATGAGCGCCGTGTCGGTGGCGGCGATGGCGGTGGCCATGCTGGGCATATTCCTCAACGACACCATCCCCACGCAGGGCGAGTGGGTGCGCGCGTGGGCCTTCGCGCTGGTGGCCGTGGGCCTCGGTCGCGTGACGCTCTCGCTGGCGCAGCGCGTGGCGCGCAGCACGCGGCGGGTGGGCAAGCCGGTGCTGATCATGGGCGCGGGCTTGGTGGGCTCGCAGGTGGCGCGGCGCCTGGACAGCCACCCCGAGTACGGCTTGCGCCCGGTGGGCTTCCTCGACGACGACCCCCGCTCGATCGCCGAGGTGGGCGGGCGCGACGTGCCCGTGCTGGGCACCGTGGAGGATCTGGATGAGATCGTCAAGCACACGGGCGTGGGGCACCTGATCGTGGCCTTCTCCTCGGTGGCCGACGCGCGCGTGAGCCGCCTCATCCAGCGCTGCCAGGAGCTGGGCATCGAGGTGTCCGTGGTGCCGCGCATGTTCGACACGATCAACAACCGCGTGGGCTACGACACGGTGGGCGGGCTGCCGCTGATGAGCTTCTCCAGCGTCAACCCCAAGGGGGTGCAGTTCACCCTCAAACACGCCTTCGATCGCGTCTTCGCGGTGGCGCTGCTGGTGGTGCTGGCCCCGGTGATCGCGCTCACGGGGCTGGTGGTGCGCCTGAGCTCCCCCGGCCCGGTGCTCTTCCGCCAACGCCGCGTGGGGCGCGACGGGACGGTGTTCGACCTCTACAAGTTCCGCTCGATGCGCATCGAGCCCGCGCTGGCTCCCGCCCTCGCCCACGGCTTCGTGCCCGGCGCCGACATGGCCCCCGGGGGCGTCGAGGGCCAGGATCGCCGCACGCGCGTGGGGCGCTTCATGCGGCGCACCTCGCTGGATGAGCTGCCGCAGCTCTTCAACGTGCTCAAGGGCGAGATGAGCATCATCGGCCCGCGCCCCGAGCGCCCGGAGTTCGTGGAACTGTTCGGCCGCGACATCGCGCGCTACGGCGACCGCCATCGCGTCAAATCGGGCATCACCGGCTGGGCGCAGGTGCACGGCCTGCGCGGGCAGACATCGCTGGCCGAGCGCGTGGAGTGGGACAACTACTACATCGCCCACTGGTCGCTGGGGCTGGACATGAAGATCCTCGCCCTCACGTTCGTGGCGCTGTTCCGCAACGCGGAATGATCAGATGTTGCGCTGGGCGTAGTTGCCGAGTCCGGCCCAGTACTGGAACACGCGCACCGTGAGGCCGTGCGTGCCGAGCGCCCCTGGCAGCGTGAGGGTGTAGCGGTTGAAGCGGTCCAGCGTGAAGAGGGCTCTGTAGCGCAGGGTGTTGCCCTGGAAGGCTTCCAGGCCCATGTAGTCGCCCACGGGCCCCGAACCGCTGGCGATGACGCGGCCGCGGCGGGCGCGCAGGGCGAGGGTGACCGGGCTGGGACGCCCGAGAGTGGGAGCGGAGAGCGCCTGCGCCAGCGGCGCCCAGGCCGGTTTGCGCGTGCCGCCTGAGCCCAGCACCCCGAAGTCTTCCCGCGGGCTGCCCTGGAGCTTGTAGACCACCTCGGCGGCCACCCAGGGGGTGCGCGCGAGCGAGCGGAAGGCGTTGGCCAGGTTGACGCCCTGCCCCTGGGGGGTCACGCAGCCCTGTTCCTGCTGGGTGCGCTGGCGCGGCCAGCACGAGCTCCAGCCGAACTCGTCCAGCCACAGGGGCGTCGAGTCGCCGTTGGCCAGCTGCGTTTCGTGGATGGTGCGCAGCGAGGCCAGCACGAGGTTGTAGAAGTGCACGGCGAGGCCGTCGTAGAAACCCCTGATCCCGGCCGCGTAGAGCGCGCGCAGGAAGACCCCGTTGGAGCCCACGAGCGAGCCCGCCAGCACCTGCACGCGGGGATTGGCCTGCTTGATCTGGGGATAGGCGGCGCGCAGGATCGCCGTGTAGTGCTGGGGCTTTTCGGGGCCCGCGAGGTAGTCCTGGTTGGCCTGATCGGGCTCGTTCCACACCTCGATGGCGGCGAGCCCGGCGCCGTAGCGCTTGGCCAGGAAGGCGGTGAGGGCTCCATATGGCGCGGGGTCGCGCGGCGGCCAGGCGTTGGCCTGGGTGGGTTCCGCGGGGGTGCAGCGGCGCATCAGGGCCGCGGGCGCGGTGGAGTCCCAGCAGGGGGTGCTGTCGACGGTCGCGATCACCCTGATGCCCGCTCTCGAGGCGTCGCCCATGAGACGGTCCACGAGCGCCAGCGCCTGGGGGTCGATGGAGCCCTGCTTGCGCGGTTCCAGGGACGACCACGGCACCTCAGCGCGGAGCACCTTGGCGTGCAGTGCCTTCGCGGCGCTCACGGCGCTGTCGATCGTGGCGGGGGTGGCGCCGGGGCCGACGCCGGCGGCGTTGACGCCTCCCAGGGGGGCCGCCGCGGCGCCGGGGGCCAACGTGAGGGCGGCGCAGAGGGCGAGCAGCGCAAGCAATGCGAGCGGGCGTTGGCGCATCATCTACACAGTAGGCTGTCGGCAGGCCATGTCCCCCACCTGGATCTGGATGCAGGCGGCGATCGTCGTGTTCGTGCTCATCGGAATGGCGATCGCCATCGTGAAGCTCGCCTGAGCGGCACGGCCGCCTCGGGGCGGGGCGGGATCTTGCCGCCGCCGAGCACCGCCGCGGGAACTTCGTGGGTCAGCCAGTCGCTCAGCTCCTCCAGGCCCGTCTCCCTCAGCTCGGCGCCCATGCCCGGGGGGCGGCGCTCGAGGTCGTGCATGTCGGAGGCCACGTTGTGCAGGAGCTCGTCCTGCACGAGCTGCATGGCGAAGCGCCGCGCCTCGCCGCCGAAGCGCCCCACGAGCGAGCCCGCGGTGATCGACGTGAGGACCCCCTCGCGTACGAGCATCTCCAGCGGGCGGCGATCGCGGTGGAAGGCGGGGCAGCGCTCGGGGTGGGCCAGCACAATGCGGTGGCCGCGGCGCTGGAGGTCCAGCACGAGCGCGTCCATGCCGGTGGCCACAGGGGTGAAGGGGCACTCGATCAGGAGCCATTGCCCGCCCCCGAGCCGCAGGCGCTCGAGCTCCGCGGGGTCCAGCTCGGCGGCGCGCGTCATCGCGATCTCCGCTCCCGGGCGGACCTGGAGCGGGACCCCCTCCGCGTTCAGGCGCTCGTTCAGCTCATCCGCCAGGCGCGCGATCGTGGCGGCCTCGTTGGGGTAGCGCCAGCTGACGTGGGGGGTGGCCACGAGCGTGTCGATCCCGGTGCTCACCGCTGCGCGCGCGAGCGCCAGCGAGCCCTCGATCGCATTGGGGCCGTCGTCGATGCCGGGGAGCACGTGGCAGTGCAGATCGATCACGGGCCCGCTGAACGTTAAGGCCTGTGCGCCGGGAATCAGCCGGCCGCGCGTTCGGCCAGGCCGAGGGCGTACTGCGGCCACCACTGGCCCGCGGCGGGGCCGCCGTTGCAGGTGCCATCGGAGGCGCCGGGCGTCTTGACCCAGAGGAAGGCGTCGATCAGGGAGTTGCCGGTGCTGGCGTTGGGCTTGGTGCCCAGTCCGCGGCCGGGGGGGTTGCACCAGGGATTGCCCGGGGCGGGGCCCTGGCCGTTGCGGCTGGTGTCCACGACGAAGTGCGCCCCGGTGCCCAGCGCCCTGGCGATGGCTTCGCCGTAGCCGGCCTCCGAGACGGTGGTGTCGAAGTTCGAGACGTTCAGCGAGAACCCGCGCGCCTGGGTTATGTCGGCCTTGCGCAGGCGCGTGGCCATCGTGGCGGCGGACTGCCAGTGGGCGTTGCCCGCGTCGAGGTAGACCGACACGGCGGAGCTCTTGCCCAGATGGCTCACGGCGAAGCTCAGAAGCGAGTAGTAGGCGGCCTGCTTTTCGGCGGAGAGGCATTCCAGCTCGGGGAGGGCGTCGGGCTCGACGATGACCACCGCTCGGCGTCCGCCGATGCCCTGGGCGATGCCTTCGATGAACTGTTCATATGCCTGTGGGCTGGCGGCCCCACCGGAGGAGTACTGGCTGCAGTCGCGCCAGGGGATGTCGTAGGCGACCAGCACCGGCAGCGCTCCCGCGGACGTGGCGGCGCTGACCCACCAGTTGACGTCCCCCGCGGTGCTTCCGTGACCGTAGGACCAGTTGCCGAACCACTTGACGACCGGCTGAGAGGCGATCTTGCCGATCTGCGCGGCTTCGGCCGAGCGTCCCGCCTTGGCCCATTCGCTCTGCGTCTGATCGGCGGGCGAGTTGGGTTCGACGTAGAGGCGTGCGCCGGCGAAGGGGTCCGGAGAGGAGGCCGAGGACGCGGGCGTTTCGCCAGAGGACGGGGGTTCGCCGGAGGCGGGCGGTTCGGCGGGGGGCGTGGTGGGAGGCGCAGGGGAGCCGGACCCGCTGGACGGCGCTTCTCCGGGCTGGTCTGCCGCGGGAGGTTCGCTCAGGTCGGGAGCGTGGGAGGAGGGAGTGGTCGCTGCGGGCTGCCGCCCCGACGGAGGGGAGGGGCGATCGCGGTGCACCGCCCGATGTCTGCGGTGGTGGTGTGGGTGGCGCCTATGGGCAGCCTGCTTGGCGAGGCGCCGTACGGGAGCGGCGTCAGCAGTGGCCGCCTGCGTCCCGATGCAGGCGAGCGCGAAGACCAGCGCCACGGCCAGCGAGCGAAGGCCCATGGCGCGCTTGGGGCAGGTGGGAAGAAAGCGCGACAACACTGCGTGGATCGACGCCCGCGGGCGAACTCTTGAGCCCGGGCGCATGTATGCGGACGGCCCGCTGGCGCGTTACTTCAAGACCGCATGCGCCGTGATGAAAAGCCGCAGAGACCATGTGCGATTTGCGACGAAGTTTTGCGATGCCGACTTATAGAGAGGTTTGACATGATCTGGAACGGGTTGATGACGTATATGGCGTATAGTTCCCTTTCGCGACGCACGGAAGAGGATCGATGAGCGACACACGGATGTGGGTATGTCGGCGAACGCTGGGCTGAACGGACAGGCACCCGAGCGCTTGAAGTACACGATGCTGGCCGGTGAGCTGACCGAGCCGCCGGCTGCCGACGACCCCTACAAGGTGACCTATCGCAGCCTGCTCGGGCAGGAGCGTCGGCATCCGCTGCGGACCTTCCTGATCACGGGCCTGTGCATGCTCGTGGAGATCGCCTTCGTGGTGTGGCTGCTGCAGCCGGGCCACTTCCCTCAGCTGAACGGGCAGCCCCTGCTGAACGTGGCCAACGTCTTCGTGGTCGCCTCGATCGGCCTGATGGAGGTGCTGCGGATGATCAACGTCATCTCGCTGGGGCTCGCGTCGCTGGCCGTGCGCAATCCCGTGCCGGTGCGCGCCCAGCCCGGGCTGCGCGTGGCCTTCGCCACCACGATCGTGCCCAGCAAGGAGCCCCTGCAAGTGGTTCGCCGCACGCTCGAAGCGGCGCGCGCGATGCGCTACGAAGGCACCCTGCACGTGTGGCTCCTGGACGAGGGCGACGATCCCTCCGTCAAGCGCGTGTGCGCGGAACTGGGGGTGAGGCACTTTACGCGCAAGCACGTGGAGGAGTGGAATCGACCCTCCGGTCCGTATAAAGCCCGCTCCAAGCACGGCAACTACAACGCCTGGCTGGCGGCGCACGGCGACGAGTACGACGTGCTCGCCTCGGTCGATCCCGACCACGTGCCGATGCCCAACTTCCTGGAGCGGCTCCTGGGCTACTTCCGCGACCCCGACGTGGCCTATGTGGTCGGCCCCCAGAACTACGCCAACTGCGACAACTTCGTGACGATGGCGGCGGAGTCCCAGCAGTTCCCCTTCCACAGCGTCATCCAGCGCGCCGCCAACCTCTACGGCTGCGCGATGCTGGTGGGCACCAACAACGCCCTGCGCATCTCCGCGCTGAAGGCCATCGGCGGCCTGCGCGACTCGGTCACCGAGGACATGGCCACGGGCCTGCGCTTTCACACGCGGCGCAACCCGGGGAGCGGCGAGCGCTGGAAATCGGTCTACACGCCCGACGTGCTCGCCCACGGCGAGGGCCCCAACACCTGGACGGACTACTTCAGCCAGCAGATGCGCTGGTCGCGCGGCACCT
>Ga0116217_10002761_pt1 | contig 16247 bp, 14 predicted proteins | sample Sb_taG_6_FD_89697 | JGI IMG/M metagenome (GOLD analysis project Ga0116217, IMG submission 89697) | Peat soil microbial communities from Weissenstadt, Germany - Sb_50d_4_PS metaG | ecosystem: Environmental > Terrestrial > Soil > Wetlands > Peat | place: Germany: Weissenstadt | collected 2010-09-21 | reverse complement strand
GGGAACTGACCACCGCGGAGAATAGCATCTAAGTTTCAACCTAGGCATTCTGAACACTGCGGTTCCTACAGGTGAGAGAACATCTGTATACCGCAGATGAATGCCAACGTTGAACAATCCGACGTTGCAAGCGGCTGTGTCTAGCCAGCCGAGACCTACCCGCTAGAGGGAGCTAAACCGCAGGCGCACAAATAACAGTTCTGTAAGCACGTTCCGGCTTAGACCGGTCCTACCAGAAACACCCAATCAGGCAGTACACAATCGACACCTCAAGCCTTAAACCTCGAGATTTGGTTATCGTCAGAGACACTGCGTGGCCAATGCGAGAGCCGAACGCCCAAGCGTTCGGCGGCGCCAAAACAGCGTTTCTGTTCGCAGTACAGTCGATACAGGCCGAAACGAGACTCTCTGGTCAACAGAGTTCCCCTGGCAACGGCGCACTAGTTGATGTGCGGCTGGGCTTAACAAAGTCCTTCTACCGGTAACGTCCAGGTTCATACGTCAGCAACTTAAAAGTCTCGGTAAGTAAGCGCCAACAGACGAACACTGACAACGTTGGCGGTATCGGCATGACCTATGCGATGGGGTGGTAGGTCCGATTCAGCCGCATAGTGATATATAGAAAACCTCTAGGCTGACAAAGGATACCGGTGTCTTTCAAAGGATACCGGTGTCTTTACCTGCCGATTGGTAAATGACGGTCAGGCTCCTTCCTCGGCTCACCTGGGCTTCGGTCCACATAAGACCCTCCGTGCTACCTATGGGTATTGCGGTGCAGAGAGCCGGCCGAGGATCGCGCGCCCTGCAGAATAATAGCATGTACGTAGGAGAAGCAATGACGAAAGAGCATAGTGAGCACCAAGCAATCAGACCTGAAGTTATCGACGCAGAAATCGGTCAGATTCGAAAGATCAAAGGAGCCGTTGCTGAGTTGCGGACCAACGGCTACCGAGTTGATAGATCACCTGGGATTGATGGTCGTCCTCAATATTTGGTGCGCGCCGGGAACAGGCAGACAGCCAAGTCCGGCGCCAACACCTGCAGCAATCACTCATGGAGACCCGCGAAGGAAGGCGACAACTGCAGACTTTGCATACGCCAGAAGAAGATGCATAAACGATGGGAGACCAACCGCAGAGCGCTCGCCACAATCCGCCGCTCAAGCACCAAGTGCTTGCCCACGGCTAAACCAGGTCGAGCATCCTCAGTTGATAATCAGCGGCGAATCTCACACGCTGCTTCAACGATTCCACCTGCTGCAACCCTAAATCTGCACATAATGGTTGGCTTTGATTGAAGGAGTCACTGGCTGTGTTCGACACATTGTAGAACCTTTCCAGCGAGCCGCGCCGATCGGCGTTACCGAGATGGAGGGCACGACATACGAGGTCTCTGACGAGTGTATACCACCAATAAGCTACTGAAGGCTAAGACCCAGGGAGAGGCCCACCGTATGGCATACAATAACGACTGGAGATGGGATGTAGAACGAGGTTAGTGTGATATACTTAAGAAAGTAAGTCGCCAGGTGCCAACTTAACGCGACTTAGGGTGATGGATGTGGAACTTATTTACAACTCGGTTTTCGCGTGCGTTCATCACGCCGCACGGGGCTCAACAGGGCGGCACCCTTGTTGGGCCCATTCTCTTAGGGCGGGAGGTCGGACTCCTTAAAAACCCCCGACACTTGCCCAGTAGACAATCAACGATAGAAGTGAGGCGGGTACTCCTGGATACAGGTACCCATAAGACGATGGTCGGCTCGAGCTCAGTTTCTGCGAATCTTGTCTGAGTGAACCACCCGCAAATTTTCCCGTGATTATTCGTGTTACCGACCCTAACAAGAGACGTGTCTATCAAGGAACTCAAAAGAAGTTAGAGATTCAATAGGCGGTTGCCGCCCCCAAGGCGGCGCCGCCCTGATGGGGAACTGGGAGGTTGGGATGGCCAGTGGTGTCCCCTAATGTAGGGGTGCTCCAACCACAACCCTACCCAAAGCCTTAACGCAGTAATAACGAAAGCGTTATCGTTTAAGCGTCAGCATGCTCTATCCCTTCCGCCCGCCGACCTGGTCGTTTGCCGCCGTTACAGCGATTTCGGGCCAGCCCTCTGTCGCCCAGGACCTGCACTTCGTTGTAGTAGTCAATCAGGTTCAGCCGCACCTGTGAGTCGGTTTTCACTCAGCCTGCTTCCCAGAGAGGGTCGGGGGTGATCTGTGGATGCTGCCGCACCCAGTTTCCGAGCAAGCCGACAATCCGCCCGGAGACCCATAGTCACGCAGAGAAGTTGCGGGGACAGATCACGTCAGCGGCTTGCCCGCGAGTAGATCTTCGAGCCGCCGTTTCACCTTACCGTCCGGCTCGATTTCGTGGGCTGTCAACACTGCCGAGGTATGCTCAGGAGCCCATGTTTCGCGAGGCCACGCCGCTAGTGCAGCGATTGCCATGTTCCGGTTTCGGACGACAGGACTGCGTAGACCTGCCTTGATCAGTCTCCAGCCACGATTCGGAAAGCGGCGTAATTCCTGGAGTACCCAGTCAAGAGCCTGATGAGCTTCGAAGCCCGGTTCTAGGCCCAATTCATCGGCCGGGCCAGTTTTAATCGCTTCAAGTGGCAGGGCCGACTCGGCGAACGCCAGCACAGCGTCGATTCGGTCTCCGTCCGTCTGCTGCATGAGCCGATACCAGGACGACGATGTCAACGGTGCTGCTTTCACTCGGTTGAAATGCAACTCCCAAGTGTCCATGGATAACCACCTGGCGGCGTTATCTCCCTCATAGAACGTCTGCTCATCGCTGGCTGAAAGTGCGCGCAGTGTTTGCTGCCGCCATGTCTCCCAGCCAAAGACGTCATCGCATAGGGCTTGCAGCTTCAGGCGACGCGGCTCGGTCCATCCCGAGTTGTGCCTCTTGTCCCATCCGTCTGGCAGAGACAAGAACCATCGCAGCATGGCTACTGCCAGGAAGTGTTTGAGACCAAGGTTGCCGCGCGACCAAACACAATTCACATATGCCTCGGAGGCGTCTGCAGCATACGCATAGTCGTCAATCCCCTCGGCTGGCCCTCCGGCGATCAGAGCTTGGATTATGTCTGCTGCCCCGTTGAGGAGGGCCTCGTCAATGTATTGCCTTTTTAGAGCTTGGTGAAGTCGGCCGGCGCGCGCGCAAATGCAGGCGAGATATTCGTCCATGACCCCGTTTCGAAATCCCTCCCGTATCATCCAAGCTTGTATGTCCGGATCTTGTGTATCCTTCAAACGTTCGACAGTTTGAATTCGGCCCCAGTTGTGAACGCTCTTTGCCAGGTTCCACAGTGCCTGTTCTGGTTCGGCCGCAACATGGGTGATGGCAGCCGCTGCGTACAAAGTGAACTCTTCATTCTTGCCGATGATCTGGAGGGTCTCTACATACCGCGGCGAGCCGACAAGACCAAGCAGAGCCACACCGAACTTTACGGCTTCGCGATGACCTGAGCGGGTGGCGAAATAGCGGCCAAGCTCCAGCAGGCGTCCTCGGTCCAGAGGGGGCTCCGATTCCGCCAATTCCTTGAGCAGCAGTTCTATTGACGCCAGCAGCGGCTCCTGGATAACCAGTTGATACAGAGTCCCTAGAGTCTGGGCATCAGCTCGCTGTAGCAGTTCCCGCAAAGCAATCGCAATCTCAAAGGCTCGTTGTGGCGGATCTGTGTTGCGCCAGTGGTGCCCCAGAACCCCATCCCATGCACCACCGGTCCAGCGGAGCTTGCTGCCTCCTTGATGTGGTGATTCATCCGGCAGCGGAACGGAGCCATGCAGTTTGACGTGTTCATATATGGATCCCATACCGCCACAGGGTGGCGTCAGCGAGTCAAGCGACCAAGGGATCCTCTTGAGAGGTCGAGACATACACAAATGAGAATAACAGAGCATTCATCTACGAAGCGGCGCCTTCAAACCGGCCGATGTGACGCGAGTTTTCCTTGTCGATCATGAATGGTTGACGGGCCACACTGAAGTTATCCGCCTGGTTGCCGACGAGCGCCCTGATGGTGCAGGATAGAGGGGATGAGGGGACTAGTCTTGTACCGCTTTGTTTTCCTGATAGCCCTGCTGTCAGTTGTCTACATGGTCCAGCGATTCTGGTTTTTGCGGGCATGGCGGCTCGTCGGTGGCGTGACCGAACCGGGTTGGAGACATCTGCTGAACGGCCTGCTCGTTACGAGCGCCAGCTGGCTGCTTTTCGCGAGAAGTTTGGGCGTGACCCAAACGACGACGATCCCATTTTCTTCGACCCCGATGCCGATGAACCCGTGCCGCTGAGCGACGAGAAATACGAACGCATGATGATTGAGGCCCTGACGGAGGTCGGTATCAGCCAAGCGATGATCTTCGCTTTCAAGCGTACCGGCAGGATTGTGACCGAGAGCAATAAACATCTGCTGACTGCGGAAGAGCTGCGGGAGTGGAACGACGCCGTTGACGAGTACCGCCGCAGAGTTGAGTCAGGCGATGTGATTTGACGTCGCCGCAAGGCGATGACGAGGTGAACATGGCTATTCCAGATGCGCCGCCAGACCAACGTATTACAGAATCGTGCTGAGTGACCCAGAGGGGAGCGACTCTGCGGATCTCACCCGACTCCTCGAAGACTGTGGTTTGAGAGTGTTCAGAATCGAGGAACTGTCGCGGAGCGAGGTCGATCTCGAGACGACCAAGAAGCCCATTGGAAAATCTGGAGATTGGCAGAGTGATCGCCGAGCTGGATAAAAATCGTCTGCCCCTTGGCGCGGCACGACGGGGATGAGAAACCCGATATCCTCGAAGTGAGTCCGATGTCGAAGCCTCATCGCGATACGCGTTTTCTCCGCCTGGACGATCCCCTCTTTGCCGTCAAGCAGCGCAAGGCCGTTCCCCATGAGTTCGTGCTCGAGGCGATCGCCGCGCTCTCACCCCGGACCCGCCCCATGTTCGGCTGCCTGGCAGTCTACGTTGAGGACAAGATTGTCCTCATCTTGCGCGACAAGCGCGACAAAACTGCAGATAACGGAGTGTGGCTTGCCACCACCGAAGAGCACCACGAAAGCCTTCGCCGCGAGTTCCCGAATATGCGATCTATTCAGGTACTCGGGAAGAAAGTGACGGGCTGGCAGGTCCTGCCGGTCGATGCGCCGGATTTCGAGGAGGCGGCGCTGCTCGCCTGCGAGCTCATTGTCGCGAGGGATCCTCGAATCGGCAAGGTGCCGGGGGCACGGCGGGCCTCGAGATCGTCAGCAAAGAACGCGGCGAAATCGTCGAAGCGGGCCAAGAACGTCGCGAAGAGTCGCAAGATGTAATGAGATGGCCCGCTGTGGCTAGGGCAGTGCGGTTGATGGCTACACTGAAGGTGTCGACCCAGTCCAACTTCCGGTTTGCCGGCGATCCCCGCGGAACCCCCATCGGCACTTCCCACAAGCCCGTATCTCGGGAGTTTGCCAGCAACCGACAACTCCACGACTAACCAACTACGCGTCAATACTTGTGCAGCACATTTGAGCAATCCTCGTAGAACGTCCTGCGGCCGATTGGCAATCCACCCTTGCCCCAAAAAGCTATCCTATGAGGAACGGAGGAAACACCACCATGCAAATTCAGATCTGGTTCACGCCCGCCGTACCTCGCTCAACCATCTTTATCCACGCCTGGGACCAGAACGGCGGGGTCTGGGACCTCGCCGGAACCCTCGCAGCCAACGGCGTCACCTGGGGCTTCGCTCTCTCGGGCACCACCCAGGACCAGCGCGACGTCTCATTCAAATACCGCTTTGCCAACAACGTCTGGGAACCCGACACCTTTACCCGAACCGTCCCGTCTCTGGACGCCACCGAACTCTGGACCGAGGACTACTCCGCGCGCTGCGCCAGCCAAGCCCCTGGCCCTCCCGCCACCTTTCCCACCGTCACGATTAACGCCATCACCGAGCACCGCTTCAACGGAGGCGCGGCGTTTATCTGGGTCCCCCCGAACGCCGGAACCGCAACCAACGAGTCCGCCCGGAACAACGCCGCCGAAACCTCGACCTTCGTTATCCAGCTGACCCCCGCGCTCCAGTCCGGCTTCCATTTCAAACTGGTAAGCGCTGCCGGCGTTTACGAACCCGACAACGCCATCCGCTTCTGGACCCCCAGCGACGGCCCGAATATCTGGGTCAAGAGCGGCGAAGTGAACGTGCAGTCCACGCCCATGACGCCAGTACAGATTGGCGTTGATTTTTTCTCCCCACTCGCCCTCGGGACCCCGAACCTCCGCCTCCAGGACCTGGTCGGCGATTTCGATGACACCATCATTCCGGACACCACCACGACGCTCGACGCCGTCTTCGCCACTTCGCATTACACCATCACCGTCTACACCGGCATCCTCTACAACATCTGGTGGACCACCGAACCGCAATCTCTCATGCGCCGCTTCCGCATCCCGCCCGCCGTCGTCGTAGGGCCCTCTATCGCCGTCAACGGCTACGACCACTGGCTCACCACCCCTCCCACCCCAAATGGAGCCGTGAAACTCATCATCCACAAAAATCCCAATAGTGCCTTCGGCGCAACCGTCAGCGTGCAGGTCGGAATCGGCGATGCGCCCGCGCACCAGATCCTGTCCGCGCCCCGTGCCGCCGACGGAACCTGGCTCGCCCAACTCGACACCTTCCCCGGCGTCCCCTTCTGGGCCACGCTGGTCGGGGAATCGCGACCCGACGGGCCGCTCGATTTTCGTCGCGGCATCATGTCCACGCCCGGCACAACCACGCTCCACACTATCGACGGTGTCGGCGGTGTCAGCGCCTCGCAGCCCGGCAGTTTCGTCGACGCCAACTCCAATCTTCGGCAGTCCCTCATGACCGCCGTCTACGGGCAGAACATCGTGAACGCCGGCGTCTTCGACCCTTGGGAAATGCCCCACGGCTCGAACAAATTCCAGGGACAGGCGTACTTCGTCGTCCGCGCACCCCACGCCGTGAACTGCTCCGTGCTGCTCATGAGTTCACCCAACGCACCGGGAACACCGCGCGACGTAACCACGGTCCCCATGAATCTGACAAACGACCTGCGTTATTGGTGGGCAGCCGCTCCCGAAGACGCCGTGCCCCACGGCGCGCTCTATCGCTTCGCCTACTCCGACGGCCGGGAACTGCTCGATCCCACGGGCCTTTACGGAGAAGCGCTCGATCCCGCCTCCCGCTGGGCGCTCGACCAGGGCAGTCTAACAGTACACGCCGGCACAGGCGCGGAAGAATCCTGGTCATACATCGCCGACCTCGCGGTCATCCTTGCGCCCTTCACCAACCGAGCCTGGCAGACGGCCACCTGGGACTGGCTGCTCATTTACGAGATGCACGTCCAGCGCTTCACCCAGCGCAACACGACCGCCACGACCGACTTCGATCAAGTCATACTGGAGTTGCAAAACGGCTATCTCACTCGTCTCCCCGTCAGCGCCCTCGAGTTTCTTCCGTTGCACGAATTCCCAGCCAGCCAGGCGGGTTGGGGCTACAATCCCAGCCTCTTCTTCGCCATCGACTCCTCCTATGGGACACCGCTAGATTTCGCGCGACTGGTTCGTGCGGCTCATGATACCTCTCGAGCCGTCGTCCTCGACCTCGTCTACAATCACCTGGTCGACTCGCCCTTGCAGGCGCTGGCCCGCGACGTCTATGTCAATGGAGCCACGCAGTGGGGCGACATGGTCTACTTCGCGCATCCCGCGGCCTGTGAGTTCTTCCGCCAAGCCACTGTCTATCTGTTCAGCCTGTTCCAACTCGACGGCTTCCGCTTCGACTCCACCGAGACCATCGTCAACGGCGGACACTACACTGACAGCACTCCCTATGTAATCGCGAAGGGACCAGATGGCAACTACGAATTCGGCGCCGGCAAAGGTTGGGAGTTCCTCGGTATGCTCCGCACCGCCCTGCGCCGCGCCGCGGACGCCGCCGGAAAAGGTTGGCCCTACCTCGTCGGCGAGAACTCCCCCGAAAATCCGCCCATGACCGACCCCGCTACCGGCGTCCTCGACGGCCAATGGCACTTTGACGAAATGTACGCGCTGAACAACGCTGCCATAAACATAGACGATCACGCCTCGGAGGTGAACGGCGCCATCGATGGCTCGGGACGCCCGTTTCAGCGCTCCGTCATCTACGCGGAGAGCCACGACACCGTTAGCGGTCAGGGCTCGACCAAACGCATCGCGGCAACCGAAGCGTGGGGCAACGGAAGGCAGATGGCCAAGGCGATTGGAACAGTGGCCCTGATCGCCGAGGGCATTCCCATGATCTTCATGGGAGAAGAAGCCGGAGAGGACCAGCCTTTTACGTTCGGCAATTCGCCCACCATCCCCGGCTTCACCTTGCGCCTCGATAGCTACGAACAAGCCGGAAGCGAGTTCTTGCAAGTGCTCACCTGGTTTCGCGACCTGATGGGCCTGCGCAACAACGCGTCGAACGGTATCCGTGGCAATGACAATCAGTGGACCGGCCGCGGCGACAAGACCGTCGCTTTTGCGCCGGCCTACGGCGAGTTCTTTGTTATCGTGACCTGTGGCACCAACACCCAGCAGCAGAATCTCGGCTGGTTGAACCTGCCCGCCGGATCTGCCTACAAGGAAATCTTCAACTCCTCCTGGCCGCAATATCAGGTCCACGCGGAACCATTGATCTCCAACGGAGGCTATGACGCCCAGCTCTATTCCGGCAACATCATCAACCTCCCGTCCATCGGAGCCGTGATCCTGCAGCGGCGTTGAGGCTTCCTGAGCCGCAGTACACCGGGGGGCTGCCAATCAAGGTACCTTGAAGGGCGATGCTCTTGGCCGCGTTGTCGGCACAATCGCGCCAAACGGTGCGCCGGCCACCGTGACCCGCTTGGACCTGTTTCGGCCAAGATGAATTTACAACTAGCTTCACTTTCCTGCTGAACTTCGCGGACGAACTGCGGCAGAAGGTCCCGGCCTCGAAATGATCTTCACCGTGGAGGATGATTACCGAAGCTTCAATTGGCCGAAAGTCGGCTTGGGGGAAGCGCGGTATTGTCGAATGCTAACCAGCCCAGAGTTCCACGAAGCCCGTTTGTGGACCCGCGTCACGTTGTTTCCGAGTTGCCGACTCCGCGATTCCGTTTTCGCTCGCCTAAATCCTGGCACGCCGGGTGGATGGCCGCCCGCCGAGCTGGCGGCGCGATAATCGCCGCGCAGAAACCCCTACAAGTCACTGCTGCGGTGCAAGTTGCGCAGGGTCAGTGCGACGGCAAGGGCACCCAGGGCAATAAACACGCAGGCGCAGGTGATCCATGCAGGGTACAGCTGTTTGGGCGGCGCAAAGGATGCAGTCAGGAAGAAAAACGGGTTCACGTACATCGGAGCACGGATGTTCAGCGGGAGATCGTACCAGGTGCGGTAGGTTGTTTGCTGGTGGGCAGATTCGTACATCATCATGCGCACGAAGAAAAGGATGGCCGTCACCACGCTGATTGCAATCACGGTGGCATAGCTGACGGCGGTGGCATGGACGCTGCGCCGGAAAGCCGACGAGCAATAAAGCCCGATGGCGCTTATGCTGGCGAGGATGATCACGGTGGTCACAGTGGCGCTGAAGATTTCCCACGGGCCGACGCCGCCAAACGCGAAGGCCATGCTCAGCACCGGCAGGCTCGTAACGAGGAGCAGCAGGACGAACAGCAGCGAGGAGACAAACTTGCCCCACCAGATCTGGGCAGAGGTTAACAGTGAAGTGAGCAGGCCGGCGAGGGTACGTTGCTCCTTCTCTATGGTGATCGAGCCGGCGCTGAAGATGGGGGCCAACAGCAGCAACAGCGCGAGTTGCGCGTAGGCAAGGGTCAGAAACAGAACCACCCCAACTGTCGATCCCTGGATGTCGGACCCGCCGCGCTCACTCGTTGTGGCGAAGTAGGCGAAGGTTACAACGGAGCCGAGGACGAGTAGGTAGAGCGAGGGAAGCAGCCAACCGCGTCGTTCACGCATGCGTTGCCGCAGTTCCTTGCGGATCATGGGGTTCATGGGCGTTTCTCCCGGAAGGCGAGCCGATAGCGTTCCTCTAGGCCGACCGCTCGGTGATCGAAGCGGATGACATTCACGCCGGCCACCACCAGCGCGCGCAAGAGGGCGGCCGCCTGCTCCTCGTCGCCGGTTATCTCCACAGCAAGGCGTCCGGGACCGGATTCGAGCAGGCGTGTGTTGGGGATTGAGGTCACAACGTTCGCGGCGGGAGCACCGTCGCCGAGCAGTTCAATCTCGTAGATACGCACCGGAGTTTGCGGGGCGCGTAACTGGATGATGGAGTGCCCCTCGGCATCGCTGGCATTGCGCCCGGCATCAATGAGGGCGATCTGCGTACAAATGTCTTCGAGGTCGCTGAGGATATGCGAGGAGATCAGAATGGTGATGCCTTCGCCCTGCAACTGCTTAAGTTGTGCGCGTAGTTCGATGCGGGCGATAGGGTCGAGCCCAGTAGCGGGCTCATCGAGCAACAGAACCTTGGGATCGTGCAGCAGTGTTTTTGCCAACACCAGGCGCTGCTTCATGCCGAACGAGAGCTGTTCGACGGGATGGCGGCTACGCTTCTCAAGGCCGGAGCGTTGGAGGGCGCGATCAACGGCAGGTCGGTGGCGGGTGCCGGTGATGCCGAATGCGTCGGCGAAGAACTCCAGGAACTCGCGCACGCTCATGTCCTGGTAAACACCGGGCTGATCGGGCATGTAGCCGACCAGGCGCTTGACCCTGCGCGGTTGGCTTGTTACATCAATGCCGTAAATCTGAGCGGTACCGCTGTCGGGCGGCAAGAGAGTGGAAAGCACCCTCATCAGCGTGGTCTTGCCGGCGCCGTTCGGACCTACGAGTCCGAAGAGTTCTTTAGGACCCACGTGCAAGGTGAAACCGTCGAGCGCGCGCGTGCCATCGAAACTCTTGCTGACTTGTTCGACATCGATCATGGCTGCTCCAACGCGACAACGATAAGCGCATGCGCGGATTGCTGATGGGAAATGTTCAATTCGACGGGCAGTGTGGGACCGTCACTAAAGCCCGCAAACAACCGCCCGTCAGTCACGAAGGGTAATGAGTGTCTGAGCGCCAGTTCCTGCAAGCTTTCCTTGCCGGAATCCAAGCCTGGAGGGACCCAAGGCTGCCGTTTCTCGTCTTGCGTCCGAATTGGCCTTGGCGTGAGGGTGTCCAGTTGAATCTCGTCGCCTGGCGCCAGCGCGGGCAGGGAGTACAGAGTATTTGAAGTGTAGTCGAGATACACCGCTTCACCAAAGTGCTGGCCGGTGTCGTTGCGCAGGCGGTTCGGCGCGATCACGTGTACGGTTCCGGGGAACTCGTGCAGGCCCTGCAAGTTCAGGTCGCGAAAAGACCATTTCAGCAGCGACAACTCGATCTGGCTTGGCGGACCAAAATGAATGTCGTATTCGCGATTCACCCCCACCCGCGGCCGATTCATTTCGACCCAGATTTGGCTGTGCGATTCTCCCCCGGTCGAGTTGGAAAGCGTGAACACCGCGGGGTCGGCAACTGAGACCACCACGTTCCGCCGCGCAGGAGCCGAAATGCGAAGGCTGTAAGCAGCGGCCGCGAGCGGGCTGCGCGCGTCGAGGTAATAAACGGCCAGGTTGTCGAGACGGAAACCGCTCGGACGGCGACTGGCGCTGGAGAAATAGAACCCGACGGCAAACAGCAACGCCAAGACGCAGACAGTTATCCAGCCCCATTCCAAACGGTGCAGGGAGCGAAGGACCGCGAAGTTCAGGGCGCCGATGATGACGATGTAAGCCATCAGCCAGATCAGTAGCCAGCGCAGGCGCGGAAAGTTGAAGGCAGCCGCGAAACGGCGGCGCAACCAGTCCATTTGGGTCCAGTAAGGCCACGGGTCGGGTTCACTGAGAACGCCGAGCAGATTACGCCCGGTGAAGATGTCGCCGAGAGTGTTCGAGCTTAGCCCGGAAACACGAAAGAGCGTGCCCTTGCCTACGCGTTCACCTTTGGGCGGTGTCGGCGTTTGGCGATAGGCAGAGAGGAAGCTCGCGTCTGCGATCTCGTGTTCGAGCAGAACGAGGCGCCCGCCGCGGCGGAGGAAGCCTTCGAGCGCATGTCGCTGCACCAACGTAAGCTTTGCCAGTGGCATAGCAAGCACAATAGCCTTGCCGGCCGAATAGGCCCACCAGTGGTCACGCGGGTCGGCGACAACTTCGAACGCGGTCTGGCGGTTTTTGTCAGCCCGCTCCTCGATGGTCCCGCTGAACTGGATCTGCGACTGCGCAGTCTTGCAAACGTCCTCGCTGGCGCACATCAAGATGATCGGCTTGGCACGGTGCGGCGATGCCTGATAATCGTCGTGGCCGAAGACGGCGCCGCCTGCGGTGGCAACGTCGGCTGTGAATTTCGTTTCCCCGCCCCCGGCCAGAATTGGCAACTCCAACTGGCGCTGCTCGCCGCCGCTCAGGCTCATGTCGGCTGCAACGGTGTTCGTGACACCATACTGGTTGGCGACGGCGACCTGTAGATGAATCGGCTGCGCTTGCGACGAAGGATTACGTACGGTCAGGCGGACGGCGGCAGGAATACCGTAGTAGCCGTGGAGGCCGACGTCGTCGATGCGCAGGTTGGAGTCGGCAACGAGCGATGCCGTGAGTACCAATATGAAACTGGTGCACAACAGTGTGCGCTTCATGCGTGCATTAGCGTTGTACGCACAAGCGGAGGAAATATCAAGAGGCGAGATGAGGCTTACCGAAGAGGAGAAAACTGACACCCGGCGATAGGCTCTGGTCAACGCGTGCAGAACGAGGCAGGGGCCCCTCTCTGCTCCGTCAGCGTCTCACAAATCGCCGATGTCACCCGACGAATATGGCGGTTCGTCTGGTACGCCCGTTGACCGATAAGCACACGCGTCCCGCATCTCTTGTCTAATGGGCTTCAGCAAGCGATACGCAGCCATCCCAAGGATGCCCACGGCAGGCGTGGGGAACATAAGAACCGCGCCAACGGCGCAGCAACCCGCACCCAGTACTCTTCCGATCGTCCTCCAACCTTGTTCGACTCTGACCATTCGCTCACGCTCGGGTGCATCAAGGTGCCTCCATTTGTGCTCCTGCACTTCCTGGACGGCATTGTGCACTTCTTTGACTGCCGGCCCGAACAACAACTGAGCTGCCTTCATGACAAGCAGGATGGGCAGCAGGATGAATACCGCTAAGCACAAGGCGAAAAACGTGAATACAAACGCTATTTCAATCATGGCTCCTCCTTTTGGGCCTAGGTAGAAACGGAGAACGTCACAGGACGGTTACTGATAGGGAGGGAGGGCATGCATGAGGACGAAACGCCCTCACCCGACTAGCCCGCAGGCGCTTGGTCGGCGTCGCTACGAGCGGGTCTGCTGAGGATCAAATCGGCCGCTTTCTGGGCCTGGCCGGCTGCGATCAGAACCATACGAGAGTCGTTCTTCAGTGCATCCAGCCAGCTCGCCAGGTAGGCAGCGCTGTTGTTGATGGTTCGATTCTCGATCCCGCAATAGCCTGCAAGGAATGCGGCGCCCATTTCAGCGACGAGTTCCTCCCGTGAGTAGATCTCATCACCGAAACGTTCAAAGTCCGTCAGCGATGAGCGGTCCAAACGCCCCGGGTGGCCGGTGGAGTGGACCAGCTCATGAAAGAGCGTGCTGTAGTACTCCTCGGCGGTGTAGAAGCAAGATCGATTCGGCATCTGGACGATGTCCGTGACCTTGTTGTAGCTGGCGGCGTCGCCGTGGTGATGGATGACCGGTCGTGCATGCCAGCCCGAGACGACCTCCTCGCAATCTTCGATTGGGCCGATCTGTGGTGAATCCTCGAGAGGCCGAGCCGGTCGCACTCGGAGGTCTACACATTGCTCTTCGTTGAACACGGTGTAGTACCGGCAGAGCACGGACCGCTTCTCGATGATCTCGTCACCGTCCTGCACCTCACGAGTTCCAAACTTCCAGTAAACAACCGGGAATCCGGTGTCGCCTTGGCGCACGTGTCCGCCGAGTTCCCGTGCTTGGCGGAACGTGAGCCAATACGGAGAGTTGCACCGGCAGCTCAACAGGATCCAAGTGTTGATACCGCGGTATTCGTGACCGGTGATCAGGTTCCGCGGGAGAGCACCTCTTCCGCGGGCTTTCCATGGCTTGCGCCAGGGGGCTGTTCCAGATTCGAGTTGTTGGATGATTCGTTGAGTGATGACTTCGTACACGCTTGGCATGGACATTCTCCTTTTGGTTGGTTGAGTGATTTGGGACAGGAAAGACAACGGGCGGCGTTGCGTCGCCTTGGCTGTTCAGTACTGACAGTCAGTCGTTACTGGTGCTAGATCAGGGCGTCAGGTGGAGGGCTGGTCGGGCGGGAGTGTTGAGCCGCTCATGCCTGTGACTGCACCGAGCAGTCGAGCTGTGGGGCGATGCGTTCGATTTCGTCCCACCTCACTACATGGCAAGCCGCGTGAACGGTGCCATCCGCCTCGATACGGTCGATGACATAGTGTCCGAGATGGATTGTGTGGCCGTTATGGACATACTCCTGGCCCGATTCCCGTACCCTGCGAACGAAGGCCAACGCCCGTAGAGCATGCGCTACAGGAAAGCGTGCCCCAAGCGAGGTCTGCACTTCGTCACCAACGATGCGGAGCATGGGAGAGACGCCGGGGATGTAACTGACACTGGGATCACCAGCACGGAATCGCTCGATTCGATTTGCCTGCTCTCTGCGGTGTTCTTCCTCAGCGAGCCGTGCTGCCTCTTCCCTGCGTTGCCGTTCCTCTTCCTCGTGTGCCGCAATCCATGATTGCAGTGCATCAAGTTCGTCGCTCTCAGGGATGGCGACATCGCGCAGGTCGAAGAACACCACATAGCGCTGCAACTGTTCGCGTAATCCGAGCGCTTCGCGCTGGTACCAGTCACGATGTACACGAGCACGCTTCGCCTTGCCGAGCAGTTCCGAGATACGCCGAACATAACTCTCTACGTTGTCGGCGTGGTTCGGTAGGTCGCCCCAGCTATTTCTCAGGTGTGGAACACGGAAGACTGGGACACTTGTGGGGATGGCGCTCGCCACAGCCGAGCAGTGGCCCGAGGTGGTGACGGAGTGGTGGGCGGTAGTGAACAGAACCGCCCGCTCGCTGCGTTCGTTTGTTACATGCCTGGCTATGGGGAAATGTGAGCCGTAGCTGTAGATTGTCGGCCCTTCAAAGTAGAAACTGCCTGTGGAGTTGCGGGCTTCATCTTGAGTCTGATGTGCCCAGAGATGTGGGACTTCGTGATTTGGGTAAACGTGACGCATGATGTCCTCCAGTTGTGTGATTGACCGCATAGAAAAGCCCGGAACCGATGCCGATTCCGGGCCTGTGTTGTTCAGACCGAGCGATTGCCCGGTCTTAGTTCGTCAGCATGTGGGGATGTGCTTGTGAGGAATTACTTGAAGCAGATACGAGCTAGGGGTTGGCTTTGTGGTGGCGGGAGTGCTGGATTGCCGCTGCTCTCTGGGCGAGAGCGTGCGCTCGGCTAACGCTGCATGGAGGTCATTGAGATTCCTCCCTGAAGCAATCAGCGTCTGGACCCTTACCACGCAGCTCCCACACTCGGGTGCGGATCTTGACGGTACGGGTCCTGCGGGTTTCGTCTCCGGAGTAATGGGAGACCTCCAGCACTGCCCAAGTGATTGCGCAGGACTGGAAATCCCCATCGTTCGTCAGGTGGAGCAAGGCATCACGCAGGCACGTGACCTCCATGGATCGTGGCGCAATGCCTGGATACGTCCAAGTCTTGCTGTTGCGAGGAATACAGTTTAGTTCGAGGTGGAACTCCTTGGTGCATTCAACGGCTGGCATCCAGATAGTGCCCGCCACTTCACCGTATAGCGTTATCGTTTTATGCATAGTTTCCTCCGTAATACTGGCTGTTAATGCAGTCGCCGCAGACATGGAACTCGTACAGTTCCCTTTCGTCCAAGCTTCGGTAACCGTGCAGCTCGTACACTTCTGCACCGAGTCCGTCTGCGCAATGCTCACAGCCCTCCCAGGTGAAATAGGACTCGTCGTCAAAAGAGAAGAGACCAGAACCGATCACTTGCTCGATCAGCTCTGGCGTGCTCAGATTGTTTTGTAGATTCGACCACTGCTGTCCAAATTAGCCGGAATCGTAGCGCGGGGATGAAGGAAATCGCGGCATTTTAGGCTTGTGGTAGCGGTTCACGGGTTGAGGTTGGCCTGTCTG
>Ga0116217_10002751_pt1 | contig 16271 bp, 15 predicted proteins | sample Sb_taG_6_FD_89697 | JGI IMG/M metagenome (GOLD analysis project Ga0116217, IMG submission 89697) | Peat soil microbial communities from Weissenstadt, Germany - Sb_50d_4_PS metaG | ecosystem: Environmental > Terrestrial > Soil > Wetlands > Peat | place: Germany: Weissenstadt | collected 2010-09-21 | reverse complement strand
GCGAGGCGCGCGTGCAGATAGGTCCGTGCACCTAAGTGCTCCAACGCTTCGATCTCGCCTTGCAGTTGGCCATCCTGCGCCAGGCCTACGTGAACGCGTCACTGGCGCGCTCGTCACTGCGGTCGGTGAACACCAACGTGACGCAGCTGCTGGACTCGCTCGATACCGTCCCCGGTTCTCGCTCCGTGCTCGAGTTCAAAGGCCAGTGGTACGCCACCTCGATCTCCGTCGGGGAGAACGCCATCCCCGTCTCCCTGCGCACGCTGGTGCTCTCGGGCACCCCCGCCACCCAACACTTCGTGCTCGGCGACACTCCCCAGATGGCGGTGGGACTTCCCATCCCCAGTGTGAGCGCGTCGTACTTCGAGGTGTTCTCCCTCGACGACGAGAGCCGGATCCTGGGCATCCTGGCACTGGCGCTCATCGGCGCCGCCATGCTGACCACCGTGGCCGGCGCGTCGATCGGCCGGTGGGCGAGCGGGCGCGCCCTCCGTCCCTTGGCGGAGGTCTCGCGCGCCGCGGAGACCGTGGCCGGTGGCAGCCTCGACACTCGCCTGATCGCCGAAGGCGACCCCGAGCTCTCCGCTCTGGCGTCGTCGTTCAACCGCATGACCGACGCTCTGAGGGAGCGCATCGACCACGAGGTCCGGTTCACAGCTGACGTGAGCCACGAACTGCGCTCGCCGCTCACGACCTTGGCGACGTCGCTGGGCGTCCTCGAGTCGCACCGAGACGAGCTCCCCTCGCGTAGCCGGCACGCGCTCGACCTCCTGAGCGCGGAGCTCCACCGCTTCCAGCGCATGGTCGACGACCTTCTCGAGATCAGCCGGGTGGACACCGGTTCGGCCGAGCTGTCCCTCGACGAGGTCGAGGTCGGCGAGCTCGCTCGTCGTGCCGCTGCCGCCGGAGGCGCACCCGAGGTGCCCGTCGACGTGGACCCGGCCGTCGTGGGAGTGCGCCTGTGGGTGGACAAGCGCCGCATCGAGCGCGTCGTGACCAACCTGGTGCACAACGCGGAGCAGTACGCCGGAGGCGTCACCAGGATCGCGGTCGAGCCCGGCAGTGACGGTGGTGTGCGCTTCGTGGTGGCCGACCGCGGGCCCGGCGTGGCGCCCGGCGAGCGGGTCCGGATCTTCGAGCGCTTCTACCGTGGTCAGGCCGCCGGACAACGAGGAGTGACCGACGGCACCGGCCTGGGACTCTCGCTCGTCGCCGAGCACGTCCGTCTGCACGGGGGGCGGGTGTGGGTGGAACCCGGCGCCGACGGCGAGAACCGCTTCGTGGTGGAGCTGCCCACCCGGGACCATGACGGGGCGGCCACCGCTCCCCCACCCGGACCCGACCACGCGCCCGAGGTGAAGGCGCCGTGAGCACCGGCGTGCGCTGGCGACTGGGCCCGGCTCTCGCCACCGCCGTCCTGGCGGCCGGGCTGACCGGGTGCGGCGTTCCCGTCGACAAGCAGCCTGCCGCGCTGTCGCGCAACGGCATCCCCTTCGGACTCCTCGAGCCGAACTCCCCGGAGTCGACGGCGACCACTTCACCCAACGAGGTCCCGGTGGAGATCTTCCTGATCGCCCCGAACAATCACCTGGTGGCGTTGGCCCGCGACGTGCCCGTCCATTCTCCCGACCTGCAAGCCGTGCTCACGGCCCTCGTGGCGGGGCCCACCGACGCCGAGTCAAAAGCGGGCCTGCAGACCGCCCTGCCGGCGCAGACGACGGTGATCGACGCCAACATCGGCACCGGGGGCGTCGCCACGGTCAACCTCGGGGGTACCTTCGCCCAACTCGTGGGCCCCCCGCAGATCCAAGCGGTGGCGCAGATCGTGTTCACCGCCTCGTCGGTGCCCGGGGTCACCGGCGTCACCTTCGAGCTCTCGGACCAGCCCGTGGAGGTCCCGGTGGCGAGTGGCGTCGAGGTCCCCGTCGCCAACACCTCACAGTTCGCCGCCCTGGCCCCGATCGCGGGCGCCGTCCCCTGATGCCCCCGGGACGCCTCGCCCCTCGAGTCCGCGGCGCGGTTGGGGGTGCTCAGTCCTCGTTGGCGTGGTCGGACGCGGCCCCGTTCACAGACAGACGGGGGGCGTTGCCCCAGAGTCGCTCCAGGTCGTAGTAGGCGCGAGCCTCGTCCTGGAAGACGTGGACCAGGAAGTCGCCGTAGTCCATCAGCACCCAGGTCAGATCCCGCAGCCCCTCGGTGGCCCGCGGGGAGCGCCCCGCGGACTGCTTCAGCTGGCGCTCCACTTCCTCGACGATGGTGCGCACCTGCCGGGTGTTGGCGCCGCTGGTGACCACGAACGCGTCGGTCACTCCCAAGAGGTCGCCCATGGCGAGCACGACCGTGTCCTGGCCCAGCTTGTCAGCAGCCGCCCGCGCCGCCACCAGGGCAGCCTCGGGCACGTCGGGACGTCCGTTGTCCGCCGATGCCGCCTCGGCGGATGCCGTCATGCGGCGGGAACCGCCACGTCCACCTCGGTCAACCCGCCGGGCACGCCCGGGCGGGGCGCACGGCGGTTCGAACGACACCTGGGCTGTTCATCTGATGCCAGCGTACAGATTCAGGCGGCGGATGCAACGTATGGCGGCCTCGGGGACGAGGAAATCGACCGAGCGCCCCTCGGCCAGCCGCCGCCGGAGCTGGCTGCTCGAGATGTCGAGCGCCGGGATGCGCAACCGCTCGACGCGCCAACCCGGGGGGTCGTCTCCCGGGCCCACGCCGCCCCGGTCCACCACCACCAGGGTCACCGCCTCACGGAGCTCGTCCACCCGCTGCCAGGTCCCGAGCTCGGCGGCCACGTCCGCCCCCACGATGAGGTAGGGCTGGGCGGAGGGGAGGGACTCGAGGAGCTCGTCCACGGTGTCGGCGCTGTAGCTGGGCCCTCCCCGGTCGATCTCCATCCGGCAGGCCTCGACCCCCTCCACTCCGGCCACAGCCGCCTCCACCACGAGGAAGCGTTGCTCGGCCGGAGTCACGGCGCGCGTGCCGACCTTCTGCCAGGGAACGTTGGCCACCACCAGGAGCACCCGCTCGAGATCGAACGCCTCCCGTGCCCACGTCGCCGCCACCAGGTGGCCCACGTGCACGGGGTCGAACGTGCCCCCGAGGATGCCGATGCGCGCGCCCGGGCGCATCGGACCATCCCCTCCGACACCGGCGGACCCTTGCACGTGACGAGCGTAGGCGCCGAGCATTTACGCTGTAGCCCCATGAGCCCCGCCGAGTGGAGTCCCCAGCGCTGGCGACAGCTCCCTGCCGCGCAGCAGCCCGAGTGGCCCGACGAGGACGGACTCGAGCAGGTCCTGAAGGAGCTCGCCGCCCTCCCCCCGTTGGTATTTGCAGGTGAGGCGCGACGCCTCGTCGCGTCGCTGGGGCAGGTGGCGGCCGGAAAGGCGTTTCTCCTGCAAGCCGGGGACTGCGCCGAGTCGTTCGCCGAGTTCTCCGCCGACGCCATCCGGGACAAGCTCAAAGTCATCTTGCAGATGGCCGTAGTCCTCACCTACGGCGCCGGGGTTCCCGCCATCAAGGTGGGGCGGATCGCGGGCCAGTTCGCCAAACCCCGTTCGTCTCCGACCGAGCGCGTGGGCGACCTCGAGCTTCCCGCCTTCCGCGGGCACATGGTCAACGACGACGCGCCCGACGTCACCGCCCGGGTCCCCGATCCGCACCGGTTGGTGGCCGCGTACCATCAGTCGGCGTCGACGCTCAACCTCGTACGCGCCTTCACCAAGGGTGGATTCGCAGACCTGTCACAGGTCCACCTCTGGAACCAGCAGTTCGTGGCCTCGAGTGAGGAGGGTCGCCGCTACGAGCAGATCGCGGCCGAGATCGACCGTGCCCTGCGCTTCATGGCGGCGTGCGGCATCGACCTCGAAGCAGAGCAGTCGCTGCACCAGGTGGACTTCTACACGAGCCACGACGCGTTGATCCTCGGCTACGAGGAAGCGCTCACCCGCATGGACTCGCTCACCGGTGACTGGTACGACTGCTCGGCGCACATGCTGTGGGTGGGTGAGCGCACACGACAGCTCGACGGCGCACACGTCGACTTCCTGTCGGGGATCCACAATCCGATCGGGTGCAAGATCAGCGCGTCCATGACCCCGGCCGAGGTCGTGGCGCTGTGCGATCGCCTCGATCCCGACCGGACCCCGGGCCGCCTGACCCTCATCTGCCGCATGGGCGCGAGCGCCGTCGCCGACGCGCTGCCCCCGCTGCTGGAGGCGGTGCGCAGCGCCGGGCACCCCGTGGTGTGGGCGTGCGACCCCATGCACGGCAACACCTTCGTCAGCGAGGGCGGGCGCAAGACGCGGCGCTTCGACGACATCCTGGCCGAGCTCAAGGGGTTCTTCTCCGCCCATCATCAGGCCGGTACCTGGCCCGGCGGCGTGCACCTCGAGCTCACCGGGGACGACGTCACCGAATGCCTCGGCGGGTTCGGCGACATCCTCGAGGATCAGCTCCACGAGCGTTACACGACGACGTGCGATCCCCGTCTCAACGCCCGGCAGGCCATCGACCTCGCCTTTCGCGTGGCGGAGCTCCTCAGGGCCTGAGCCCCGCACCCTTTGCGCGGCGCGGCTCGCCGCCGGCGCGGCGCCCGTCGCGCGTCGGCGCAGGTCGACGGTCATGTCGGGGAGTGTCGTTGCTTCGCGCCGTCCTCTCCGAGAGAATGGAGCAGACCTCGGGCCTCCGCGACACCTCTGGACCCCGACACGCGCCTCAGCGCCAAAGGACCGCAGCAACCACGATGCCCCGTCTTGCACACAGACTGTCGCGCCTGGGTCGCGCCATCGGCGCGCTCGTCCTCGCCACGTCCGTCGTGGCCACGTCCGTCGTGGCCGTCGAGGTCATGTCCGGCACGGTGGCGACGGCGGCACCGGCGCCGAGCCCGTTGACCGCCGCCGCCCCGACACCCGCGCCGGGAGTGCCCGCGTACTGGACCGTGGCCTCCGACGGCGGGGTGTTCACCTTCGGTGGCCTGCCCTTCTACGGGTCGATGGGCGCGGTCAAGCTGAACAAGCCCATGGTGGGCATCGCACCGACGACCGGATCGTCGGGGGCGGACGGCAAGGGCTACTGGACCGTGGCCTCCGACGGCGGGGTGTTCACTTTCGGCTCCGCCCTCTTCTACGGGTCGATGGGGGCGGTCAAGCTGAACAAGCCCATGGTGGGCATCGCCGCCGATCCCGCCACCGGCGGATACTGGACCGTGGCCTCCGACGGCGGGGTGTTCGCCTTCCACGCGCCGTTCATGGGGTCGATGGGGGCGGTCAAGCTGGCCAAGCCCGTGATCGGCATGGCGGCCACACCCGACGGGGGCGGCTACTGGCTCTTCGCCTCCGACGGCGGGGTCTTCGCCTTCGGCGATGCCGGCTACTTCGGCTCGCTGGGCAACCGGGCATTGGCCGCGCCCATCGTCAGCGCCGCGCCCGCCGACGCCGGTGGCTACTGGATGCTCGGAGCCGACGGCGGGGTCTTCGCCTTCGGCGACGCCGGGTACTTCGGATCGCTGGGCGGCCACGCCCTGACCCACCCTTTGGTGGGGATCGCGGCCTCGGACCCGGGTGGGTACTGGTTGACCGACAGCAACGGCGCGGTCACCGCCTTCGGCGACGCCGGGTACTTCGGCTCCGCCCCCCAGCACATCACGGCTCCGGTCGTCGGCATCGCCGACGGTCCCGGGACCGGCGTGGCGGCCAACGGCGCGTATCCCTCGGGGACCTACGGCTACGACGTCTCGAGGTTCCAGGACAATCCGCCCGCGTGCAACGCGCCGCTGCCCTCGGGACACACCGTCGGCATCGTGGAGGTCACCGGCGCGTCCAACGGGTCCTCCAATCCCTGCCTGGCACACGAGGCCCGGTGGGCCGGGGGCGGGCTCAACCTCTACGTCTTCATGACGTACGGGACCGATACCACCAACCAGCCCGGGTGCAACGGTGATCCCGCCTGCAACTGGGGATACGAAGCGGGGGTCTTCGCGCTCCAGTACGCCCTGGCCCAGGGGGTGAACCCGTTGGTCACGTGGTGGCTGGACGTGGAGACGGCCAATTGGTCGTCCGACACCGCCGAGAACGATCAGGTCATCCTGGGCGCCATCGACGCGCTGCGCGGTGCAGGCATCAACAACGTCGGGGTCTACACGAGCCCCCTGTCCTGGAACGGCATCGCCGGGGACTTCCAACCCGCCGTCCCGCTGTGGATCGCGTGGTACACCGACAACCCGCAAGGCAACTGCACCGGTGCGGTCTCCTACGCGGCGCAGAACGGGGACCTCCTGCCCACCGGGGGCGTGTGGGTGACCCAGTACACCGACCAGGCCAACGGCCAGAGCCTCGACGGCGACTACGCGTGCTGACGCGCCGGAGTCCGCGACGGCTGCTCCCGTGCGCAGTGCCGGACACGTGGGGTCCGATCAACACGCACCAGCCCCTCGTGCCCATGGCGATCGCCCGGCTGGGATCCATCGCGCTCGACTGTGCGGACCCCGCCGCCGCGCAACCGGCCCCCGACCGCTACCTCGTGCTGCTCGACCCGGCCGGTCATCCGTTCTGCCTGTCGACACAGATCCCCGAGTAGCAGCGCGAGCCCCGCGCCCCTCGTCGCCCGTTCAGCCGGCCAGTGCCCGCAGGTGGGCGGCGTCGTTGTACCTGACCAGGCGCCACCCCCCCTCCCCCAGCTCCCACTCGGTGAGCGAGGTGTGCTCGGTGGGGAGACCGAGACGCCCCCTCCCCGGCGCCACCGGCAGGAACGCCAGCAGCGTCGACTCGATGACCCCGGCATGGCACACCAGCACCACGAGCTCGCCGCGATGGGCGCCGGCGACACGCGCCACCGCGCCCGAGGCGCGCGCCACGAACGAGCTCCAGCTCTCGCCCCCCGGCGCCACCGCCGTGTCCGGATCGGCGTCGAAGTCGGGCTCGCCGTACCGGGCCCGGAACTCGTCCCAGGTGAGGCCGTCGGCCTCGCCGGGGTGCAGCTCGCACAGGTCGCAATCCTCCACCGGGGCCGAGCCGTCTCCGATGCCGGGGGAAGCGATGCTCCCCGTCTCGACAGCACGCGCCAGGACGCTGCTGTACAGCGCGCCGGCGGCGGCCAGCTCGCCCGTCTCCACCAGCCGCGCCGACAGGGCCTCGGCCTGGCGCCGGCCGGTGGGCGACAGGCCGGTGCAGCCCGCAGGTCCGCCCACCACCCCCTCGACGTTGCACGTCGCCTCGCCGTGGCGGATCAGCACGACGCGGGTCCGTTCCGAGGTCGTGTCGGGTACGGTGCGCACGCCCCGGGGGGGCCCCGATCCACGGTCCCGGGGCACGTTCACGCCAGCTCGGTGACGAAGTGCTCGAGCTGGCGCAGGTTCCGGCATTCGAAGACGTCGTCACAGTGCACGGCATATTCGCCGAGGATGGAGTCACCGGTCCCCCAGTAGGCGCGCGGCTCGGGATTGAGCCAGTACACGTGGCGGGCGCGGTGCCGGATCTCCTGGATCACCCAGGCTTGGGACGCGTGGTAGTTGTTGCGGGCGTCACCGAGCAACAGCACGCTCGTGCGCGGCGTGATCTCCTCACCCCATCGTTCCCAGAACACCGACAGCGCGTGGCCGTAGTCCGAGTGCCCGTCCACCCACACCACGTCGGCTTCGGTGTTGATGCGGTGCACGGCCTCGGCCACGTCGTCGACGTTCTCGAAGAACCGCGTCACCTCGTCGATCCCGTCGATGAAGACGAAGCTGCGCACCTTGGAGAACTGGGAGCTGATGGCGTGCACGAGGTGCAAGGTGAAGCGGGCGAAGGAGGCCACCGAGCCCGAGATGTCGGCGATGACGATGATCTCGGGCTTGGCCGGACGGGGGTAGCGGAACTTGGGGTCGACCGGGACGCCACCGGTCGACAGCGAATGGCGCATGGTCGAGCGGAAGTCGAGGGGACCCTTGCGGCCGTGGCGGCGCTTGCGGGCCAGGCGCACCGCCAGCTTGCGCGTGAGAGGGTGGATGGCACGGCGCAACGACGCCAACTCGTCGCGCGTGGCGTGCATGAAGTCGATCTCCTCGGGCAGGGGCTTGCGCAGGGACCGGGCCAGGGCCTCGGTGCCGCGGTCGGCCACCAGCCGGCGGCGGATCTCGTCCTCGAGCTCACGGCGCAGCCGGTCGAGGCGGGACTTGAACTCGTCGCGCGCCAGACGCTCCTCGAGCGGCGTGAGATGCCCCTCGGGGGCTGCGGCGCGCGCGCTCTGCATGAGCCGCTCCAGGACGCGGTCCAGGTCGAGGTTCCGCAGGGTCCGGTACAGGTAGTAGGTCCCGCCCACGGGCCGGCCCGGCTCCATGCCCGCGAAACGGCTGACGGCCTGACGGGCCAGAGCGGCGACCTGCGCGTCGTTGGCCGACAACAGGGCCCGGAACAGCATCTCGGCGAGCTCCTCGGACGACAACCCCTCGCCGCCACCGCCCCCCTGTCCCCGCCCTTCGCCCCGACCACGATCGTCGCCCTGGGCGTCGTCGTCGAGGTCCCCCGGCGACACCTCGTCGTCTCCGATCTCGTATTGGGGGCCCCGCATCGAGAAGTAGACCTCGAAGGCCGTCTCGAAGGCCTTCCAGTGCGCCGAGCTCTTCACCAAGGTGGCCGCCAGCGCGTACTTGAGCGCGTCGCGGTCCTCGAGAGGGATGTGGTGCACGGCCTCGGCCGCGTCGATGGCCTCGGTGAGCGACACGGGCAGACCCGCGGCGCGCAACTCCCCTACGAACCCGGTGAGGACGTCGAGCACGACCCTCCTCTCAGGCCCGGTCCTCCCCGGCCACGGCCAGCTCCTTGGCCGCGCGCTCGAGGTCGCTGCGGTACTTGAGCAGCACGTGCAGCGTGGCCTTGGCCTGCTCGGCGTCGATCGACTCGACGCCCAGCACCACCAGCGTGCGCGCCCAGTCGAGGGTCTCTGAGACCGAGGGGTACTTCTTGAGCTCGAGGGTCCGCAACGACCGGACGATCCTGGCCACCTGGTCGGCAAGCTCCTCGCTCACCCCGGGCACTCGGGCCAGGACGATGTCGCGCTCGCGCTCGAGCGAGGGGTAGTCGAGATGCAGATACAGACAGCGACGCTTGAGCGCCTCGGACAGCTCACGCGTGTTGTTGGAGGTCAAGAAGACCAGAGGGATCTGCTGGGCGCGGATCGTGCCCAGCTCGGGGATCGACACCTGGTACTCCGACAGCACCTCGAGCAACAGCGCCTCGGTCTCGAGCTCGACCCGGTCGACCTCGTCCACCAGGAGGACCACGGGATCGGGGGACCTGATGGCCTCGAGCAGGGGCCGGGTGAGGAGGAACTCCTCGGAGAAGATGTCCTCCTCGAGGTCCCGCCACGAACCCGTCTGCGCGTCGTCGACCTCGGCCGCGGCGTGGCGCGGCCGGCGACCGGCGTCAGGGGAATCGCCGTCGACGACGCGCTGGGCCTGGATGCGCAACAGCTGCTTCTTGTAGTTCCACTCGTAGAGCGCCTTGGACTCGTCGAGCCCCTCGTAACACTGCAGGCGGATGAGGCGGCTCCCGGTCACCCGGGCGACGGACTTGGCGAGCTCGGTCTTGCCCGTGCCGGCGGGACCCTCCACGAGCACGGGCTTGGCCAGGCGGTCCGCCAAGTGGACGACGCCGGCGATGCCGTCGTCGGCGAGGTAGCCCACCGCGGCGAGCCGCTCCCGGACCTCTGTCACCGACGCGAACAGGGGCGGCCCGGGATCGGGGAACCCGAGGACTCCTGCGCTGCCTGCCGGTCCTCCGGCGCCACCGTCCATATCGCCGGCGGGGCTCATCGCCGCACGTGCCCGTCGCCGTGGACGACGTACTTCACACACGTCAGCTCCCGCAGCCCCATGGGCCCGCGGGCGTGGAGCTTCTGGGTCGAGATCCCGATCTCGGATCCCAGGCCGAGCTCACCCCCGTCCACGAAACGGGTCGACGCGTTGACGAGCACGGCGGCGGCGTCGACCTCGCGGCAAAAACGCTGGGCGGCGCGCAGATCCGAGGTCACGATGGCCTCGGAGTGCCCCGAGCCGTATCGGGCGATGTGGTCGATGGCACCGTCGAGGTCCGACACCACCGCCACGGACAGGACCGGGCCCAGGAACTCGGTGGCGAAGTCCTCGTCACGGGCCGCCGCCATCGCGGGGACGACGGCGCGCGCCCGGTCGTCCCCGCGCAGCTCGACGCCGGCGAGGCCACGCTCGGCACGAGGCAGGAACTCGGCTGCGATGGCCTCGTGCACGAGCAGGGACTCCGCCGCGTTGCACACGCCGGGGCGCTGCGTCTTGGCGTTCACGACGATGGCCAGAGCCATGTCGAGATCGGCCGCGGCGTCGACATAGACATGGCAGTTGCCGTCCCCGTCGATCACCACCGGCACCGTGGCGTGCTCGCGCACCGATGCGAGGAGGGAGTGACCGCCGCGGGGGACCAAGCAGTCGATCATGCCTTCGAGCTGCATGAAGTGGACCGCCGCCTCCCGGCTCGTGTCGGACACCAACACGACGCCGTCCTCGGGGAGCCCGACCTTGCTCAGGGCGTCGCGCAGACAGCCGGTGATGGCCGCGTTGGAATCGACCGCACTCGACGATCCCCGCAGCATGACGGCGTTGCCCGCCTTCAGGCACAGCCCGGCGGCGTCGCTGGTGACGTTGGGCCGGTTCTCGTAGATGACGCCCACCACCCCGAGCGGCACCCGGACCCGCTCCACGCGGAGGCCGTTGGGCCGCACCCATCCCTCGACCACCTCGCCCACCGGGTCGGGCAGCCCGGCGACCTGGCGCAGGCTGTCGGCCATGGCCGAGATGCGCTCGACGGTGAGACGGAGCCGGTCGAGCTCGACGTCGGTGGCTCCTGCCGCCTGGGCGCGACCCAGGTCGGCCGTGTTGTGCTCGAGCAGCTCGGCGCGGCGTTCCTCGAGGAGGTCGGCGGCGACGCGCAGGGCGCCGTCCTTGGAGGCGCCGGCCGCGACGGCGAGCGCCCGGGCCGCCACCTTGGCGCGGCGGCCGAGGTCGACGATGTCCGCCCGGGCCATGCTCCAGGGTACCTCCGTGCCTCAGGCCAGCACGACGAGGTCGTCGCGGTGCACGACTTCGGGGGCAGCGCCGTCGGGAAGCTCGCTCGTGCGCCGTCCCGCCCACGACGCCACCAGGTGAGCGGGGTGGCGGGCGAGGCCCTTGGCGAAGACGACACCGTCGGGCCCGGCGATCTCCACGGCGTCGTCGGCGTCGAACGCGCCCGACACCGACACCACCCCGGCGGGGAGCAGCGACGCCTCGCGCTCGACCAACGCCAGGCGGGCTCCATCGTCGACCACCAGCGTCCCCGCCGCCGCCACGGCGAACGCGATCCACAGCTTCCGGGCGGGAAGGAGCCGTCCCCGGGGCCTGAAGACGGTGCCCACTCCCGGCTCCCCGGCGACGGCCCCGCGCAACACCCCGGGCCGGCCGGCGTCGGCGATGACGGTCTCCACCCCCGACCACGCTGCGATCTTGGCCGCGGCCAGCTTCGAGGCCATCCCTCCGCTCCCCACCACGCTGCCGGCACCCCCGGCCACGAGCTCGAGCTCGTGGTCGACCTCGACCACCTCTTCGATGAGCGAGGCCTCGCTGGTGGTGCGGGGGTCGGCGGTGAGCAGGCCGGCGGTGTCGGTGAGCAGCACGAGCAGGTCCGCGGCCACCAGATGCGCCACCAGTGCGGCCAGCCGGTCGTTATCCCCGAACCGGATCTCGTCGTCGGAGGTGGCGTCGTTCTCGTTGACCACCGGGACCACGCCCAGCTCGAGGAGGCGGGACAACGTCTGGCGGGCGTGGAGGTACTGCTGGCGATGGATGAAGTCGAGCGGGGCCAGCAGGACCTGGCCCACCGCCGAGGCGCGCGCCGCGAACGCGTCGTCGTAGACGCGCATGAGCTTCGACTGGCCCACCGCCGAGACCGCCTGCAGCGTGGCCGGGTCGGTGGGGCGCACCCCGCCTCCCAGGGCCGACCACCCCGCCGCGATGGCGCCCGAGCTGACGATGACGACGCTGTGGCCCAACTCGCGGAGCTCGGCCACCTGGGCACACAGCCGGTCCACGGCCGCGCTGTCCACGCCCGCGTCACCCGTGATCGAGGAGGACCCGACCTTCACGACCACCGTACGGGCCGCCCCCGCTGGCGGCCCCGCCGCGCCCGTCGTCCCCGGGACCGACACCCCAGGCCCGGTCACCTCGTGTCCCCCCGTCCGCGCCGACCACCCCGCCGGGCCTCGGGCGGGGCCGCCTCTCCCACCGCGGCGTCGATCCCCTCGTCGCGCTGGTAGGTGAAGCTCAGCGCGCCCAGGTGCACGACGTCGCCGTCGCGTACCCCGGCCCGTACCAGGGCGCGCTCCACGCCGAGGCGGCGCAGACGGTGCTGCACGTAGTCGACGGCGTCGTGGTCGGTGAGATCCGAGAGGGCGACGGCCCGCAGCGCGGGTCGACCGAGCACGACGAAGGATCCGTCATCGGCCCGGGCCACCTCGATCTCCTCGGAGAGCGGGCGGTGGATCACCACCGACCGGGTCGGCCCGGCGTCGGCGGCGCGTGCCTCGGCCACGATCCCGGTCAGCCGGGCCAGCAGCTCGGGGATCCCGGTGCCGGTGACCGCCGAGATCGTGAGCCAGGGCCCGCCCTCCACCGGCTCGGAGACGAGATCGAGCTTCGAACCGACCACGAGACGGGGTCGCTCGAGCAGTTCGGGACGGTACCGGCCCAGCTCGGCCAGGAGGATCCGTTCCTGGTCGGCCGGGGACGGCCCATCGGCGGGAGCGAGGTCCACCAGGACCACGAGGGCCCGGGCCCGCTCGACGTGCCGGAGGAAGCGGTGGCCGAGGCCCCGACCCTCGGCCGCCCCCTCCACCAGGCCCGGGACGTCGGCCACCACGAACTCGGCCTCGTCGCCGGGGCGGCCCACCCGGACCACTCCGAGATGGGGCTCGAGGGTGGTGAAGGGATAGTCGGCCACCTTCGGGCGGGCGGCGGAGATGCGGGAGATCAGGGTGCTCTTGCCGGAATTGGGGAACCCCACCAGGGCCACGTCGGCGAGAAGTTTGAGCTCGAGGTCGAGCCAGCGCTCCTCGCCGGCCTCGCCCTGCTCGGCGAAGGCGGGGGCACGGCGGCGATTGCTCAGGAAGCGGGCGTTGCCGCGGCCGCCCCGACCGCCGCCGGCGGCCAGCCACCTGTCCCCGGCCGTGGCCAGATCGGCGAGGACGACCCCGCCGGGCCCGCGCACCACGGTGCCGACGGGCACCGGAACCTCGAGCGGCTGGCCCCGGGAACCGTGGCGTCGCTTTCCCTGTCCGTGCTTGCCATCGCCCCCGCGCCGATGGGGGTGGTCACGGAATCCCAGCAGCGACGCCTGGTTGGACGAGGCCACGAGCCACACGTCGCCTCCATCGCCCCCGTCGCCCCCGTCGGGGCCGCCGCGCGACACGTGGGCCTCCCGGCGGAACGACACCGCACCGGCGCCGCCGTTGCCCGCCTTCACGTGGACCTGGGCTTCGTCAGCGAACCCGGACACGGCTGCGATCCTACGGGGCACTGCCCCGCCCCCCGGCGTGACGCCGGGCGGGGTGGCCCCGGCTCAGGGCTCGGCGCGGACGCTCACCTGGCGGCGGCCCTTGCGGGTGCCGAAGCTCACCACGCCCTCGGCCATCGCGAACAGCGTGTCGTCGCCGCCGCGCCCGACGTTCTCGCCGGGATGGAATTTCGTGCCCCGCTGGCGCAGGATGATGGCGCCGGCCGGGACGGTCATGCCGTCATAGGCCTTCACGCCCAGGCGCTTGGACTTGGAATCGCGGCCGTTGCGGGTGGAGCCGCCGCCCTTGGTCTTCGACATGGGATCCCCTCCTGTGCGCCGGTCTCAGCGGCCCGTGGGGACCGTGATCGACAGAATCTCGACGGTGTCGTACTGCTGGCGATGTCCCCAGCGCCGCCGGCGCCGGGCCTTGGCCTGGTACGTGAACCCCCGGATCTTGGGCCCGAGCTCCTGGCCCACCACCCGGGCCGACACCACGGTCCCGGCCAGCTCGGCGGGGGTGGCCAGCACGCGTTCGTCGTCCACCACCAGCACGGGGGAGAGCTCAACCTCGCTGCCCTCGGGGAGCCCGAGAAGCTCCACGCGCAGCTGCTGGCCCTCGGCCTCGCGCTCCTGCTTGCCTCCGCTCTGGATCACCGCGTACATAGCCCGACGATCTTACAGCAGGGAGTCGTCGAGCACGATCCCGCGCCCGCCGCAGACGGTGCAGGTGCTCGAGAGCGACTCGACCAGGCCCTCGGAGACCCGCTTCCGGGTCATCTCCACCAGGCCCAGCTCCGAGATGTCGAACACCTGGGTCCGCGTCTTGTCCCGCGCCAGCGCGGCACGCAGGGCGGACGACACCTTGTCCCGGTTCTCGCGGATCTCCATGTCGATGAAGTCGATGACGATGATCCCCCCGATGTCGCGCAACCGCAGCTGCCGGGCGATCTCCTCGGCTGCCTCGAGGTTGTTGCGGTAGACGGTCTCCTCGAGGTTCGACTTGCCCACGTTCTTTCCCGTGTTGACGTCGATCACGGTGAGGGCCTCGGTCCGCTCGATGATGAGCGAACCACCAGAGGGCAACCACACCTTGCGGTCGAGCGCCTTGTGGAGCTGCTCGTGCACGTGGAAGCGCTCAAAGATGGGCAGGTTCTCCACCACGGGGTCGTAGTACTCGACGCGATCGGCGAGCTCGGGGTTCACCTGTTCGATGTAGTCGCGCACCTGGGCGTAGAGGTCGGGGTCGTCGATGACCACGTTGCGGTACTCGCGGTTGAACTCCTCGCGCACGATCCGTACCGCCAGGTCGGGCTCGCGGTAGAGCAAGCCCGGGGCGTTCGATCGATTGGCCTCGGCCTCGATCGCCACCCACAGCGACACGAGTCGCTCGACATCGTGGCGGAGCTCGTCCTGGCTCGCCCCCTCGGCGGCCGTGCGCACGATCAGCCCGTGGCCACTGGGCCGCACCTCGTCCACGATCCGGCGCAGGCGCTTGCGCTCGTTGTCGTCGAGGCGTTTGGAGATGCCGAACGCGCTGGAGTTGGGCACCATGACGACGAAGCGCCCGGGGAGCGACACCTCCTGGGTGAGGCGGGCGCCCTTGGCACCGATCGGGTTCTTCGTGACCTGGCACAAGATCACCTGGCCGGGCCGCAGCATCTCCTCGATGCGGGGCGAGGCGCCCCGCGCCGTCTCGATGTCGTCGAGGTCGTAGCGCACGTCCCCGCGGTAGAGCACCGCGTTCTTGGGGGTGCCGATGTCGATGAACGCCGCCTCCATGCCCGGGAGCACGTTCTGCACACGGCCGCGGTAGATGTTGCCGTCGATCTGGGTGGCATCGTCGGCGGCCCGCGACACGTAGTGCTCGACAAGGGTCCGACCCTCGAGCACGGCGATCTGCGTGGCGTGGGGGCGGACGTGGACGCACATGAGATACCGACCCACCGGGCGGCCCCGCCGCTCACGGCCACTGCGGCGGCGGGAGCGCCCACCGGGCGCCTTGGGCCCGGCCTCCGGTTCGCCTGCCCCGTCGTCATCCTCATTGCCCGACACCGGCACCGACACCGGCACGGCGCGCGGCACGGGGGTGGCCGGCGGAATCACGGGTACCGGCGCCACCGGTGCCACCGGCGGGGGTGCCGGCCGGGTGTCGCCGATCCTGGGCCGCTCGACGACACGCTTCGCGTCGCCCACCTTGGGGGCTGGCGCGCCCACCGCGGAAGGGACCGGTCCAGCGCCGTCGACTACGGGGGGGGTCTCTCCCTCGTCGGCGCCGGCATCTGTTTCGGGCCTCTCGTCGCCGGACGCCGCCGACTCGGCGCCGTCGCCTTCCTGGTCCCCCGCACCACCGGGAGCCGCGGGCACGCCGGGGCCGGGCGGGCGTGACCCGGCCGGGCGCCGGCGACGTCGTCGCGCCCCCGACGTGGCGGGGCGCGACGTGCCTCCCGCCGAGGCGTCGCCGGCGGGGGTGTCGCCGGACCCCGCGCCCCTCGCGGTGTCGCTAGCGGCAGGGTCGCTAGCGGCGGTGTCGCCGGCCGGGGGGGCCGGTTCGCGCCCTCCCGTGTCGGTGGCTGCCTCCCCCACCGGGCCGATGGGGCTGTCGGGGACAACCCGGGGGGAGGAGGCAACCCCCTCGAGGGGGTTGTGCACCCCGGGGTCGCTGGATGCGGGTGCAGAGGGCGGGCCGGTCGGCTCCGCCGCCGGCTGCCCGGCGCTCGTTTCGGACATGGG
>Ga0116217_10002749_pt1 | contig 16279 bp, 14 predicted proteins | sample Sb_taG_6_FD_89697 | JGI IMG/M metagenome (GOLD analysis project Ga0116217, IMG submission 89697) | Peat soil microbial communities from Weissenstadt, Germany - Sb_50d_4_PS metaG | ecosystem: Environmental > Terrestrial > Soil > Wetlands > Peat | place: Germany: Weissenstadt | collected 2010-09-21 | reverse complement strand
GTCGCCGAGGATCATGAACGTGGCGGTGCCGCGCTGCCAGCACTCGCCGATGTTCGGGCACGCCGCCTCCTGGCAGACCGTGTGGAGGTTCTCGGACTCGATCAGGCCCTTGAGTTCGCGGTACTTGGGGCTGCCGGGCGCCGGCACCTTGAACCACGGCGGCTTGCGCGCCCGGAGCGGGAGGACGTCCGGCCCGAGGATGGTCAGGACGTTCTGGTTCCCACCAGGGTTGGCTCTCGAGCGGGTCGCCATCACCTCCAAGGATAGGGGGTCCGTTGCGGTGGTTTGGAACACCGCGTCGCACACCCGTCACGTTTTCTTGGGCACGATCGGGGTCGTGCCAAGGGGTGGTCGACAAACGTTGTCTGGGCTTGCGTTTCTCGACCAGGCCCTGGCGGGCCTCAGCTTGGAGCAGCACGGGGTGTTTGGGTTGGACCAACTGCGGGCCCTCGGCCTCACAGCGCCGGCGGTCCGCTCACGTCTCGCCACCGGCCGCCTTCACCGCATCCACCACACCGTCTACTCCCTGGTGCCAAAGGAGCTCCTCAAGCGAGACGGCCTTTACATGGCGGCGGTGCTGGCCTGCGGCCCGGGCGCGGTCCTCTCCCACCGCTCGGCCGCGGCGCTCCAAGAGCTCCGCGACTGGGGCTGGACGAAGATCGAGGTGACCGTGCCAAGACGCTCCGGCCGCCGCCACAAAGGCATCAAAGTCCATCGCTCCACGACCCTCTCCGACAAAGACGTCACGGTCGTCGACAACATCCCCTGCACGACAGTTGCCCGCACCCTCCTCGACCTCGCCGAGGTCGTGACCCCCCGGCAGCTCGAGCGGGCCTTCGACCAGGCCGAGATCGCACAGGTGCTCGACCTCAACGCCATCCAGGACCAGCTCGGCCGAAACCCCACTCGCCCAGGTGCCAAAGCCGTTCGTCACGTCCTCGAGACCCACTACATCGGGAAGACGCCCAGCTGGAGCGAGAACGAGGAGCTTCTCCTGTCGATCACCCGGCCGCTCGGCATCCCGGACCCGGACACCAACCAGTTCGTGATCCTCAACGACGGCGGCCCCGCGATTCGCGTCGACTTCGTCTGGCGCGACAAGCGCGTCATCGTGGAAGCTGACAGCGACAAATGGGACAACACGCGCCAGAGATTCGAGCTCGACCGTGAGCGCGACCAGCGGCTGATCGCCGCCGGGTGGACGGTGATCCGCACCGCCTGGCGCCAGATGAAGTACAGGCCGCACCAGCTGCGGCCCATCCTCGTCAAGCTACTAGCGTCCGCGTCTCCAAACGCTCCCGGCTGATGAGCCGTTGCCGGCGCCCGAGAGCCTGGGCCACCTGGTACTGCGCCCGCCGGCGGAAGCACTTCATCCCGCCGGCGCTCCGGTCCGTCTCGGCAATCAGCGACGTCATCTGCACGCCGTCGAGGCCGCACGGCACGATCCAGCTGAACGGCTCCAGATCGTTCTCGACGTTGACCGCAAATCCGTGCATCGAGACGCCGCGCGAGAGGTGCACCCCGATCGACGCGATCTTCCGCTCGCCGACCCACACGCCGGTGAACCGGTGTCCCTCGTGCGGCCGAGCCCGCGCCGCGACGCCCTCTTCGGCCAGCGCCGCGATCAGTGCGCCCTCCAACGTCCGCACGTACGCCACCACGTCGTCGACGCGGACGATCGGATAGCCGACGAGCTGACCGGGGCCGTGGTAGGTGACCTTGCCGCCGCGGTCGGTGTCGACGACCTCGATCCCCTGCGCCAAGTACCACTCGTCGCCCATCGGCAGCTCGCCGGCGACCGACCGGCGCCCGCGCGTATACACGGGCGGGTGCTCGAGCGTCAGCAACACGTCCGGGAGCTCGTCCTCCTGGCGCGCGGTCCGGATCCGCTCCTGCAACTCGAGCGCCTCGCGGTACTCGACCAAGCCCAGATGGCAGACCCAGATCTCCGGAGTCACGGCACGCTCTCCAGGTGACGCTTGACGGTGGCCAGGAACTGCGCGGCCACCGCGCCGTCGAGCGCCCGGTGATCCCAGCTCAGCCCGAGGATCGTCATCGGCCGGATCGCGATCGAGTCGTTCCCGTCCGTGTCGGTGACCACGACCGCACGCTTGATCACCGCCTCGAAGTCGAGGATCGCTACCTGCGGCTGGTTGATAATCGGCGTGGCCATGATCGACCCGTACTGGCCGGGGTTGGTGATCGTGAAGGTGCCGCCATACACGTCGTCCGGGGTGAGCTGCCGTGACCGCGCACGCCGCGCGATCTCCCGGATCCGAGCGGCGAGCCCCTCCACCGATAGCTCGTGCGCCCGCGGGACGACCGGGACGATCAGCCCCTCGTCGCCCAGCGACACCGCGATCCCTAGGTTCACGTCGCTGTGGCGCGTGTACTTCTCGCCCTCGAGCCACGCGTTCATCGCCGGGTGCTCGCGGATGGCGTCGATCGACGCCCGCGCGACGAACGCGAGCGCGGTCACGCCGAGGCGCGCTCGTGCCGCCTCCACCCGGCCCATGTCGACCTCGATCCACGTCGTGCACGTCGCCGCGGTCTCCAAGGACCGCTTCATGTGCGCGCCGATCTGCCGGCGCATCCGGGAAAGGCCGTCGCCGGCCTCCGCTACCGGGGCAGGCGCCGGCGCCACCGGCTCGGGCCGGTACGGGCTCTCGATGTGGAGCGGCGGCTCCTCGACCGGGGTCGGTTCGACGAACGCCAGCACGTCCTGCTTGCGCACGCGACCGCCCCGCCCGGTGCCCGGCACCTGACTGAGGTCGATCCCGTGCTCGGCGGCGATCCGCTGGACCACGGGCGAGTAGCGCCGATTGCCGTTGGTGGCGGCCGGCCGTGGGGGTGTGGTGGGGGATGACGGCTCGGTGGTCGGTGCGCCGGCCGTGCCGCCATCGAGCGGCTGGGCCGGCGCGCCGGCGCCGGTGGCGATCCGCGCCATGACGGTCCCGACCTCCACGGTCTCGCCGATCGGCACGAGGATCTCGGTCACGACGCCGGTCGCCGGCGCCGGCACCTCGGTGTCGATCTTGTCGGTCGAGATCTCGCAGATCGTCGCCTCGGCCTCGATCCGGTCGCCCGGCTCGACGCGCCAGGCGACGACGGTGCCCTCGGCGACCGACACCCCCATCTGGGGCATCGTGACGTCGACAACGGTCTCAGTAGGCGAGGAGCTCACGGCAAGCCTCCTTCACGCGATCGACGCCGGGCAGCACCGCCTGCTCGAGTGGCGGCGAGAACGGGATCGGGACGTCGGGCGTCGCGACCCGAACGACCGGGCCGTCGAGCGACTCGAATCCCTTCTCGGCGATCAGCGCGGCCACCTGAGCCCCGGCCGCGCAGGTCGCGTTGGCCTCGTCGATGATCACGACCTTCGAGCAGCGCTCGACGGAGTCGAGGATCGCCTCCTCGTCGAGCGGGACCAGCGAGCGAAGATCGAGCACCTCGACGGACGCGCCGTCCATATCCTCGGTGGCCTCGAGCGCCACCGGCACCATCGCGCCGTACGCGATCACGACGAGATCGGATCCTGGACGGGCCACGCGCGCCGTGAACGGCGTCTCGAAAACTCCCGAGGGGACCTCGCCCTTCACCCGGCGGTACAGGTGCTTGTGCTCCATGTAGCAGACCGGGTTCGGATCGCGAATGGCCGCATGCAACAGGCCCTTCGCATCCGAAGCGGTCGATGGCGCCACCACCTTGATGCCCGGCGAGTGCATGAACCAGGCCTCTGGGTTCTGGGAGTGGAACGGCCCGCCCGAGAAGCCCCCGCCCGAGGGCAGGCGGACCGTGATCGGGACCGCGAGACCTTGCCGGTAGTGCATCTTGCCGGCGACGTTGACGAGCTGGTCGAAGCCGCATGAGATGAAGTCCGAGAACTGCATCTCGCACACCGGCCGCATCCCGACGACCGCGGCGCCGACCGCGGTCCCGATGATCCCCGACTCCGCCAGCGGCGTGTCCATCACCCGATCGGGCCCGAACTCCTCGATGAACCCGTCGGTGACCTTGAATGCACCGCCGAACACACCGATGTCCTCGCCCATCAGCAGCACGCGCTCATCGGCGCGCAACTCGTCCCGCAGCGCGGACGAGATCGCCTGTAGATAAGTCAGCGTCGGCATCAGTCCGCACCTCCTGAAAAGCCGCTCCACGGCGCCTGCCCGTCGCCGAGGGGCTCGGCCTCACCGACACAGAACACGCCATCCGTCGCGGTGGCCGGGTCGGGCATCGGACCGGTGAGCGCCTCCTCCGCTGCCGCGTCGATCTCCGCCTTCACCGACGCGCGCAGCTCGTCGATGTCGACGCCGAGCGCCTGCAGCCGCGACTCCTGGCGCTCGATCGGGTCGCGCTTGCGCCACTCCTCGACCTGCTCCTTGGGCACGTACTTCATGTCGTCGTGGGCGGCGTGACCGTGCATCCGCATCGTGACCGCTTCGATCAGCGTCGGGCCGTCGCCGTTCAAAGCGCGCTCGCGCGCCGCGCGTGCCGCCTCGAACATCGCCTCGACGTCGTTGCCGTCGACGGTCACGCCGACGAACCCGTAGGCGGCGGCGCGCTCGACGGGATCCACGGCGAACTGCTTATCCAAAGGCGTCGAATACGCGTACTGGTTGTTCTCCAGCACGAAGACGACCGGCAGCTTCTGGACGCCGGCCCAGTTCATCGCCTCGTGGAAGTCGCCGCGCGAGGTCGAGCCGTCGCCGAACCAGGTCATCGCGCACCGGCGCTCGCCGCGGAGCTTGAACGCCATCGCCATCCCGGTGGCGACCAGCATCATGTCGGGCAGCATCGAGACCATCCCGACGCAGCCGAGGTTGCGGTCGCCGAAGTGGACGTTGCCGTCGCGGCCCTGAGTGATGCCGGCAGCGCGGCCCATGTACTGCGACAGGATCCGTGCCGGCGTGACGCCGCGGATCAGGTGCGCCGCCAGGTCGCGGTGCAGGATGCACAGCCGGTCCTTGGGGCCCATCGCGAACGCCGCGCCGGCCGACACGGCTTCCTGCCCGTAACCGTCGTAGAACGAGCCGGGCACCCGTCCCTGGCGGTAGAGGCTCATCGCGCGCTCTTCCAGGCCGCGCATCAGGAGCATCGCGCGCAGCAGCCAGATGCGGTCCTCGATGGTGAGGTGCTCTACCGCCGCCTCGGCCCCGCCGGCCGCGGCCTGCGCCATATCAGTGGCCATCTCTCCGATTCCCTTTCTCCGTAGGTCGGACCGGGATCTCCGCTTCCTGACCCCGGCTCACCAGCCCTCCGGGATCTCCGGTTCAGGCTTCTCGATCGGGCACGATCGAGTTTATTGGAAGGACTCCGCACTACCTCCCGTGAGGACTACGCTTCCGAGATGGACGGCGCCCGGCCTGCCTGGCTGATGCGCACGCGCGCCCGATACGTCCGGATGCGCTGGCGACGGACCGGCGCGTGGCTATGGCCGTCGTTCGTGGTGCTGATCGTGGCGGACGGCGTCGTCGGGCACCTGCTCCCGCCCGCCGGCACGACCGAGACGCTCGTCGCCGCCGCGCTGCTCGGGCTGGTCCTGAACGTGATTGCGGTCGTACTGCTGTCGCGCCCTCTCGGCATGCTCCTGCGCCGCTTCCGCCCCGACATCCCGGGAGTCGTGGCGCGCGATTACGGCGGGACGGTCGTGGTGTTCGTGGTGGCCGCGGTCCTGCTCACCGCGGGCCTGGTCCACCGCCCGGCGATCCAGGCCCGGCAGCGGGAGTCGGGCGACGCGATCGCGCGCGCCCAGGCCTGGATCGGGGCCCGCGCACCGGACGAGTTCCGCCGCAACCTCCAGTTCGTGAGCCTGCTCGCGATCCAGCCCGGGACGATCTACCGGGCATGCGTGCCGAGCGTCGACGGGAAGCGAAGCTACTGCGTGATCGTCAACAGGAACCTTCCGTTCCAACGCAGCGTTACGTTCTCGGGGTATGAGCCGAACTCGGTCCTCGCCGCCGGGGCGGGCTAGGGCCCACGCAGCGCGGACCCTTAACGACCGGGCGATCAAGCGCACCGTCCTCCTCGCGAGCATCCTCGGGTCGGGGATCGTGTTCCTCGACCAGACGATCGTCAACGTGGCGCTGCCGGCGATCCGGTCGAGCCTGAACGGCAGCCTCGCCGAGCAGCAATGGGTCGTCGAGGCGTATCTGCTGACGCTGTCGTCGCTGCTGCTGCTCGGCGGGTCCCTGGGGGACGTGCTCGGGCGCCGGCGCGTGTTCCAGGCTGGCTTGATCGGCTTCGGTGCGTGCTCGCTGGTGTGCGCGATCGCACCGAGCAGCGAGGTGCTGATCGTGGCGCGGGGTGTGCAGGGGGTAGCCGGCGCCCTGCTCGTGCCGAGCTCGCTGGCGCTGATCCTCGACACCTTCGAAGAGGGCGAGCGCGCCGCGGCGATCGGAACCTGGACGGCGTGGACCGGAATCGCCACCGTGATTGGTCCGCTCGGAGGCGGCCTGCTCGTACAGGCGGCCTCGTGGCGCTGGATCTTCCTGATCAACCCGATCCCGGTGGCGATCACGGTGATGCTGCTCCGGCGGCTGCCGCCGGATCGCGGCGCCCCGGGTCGCGTCGACTGGACCGGAGGCCTGCTGTGCGTACTTGGGCTCGGGGGCACGGTGTTCGGGCTGATCGAGCACTCGGTCTACGGGTGGGGTGATCCGCGCGTGCTCGTGCCGTTGATCGCCGGGATCGTCCTGCTCGTCGCGTTCCTGTCCTGGGAGGCGCGCGTGCCCGAGCCGATGATGCCGCTGCAACTGTTCGCGGTGCGCAACTTCGCGGTCGGGAACGTCACCACGCTGGCGATGTACGGCGGCCTCGGCGTGGCGACGTTCTTCCTCGTCGTGTTCCTCCAGCAGGTTGCGGGGTACACGCCGCTCGCCTCCGGGCTCGCGCTGCTCCCTATCACGCTCGTGATGTTCGCCCTGGCCAGGCGGTTCGGCGCGCTCGCCGATCGCCTGGGTCCGCGCCTGTTCATGTCTGCCGGCCCGGCCCTGGCGGGGATCGGGTTGCTGCTGCTGACGCGCGTGACCGCCCACCCCGACTACGTGACGACGATCCTGCCCGCCGTGCTCGTGTTCGCGCTCGGGCTCGCGGCGACGGTGGCGCCGCTGACCGCGGCCGTCCTCGGATCCGTCGAGCCCGGCCACTCCGGGCTCGCCAGCGGCGCCAACAACGCGGTCGCCCGGGTCGCGGGACTGCTCGCGATCGCCGCGGTCGGCGCCGTCGTGTCGACGAGCTTCGCCGCGAAGCTCGATCACGACGTCGCCCACGAGCCGCTGAGCCGGCGGGCACGCACCGCGCTGAGCGCCGCCCGCACGCGGCCGCTCGTGACCAGCGCCTCCGGCGTGCCGGCGGCCGACCGGCCGGGCGCCCACGCGGCGCTCGTCGATGCCTCGGTCCATGCGTTCCGGATCGGCATCGGGATCGCCGGCCTGCTGGCGATCCTCGGTGGCGCCGTGGCGCTGGTCGGGATCGAGAACCCGCGCCGGCGTGCGCCGGCGGAAGTGCGGACGGGCTCGCCCGGGTAGCCTTGCCGGCGCCTTGACAGAGCCATTCGTAGCGGTCGTCACCGGAGCGTCGAGCGGCATCGGCGAGGCGACCGCGCGCCGGCTGGCGCGCGAGCCGGGCGCCAGATTGGTCCTGGTCGCGCGCCGCCGGGATCGGCTCGACGCGCTCGCTCGCGAGCTCGGCGGCGCGACGGTCGTCGCGGTCGATCTCACGACGCCCGAGGCGCCGGCGGAGGTGCGCGCCGCGGTCGCGCGGGCCTACGAAGAGCTCCACCTGCTGGTCAACAACGCCGGCGGCTCGTGGCGCGGCGGCTTCGCCGAGACCGGCTGGGAGAACGTCGAGCGTCACATGAAGCTCAACTTCGAGGCGCCCGTGCGACTGACCGAGAGCCTCCTTCCGCTCCTGCGAGCCACCGCGGCCAAGGGGGCGCCCGCGGCGATCGTCAACGTCTCGAGCACGTCGGGCCGCGTCGGCCGGCCACGCGCCGGCGCGTACTCCGCGAGCAAGTTCGCGCTCGCCGGCTGGAGCGACTCGCTCGCGGCCGAGGAGAGCGCGCACGGCGTGCACGTGGGGCTCGTGCTCCCCGGGTTCATCGAGACCGAGGGCTTCCCCGCGACCGAGCTGCGGCGCCATCCCGTGCTGCGGCTGATCGTCTCAAAGCCCGACAAGGTCGCCGAGGCGATCGTCGAGTGCGGTGTGGGCGGGAAGGCCGAGCGGTACGTGCCCCGCTACTACTGGCTCGCGGCGGCCGCGCGGGTCCTCGCGCCGCGGCTGGTCCGCCGGGCGACGTCGAGCGGGACGTTCACCACTGCGACCGCCAAGGACTCGCAGCACTAAGCTACATAACTGTAGCTACGAGCTTCAGGAGTAACTGAACCATGAACGCAAGCGCCCGCCGGGTGGCAGTGCTCGGCGGCATCCGAATCCCATTCGCGCGGCAGAACGGGCCCTATGCCCGGGCCTCGAACCAGGACATGCTGACCGCCACGCTCGAGGCGCTCATCAGCAAGTTCTCGCTCGAGGACGAGGTCCTCGGCGAGGTCGCCGCCGGCGGCGTCCTCAAACACAGCCGCGACTTCAACTTGACGCGCGAGTCCGCGCTGGGCACGCGCCTGAATCCGCACACGCCGGCCTACGACCTCCAGCAGGCGTGCGGCACCGGGCTCGAGGCCGCGATCCTGGTCGCGAACAAGATCGCGCTCGGACAGATCGACTCCGGGATCGCGGGCGGGTTCGACACGACCTCCGACGCGCCGATCGCGATCAACGAGGACCTGCGCGGCGTGCTGCTCGAGCTGAACCGCGCGAACAGCAACGCGGCCCGGCTGAAGGCGCTGGCCAAGGTCCGCCCCCAGCAGATCGTCCCGCAGCTCCCCCGCAATGCCGAGCCCCGCACGGGCCTGTCGATGGGCGAGCACGCGGCGATCACGGCCAAGGAATGGGGGGTCGAGCGCGGCGAGCAGGACGAGCTCGCCGTTCGCAGCCACAAGAACCTCGCCGCCGCGTACGACACCGGCTTCCTCGACGACCTCGTCGTCCCGTTCCTCGGACTCGAGCGCGACCAGAACCTTCGCCCCGACACGAGCGTCGAGAAGCTGGCGCGGTTGAAGCCGGTGTTCGGCGGAGAGCAGGGAACGATGACCGCCGGCAACTCGACCCCACTCAGCGACGGCGCCTCGGCGGTGCTGCTCGCCGGCGAGGAGTGGGCGGCCGCGCACGACTTGCCGGTGCAGGCCTACATCGTCGACGCCCAGACCGCCGCGGTCGACCACGTGCACAAGCGCGAGGGGCTGCTGATGGCACCCACCTACGCGGTGCCGACCCTGCTCGCCCGCAACGGCCTCGGCCTCGGCGACTTCGACTTCTACGAGATCCACGAGGCGTTCGCGTCCCAGGTGCTGTGCACGCTGAAGGCGTGGAAGGACCCGGTCTACTGCCGTGAGCGGCTCGGGCTCGAGGGGCCGCTCGGTGAGATCGACGTCGACAAGCTCAACACCCACGGGGGCTCACTCGCCGCCGGTCACCCGTTCGGCGCCACCGGCGGCCGGATCGTCGCGAGCCTCGCGAAGACGTTGTCGGAGTTGGATCCCGCCGCCCACCCCCACCGCCCCGGCCGGGGACTCATCTCGATCTGCGCGGCCGGCGGCCTCGGCGTCACTGCGATCATGGAGGCAGCAGCATGAGCGACCGCTACCAGCAACTGGTCAACACTCCGATCGGGAAGATCGTCTCCAAGCAGATCGGTCTCCCCAGCCCCGTCGCGCTTGAGCGCTACGAGCGCGGGCAGCCGGTCATCAGCGGTCCGGTCCTGCTCGGGGCCGCACCCGGGGGACGGCTTGCCGCCGCCACGGCGAAGGTGCTCGCCGCGATCGACGCCGACGTCCACACGCCGCTCCAGGAGCACGTGCGGACCGCGGCCGCCGACGCGAGCCTCGAGGCGAAGGTCTTCAACCCCGACGCCGCGCCAGAGGACCAGACGTTCAAGGCGCTCGTGTTCGATGCCGGCGGTATCGAGGACAGCGAGCAGCTGCGCGAAGTGTGGGCGTTCTTCGCTCCGACTGTCCGCAGGGTCCGCAAGTCGGGACGCGTGATCGTGCTCGGGACGACGCCCGCCGACTGCACGCGCCCGCGCCAGGCCACCGCCCAGCGGGCGCTCGAAGGGTTCGTGCGGTCGGTTGGCAAGGAGGTCCGCAAGGGCGCCACCGCGCAGCTGATCTACGTCGGCGCGAAGGCCGAGTCGGAGCTCGAGTCCACGCTCCGGTTCTGTCTGTCGCCGAAGTCCGCGTATGTGTCCGGGCAGGTGGTGCGGATCGCCGCGAGCGCTTCCAGCGCCGAGGGGATCGATTGGGAGCTGCCGCTCGCCGGCAAGTTCGCGCTCGTCACCGGTGCATCGCGAGGCATCGGCAAGGCGATCGCCAAGGTGCTCGCGCGCGACGCTGCGCACGTCATCGGCCTCGACGTCCCTGGGCTCCAGCGCGAGCTCGAGGACACGATCGGCGAGCTCGGCGGGTCGACGCTCGTGCTCGACATCACCGACGACGACGCGCCGGCGCGGATCGCGACGCACCTGGTCGAGGATCACGGTGGCGTCGACGTGGTCGTCCACAACGCGGGCGTCACGCGCGACAAGACGCTCGGGCGGATGGACGAGGACCGGTGGAACATGGTGTTGTCGATCAATCTGAGCGCGCAGGAGCGGATCGACGACGAGCTGCTCGCGCGCGAGGTGATTCGCGAGAACGGGCGGATCGTGTGCGTGTCTTCGATGAGTGGCATCGCCGGCAACGCCGGCCAGACCAACTACGCGACCTCCAAGGCCGGCGTGATCGGAATGGTCGAGTCCATGGCCGTGCCGGTCGCCAAGAAGGGATTGACGATCAATGCGGTGGCTCCCGGGTTCATCGAGACCCAGATGACCGCCGCGATGCCGATCGCCACGCGCGAGGCGGGCCGCCGGATGAGCAGCCTCGCCCAGGGCGGCCTGCCGGTCGACGTCGCGGAAACGATCGCCTGGTTCGCGAGCCCGGCAAGCGGCGGCGTCAACGGCAACGTCGTCCGCGTCTGCGGTCAGAGCCTGATCGGGGCATGACGTGGCGACGCGAGAACTGACCAGCTCGCCGTCGATGACGGCGCTGTTCGCGCGCGCGGCCCTGGCGATGATCCCCGGCGCCCCGCACCTGCCTTTCGTCGGCCCGATGGTCAGCGGCGGCGGCGGGGAGATCCCGGACCTCACGCTGCGCCTGAGGGGCGTGCAGGTCGACGTCCGACGGGTTGCGGACTACGACCGGGTATGCGGGTTTGCGCTCAAGGACGTCCTCCCCGCCACCTACCCGCACTTGCTCGCGTTTCCGCTGCAGCTCTCGCTGATGACCGATCCGAGCTTCCCGTTCGGAGCGATCGGGCTCGTGCACATCGCCAACCGGATCACCCAGCACCGGCCGATTCGCGGCGCGGAGCGGCTCCAGGTCGACGTGTGGGCGACGCCGGTCGAAAGCCACCCGCGCGGCAAGCAGTTCTCGTTGCGATCGGAGGTCCGGTCCGGGGACGAGCTGGTGTGGGAGGAAGTGTCCACCAACCTGAAGCGCGGCAGTGGCGACGGCTCGAGTCCACCGTCGGAGCCGGGAGGTCTGCCGCGCGCCGGGGACCTGCCGGCGACCGGGACCTGGAGGCTTCCGGGCGACCTCGGGCGGCGGTACGCCTCAGTGTCGGGCGACTGCAACCCGATCCACATCCATCCGGTGAGCGCCCGCCTGTTCGGCTTCCCGTCGGCGATCGCGCACGGGATGTGGACCAAGGCGCGGTGCCTGGCGGCGCTCGAGCCGAAGCTGCCGGACGCGTACACCGTCGCGGTCGCGTTCAAGCGGCCGATCCTCCTGCCGGGGACGGTCGAGTTCTGCGAGGCCGAAGCCGCCGCCGGGGGCATCGACTTCGGGGTTCGCGACCCGGCCAACGGCAAGTCGCACCTCGACGGTCGCGTCACGTTCACCTAAAGACTCGCGAGGGCGGCCGATAACCGTGGGCAATGTCGCAAACGGCGTGCCCCCAGGCGATCTCGCATCAGAACGTACGCCTCGGACCGGGCCGCCACCCTCGCCCGGGCAAGGTCGTGTGCGTGATGGAGCTCGCCTCGATGCTCGCCGGCGAGCGGTTCGGCGACCGGCCGGTGTCGGTCTGCCCAGTGATCGGGGCGATCCTGCGCGCGTACAACGACAACGTCGACGAGCGCCGCCGGCAGGACCTCTACAGGTTTGCCGCCGATGCCGTCGACACTCGCCGCGACTACCACGCGCAGCGCCGCCGTGCCGACGTGGCGCTCGCGTGGGCTTCGGACCGCTACCGGCGCCGGGGTTCCAAACTCCGGGTGCCGCCCGATCCCGAGGGCGCGCGGGATGAGATCGCCTACTACGTGGTCGGCTCGTTCGCCGGCCGGGGCTCGCGTCGCGGCCGCTGGTCCGATGAGGACCACCGCGCGATGGTCGGGCTGCTCGAGGAACTGATCGAGATCGATCGCGAGCCCCCGCTAGAGGCGGTGATCGCCGAGCCGCTCCTCCGCGACCTCGTCGAACATGTCGCGCAGCCGGTCGAGCACGGCGGCGGCGGTCAACAGATCGTTTTCGCTGAACGGCTCGAGTGCGGCGCGCAGGCGCGGCTCGAAGCGCGCACGGCGTTCCTCCACCAGCCCGCGCCCGCTGTCGGTGAGCGAGGTGAGCACCACGCGCCGGTCGCGGTCGGAGCGGTGGCGCTCGACGAGGCCGGCCGCGGTGAGTCCTTCGAGCATCTCGGTGACGCTCGCCGGGCTCAAATCGGCGGCTTCAGCGAGGTCGCGCACCGACATCTGACTCTGGTCGCGAAGGCAGAACAGCAGGCTGTACTGCGCGTCGGTGAGCTCGCCCGGGCAGTGGGTCTCGCGTCCGCGCATCCGTCGCAGGGCGGCCAGGGCTCGCTTGAACGCTCGCGCAACCTCCTGGGCGGAGTCGCTGTGCTCGCGCTTGCGTACCACGTCTCCAAGCGCCGATAGGCCTTGACCGGCGGCAGGAGTCACGCCGCCATCGCCTCGGTCATCGTCTCGGTGGAAGTTTGCGCCGCCGCTCCCCTACGGGCGCGCGCCGCGCGCTCGGCGCGCATCAGGATCACGCACGGGATGATCGCGAGGGCCGTCATCCCCGCCGAGAACCAGAACGCGGTGCCGTACGCGGCGGCCGCGGCGCTCGGCGTGTGCGCGCCGGTCAGGGCGCGTTGGAGGACGACCGCGAGCACGGCCGTGCCGATCGACCCGCCGACGCGCTGGATCACGTTCAGCTGCGGGGTCGCACTCGAGAGCTCGGAGCGCTCGAGCGACGCGAACGCGGCCGTCATCGCCGGCAGGAAGCCGAAGCCGATCCCGATCGGGCGCACGAACATCGCGAACGACAGCCATACGATCGACGTGTGGGCGCCGATCAGTCCGAACGGGATCGTCGCGATCGTGCACACGATCACTCCGAACAGCGCGAGCCCGCCACCGCCGTAGCGGTCGCTGAGCTTGCCGGCGATCGGCATCGCGCATGCTGCCCCGAGCCCCTGGGGAGCGGTCAGAAGCCCGGTGTCGACGACGCTCTCGAGCCGGACGCCCTGCCAGTACAGCGGCAGCAGGATCATCCCGCCGAACAGCGCCGCGCCGAGACAGAACATCGCGAACGAGGCGGAGGAGAACGTCGGCCGTCGGTACAGCCGCATGTCGAGCAGCGGCTTCGGGACCTTCAGCGCATGGAGCACGAACGCCGCGACCAGCACGATCCCGAGGATGATCGGGACGATCACCTTCACCGAGGTGAAGCTGCCGGTGACGCCGATCTCGGCGAGGCCGTAGGTCAAAAGCGGGAGACCCGTGGCCATCAGGATCAGGCCGCGGACGTCGAGCTTGTCGGCCTTCTCGGGCTTCAACCACGGGAGATAGCGGAGCGCCGCCGCGACGGCGATCACGCCGATCGGGACGTTCACGTAGAAGATCCAGCGCCAGCTCGTGTTCTGGATGATCAGCCCGCCGATCGTGGGGCCGAGGATCGGCGCCAGCATCGCGGGGACCGCGACGACGCTCATCACGCGTCCCATCCGCTTCGGCCCGGCCGCCTCGGCCATCATCAGCTGCCCGACCGGCAGGATCATCCCGCCGCCGATGCCCTGGAGCACGCGGAACAGGATCAGCTCGGTCGTCGAGGTCGCGAGCCCGCACAGCGCGGATCCGGCGGTGAACAAGACGACCGAGACCAGATACACCTGCTTGGCGCCGAATCGCCGGGCCGCCCAGCCGCTGACCGGGATCACCGCCGCCAGCGCCAGCATGTAGCCGGTCACCACCCATTGGATCTCGGCGATCGTCGAGTGGAGCTCGCGGCTCAGGGTCGCCAGCGCGACGTTGACGATCGTCGTGTCGAGGATCGACATGATCGATCCGATCACGACGACCGCGCTCGTCCGCCAGACGTGCGCGCTTATCGGATCGCCGGCTTCTTCGCCGGCGCTCACGCGAGCTCGACTCCCTGGAAATTCATCGGTGCCGAAACATTAGGCTCCGAATGATCTCGTGTCAAGAGGCCCGAAGGCCCGGCAGACACTGCCGATCGCCCTTCTCCGTCTATCTTCAGTGGTAATGCCGAGTTTTGCCGATCTTGGACTCGACTCCGACATCCTTCAGGCCGTCCACGACGTCGGATACGAGTCGCCGAGTCCGATTCAGGAGGAGGCGATCCCGCCCCTGCTCCAGGGCCACGACGTCATTGGCCAGGCGCAGACCGGATCGGGTAAGACGGCCGCGTTCGGGCTGCCGATGCTCCAGTACGTCAACCCGGGCGAGCACGACGTCCAGGGGCTCGTGCTCACGCCGACCCGCGAGCTGTGCATCCAGGTGACTCAGGCGCTGCGCGCGTACGGCCGGCGCAAGGGCGTCGACGTGGTGGCCGTGTTCGGCGGGGCGCCGATCCGCTCCCAGCAGGCGCAGCTGCGCGCCGGCGGCCACGTGGTCGTGGGAACGGTCGGGCGTGTCAAGGACCTGATCTCGCGCCATTCCCTGATGCTGCACGGGTGCCGCTTCATCGTGCTCGACGAGGCCGATGAGATGCTCGACCTCGGCTTCCTCGAGGACGTCGAGCGCATCCTGTCGCTGACTCCGTCGAGCCGCCAGACCGCGCTGTTCTCGGCGACGATGCCGCCCGAGATCAGGCGCCTCGCCGATCAGTACCTGTACGACCCGGTGACCGTGAAGGTGCAGACGGCGACCCTGACCGTGGAGACCGTCGAGCAGTTCGCGCTCGAGGTACGTGCTCGAGAGAAGGCCGACAAGCTCGTCGAGGTGCTCAGTGCCGAGCGACCGGACCAGGCGATCGTGTTCGTGCGCACCAAGGTGCGCACGGAGCAGCTGTACCGCACGCTTCGCGACCGCGGGATGAATGTCAAGGCGATCCACGGCGACATGACCCAAGGGGCCCGCGACGGGGTGATGATCTCGTTCAAGGACGGTCGCCTGCCGCTTCTGGTCGCCACCGACGTGGCCGCGCGCGGGCTTGACATCTCGGGGGTCTCGCACGTGATCAACTACGACGTTCCGACCTCGCCCGACGTGTACGTCCACCGGATCGGCCGCACCGGCCGCGTCGGCCGCAGCGGCCGCGCGATCACGTTCGTCGAGCCCCAGCAGCGGCGCGAGCTCCGCGCCCTCGAGAACAACGCCGGCGTCACGCTCGCGCCCTGGGTCGAGCACGCGCACGTCGCTCCGACCCCGGTGAAGGCGAAGCCGCGTCGCCACTCCAAGCCGCACGACCCGTCGGACGGCGACGGCCGCGCGCGCAAGGTGATCGTCTCGATGGGACGCAGCTCGGGCCTCGAACCCTCCGACATCATCCACGCGATTACCGCCGCGACCGGTCTGGACGGCGAGCACGTCCGCAACGTCCGGGTGCTCGAGCGGTTCACGCTGCTCGAGGTGCCCGAGCAGGACCTCGATCGCGTCGTCGACCGCGTCAGCGGCACCGAGCTGCTTGGTCAGTCCGTGCAGCTGGAGCCGGCTGCGACGTAGGCGGATCCGGCCGCCGTCGGGCTCCGGCTTCCGTGTCAGGTCTCCGTCAGCTCCCCGGGAAGGGGGCGCGACTTCGGGTCGCGCCGGTGTGTTGCCTCCTATAGGCCGGCTGTTAGGCCGGGAACCTAACACTTGGAGGTACGGATCTTGCGTCTGAAATCGCTCGTCCGACGACGCCCCTCGGCGCCGATGGTGGTCTCGTTCATCGCCCTGTTCGTG
>Ga0116217_10002747_pt1 | contig 16293 bp, 16 predicted proteins | sample Sb_taG_6_FD_89697 | JGI IMG/M metagenome (GOLD analysis project Ga0116217, IMG submission 89697) | Peat soil microbial communities from Weissenstadt, Germany - Sb_50d_4_PS metaG | ecosystem: Environmental > Terrestrial > Soil > Wetlands > Peat | place: Germany: Weissenstadt | collected 2010-09-21 | reverse complement strand
CGATGTAGGGCGCCGGCGGCTCCAGATCGACCAGCCAGGTGTACGACGCGACGGGGCTGAGCTCGCGGCGGGGGTATGAGCCCCGCGCTCTCACCCGGAAGGTGTGCCACCCCCCATAGAGCGGCCCCGGGTAGCGCGTGGGGCTTGCGCAGCGGGAGAAGCGCGACCCGTCCAGCGAGCACTGAAAGCTCGCATGGCGCCGGCGATCGGTGAAGGTAACCTCGCCGAGGTCCGCCACGTCCGTTTGACGGGCTTGGATGTGATCGTCGGCGTGGGCACTCCCGGTCTGCCTCCCGGCGCGAGCGCCGCGTAGACCGAATAGGCGCAGCTGCCGAGCGCCACCAGGGCAGCGGCCAGCGCCAGGCAGGTTTTCCGCCTGGCGCCCATCGTCGTCCCGCTCCAGCGACCGAGCATCGTCGTGTTCGCCCCCCTTTCCCGGACAGGCGACCCTCTTCGCTAGCTGCTCGTGAGGTTCAACGTCAGCGTGGCGCCCTGGCAGGCGTCCTGGTTGACACCCGTTTCGTGCATGGTGAGGGTGCCCGTGGCGGTGACCGCCTGACCGTTGCCGGGCGGAAAGCTCTGATTGGCTGTGACATCGGCCATCGTGAAGTCCGGGTTGCCTCCGGTGATCACGGTGCTGCAGCCGCTGTGGCCGGCGTCGGGCGTGATGCTCGCCAGGTGGATCGTGTTGACGAACTCCGCGCCGAGCGAAGGGTTGTCGACGGTGAAGGTCACGGTCGCGGAGGAGCCGGGAAAGAGCGAGGTCGCCACCGCGCCGTGAAGGGTGACGCTCGATGCGCTCCCCACCGTGGCGGTGCCGGTGCCGGCGCCCAGGTTGGTGAAGTAGGCCAGTGCGATACCCGCCACCGCCACGGCAACGACGATGCCGATCGGGATCAGCACCACCTTCCTTAAAATAAACCGGCGCATAGAATCTCCTTATTATTTGAAAGCCCTGGCGGGCAGGCCGCATACGGCCATATCCGGGTTTTCGCAGCCTTCGACGGTGGCCATGCGGTCTCCTTCCGAATTGTGTCCGCGGCACGCGAGAGCCTCGAAGTCTGCGGATTTTCCGCAATGTTGTTTCACAACAACGGAATCTCGCGGGTTTACCCCTGCGTCAGTTTCACAATATCCGAATTGGCGGCGCGAGCGCTTTCCGCCGGCTCGCGCGCCGCCGATGCCGGTTGGCGGCATCTCCGGCAGCCGGGCGTCACCTCTCCGGCAGCCGGGCGTCAGGTAGCCTGGCCCGGTGTCCACCTCCGCCTCCACCGCGCTGCTGCGCACCCCCCTCTTCGAGCGCCACCGGGCGGCCGGTGCCAAGCTCGTGCCCTTCGCCGGCTGGGAGATGCCGGTGCAGTATCCCGCGGGGATCCGCGCCGAGCACATGGCCGTGCGCGAGGGCTGCGGCATCTTCGACGTCTCGCACATGGGCGAGATCGAGACCTCGGGGCCGGGGGCTCTGGAGCTTCTGCAGCGGCTTCTGTCCAACGACGTGGCGGCCATCCCGCCGGGCGGCGCGCAGTACAGCGTGCTCTGCCGCCAGGACGGCGGCGTGCTCGACGACCTCTTCACCTACCGCCTGGGCGAGCGGCGCTATCTGACTGTCACCAACGCCGCCAACCACGCCCAGGACCTCGCGTGGTTTCTCGCCCATGCCGAGGGTTTTGACGCGCGCGTGGACGATCGTCTGCACGACTACGCCATGCTCGCCGTGCAGGGCCCCCGCGCGCGGGAGATCGTGGCCGCGCTCGCCGACGGCCCGCTGCCGGCGCGCATGACGGCCGCACCGCTGCGGCTCGCCATCCCGGATGCAGGCGGCGGTGCCGATGGGCCGGCGGTCGTGGAGGCTGGGGCGGCGGTCGTGCAGGCACTGGTCTGCGGCACCGGCTACACCGGCGAGGACGGCGTCGAGCTGCTGCTCGCGCCCGGCGACGCTCCCGTTCTGTGGGATGCGCTCGTGGGCGCCGGCGCCACCCCCGCCGGGCTCGCCGCGCGGGACACCCTGCGCTTGGAGGTCTGCTTTCACCTCTACGGCAATGACCTCACGGTCGAGCGCAACCCGATCGAAGCGGGGCTGGGGTGGTGCTGCAAGGAGGACACCGGCTTCATCGGGTCCGATGCCGTGCTTGCCGTGCGCCGGACCGGCCCCGCGGAGAAGCTCGTCGCCTTCGCCCTCGACGGACCCGGAATCGCCCGCCAGGGCAATCCCGTCGTGGGTGGGGGCGTCGTCACGAGCGGCACCCTCTCGCCCTGCCTGGACGTCGGCATCGGCATGGCCTACGTGCCCGCCGCGCGCGCCGCGCCCGGCACACGTCTTGAAATCGACGTCCGTGGCAAGATCCGCGCTGCGATCGTCAAGCAGAAGCCGCTCTACCGAAAGGGTTCGTGAATGGCCGACTATCCCGAGGATCTGCTCTATCACGCCGAGCACGACTGGGCGCGCATCGAAGACGGCGAGGCCGCGCTGGGCATCACCTGGTACGCGCAGGACGCGCTCGGGGAGGTCGTGTTCTTCGAGCCGCCGCCGGTGGGGAGGGTGCTCGTGCAGGGGGAGCCCTACGCCGAGGTCGAGTCGGTCAAGGCCGTCTCCGATGTGATCGCGCCGCTCTCGGGGGAGATCGTGGCCGTCAACGAGGCGCTCGCGGAGAATCCGCAGGCCATCAACGACGATCCCTACGGGGATGGTTGGCTGGTGCGGGTGCGGCTGTCCGATCCCGGGGAGCGCGAGGCGCTGATGGACGCCGAGGCGTACAGCGCCACGCTGGGCGGATGACTGGGAATGGCTAGGCTCAGAGGGTCTTGAGCCGCTACACCGCCACAACCCCCGCCGACCTCCAGGCCATGCTCGACGCCATCGGCGTGGGCTCGGTGCAGGAGATCTTCGACTCGCAGATTCCCGCGCCCGTGCGGCTGGGGCGGGCTCTGGACCTGCCCGCGGGGCTGCCCGAGCAGGATGTCTACGAGCACCTGCGCGAGCTGGCGCGGCGCAACGTCAGCGCCGAGGACGAGCTGTGCTTCCTCGGAGCCGGCATGTATGACCACTATGTGCCAGCCCTGGTTGACATGCTCTTGGAGCGGTCGGAGTTCCTGACGCCCTACACCCCCTACCAGCCGGAGATCTCACAGGGTGGCCTGCAGGTCATGTACGAGTATCAGACGGCCATCTCGGAGCTCACGGGGCTGGCGGTGTCCAATGCCTCGGTATACGAGGGGCCCTCGGCCGTGGCCTCCGCCGGGTACATGGCCAAGCTTCACAATGGGCGCTCGCGCTTCGTCGCCTCCGCGGGCCTGCACCCGCACTCGCTCGCCACGCTGCGCACCTACGCGCACGGCTTCGGGGCCGAGGTGGTGGAGGTGCCCCTGCGCGACGGCCTCACCGACATCGATGCCTGGTCGGGCGCGATCGACGGCGACACCGGCGCGGTCTTCTTCGCGCAGCCCAACTTCTACGGTCTCGTCGAGGACGCTCCGGCGCTCAGCGCAGCCGCCAAGGCCGCCGGGCTCGGCGAGGGCGCCCCCGGGAGTGGGGGCAGTGGCGGGGGGCCCGCCGGGCAGGCCCCGCCCGTCGTCATCGCCCAGGTCGATCCCATCACGCTCGGTCTGCTCGCCCCGCCGGGCGAGTGCGGGGTGGACGTGGCCGTGGGGGAGGGGCAGTCCCTGGGCAATCGCCTGGACTACGGCGGGCCCTCGTTCGGCTTCTTCGCCGCGCGCGAGGAGTTCCTGCGGCGCATGCCCGGGCGCATCGCGGGGGAGACGCGCGACGTGGACGGGCGCCGCGGGTTCGTCCTGACGCTGCAGACGCGCGAGCAGCACATCCGCCGCGCCAAGGCCACCTCCAACATCTGCACCTCCCAGGCGCTGAACGCGCTCGCCGGGGTCGTCTACCTGTCCTGGCTCGGGCGCCGGGGATTCGCCGAGCTGGGCCGGCTGCTGCTCGCGCGCACGCACTATGCGCGCAATGCGCTGGTCGCGCTGGAGGGCGTCGAGGCGCTGCACCCCCTCTCCCGGCCGGCCGTGCGCGAGTTCGCCCTGCGCCTCGATGCCGATGTGGCCGCTGTCAGGGAGCGCTGCGCCGCGCAGGGCGTCAATCCCGGCGCCGACCTGCATGCGCTGACCGGGCGCGAGGAGGACCGAGGCGGACTGCTCGTGGCCATCACCGAGCGGCGCACGCGCGCGCACATCGACCGTCTCGCCGACGTGCTCGGGGCGGCCGTCGCGGCCGAGCGCCAGGGGCAGGCGGTGGGGGCATCGTGAGCGAGACACCCATGCAGCGCGAAGCGGCCGTGACGATCTTCGAACGCGGCGCCCCCGGGCGGCGGGCCTTCCAGTGCCCCGCCCTGGACGTGCCCGAGGTGGACCCCGGCGAGCTGCTGCCCGCCCACCTCTTGCGGGCCGCGCCGCCGCGCCTGCCCGAGGTCTCAGAGCCCGAGCTCGTGCGCCACTACGTGCGCCTGTCGAAGCGCAATTTCGACCTGGACTCCGGCTTCTACCCGCTGGGCTCCTGCACGATGAAGCACAACCCGCGCCTGCACGAGCGCGTCGCCGCGCTCCCCGGCCACGCCCGCCTGCACCCTCTGCAGGACCCCCCGCGCGCGCAGGGGGCGCTGGAGCTGATGTACAACCTCCAGCAGGCTCTGGCCGAGATATCGGGCCTGCCGCACGTCTCGCTGCAGCCCTCCGCCGGCTCGCACGGAGAGCTCGCGGGCGTGCTGCTCACGCGCGCCTACCACGAGGACCGGGGGGAGACGCGCCACAGGATCCTCACCCCCGACACGGCGCACGGGACCAACCCGGCAACGGTGACGATGGCCGGCTTCGAGGTGCTCGCGCTCGCCACCAACGCCGAGGGGGGCATCGACATGGACGACCTGCGCGCCAAGGCCGACGAGGATATTGCCTGTCTGATGCTCACCAACCCGAACACCCTCGGCCTGTTCGACCCCAACATCGCCGAGATCGCGGAGATCGTGCACGGGGTGGGCGCCACGCTCTACTACGACGGCGCCAATCTCAATGCCGTCATGGGCCTCTCCCGCCCCGGGGACATGGGCTTTGACATCGTCCACTTCAACCTGCACAAGTCTTTCACCCAGCCCCACGGCGGGGGCGGACCCGGGTCGGGGCCGATCGCGGTGTCCGAGCGCATCGCGCCGTATCTGCCGATGCCGATCGTCGTGCGGCGAGAGGCGGAAGGTGCCCAGTCCAACGGGAAAGCATCCGCCGGCGCCGCGGCTCCCATCTTCGATCTCGACCACGGCCGGGGGCTGATGGAGGCGCGGGTGGGGTCCAGGTCCATCGGCCGCCTGCGCGGCTTCCAGGGCAACTATGGCTGCTTCGTGCGCGCCTACGCCTACATCTGCTCCCTCGGCGCCGAGGGTCTGAAGGACGCCTCCGAGACGGCAGTCCTCAACGCCAACTATCTGCTCGCCCGCTTGCGGAATGAGACCCACCCACCCCTGGCCGAGTACCTGCCGCTCGCCTACGGCAAGCTGTGCCTGCACGAGTTCGTCCTCTCCGGCGGTCCCATGAAGCGCGAGCTGGGTCTGAAGACGCTCGATCTCGCCAAGCGCCTGCTCGACCACGGCTTTCACCCGCCCACCGTCTACTTCCCCCTGCTCGTGGACGAGGCGCTGATGGTGGAGCCCACCGAGACCGAGACGCGCGAGACGCTCGATGCCTTCGCCGAGGCCATCGCCGCGATCCTGCGCGAGGCGGCCGAGGATCCGGAGATCGCGCGGGGCGCCCCCTACACCACGCCCGTGCGGCGCCTGGACGAGGTCGCCGCGGCCAAGAACCCGGTCATCCGCCAGGCGCTCTGAGCCGATGCGCATCTTCTCCGGCATCCAGCCCACCGGCAGCAAGCACCTGGGCAACTACATCGGCGCGATCTCCCAGTACGTCGCGGGGCAGCACCGCGGCGAGGCGCTCTACTGCATCGTCGACCTGCACGCCATCACCTTGCCCTACGAGCCCGCCGAGCTGCGGCGCAGCATCTACGACCTGCTCGCGCTGCTGCTCGCGGCGGGCCTAGATCCCGAGCGCTGCATCCTCTTCCGCCAGGGGGACGTGCAGGAGCACACCGAGCTGTGCTGGCTGCTCTCCTCGGTGACCGAGCTGGGGCGCCTGCAGCGCATGCACCAGTTCCGCGACAAGTCCCTCGCCCAGCGCGAGCTGGTCTCGGCCGGGCTGCTCGTCTACCCGGTGCTGCAGGCAGCCGACGTGCTCGCCTACCGCGCGCACGAGGTCCCCGTGGGGGAGGACCAGCGCGAGCACCTGGAGCTGATGCGCGACGTCGCGCGGCGCTTCAACGCGCGCTTCGGCGAGGGCCGGGAGGTGCTGGTGGTGCCCGAGCACCGCATCCCCGCCGTGGGCGCGCGCATCATGGACCTACAGGCGCCCGAGCGCAAGATGTCCACCACGGGAGGCACCCCGCAGGGCACCGTGCTCGTGCTCGATGCCCCCGCGGTCATCGAGAAGAAGTTCAAGAGCGCCGTCACCGACTCCGGCGGCGAGATCCGCCGCGACCCCGAGAAGCCCGGCATCTCCAACCTCATCGAGATCCTCGCGGCCGTGCGCGATGTCGATCCCGCGGCGATCGAAGCCGAGTTCGCCGCCGCGCGCTATGGCGAGTTCAAGCAGGCCGTCGCCGCCGCCGTCACAGCGCACCTGGGGCCCGTGCGCGAGCGCTACGAGCAGCTGCGCGGGGATGAGCCGGCGCTTGAGCGCACGCTCGCGCAGGGGGCGCAGAGGGCCCGTGCGATCGCCTCGCAGACGCTCGCCGACGTGCGCCAAAGCATGGGAGTCGGGGCGCCCCGTCCCCTCGCTGCGCTACCTTCAGCGCCATGAGCATCGCCTCGCTCGAGCTCGATCTCGACGTCTTCACCGGCCCCTTCGACCTGCTGCTCACGCTCGTGCTGCGCGAGGAGATCGACCTCTTCGAGCTGCAGCTCGCCGACGTCGTGCTCGCCTACCTCGACCACCTGGAGTCCTCCGGCCAGCTCGACCTGGAGAGCGCCACCGAATTCATCGTGCTGATAGCCGCCCTGCTGGAGCTCAAGTCAAGGCTGATGCTCTCCGGCGAGGACGAGGAGCTGCTGGACATCGAACCGGGCGAAGCCGCCGAGGAGCTCTTGGCCAAAATGCTCGACGCCCGCCGCTATCGCGCCGCCGCCGCCCACCTGCGCGAGCTCTTCGCCGCCGAGCACGGCGTGCGCTTCCGCGCCGTCCCCCTTCCCCCGCGGCTGCGCCGCACCGCCACCGCGGAGCCCATCGACGGCTCCCAGGACCCGGCGCTGCTCGGCGAGTCGATCGGGCGCCTGCTGCACATGCCCCCCGCCATCAGCCTGCGCCACATCCTCGTCCCGCGCGTCAGCGTCGTGGAGCGCCTTGCGCACCTGCGGAACCTGCTGCGGCGGGGGCGCTTCACCTTCGACGAAGCCGTCCTCGGTGCCGACCGCATGACCGTGGCCGTCACCGTCTTCGCGCTGCTGGAGCTCTACCGGCGCGGGGAGGCGCGCTGGGAGCAGCCCGAGAACTTCGGCGAGATCTCCGTGCACGCCCTCGCCGAGCCGCTGAGGGTCGCCGGGTGACCGACGCCCCGGAGGATCCGGGCGCGCCGGAGGAGGAGCCGGGTGCCCCGGAGGGTACGGGCGCTCCAGTGGAGAACCCTGCTGTGCCTGAGGAGCCACGGGCCTCCCCGCTCGCGCACACCATCGAGGCCCTGCTGTTCCTCTCCAGCGACCCCCTCAGCCCGGGGGAGCTGGCCGACGCCACGCTGGCCACAGAGGAGGAGGTGGCCGCGTCGCTGGTCCAGCTGGCGCTCCAGTACGCACCCGGGCGCCGCGGCCTGCGCCTGCGCGAGCTGGCCGGCGGCTACACGCTCGCCACCGACCCCGCCAGCGAGGACGCCGCCCGGCGCCTCTTCAACCGCCCGCGCGCCTTCGCGCTCACCCCCGCCCAGGCCGAGACCCTGGCGATCGTCGCCTACCTGCAGCCGGTCTCGCGTCCGGAGATAACCCGCATCCGCGGCGTCTCCGCCGACTCCGCCGCCACCATCCTGCTCGAGCGCGGTCTCGTCGAGGAGGCCGGCCGCTCGCAGTTCGGGGCCGTCCTCTACCGCACCACCACCCTCTTTCTCAAGCTCTTCGGCCTGCGCTCCCTCCAGGAGCTCCCCGACGTCGCCCAGTGGGACCCAACCCCCGAGGAGACCGCTGAGCTGCGCGACCGGCTGCTGCGCGCCGGCGAGGCGCGGGCCGGGGGCGGGCCAGGAGGGGTCGAGGAGTAGCCAAGAAGGCGCCGGCCAGGTCAGGCCGAGGCAGGTCCTCACGCCGCCCGTGCCGCGAGCTGACCGCAGGCGGCGTCGATGTCGCGCCCGCGGGTGAGGCGCACCGTTGCGTCCACGCCGTGTCGCTGGAGTGCCGCCCGAAATGCCGCGATCGACTCGCGGCTCGATCCCCTGTACGGCGAATCGGTCGGGTTGTAGGGGATCAGGTTCACCTTGAACACCTTCGGGTCGTCGGGGCCGGCGGGGGCCAGCAGACGGGCCAGCGCCAGCGCCTGCTCATAGCGGTCGTTCACGCCCGCCAGCATCACGTACTCCACGAACACCCTCCTGCGCTTGCGTGCATAGAACGCGCGCCCCGCCCGCACGACCTCCTTCAGCGGATAGCGTTCGTTCACCGGCATCAGCTCAGAGCGCAGCGCGTCTTCGGGCGCGTGCAGCGACAGCGCCAGGCGGACGGGCATCGGGCTTTCCGCGATGCGTTCGATCCCCGGGATCCAGCCCACGGTGGAGATCGTCGTGTGGCGATGGCCGATGCCGATGTCCGGCAGCCGCTCGCACGCCGCCAGCACGTTCTCCAGGTTCAGCAGCGGCTCGCCCATCCCCATGAACACGCAGTGGTCCACCGGCTCCATCCTGCGGAAGTGCAGCGCCTGATCCAGGATCTCCGACACCGTCAGGTTGCGCCCGAACTTCATCGACCCGGTCGCGCAGAACCCGCATGTCAGCGGGCACCCCGACTGCGAGGACACGCAGATCGACCGCCTCCCGCTGTGGTAGCGCATCAGCACCGCCTCCAGCGGCCGCTGATCGGCGGTCTCGAACAGCGCCTTCACGGTCCCATCGCGCGCCCGCGCCTCGCTCCGCACCTCCAGGCACGAAAGGGGCACCTCCCGCTCCAGCTGCTCGCGCAGCGCCGCCGGCACGTTCGTCATCCCCGCATATCCGTCCACGCCCCGCGCCACCCACTCCCACACCTGCCGCGCGCGGAAGGGGGGTTCGGCCTTGGCGGCGAGCGTGTCTTCGAGCAGCTGGAGGTCCATCGTCTCCCTATCGTTGCAGCCCATGCGCCTGGCCAAGTACCTCGCCCACGCCGGCGTCGCCTCGCGCCGGGCGGCGGAGGGGATGATCGCCGCGGGGCGGGTGCGGGTCGATGGGGTGCAGGTCCGCGATCCGGCGCGCGATGTGGGGGAAGGGGATCGCGTCGAGGTGGACGGGCGGGTGCTCGGCGGCGCGGAGGCGCGCGTGGTCTATGCCCTGCACAAGCCGGTGGGCGTGCTCTCGACCGCGCGGGACACGCACGGGCGCCCGACCGTGGTGGATCTGGTGGGGGAGGAGCGTCGGCTCTATCCCGTCGGGCGGCTGGACGCCGACTCCAGCGGGCTGATCCTGTTGACCAACGACGGCGAGCTGGCCAACCGCCTGACGCATCCGCGCTACGGGGTGCCCAAGACCTACCGCGCGCGGGTGGGCGGCGGGCCGGTGGCGCCCCGCGCGCTGCGGGCGCTGCGCGAGGGCGTTCAGCTGGAGGACGGGTGCACCGGCCCCGCGCGGGTGCGCCGCCTGCGCTCTGATCTGCTCGAGCTCACGATTCGCGAAGGCCGCAACCGCCAGATCCGGCGCATGTGCGAGGCCGTCGGGCACCCAGTCCTGGCGCTGGAGCGGGTGCGTCTGGGGCCGGTGTCGCTGGGGGATCTGAAGGTGGGGGCGCACCGGCGGCTGTCCGCGGCCGAGGTCGCCGAACTGCGGGGCAGCGGGTCCGGGGACCCGCTCTGACACAATCGCCCCCCATGCGCCTCTTCGCCCTGCGCGGTGCCATCAGCGTCACCCACAACGACGCCCAGGACATCCTCGACGCCACCACCGAGCTGATGCAGGCCATCATGGAGCGCAACGCGCTCTCGCCCGAGAACGTCGTCAGCTGCATCTTCACGGCCACCAACGACCTCAACGCCGAGTTCCCCGCGGTCGCGGCCCGCGCGCTGGGGTTCGAGCGGGTGCCGCTGCTGTGCGCGCGGGAGATCCCGGTGCCGCGCGCGCTCCCACGGGTGATCAGAGTTCTGATTCACTATTACGCAGATGAGAATCACGAGGCGAGGCACGTGTACCTGGGCGACGCCGCGGCGCTGCGCACGGATTTGGAATCCGCGCAGTAGTTGGGCACTTGCCGCGGTCGGCGTTGCGCTGGTGGCTATGGCGCTCGCCGGCGGAGCCATGCGGACGGCAGGAGCGAGCGCCGCGACGCTCAGTGGGCCGCGCGGGATCGTGCCCGCGCGCTCGCAGGCCGAGCGAGTGTTCGGGGTGCCGGCCAGGGCTGGCGTGCGCGGGCGCCGAGTGCGGAGCGCCGGACCGGCCGTCAGCGAAACCGCTGTTCCAACGCTCACATATCAGGGTGGGCCAGTGATGCACACCAACCGCGTCTACACGATCTTCTGGCAGCCTAATCCCCTCCCGTACACACACGTGAGCCCGTTTGAAACGAGCCCAAGCTACAGCGGCACCGTCAACAGCTATTTTGGACAGGTCGCTGCCGACAGTCACAAGTTCAGCAACGTCTACTCGGTCATTACTCAGTACTACTCGGGCGCGGAACGGCACATCGAATATGCCACCAGCTTTGGCGGTAGCTTGGTGGACACCGACCCCTATCCCAGCAGCGTCTGCGAAGACAAATCAGAAGGTGAAAAGCTGGAAGTGTGTCTGACCGAAGCCCAGCTTGAAGCCGAGATCGCACACGTCATCGAAACGCAGGGCTGGACGGCCGGGCCTGAAAGCATCTTCTTCATCTACACCCCCAAAGGGGTGGGCAGCTGCTTCGAAGAAGAAGGCAAGTCACTCTGTTCCTACAGTTATTACTGTGCCTATCACAGCAGCTTCACTGCTGTCTCCAAGGAGGTCATCTGGGCCAACATGCCCTATGAGGCGACCGAAGGGTGCGAGGACGGCGCGCGTCCTGAAGGCAGCAAGGCGGGACCGGCCATCGACACCTCGAGCCACGAGCACAACGAGGCCATCAGCGATCCCACCGGGGCAGGGTGGTGGGATCACGCGGGGACCGCAGAATCGAACCCCGACTACGGCGAAGAGGTGGCCGACCTGTGCAACCTCGCGGAAGCATCCCTCACGTATGGATCGCTGCTCGAAGGCAGCACCGGCTACGGCACTCCGGGCGCCTTCAACCAGGCGATCGATGCTCACCATTACCTCCTGCAGCAGGAGTGGAGCAACGCCGCCGGCGTGCTCGCGGCAGGCAAGACTCCCGGTGGCTGCGCCCAGCTGCTGCTGCCAGCCGTCTTCACGCCGCCGGCCGGTGCGAGCGCAAACGCGCCGACAGAGTTCGACGGCTCGGCTTCGGGTATTCCCGAAGACTCTGTGAGCCGCTACAGCTGGGAATTCGGCGACGGCACCTCGGGCGAACACGCCAAGCCCGCGCACACGTACGCCGCGCCCGGCGACTACACCGTCACGCTCACCGTCGAAGACGCCCGCGGCAACACCAACACCACCTCTCAGCAGGTTCACGTGGCGGCTGAAGTGATCATCATCACCACCACGAGCTCGACGCCGAGCAGCAGCAGCAGCACGACCACCAGCAGCACCACCTCGGAATCGACAACCACGACGACGACCGTGACGGCCACTATTGCCAGCGTCACCTCGACCGCCACCACCTCGACCACCTCCTCGGTCCCAGCTCACCCGAGCGGGACCGAACTGGCCACCATGCTCGGCCTCCCCATCAGCGACGCATCGCTGGCGGGCACCAGTGCGATCACACTCGGCCACGCCTCCTGCCCGCCCGCGTGCTCCCTCTCGGTCAGTCTCTACACGACGGTGCGCACTGCCAAGCACCACCACCGCGCCAGCAGACGTGTGCTGGTCGGCTCGGCGCACATCACAGCGACCGCGGGCGCTGCCCCGATCGCGGTCAGGCTCAATGCGACGGGCCGGGCGCTCCTGCGTCGCAGCCATCGCCTCATGGTGCAGCTGGTGCTCTCCGTAACCGACCAGCAGGGCGCCACCACCCAGCTGACGCGCACGCTCACGCTGACATCTCGGCACCACACTGCGCACCGCTGATGCCGCCTATCCGCTATAGTTGTACGCAAGGTGGTACATCTTCAGGGTGGAATCTGATGGCGCGCGAACTCGCGAAAGCGAGGCGGTCGCTCGCTACGGCCGAGGCCAGGCGGGCTCTGCCGGGCTTGGTCAAGGAGATGGGCGCGAAGGGCAGGCCGTCGAGTGATCTGCTGGCGGACGCTGTTGAGATCGGCCCGCATCGCAGAGGTGGCGCTGTCCTCATACCGGAGGTCGATGCTGTCGAGCACGCTCGTCAGGTGGAGGCGTTGCGCAGCCGAGTCGCCGAGCTGGAGGATGGACTGGAGGATGCCGGCATGGCCATGTTCCTCCAGGAGCGGCTTGCGAGCACCAGCGGCGAGCGGTTGAGCGCCGAGCAGTTCCTGCGGGGGATAGGCATGGACGAGTTCGTTGCCCAGCTCCCAGGAGGCTGATGGGTATCGCCTCGAGTTCCTGCCCGAGGTTCAGGATGACGCAAACAACCTCAGCGATGAGCTGCGCCGCGCGATAGCGCGGATCGTGGTCGAGCTGCACAGCAATCCCTGGATGGGCGAGGTGATGGACGATCGCTGGCCGTCCAACCTGCAGGGTTCGCGCAAGATCCGGTTCGACACGCCCGGCTGGCGCAAACAACCCCGCTATCGATTCGTGTTCCGCAACGAGCCAGCCGACGGCGCCGTCGGCACAATCGTCGTCCTCGCCATCGGCGAGCGCAAGAAGATGATTGCCTATGCCAACGCCTCGGCACGGCTGGCCCGGCGGCTTGGCCGCCGATCGCTCGATCGTCGCTGACTGCTCTCCTGGTCCTCGCGCCTCCGGCTGCCACCCAGTCCGCCACAATACCCCCGTGCCCATCGAGTTCTCGGAGCGGATCAGGCGCATACCCGTGTATCCGGCGGCGGGCGGGTATGCGGACGGCGCGCCACCGATCAAACTGGCGAGCAACGAGTCACCGTACCCGCCGCTGCCGGCCGTGCAGGAGGCGATCGGGCGTGCGGTTGGGAGCCTGAACCGCTACCCGGATCCGTCCAACTCGCTGCTGCGCACACGGCTCTCGGATCGCTATGGCGTGCCGGCGGAGCGGATCGCGATCGGGAACGGGTCGTGCGACATCCTGCTGGCGGCGGGGGAGGCGCTGCTGGAGCCGGGGGCGGAGCTGGTGTATGCGTGGCCCTCGTTCTCGGTGTACCCGCACCTGAGCGCGGCGAGCGGAGCGACGGCGGTGACCGTGCCGCTGGACGAGCGCGAGCGCCACGACCTGCCCGCGATGCTCGAGGCGATCACGGTGGCGACGCGGCTGGTGGTGGTGTGCAACCCCAACAACCCGACGAGCACCGCCGTGGCGCTGGCGGACATCGCGGCGTTCCTGGAGGAGGTGCCGCCGCACGTGTGCACGATCGTGGACGAGGCCTACTGCGAGTTCAACCTGCTGGAGGATCCCGACGCCTCGGTGGATCTGCTGCACAGCCACCCCAACCTGGTGCTGCTGCGCACCTTCTCCAAGGTCTACGGGCTGTGCGGGCTGCGCGTGGGCTTCGCGCTGTGCGGCTCGGCGGAGATGCCGCGCGCGCTCGACCAGGTGCGCCAGCCGTTCTTCTGCAACGCTATCGCCCAGGCCGCCGCCACCGAGGCGCTGGCCCACCAGGACGCCGTCACCGAGCGGGTCACGCGCACGATCGCCGAGCGCATCACCGTGCACGAGCGCCTGCTGGCGATGGGCCTCCAGGTCGCGGACTCGCAGGCCAACTTCTGCTGGCTGCACCTGGGGGAGGACCGCGACGAGGAGGAGGTCATGCGCGGGCTGCTCGAGCGCGGGGTGCTCGTGCGCGGGGGCTCCGCGCTCGGACTTGAGGGGGCGCTGCGCGTCACCTATGGCACGGCTGCCGAGAATGCCCGTTTCCTGGATGCGCTCGAGGAAGCACTCGGCATCGACAGCTAAGCTCTTCAGGGTATTTTGAAAGGAACAATTCGATGATGATCGTGATGAAAGAGGACGCCACCGAGGAGGAGATCGGGGCCGTCATAGAGAAGATCGAGCACGCCGGGGCGCTCGCGCACCCGATCAAGGGCGCGCGGCTGACGGTTATCGGCGCGATCGGCGACGTTGAGCAGGACGTCAACATCGAAGGCCTGGGGCTGGAAGGGCAGCCCGGGGTGGATCGGGTGCTGCCGATCCTCAAGCCCTACAAGCTCGCCTCCGCGCAGATCCGCCACGGCGAGCGCACGGTGCTCGACATCGAGGGGCGCAAGATCGGGGGCGAGCACTTCGCGCTGATCGCGGGGCCCTGCACGGTGGAATCGCGCGAGCAGACCCTGCAGACCGCGCGCGTGGTGCGCGACGCGGGCGTGGCGCTGCTGCGCGGCGGCGCGTACAAGCCGCGCACCTCCCCCTACGCCTTCCAGGGGCTCGGGGTGGAGGGGCTGAGACTGCTCGCCGAGGCCAAGGCCGAGACGGGGCTGCCGATCGTCACCGAGCTGATGGACCTGCGCGATCTCGACGACGTGCTCGAGGTCGCCGACGTGATCCAGATCGGCGCGCGCAACATGGCCAACTTCCCATTGCTCACCGAGATCGGGCGCTCCGGGCGCCCCGCTCTGCTCAAGCGCGGGCTCTCGGCCACGCTGGATGAGCTGCTGATGGCCGCGGAGTACATCCTCAAGGAGGGCAATCCCGGCGTGATGCTGTGCGAGCGGGGGATCAGGACATTCGAGACCGATCACCGGCGCGTGACGCTCGACATCATGGCCGTGCCGATCCTCAAGGAGCTCACCCACCTGCCGGTGATCGTCGATCCCAGCCATGCCGCGGGACGGCGCGCCCTGGTGCCGGCGCTCTCGCTCGCGGCGGCGGCCGCCGGTGCGGACGGCATCATCGTGGAGGTGCACCCCAATCCGGACGAGGCCGTGTGCGACGGGCCCCAGGCGCTCCTGGCGGACACCTTCGCCGAGTACGCGGCGGCAGTGCAGCGCACCGCGGAACTCGCCGGCAAGGCGCTCAGCGCCGCGTGATGGCGCCGTTCCCTGAGCAAGGCTCTCAGCGCCGCGCGATGGCGCCGTCCCCTGCGCGGGGCGCTCAACGCCACGCGATGGTGCGCTTCGCGTGAGGGTGGCCATCCTTGGGGTCGGACTGATCGGCGGGTCCATCGGCCTGGCCGCGCGTGCGCGCGCGAATGCTCACGTGTGCGGCTATGACCCCGACCCGAGGGCGCTGGAGGAGGCGCTTGAGAAGGGGGCCATCGACGAGTCGGCGCCCGACATCGCCACGGCGGTCACCGGCGCGCAGGTGGTGTTCGCCGCTACGCCCGTGGGTGCGCTCGCCCGGACCGTCTCCGAGGCGCTCGCCTATGCCGATCTCGACTGCGTGATCAGCGACGTCGGCTCCACCAAGCTGGAGCTGGAGGTCGCGCGAGCGGATCCCCGCTTCGTCGGCGGCCACCCGCTGGCCGGCTCTGAGACGGCGGGCGTCGCGGGCGCCCGCGAGGATCTCTTCGACGGCGCCATCTGGTGCCTCACGCACACCGTCGCCACCGACCCCGCGCTGTACGAGCGTCTGCGCGATCTCATCGAATGCCTTGGCGCCCACCCGCGCCCGGTAGATGCCGACGCCCACGATCGCCTGATGGCCTGCGTCTCGCACCTTCCGCACGTGCTCGCGAACGTGCTCGTCGCACAGGCCCTCGCCGCGTTCGAGCACGAGGGCTCGCAGCCGATGGCTCCTCCCAGCCTGCGGGACGCCACCAGGGTCGCCGGCGCCAACACCGCGATCTGGACCGACATCTACCTCGCCAACGGCCCCGCTCTGATCGAGGCCATCGACGGGGCCATCGGGCGTCTGCGGGACGTGCGCGAGGCGCTGGCTCAGGGGGATGCGGATGCGCTCGCCGCCTGGAACGAGCGCGCGCGCGCGGCCCGCCAGGCGCTGCTCGGCGAGG
>Ga0116217_10002745_pt1 | contig 16296 bp, 12 predicted proteins | sample Sb_taG_6_FD_89697 | JGI IMG/M metagenome (GOLD analysis project Ga0116217, IMG submission 89697) | Peat soil microbial communities from Weissenstadt, Germany - Sb_50d_4_PS metaG | ecosystem: Environmental > Terrestrial > Soil > Wetlands > Peat | place: Germany: Weissenstadt | collected 2010-09-21 | reverse complement strand
TCTGCGCCGCGAAACGGCCGAACTCAATCAGGCGGGTCTTGTCCGGATGAAGCGACAGCGAGAACTCCCGCAGCCTGTCGCGCATCGCGTCCCAGAAGCGGCGGGCGTCGCCCTCATGCTGGAAGCCGACGACGATGTCGTCGGCGTACCTGACCATGATCACCTCGCCCGTGGCCTCGCGCCGTCGCCAGCGCTCCGCCCAGAGATCGAAGACATAGTGGAGGTAGACGTTCGCGAGCAGCGGTGAGATCACCGAACCCTGGCCCGTCCCGGATCGAGCTTTTGGGGCGGGCGGAGGTAGGAGCGCTCTCCTTGCCCCCGCGAGCTCATGACCGGGGAGCGCGTCTCTGTTTGGTCGGCGGCCTAAAGTAACTCGCCCTTAACCCTATCGCACGCTTAACACTCTTTCGAGAAATTCGGGCTTTTTGAGCGTCCGACAAAAGCCCAAGTTTCGGCCGATTTGCGGCGCAGACCCCGCCCCGACGTCGTTCCTGCCACCCGTCCGCTGCGCTTCCGCCTGCTTGAAAAAAGGTTCCCCGCCCCCATGAATCCTACTCCGGAGACCAGCATCATAGAGATGTTTTGGTCGGCCCACATCGTTGTCAAGGCGGTGATGCTGGGCTTATTCCTCGCTTCGCTGTGGTGTTGGACGATCATCTTCGACAAGACCCGCCTGTTTCATAAATTCAAGAACGAGATGGAGAATTTCGAGCAGATCTTCTGGTCGGGCCAGTCGCTCGAAGAACTCTACATTACGCTGTCGAGCCAATCGAACACCGGCGCGGCGGCGCTGTTCGTCGCGGCCATGCGGGAGTGGAAGCGGTCGTTCCAGCAGGCGGCGGGCTCATTCCGAGGGCTTCATGCGCGTATCGACAAGGTTCTCGACGTCTCGATCGCCCGCGAGGTCGAGCGGCTCGAGTCGAACCTCCTCGTTCTTGCGACGATCGCCTCGGCCGGACCGTTTATCGGCCTGTTCGGCACGGTGTTCGGCATCATGAATTCGTTCCAGTCGATCGCGGCCTCGAAGAACACTTCGCTTGCCGTCGTCGCGCCCGGCATCGCGGAGGCGCTGCTGGCGACCGCCATCGGCCTTTTCGCCGCCATTCCGGCGCTCATCGCCTATAACAAGCTCCAGGGCGACGTCGCCAAGGCGCAGGCGCGGTTGGAAAGTTTTGCCGACGAGTTCTCGTCGATCCTCTCCCGGCAGATGGATCATCATTTGTCGGTCGAAAAGGTCGAAAAGGTTTCCTGAAGTGGAGCGACGCGATGGCCATGTCTCCTGTCGTTGGCGGACACAAGAGCGGTCGAGGGCGGCGTGGCGTGCCGCGCTACGGCGCAATGGCGGACATCAATATGACCCCGTTCATCGACGTGATGCTGGTGCTCTTGATCATCTTCATGGTCGCCGCCCCTCTGCTGACGACTGGCGTCTCGGTCGATCTGCCGCGGGCGAGCGCGACGGCGCTCAGTGTCGAGCGCAAGCCGATCGCGGTTTCGCTCAACGAGCAGGGCCAGCTCTTTGTGATGGACGAGCCGATCGGCGACGCCGATCTCGTCGGCAGGCTCCAGGCGGCGTCGCAGAGCGACGTCGATCAGCGCATCTACCTTCGCGCCTCCAAGGTCGTGCCCTACGGGCGCGTGGCTGAGATCATGGCGACGGTGACGTCGGCCGGATTCAAGAAGGTGGCTCTGGTCACCGAGCCGATCAATCGATAGCCCGGAGCGGTGGACGAACGGCGCTCATATTGGAGTCTGGCAGGCTCCACCGCGCTGCATGGCGCGCTGCTGGCCCTGATCCTGCTCGGTTTCGCTTCGGCCCCGAGATTCGCGGACAGTCCGGAATCAATCCCGGTTGAAACGATTACGTTGAGCGAACTCAACCAGATCGCCAACGGCGAGAAGGAGGCGCGACCCGCGCCGTCTCCACCGACGCCGCCTGAGCCGCCGCCGGATCTCCGCGCCGCCGAAGAGCCGGCGCCCACGCCGCCGCCGAAACCGGAGTCGACGCCGCCGCCCAAGCCGGAGCCGACGCCGCCTCCCAAAGCCGAGGCGACGCCGCCCCCGAGACCCCAGCCGCCGCCCCCGCCAAAGCTCGCTCTCGAAGACGCGCCGATGTTGCCGCCTCAGCGGCCAAAGATCGTCGACACGCCGCCCGAGCGGCCGAAGGAGCCTCAGCCGGAGAAGCCGAAGCAAACGCGCAGTTATGACCCTAACGTGATCGCAAAGCTCGTCGGACAGAGCAAGCTGTCGACGCCTGCGGTCGCTCCGACACTAACGGCTTCAACGGATTCCACCGTGCCCCAAGGGCTGCCGCATCACGACGCGCCGCGCATGTCGCTTTCGCTGGCCTCGGCGCTCGACGCGTGGCTGACGGAGAGCTACCTCAATTGCTGGACGCCCCCGCCGGCCATGCCGGAGGGCGACACCTACGTTGCGCAAATCAAGGTGATCTTCAACCCCGACGGTTCGCTGTCGGCGCGCCCGGTGCTGCTCAATCCCCCGACCGATCCGGCCTGGCGCGCGCACGCGGAGAGCGCGATGCGTGCGGTCAAGAAGTGCGACCCTCTGAAGGTCCCCGCGCAGTATGCGCCCTACTTCGACCAGTGGAAAGTCGAGACCATCCACTTCGATCCGCGAGAAACCCAAGGATGACGGTCGCGTCCCGCCGTGCCGCGAACCGCCATCTGAAAATGAATCGAAAGCGAGGACCGTTCCCCATGCCGACTTTTTCAAGACCCGTCGCGGGACTCATGCTCGTCGCGCTGCTCGGGGCGAGCGTTTACGGCTACGAGCGCCTCTGGCCGCGCAATGCGTCCCGGTCCGAGGAGGCCACCAAGCAGGCTGCGCAAGCGCCCGCGCCTCAGCCGCCCGCCGCCGCGCCTGCGGCGCCTTCGGCGCCTGTCGCAACGGCGGCGATCGAAGCGCCCGCGCGCATGACGCCGGCGCAGCAGGCTAGCTTCGACGCCTGGCTCACCAAGACGTATCTCTCGTGCTGGAGGCCGGCGCCGCCGCCCGCCGACGCCGATCTTTACGTCGCGCAGGTGCGCCTCGCCTTCAATCCAGACGGCTCCCTGTCCAAGCCTGCGAAACTCGTCAATCCGCCATCAGACCCGGCTCTCAAACCGCAGGCGAAGAGCGTCATGCTTGCCGTGCAGAACTGCAACCCGCTTCCGATTCCGGCCCAATATCGGCCGTTTTATGAGCAATGGAAAACCAAATCTATCCACTTCAATCCGCAGGTCGTCGCGCGATGACGCCTTAGCGGCGAACCGTCTTTGTCCGACCGCGAGATCGCCCAATGAATTTCATTTGTTTCGTCTTCCGCCGCTCCGCCCTCGCGGCCTTCGCGCTCGGCCTCGTCGCGTTCGCCGGCGCGCCCGCGAACGCCACGGGCGACATCTATGTCCACGCGGGCGCCAATTTCAAACCGGTCACCGTCGCTGTGACGCCGTTCGCCGGCGAAGATACGGGCGAAAAAATCAGCGCGGTCGTCGCCGGGGATTTCGCTCGCTCGATCTTCCTTCTGCCGGTCAATCCGACGAGCTTTCCCGAAACGATCGCCAATCCGGACGCCCCGCCCGACATGGACGCCTGGAAGGCGGCCACGCAATTCGTCTTGACCGGACGGGTGCTGCGCCAGGACGGCGGGCGCGTCACGGCGCAATTCCGGCTGTGGGACACGGCGACCGGCGAGCAGGTCGCCGGCCAGCAGTACACGACCGATGCGGCGAACGCGCGCCGCGTCGCGCACATGATCGCCGACGCGGTGTTCTCGCGCGTCACCGGCGAGAAGGGATTTTTCGATTCCCGGGTCGTCTTCGTCGACGAGAGCGGCCCGAAGGAGAAGCGGCGCAAGCGGCTGGCCGTGATGGACATGGACGGCGCCAACGTCAAATACCTCGGCGGCGGCGAGGAGCTCGTCGTCACCCCGCGCTTTTCGCCTTCCGCGCAGCAAGTCGCCTATATGTCGTTCGGCGCCGGCGATCCCAAGGTGACGCTGCTCAATCTCGAAACCGGGCAGCGCGAGGCGGTCGGCAATTTTCCCGGCATGACCTTTGCGCCCCGCTTTTCCCCGGACGGCCAAGAGATCGTGATGTCGCTGTCGGAGGGCGCGAGCACCAACCTTTACACGATGGACCTGCGCTCGCGCGCCACCACCCGTCTCACCGAAAGTTCGGCGATCGACACCTCGCCAACCTATTCGCCCGACGGCTCGCAGATCGCCTTCGAATCCGATCGCGGCGGCTCGCAGCAGATCTACGTGATGAGCGCGAGCGGCGGCCCGGCCAAGCGCATCTCCTTCGGCGAAGGCCGCTATTCGACGCCGGTCTGGTCGCCGCGCGGCGACCTCATCGCCTTCACCCGCATCAAGGGCGAATCCTTCGGCATCGGCGTGATGAAGCCGGACGGCTCCGGCGAGCGGATCCTCGTCGAAGGCTTCCACAACGAGGGTCCGACCTTCGCGCCCAACGGTCTCTACATCATGTTCTTCCGCGACTCCGGCGGTTCGGGCGGTCCCAAGATCTACATGACCGATATTTTCGGCCACGCCGAATTCCTCGTGCCGACGCCCGGCTATGCCAGCGATCCGTCGTGGGGCCCGCTGATGAACTAAGGGCGGCGCGCCATAATAAGCAACAGCTTCGTCATGGTCTATCGGAGGGGTAAGGATGCCCGAGCCCGGAGGCGTCTCTTTCCACAGCTCACGATGGGCTCTCGCAAGCCGGCGGAAGGGAAGTCCAAGCCGCTGGAAGGAAAATCCAAGCCGGCGGAAGGAAAATCCAAGCCGGGGGGAAGGAAAATCCAAGTCGGCTTCTTCCGCGAATCCAATCTTTTCAAGGCTCAGCGGCCGATCCGCGTCAAAAATCTTGCTGCGCGCGGCCGGCAGGCCAAACATTCGGCCGCCGCCCGCGCGCGACATTATTTTTAGTTTTTCCCAAGCTCGGCGTCAAGAAAATGTCAGAAAATCTTCGGCCTCGTCCGCGCGGAGGCCTTGCGATTTTGCTCGACGGCCTAGATCCACATTTTTCGCCGGAGGGCGTCGAGGCAATCGAGGAAAATCCAGACCGGCTGCAGAAGCGGCGATTCCACGAGGCTCTCGGCGCGTAGAGCCTCGATCACCACCTCGCGCGCCGGATCGCGTTCGATCGCCTTGCGATAGAAACGCCACGTGGCGTGGCCCAGCACCGGCATGACGACGGCGAGGCCGAAGAAGAGCGGCAGCGAGCCGATGACCAGTCCCGCCGCGACGATCAGGCCCCATAGCGCAACGGCCAGCGGGTTGGCGCGCGTCAGGCGCAACGAAGCATCGAGCGCCGGCACAAGGCCGACGTCGCGGTCGAGCATCAGCGGGAAGGAGACGACGCTGATGCCGAGCGCGAGCGCGGCGAAGCAGAAGCCGACCAGCCCGCCCACGACGATCAACGTCCACCCGCGATCAGTGGTCAGGACGTCCTGAAGGAACGGGAGCGCGGCTGTCGGCGGTTTGGGTCCGTAGAGCCAGCCGTAGAGGAGCTCAGCGGCGAAGATCCACGCGGCGAAGATCGCGAGCAGGAGCAAGCCGAACGCGAGGATCGAGGGCAGCGCCGGCGAGCGAAGGACGGCGAACGAGTCGCGCCATGTGACGGCGAGCCCGCGGTCGCGCCGGCGGCTCATCTCATAGAGCCCGATGGCCACGAACGGGCCAATGAGCGCAAAGCCGGCGGCGAGCGGGAACACCAGGTGCAACGCGTTGCGAAGCGAAGACATGCCGACCAGCGCGATTCCCGCCACTGCGTAGAACAGTCCGACGAAGGCCGGATAGGTCGGCATGGCAAAGAAATCGTCAAAGCCTTCCGCCAGCGCGGCGAGGCAATCGTGCGGGGCGATGTTGCGCACCTTCGGCGGCGCGGCAAGCGCCTCGGGTCCGAAATAGACGTGGAAAGCGGACGTCATAGCTATTCCTCCATCATGTCGTGCGCCGTCGAGATTCGGGCGTCAGCCAAAGAGGAAGGACTTACGTCGCGATGTCTCGCGCGGGCTATTTAGGTTCAACAATACTCCCGGCCACGCGGCTTGTCACCCGTGCTGAGCCGCGCCATCGCCCTCCCCCTTTCGGGAAAGGGGCCGGGGGTTGCAGGCGCAATCAAATGGCGCTGACGCGGACCCCTCATCCGGCGCCATGGCGCGTCGAAAGACGGGCGTCTTTCGACGCCCTTTCGCGCCACCTGCTCCCGCGAGGGGAGAAGAGTCCAATGCAGCGCGCGCACTCCGAGGAGACATCGGTGGCCCCGGCCGAGCCGTCCGGATCTAGAACAATCGCCGGCCGACGAATTCGCCCTCGCGAACGCCTCCGGGGCAGGCAAAAAGACCGCCACCGGTATGCGTCGTGAACTGGCTAAGGGCATCCAGTTTGGACATGTTGTCGTATATCTTGATGAAGCCGGTGCGCGGATCGCGCTGGTAGGAGACGAAAAACAGCCCGGCGTCATAGAGCATGCCCTGGCGCCAGGGCGGCCAGCGTTCGGCGGTGAAGCTCACTCCATCGTTGTAGGAATAGGCCCGGCGCAGGATTTGCGCGCCCTCATTGACCGTCGGGGCCCCAAGCCGGACATGGGCGTTGTCGGCGATCAGCGGATTGCCGTCCTTGTCCTCGCGATCAAGGTCCAGTGGCTCCTGCTCGCCCGACTTGCCGATTGGCGCGCCGGAATATTTGTGCCGTCCGATCACCTGCTCCTGAAAGTCGACTTCGGTTCGATCCCAATGCTCCAATGAAATCCTGATCCGGCGCGCCACCACATAGCTGCCCCCGCGCATCCAGTCCGGACCCTCCTCGCCAACCCACACGACGTCATCGAAACCTCGCGGAGCATCCGGGGTCGTAGGGGCGCCGCCGAGCGGAGGATTGACGGTCCCATCCTTGAAGCCCATCAGGTTGCGCGGCGTTTCGCCAGGTGGCGTGTGCGGCAGGAAGCCTGTCTGCGCCCAGCGGATCTGGGCCGCGCCATAGGACAGGCGGTCCAGTTCGCGCACCGCGTGAAACACGACCTGCGGGTCGTCGGCGCAAGCCTGGACCGAAATGTCGCCGCCGGTGCGTGCAGCCTGCAATTGGTCGCCGTTGAATCTGGGCAGGTCGACCAGCGCGTCCGGTCGTTTGCCGGCCAGGCCATAGCGGTCCACGCCGTCCTTCGCGAACAGCCCCGCGCCGAAACCGAACGTGATCGTCAGTCGCGCCCGCGTGAGACCAAGCGCCGATGCGCCGTCTGGCCCTTCAACGGAAAGATCCTGGCCCAAAGGACGAGCCGTTTCTCCCGATGTCATGCGCGCGGCGGCCTCCGTCCACGCGCGCAGCATCGCCGTCACCTCATCGCGCGACTTGGCGACGAGGTCGAAGGCGACGAAATAGCTGTTTGCCTGTTGTGCGGTCGCGATGCCCCCCTGATGCTCGCCAAAAAACATTTCCTGCGGCGCGGCGCCGGTCGAGGCGCCTTCCGCCGCGGCGCGCGCGAATCTTGCGGCGCCCGCGCTCGCCAGCAATCCGCCGGCGCCGGCCATGAGGGCGCGTCGGGACGGACCAGTCCCGCCACGGCCGAATGGACAGCTCATCGCGCCAACACTAGCGTGTTCGCCTCGTCCTCGACGAAGTAAAATCCGTCGCCCGACGGGGTCATGGCGATGCCGAACAAGTCCCCGCTGCCCGGAGGCTTCTGCGCCTTGTTCGGATCAATCCACCGCGCCTTGATTTGGTCGCCGCTGACGGGATCGACCTCCACCACCTGGCCATTCTTGGCGTTGACCACCAGGAGATGGCCGTTCGGCGCCGTCGCCATCGCCAGCGGTGTTTGCAAGAGGCCATCCTTGGTGATGGTCCTGCCGACGCCCGCGCTGTGGTCGCGCGTCGTGGCGTCCCAGATCGCGTTGATCCGGTTTCCGGTCGCATCCGAAACATAAAGCGTATCGTTGGGGCCAAGCGCGAGGCCGGTCGGTCCAATGACGAACACATCCTTGTTCGGCTGGGCGCCGAAGCCGCTGCCGATGACCGTCTGGTCGACGACAGTCGGCGGCTTGCCGTCCGCTATTGAGAGCTTGATGCGCAGCACCGTTTCTTCATCGACCACGCGCGGATCGCCGTCGGGCGGCCCGACGCCAAAGCCCGCGTTGCTGACAAACAAAGTCGCGGTTTGCCCCTCGTCGATCGTCGCCATGTTTCCCCAAGGGATGTTGATGTTGTCGCCGGCGATCGTTCCGGCCACTTTGCCGTTGGGATCGAGCACGATAAGGCAGCCCGCTCCCTTGGTCGCAGTTGTGCCGTCCGCGCTTGGCGCGCTGCCGACGATGACCCATCCCGACTTGAGCATGGTCATCGCCGTCGTCAGACCGACGCCGCCGGGACATCCCGCGAGATCGCGCGGCAGCGCGGCGAAGGTCGATAGCTTCTTAGTCGTCGGGTTGTAATCGACGATCGTCGTGCCGAGCCCTTGCAAATTGCCGGCATTGTTGAAGTTGGTGACGAGCACGTCGTCCTTCTGGATCGTGCCTGCGGAGACCGGAGCCACGACGATCGCATAAGGGTTTTGGTCGCCGTTGTCGGGCACTGTCGAGGCCAAGGTCGCCTGTCGATGGATCCCTTCGAGGAAGCTCGCGGGCTGGGCGGCGGGCAGCGCGGCTTGTGGCGCGAGGGCCGCCGATGCGATTAGCGCGCTCAGCAACGTTGTGCGGCGAGCGTCGCGTTTCAACACGTCGCGATGTCTAGTCATTTCTGCTTCTCCTTGATGCTTTGGGCGAATGCGCCCTTCGGGCATCCCCGGGGTCCAGCGCTCGCCGCGGTGACCGAGCGCTCGACTTGAATGGGCGGCGCAATACGCGGGTAAGTCATCACGCCGCCTTCGACGCTGAGCGACACTTGGGCGCCCTGGCGCGGCGCCATGTGGCCGGCGACGCGCGTCGTGACTCGCTTGCCTCCCGCATCCAGCGACAGGATGATGCTGGCGTCGTGGCCGTAATAGGTTACGGCGAGAACTTGCGCCTTGGCCGAACCGGAGGTGGTTCGCGGCTCAAGCCGTATCTGCTCGGGCCGCACCATCACTTCGACAGGCCCGTCCGGCACGGACATCGCCAGCTCAAGCCGGCCCAGCGCGCAGGTCGCGAACCCTCCCGCAACGAGGCCGGGCAGAAGGACGGCCTCGCCGACGAACTGCGCCAGGTCGACGTCGGCGGGCTGACGGTACAATTTTTCCGGGGCCGCGACCTGCGCCAGCACGCCATCGCGCAATACAGCAACCTGCCGGCCCATCGACAGGGCCTCCGACTGATCATGCGTCACCAAGAGCGCGGTTGCTCCAGCGGCCTCCAGGATTGCCGCGACCGCTTCGCGTGTTTCAATCCGCAAGGCCGCATCCAGAGCTGAGAAAGGCTCGTCGAGAAGGACGAGTTTTGGCCTTGGCGCGAGCGCACGGGCCAGAGCCACGCGTTGCTGCTCGCCGCCCGAGAGTTCATGCGGACCGCGGCTTGCGTAGGATGCGGGCAGGCCAACGCTTTCCAGCAGCGCTTCGGCTTTGAGGCGGTCGCGGCGCTGCGACCGCGCGAGCCCGAAGACGACGTTGGCGGCGACGGACAGGTGGGGGAACAGCGACCCCTCCTGGGCGACATAGCCAACCTGCCGCCTCTCGGGCGGCACGTGGACCCCCGGACCGGCTGCCTGTCGCCCGCCGATCTCAATGACGCCCGAATCGGCGCGCTCAAAACCGCCCAGCAACCTCAAGAGCGTCGTCTTGCCGCTGCCCGATGCGCCCAGAATCGCGAACAGCGCGCCTGACGGCACGACAAGATCGACGCCGCGCAATATCGGCGCTCCGCGAAAGGACTTGGTCAGTCCCGCTATGCGCACGTCAGCCATCGTTAGGCCTGACCGGGAAAGACGGCGGCGCCGAAACGGTGAGCAAGAAGCCAGGTGGAAACGAGCGAGATCAACAGCATCATCGCCGCGAACGGCGCCGCCGCGGCAAAGGCCAGCGACGAGGTATTGGCCCAGACCTCGATCGCCAGGGTCCTCGTCCCGATGGGCGCCAGCAATAATGTCGCCGTCAACTCTGTGACGACGAACACGAACACCATGGCGGCTCCCGCCCCAACGCCGGGTCCCGCCAGCGGCGCCAAGATTCGGACCGTAACCGCGAACCAACCGAGCCCGAGCGAGCGAGCCGCTTCCTCAAGTCCGAACTGGACCTGCGCCAACGCCGTGCGGACGCCGACCAGTGCGAACGGAAGGAAGAGAACGGCGTAGGCGACGACCAGCAGCGCGGCGCTTTGATAAAGCGGGCGGATTATCTGCACCGTAAGCGAAATGAACGCCAGCGCGACGACGATGCCCGGCACGCCCTGTGCGAGATAGGCGATCCGCTCCAGAGTTACGGACACGCGGCTTGGGTAGCGCGTCGTGAGATAGCCAAGGGGGGCCGCCACGACGACGGCGGCCGCCGCCCCGGCTAATCCATAAGCGACGGAAGCAAATGTCGCGTCGAAGAGAAGCGGCAGAGACGGCGCGACCGGCGACGTGGCGGCCTGGGAATGTTGCAGCAGCCAATAGCCGATCATGCCCAGCGGCACGCCAAGCGTCGCGCCGGTCAGCGCCACCAAGGCAAGGAGCGCCGGCCATCTGCTCAACCCGAGACGCGCGGGCGCGGCAACGCGTCGGGCGCCGGCGCCAACGCGCGCATAGCGCGCACGGCCGCGTACATTGAGCTCTGCGACGACACAGATGAGGCACAGAGCGATGAGCACGAGCGCCAAGAGCGATGATTCCGGCCCGTCCAGTCCGGTCCTGTACTGAGCGTAGAGTTCCGTCGTGAAGGTGCGAAAGCGCAGGAGCGCAAAGGCGCCAAACTCGATCAGCGTATCGAGCGCGACCAGCAAGGCGCCGACATAGAGCGCCGGACGCAGTTGCGGCGCGACGACACGAAAAAAGCATCCCCATGCGCCGTAACCCAGCGACCGCGCCGTCTCCTCCAGCGCCGGATCGAGGCCACGCAGCGCGGCGGCCACCGGCAGATAGACGAGCGGATAATAGGCGCAGGCGACCACCAGCAGCGCCCCGCCGAAGTCCTGCAACCCGTTGCTGAGCGAGACCCAAGCATAGCTCGAGATGAACGGCGGAATCGCCAAGGGCGCGACGGCAAGGACGCCCCAAACCTTCCGGCCTGGAAGATCCGTCCGCTCGACCAGCCACGCCGTCGCCGTTCCGATGATGGCGCAAGTTGTGGAGGCGGCGACAACCAGTCCAACCGTGTTGATGAGCAGCTGGCCAACGAGCGGACGCATAAGCAAATCAACGGCGGCCCGCGCGCTCAAACTGGCCGCCTGGACGATTGTCACGAGGATCGGCAGAAGAACGAGCGCGGCGGCGAACAAAGCCGCGCCGATCAGGGCCGCGGGCGCGCGCCCCCTTATGTTGGCCTGCGCATGCGGACCGCGGCCTAAAGCGCGTTCGGCGACATTCAGGCTGACGACTTGCGACATCAGATCAGGCCTGCCTCGCGCAGAAGTTTGGCGGCGTCGCGGTCGTCGCCGAGCTGCTTGAGGGTCAAAGACGGAGGCTGCAACTCATTCATCGGCTTCAAAATCGGGTTCGCTGCAACGCCGGCGACCAGGGGATATTCGAAGGTGATGTCCAATTTCGAAATCGTCTCCTGGGCGGGCTTGCTGACCAGGAAGGCCAAGAACTTCTGCGCGGCCGCCTGGTTGCGCGAACTCTTCAGCACAGCAGCCCCGGACACATTCATCAATGCGCCGAGGTCGCCGCCGGCAAAATGATGAATGGCGCTCTGCATCTTGTCGACGCCCTTTTCCATGCGGAGGCGCGCCCAATAGTAATTGTTGATGATCCCCGTCGCCGCCGCGCCTCGATCGATTGCGGCGACGACGCCTTCATCGTCGTCGAAGATCATCGCGTTGTCGTGCAAACCTTTCAGCCATTCGAGCGCAGCGGGGCGCCCTTTCAACGCGACCACCGCGCCGACCAGCGGCAAAAAGTCTGCGTCAGTCGGCGCAATCGCGATCTTTCCTTTCCATTCCGGCTTTGCCAGGTCGAGCAAGGAGGCGGGCAACGCGGCCTCTTGAATCATGCCGGTATTGAACGCCAGCACGTTTTCGCGCGCCAGAACGCCGACCCAATCGCCGGCGGACCCGCTGTATTGGGCGGGCACTCTGGCCAGCGTCGCCGGGGCGACTTTCGCCAGCAGCCCCTTTTCCGACAACAACTCGAGTTCGGGCGAGTTCTCGGTGAAAAATACGTCCGCGGGAGACGACGCTCCTTCTTTCACAAGCTGGCTGGCCAGCTCCGGGCCTTCCCCGGAATGAACCTTGACGTCGATCCCTGTTTCCTTGGTGAACGCCTTGGTCAGCAAGTCGACTGTCTGCTCATGTTGCGCTGAATAGAGCGTGAGCGACGCGGCGAGCGCTCCGGGAAGGGCAGTTCTGAGGCCCAGGCCAATCGCGAGCGCAGAAAGGACGAGACGGACCACGGGCAAACGGATCATTGGGAGTTCCTGTGTTCGGCCAGCAGGATCAGGGCTGTAGATCGGGTCTTTCCGATAACAACAAGACCCAAGCGGGACAAGAATAGAGGATGAAGATTAGAAACGATTCAATTTAGAACCATTTCAAATCGGAGCTCGAGCGGGGCTTTGCGGGGTCCGGCGACGCGCTGGCGCTGGGTCCCGTCCAGGCGACGGACGGCGACAAGTTAACGGCGAAATTCAGCTGGACCAAGGCTCTGCAGGCGACGCAGACTCGGAATTCAACGATTTTTCGACGCTGTCGGAAATTCTTGGCTCGGGCTCAAGAAACCTCTTGCGCTGAGGCGCGATTCGAACAAATAATCACTTGCCCATACACGTGCCTGTGGTCGTGTGTCGGTCGGCGGGGATCTGGACAAGAGGCCAGTCAACCGCCCTTGGAAGACCGGCAGCCGGAGGCGAACCGGCGCACCCCGCCAAACGGGGGACGCGGCTTGAAGCAACGACGGACCGGGCTTTTTTGGTCTCTGCCGGCCCTCCAAAGGTCGGCGCCCAAAGAGGCTTGTCTATCTTGCCGGGCGTGCGGACGGGATTTTTCCTCGTCCAAACGATGGCTTTGATCGCTTGAGCTTGCCTGCAGGCTCGGGCGCGTCTTGGCCACGGCGCAGCAGCTGACTGCTCAGTCGCATTCGTCGACGGCTTTCTCGAGTCGTCGCCGGAGTCGGCGGGCGGTCGCGTCGGCGGGTCAACGACTTCGCGTCGCGTCTCCAACGCGCGGGGCTGAACGTCGCATCGCCGGCGAATCCTTCATTTGCCAGGCGCGGAGAAGCTCCGCGCGCTTGGGGGGTGCCGCTCATGACTGACCGCATCAGGGAGTTCCTCGCCCGCAATCGCGAGGACGGCCCTCGGCTCGTCGTCGATCTTGACGTCGTGCGCGAGAACTATCTGGGCTTCGCCAAGGCGCTGCCCGACACACGCGTGTTCTACGCCGTCAAGGCGAACCCGGCCCCGGAGATTCTCGATCTCCTCGCCGGGCTCGGTTCGTGTTTCGACACGGCCTCGCTGACCGAGATCGAGCTGGCGATCGCCGCGGGCGCGACGCCCGACCGCATCAGCTTGGGCAACACGATCAAGAAGGAAAAGGACATCGCCCGGGCCTATGCGCTCGGGATCCGCCTCTTCGCCGTCGATTGCGAGGCGGAGGTCGAGAAGCTAGCCCGCGCGGCCCCGGGGGCCAAAGTGTTCTGCCGCATCTTGTGCGACGGCGCGGGCGCGGAATGGCCGCTGTCGCGCAAATTTGGCTGTGCGCCGGGCATGGCCGGGCGCGTGCTCGAGCATGCCCACCGCCTCGGGCTCGTCGCCCATGGGCTGTCGTTTCATGTCGGCTCGCAGCAGCCCAACCCGCGCATGTGGGATCGCGCGCTGAAAGTCTCGGCCGCGATCTTCCGCGACCTCGCAGAGCGGGGCGTCCAGCTCGCCATGCTCAATCTCGGCGGCGGCTTCCCGACCCGCTATCTCAAAGCCGTGCCGACGATCAAAACCTACGGGCAGACGATCTTCCGCGCGCTGCGTCGGCACTTCGGCAACCGCATCCCCGAGACGATCATCGAGCCCGGCCGGGGCATGGTCGGCAACGCCGGAATCATCGAGGCCGAGGTGGTGCTGATCTCGAAGAAGTCGGACGAGGACAAGCGGCGCTGGGTCTATCTCGACATCGGCAAGTTCAACGGACTGGCCGAGACAATGGACGAGATGATCCGGTATCCGATCCGCACGGCCTTTGACGACGACGCGCTCGGCCCGTGCGTCGTCGCTGGGCCAAGCTGCGACTCGGTCGACGTGCTGTACGAGAAGGAGCCGTACCTCTTGCCGATCTCGCTCGAGATCGGCGCGAAGATCCTAATTGAGGGGACAGGGGCCTATACGACGACCTATTCCTCGGTCGGCTTCAACGGCTTTCCGCCGCTGAAGTCGTATGTGATCTGAGCGCACGCCGCGGCCGCCTGTGCGCCTGGGAAGCGCTTGATAACGAGGGTTTTTCGCATCCCGCTCGGACTCGATCTTGCGCCCAGCGCCGCTGGGGCGGAGCAAACCGGCCGCCCCAGACACGGGACTCCGCCGCGGCCCAGACAATGAGCACGTTCCGGCGCGCTCGACCGGCCCTCGCGACCCTGCATCAGGCAGCGCGCGCCATGGGCCGCTCGCTCGCCGACCGTTGAACCCGGAACTGGCCGACCAATTGCGCCAGTCTCGACGATTCATCCGAGAGGGAATGGCCGGCCGCCGTCGACTCCTCGACCATTGCGGCGTTTTGCTGCGTCACCAGATTCATCTGGTCGATCGCGGTGTTGATTTCCTGCAAGGCGGTTGATTGCTCCTGCGCCCCGGCGGCGATGTGGCTCACCACAACGTTGATCTCGGTCACCTGCTCCATGATGCGCTCAAGCGAGCGGCCGGTTTCCGCCACCAGCTTGACGCCTTTGTCGACCTGGCCGGTCGAATCGGAAATGAGCGCTTTGATCTGCTTGGCCGCTTCGGCCGAACGTTGGGCGAGCGCGCGCACCTCGGAGGCGACGACGGCGAACCCGCGTCCCGCCTCTCCCGCCCGGGCCGCCTCGACGCCGGCGTTGAGCGCCAGCAGGTTGGTTTGGAACGCGATCTCGTCGATCACGCCAATGATCTGGCTGATTTCCCGCGAGGACTTGGCGATTGCGCTCATCGCGTCGACCGCCTCACGCACGACGACGGCGCTCTGCTTGGCGTCGTTGTCGGCGGCGGTCACCACTTGCCGGGCGTGGCTTGTGCCCTCGGCGGACTGCTTCACCGTCGTGGTGACCTCGCCGAGCGTCGCGGTGGTCTGCTCGAGACTGGCGGCCTGCTGTTCCGTGCGGCGGGAGAGATCGTCGGAGGCGGAGGATATCTCCTGCGCGCCCGTTCGGATCGCGTCGGCGCTCTCGACAACCGACACAACGGTGGTCCTCAGGCGGTCAATCGCCTCGTTGAAATCATCGCGGATTTGCGCGTAAGTCGGCGTGAAGCCTTGGCCCAGCCGAACCGTCAGGTCGCCGCCCGCAAGATCTTTCAGACCGGCGCCCATTGCCGCGACGACGTCGGTCTGCGCGCGTGCGGCCTCTACGTAATGCGCCTCGAGTTGTTTGAGCCGGGCCTCGTTGGCGGCATGGACCTTGTTGGCTTCGCCCTGAAGGCGACGCATCTCGGCGGCGTTGTCGCGGAACACCTCTACCGCTTTCGCCATCGAGCCGATCTCGTCGCCGCGTCCCACGCTGGGAATTTGCAGATCGAGCTCGCCCGCGGCGAGACGACGCATCGCCTCCGTCATGCCCAGGATCGGCCGCGCGATGCGACTGCCGAGCGCCAGCGCCAGCGCGACGCCGGCCAGCACCCCGCCGACGCCGATCATCGCCATCAGCCGCGCCGTATTCGACGCGGTCGCCGTGGCCGTCTCCTGCAGCGACGCCGCGTCCTGATCCGCCGATTCGACGAGCGCCTGAATGGTCTTCGAAACGCGGTCCCCCAGGGCGGGAAGGTCGCTGGCGACGGCCTCGTTGACCCGTGCGGCGAGAGCCATCAACTGGCTGACCGACTTGCGATAGTCGGTCTCCAGCTTGGTGAACTCCTTGAATTGCGGGACCAGATTGGCGTCGATGACGGCGTTGGTGATGGCGCCGAGAGCGTTCTCGACCTTGAGGAAATTCTCGTCCGCTTTGGCGCCGAACTCCGTATCGCGGCGCTCCAGCATCGATGCCAAGTTGTAGCGGGCGAGCAATCCCTGCTCGACGAGCAC
>Ga0116217_10002743_pt1 | contig 16298 bp, 15 predicted proteins | sample Sb_taG_6_FD_89697 | JGI IMG/M metagenome (GOLD analysis project Ga0116217, IMG submission 89697) | Peat soil microbial communities from Weissenstadt, Germany - Sb_50d_4_PS metaG | ecosystem: Environmental > Terrestrial > Soil > Wetlands > Peat | place: Germany: Weissenstadt | collected 2010-09-21 | reverse complement strand
TGGTGCGCTTGAGCGGCCATTCGTTCTCGGCGCGCTCGACGAAGCGGTCGACGTGGCGCACCTGCAACTGCACCGGCGGCTGCTTGTCCCAACCGTTGTTCTTGCCGTGCAGGAAATGATCGAAGAAACGCAATTGCAGGTGCCGGCCGTAGTCAGTGTAGAAATGCGTCCAGTGCTCTATGCCGTGCGCTTCGAGCCATTTGTTCTTCGAGGCGGCGCGGACAAAACCCTCGAAATTGCCGCGCGGGTGCAGCGGCTGGCCGCCCCAATTGGCAGCCGACAAGAACGGCACTTTGACCTTCGACCACACCGGCGAGCGGGCGCGGTGATAGGCGTCGTCGAGCGGATGGGCGCAAATCTCGCTGCCAAAGTCGCTGCGGCTTTTTGCCAGCTCCGCTTCCGACAGCGTGTCCGGCCCGCACACCAGTTCACCATGCACGCGGCTGCGCTTACCGCGCTCGCCGGCACCGTATTGTACGGTCTTGACCTGCATGTCGTACCAGTTATCCCAGAACGTGCAGAGAATGCCGCCGTGGTGCGTCATGTCGCGATACCAGTCGGCGGCGCCCTCCCAGATGCACATGGCGGCGAGATGCGGCGGCTCAAGCGACGCCACGTGCCACTGGTTGATGCCGTAATAGGAAATGCCGTTGAGCCCAACCTTGCCGTTCGACCATGGCTGCACGCCGGCCCATTCGATGCACTCATAGAAATCCTTGGTCTCGCGCGGCGAAAAATGATCGATCACGCCGGGCGAGCAGCCGGCGCCGCGGGAATCGACGCGCACGCAGGCGTAATCGTGCGGCACCCATTTCTCCGGATCGACCACTTCCCAGCTCTGGTAGAGATTGCTCGATCCCGCCGTGACGTCGGGATGCTTTTCCGCCATGCGCTGCCACGCGCTCGGATAGCCGTCCTGGAAGGCAAGCCCCTTGGCGTAGGGGCCATAGCTCAGAATCACCGGATAGCGGCCATCCTTGATCGGGCGAAACACATCGGCGCGCAGCACCAGACCGTCGTCCATCGCGACCGGAACGTCCCAATCGATGCGCATGCCGTCGCGCGTCTCGCTGCGCTGCTGATGCGTTTTACCCCGCGCCGCCGCGCCCATCTGCGCTTCGCCTTCGAGCGATGACATGTATGTCCTCCATTTTACTTCACCTCTCCCCGCCTTGCGGGGAGAGGTCGAATGAGCGAAGCGAGTGAGGGTGAGGGGGCCTCTCCGCGATTCTGAGCGCCTCGACTCCGCGCCCAGCGGAAATGCCCCCTCACCCTACCCTCTCCCCGCACGCGGGGAGAGGGAGTTCACGCTCAGCGTTTTTTCCTCTTCGCCTTGCCGCGCTTCACGCCGGCCATTTTCTCCAGCACTGCGCAGACGGCGGCGGTGTCCTGATCGTCGTAGCCGCTCTTGCGCGCTTTGGTATAGATCGCGCTTGAGGCGTCAAACATCGGCGTCGGCACCTTGATTTTCCGCGCATAGTCGCCGATGACGTCCATGTCCTTCTGCCAGACCGAGATCTTCATCGTGGCGTCGCCGTAATCGTTTTTCACCATCATCGGCGCGCGCAGTTCAAAGATGCGCGAATTGCCGGCGCCGGTCTTGATCAGGTCGAAGATTAGCTGCGGCGGCAGCCCGGCTTTGATGCCCAGAACCATGGCCTCAGCGCTGGCCACGTTGTGGATGGCGACCAAAAGGTTGGCGACGTATTTCATCCGGCTGCCATTGCCGAAGGCGCCGACGTCGTGCACGGCACGGGTGAAGGCCGCGAACATGGCTTTAAGTTTCTTGATCTCGCCGGTGTCGCCCGACGCATAGACCACGAGGTCCCTGACCTTGGCCTGGGCGCCGGTGCCGCTCATCGGGCAGTCGAGCATGACATGGCCGGCCTTGCGCAGCTTGGCTTCGGCTGACGTCTTGTCTTCCAGCGTGAAGGTGGAGGCTTCGACGATGACGCGGCGCGGCACCTCGGCCTTGACGATGGTCTCGACCGTCGCGGCCAGCGCTTTCGGGCTCGGCAGGCTGGTGATGATGGTTTTCGCCTTGCGCGCCACCTCGCCGGCATCGGCGGCGATCTCGACGCCGGCGCGCGCCATGGCGCGGCGCCGCTGCGGCGCGATGTCGTAGCCAATGACGCGCCAACCGGCGGCCACGAGATTCTGCGCGAACGCGCCACCCATGATGCCGAGGCCGACGATACCGACGGCACCTTTCTTTCCCAAAGCCATTCCATTCCTCATTGTCGCTTTGCGTGGCGAGGCGATATGGCATCCGCCCTCCCCGCGCAAGCGGCTTTCTCGCCGGCCACCGATCGCTTAATGTCCGCGCCGGGACGGAAGCGTCAGGAGAGTGCCGTATGCAAATCGGCGTCGCGGGACTGGGTGCCATGGGCGGCGCCATTGCCGCCCGACTCATGGAAGTCGGGCACCAGGTGACCGTTTGGAATCGCACCGCGGCGAAAACCGCTCCGCTCGCGGCAGCCGGCGCCAAGGTCGTCGACAGCCCTGCGGCGGTTGCCGCCGCGAGCGAAGCCATCATCACCATCCTGACCGATGGCGCGGCGATCGATGCGGTTTATCACGGCCCGTCGGGCCTGCTGTCGGGCGACGTGACAGGCAAGTTGTTCATCGAGATGAGCACGGTGCCGCCGGGCGTGGAAACCGCGCTGGCGCCGCAGGTGCGCACCAAGGGCGCCATCTTCGTGGAGTGCCCGGTCGGCGGCTCGACCGCGCCGGCGCGGCAAGGCAAGCTGCTCGGGCTGATGGGCGCCGAGCCCGCCGACGCGGCGCGCGCCAAGCCGATCCTCGACCAACTTTGCCGCAAGGTCGAGCATTGCGGCGCGGTCGGCGCCGGTGCGTCGATGAAGCTCGCCATCAATCTGCCGCTGATGGTCGGCTGGCAGGCTTACGCCGAGGCCTTTGCGCTGGCGCGCGACGTCGGTTGGGAGCCCAAACGGCTCCTCGATCTCTTCGTCGAGAGCAACGGCGCCAATAACGGCCTGAAAATGCGCGCCGACATGATCGTCGCCATGATGGAAGATCGCGATCCCGGCCCGACCACGTTCAGCATCGCCAATGCGGTGAAGGACTTAAAGACCATGATCGCCACCGGCGCCGCCAAGGGCGCCGACATGCCGGCGGCGAAGGCAGCCCTCGCCGCGCTCGAGGAATCCAACAACAAAGGTCTTGGCCCACGCGACGCCTCGCGGCAAACGGTCTATTGGCCGCGCCGCGGCAAACAATAAAAGATTCTCACCCCAACACTGGAGCGAACATGTCAGTCACTCTCGCCCAAGCCTCCACCATCGTCGACGTCGCCTTGAAAAAAGCCCGCGACAATAATCTCGCGCCGCTCACCGTCGCCGTGCTCGACTCGGGCGGCCATCTGGTCGCCTTCAAGCGCGAGGACAAATCCGGCATCCTGCGCTTCGACATCGCCTTCGGCAAAGCCTGGGGCGCGCTCGGCATGGGTTTCGGCTCGCGCACCTTGGCGAGCCGCGCGGCGAAGACGCCGCAGTTCTTCACCATGCTGGCGGCAGCTAGTGGCGGCCGCATGGTCAGCAATCCGGGCGGCGTGCTGATCAAGGATGCTTCCGGCACCATCGTCGGCGCCTGCGGCATTTCCGGCGACACCTCGGACAAGGACGAAATGTGCGCGGTTGCCGGCATCGAGGCGGCGGGATTGAAGGCCGATCCGGGAACCGATTAGGAGATTCGCAATGAAGCTCTTTTCCTTCTGGCGGTCGCTCGCGACCTATCGCGTGCGCATCGCGCTCAACCTCAAAGGCATCACGCCGGACGAGGTGGTGGACGTGAATCTGATGAAGGGCGCGCAGCGCGAGGCCGCCTATCGCGCGGTCAATCCGATGATGGCGCTGCCGGCTTTGGTCGACGGCGACGGGCCGGCACTTTTCGAATCGCTGGCGATCATCGAATATCTCGACGAGACTCACCCGAACCCGCCGCTACTGCCGCGCGACCCCAAAGGCCGCGCCCGGGTGCGCGGGCTGGCGCAGATCGTCGCCTGCGATTCCCATCCGCTGATCGTGCCGCGGGTGCGCGAATATCTCGAGCACGAATTCAAGCTCGACGAGCCGACCCGCATCAAATGGTGCCAGCATTGGCACCTGATGGCGCTGAGCGCGCTCGAAACCAATCTCGCCGACAAGGCCACCGGCCGCTATTGCCACGGCGATACGATCACGCTCGCCGACATCTGCCTCGCCAGCCAGGCCGCCGGCGCGAAATTCTTCGCGGTCGATACCGCCCCATTTGCGAATTTTTCCCGGATCGCCAACGCGCTGTCTCAGATCGACGCTTTCGCCCGCGCCCATCCGCTCAAGCAGCCCGGCGCGCCGGCAAGTTGACTTCTGCGAGCGGAGATGCGCGCTCACTGTCCCTTTGTCAGCATGGCGACCGACGACAACGGCAGCGCCGTGCTCTGGCTGACGATGCTTTTGGTGGCCGCCTGAAACGCCTTGTAATGGTCGCTCGCCTGATGCGCGGCGAGCGCCGCCGCGTCGTCGAAGGCCGACAACAGCAGCACGTGGTTGTCCTTGGTCTGCGACTGCGCGATATTGAACTCGCGGCAGCCGGGATCCTTCACCGAATCCGCCGCATGGCTCTTCGCCGCGTCGTTGAATTTGCCGATCTGCCCGCCGTTGACGTCGATCTCGTCGACGTTGAGGAGCAGCGGCGGGTTGGCCTGCGGCGCCGGCGTGTCGCTCTTGTACAGGGCCACCGAGGCGAACGGCCTGATATTGTAGGTCTTGATCATCATCATGGTGATGCCGATGAACTTCGCGTAGCTCGCGGTCTTCTGATGCGCGTCCCACGCGGCGGAATCTTTGAACACCTCGAAGATGAAGACGTGGTTCTTGTCCTTTTGCGCGACCGAGCTGACGAATTCCTGCGTGTCGGGCTCCTTGATCGCCGCCGTGCCGTCATCCTTGAGCGCCGCGAGGAACCTAGGCATCGAGGCCGGACTGATTTCGAGATCGACCACGTTGACGAAGGCCTGTGCCGCTTGCGCCACGGCCTCCTGGCCGCGCAACGGCAGCAACAGCGCCGCGGCGGTGAGCGTGACCGCGGCCCGCGTCAGCACGACTGATTTCCGCATTGCAGTTCTTCTCCTGTCCCCGGACGCTGGGAAAATGGCAGCAACTCGGCGCCGCGCTCGGTAGCCCCGCGGCGGAACTTACCACCACTTGTGAAAATGATGCACCGGGCCGTTGCCGGTGCCGATTTTAACCCGGTCCGCAGCCGCGATGGCGGCGCTGACATAGACCTTGGCCTCGCGCACCGCTGCGTTGAGCGCAAGGCCCTTGGCGAGGCCGGCGGCGACCGCCGCCGCCAAGGTGCAGCCGGTGCCATGCGTATTCTTGGTTGCAATGCGCGGCGCGGTAAACCGGGCGCAGCCGTCGGCCTCGACCAGAAGGTCGACGCTGTCCGGGCCGCCGTCGTGCCCGCCTTTGATCAGTACGGCGCCGGCGCCGAATGCGAGCAGCTTTTGCGCCTGGGCCCGCATCGCGTCTTCGTCGCGCGCCAGCGGCGCCTCGAGCAAGGTCGCCGCTTCGAACAGGTTCGGCGTGATCACGTCGGCGCGCGACAGCAACGACCGCAGCGCGTCCAGCGCATCGGCGCGCAACAGATCGGCGCCGGTCGAGGCGACCAGCACCGGATCGAGCACCACATTGCGCGGACGATGGCGGTCGAGGCCCGCGGCGACGGCGCCAACGGCCGCGGCATTGCCCAGCATGCCGATCTTCACCGCGGCGACGTCGAGATCGGAAAACACCGCATCAATCTGCGCGGCGATGAAATCGGCAGGCACGTCGTGAATGGCGGTAACGCCGCTGGTGTTTTGCGCCGTCAGCGCGGTGATCACCGAGGCGCCATACACGCCGAGCGCGGCGAAGGTCTTGAGATCCGCCTGGATGCCGGCGCCGCCGCTCGAATCCGAGCCGGCAATGGTGAGCGCGACCGGAACGGCCATCACGCGCCCCGCTTTGCCAGCGTGGCGTCGACGATCGCGCGCAAAGCGCGTGCCGCGGCGGCGGGATCGGGCGCAAGCGACAGCGCCGAGATCACAGCGACGCCGTCGGCGCCGGCGGCGATCACCGCTGCCGCGTTGCCGGCGTCGATGCCGGCGATGCCGCAGACCGGCAGTTTTGGCGCACGGGCATGCAGCGCGGCGATGACGCGGGCCAAACCTTCGGGACCGATCGGCGCGTTCTTCTGCTGTTTCGATCCCGTGACATAGACACCGCCCGAGCCGACATAGTCGATCAGCCCGACCGGCGCGGCTTGCGCCTGCGCCACGGTCTTGATCGACAGCCCGATAATGGCGTCGCGGCCGAGGAGATTGCGCGCGTCCTCGACCGCCATATCGTCCTGCCCGACATGCACGCCGTCGGCGCCGGCGGCGAGCGCCACGTCGATGCGGTCGTTGATGACCAGCGGCACTTTGAATGGCGCGAGCGCCGTTTTGATCGCGCGCGCACGCGTGACCATGGCGCGGGTTTCGCTGAACTTGTCACGCAATTGAATGAGCGTTGCGCCGCCTTGCGCGCACAACCGCGCCAAATCGGCGAGATCGTGGCCGCCCGAACGCTCCGGATCGACGATGGCATTGAGGCGAAGATCGACTGTCATCCTGTCACCCTGGTGCGCGCGCGCAGCGTCGTGCTGTCGAGGCCATGGAGCGCATCGATGATCCAACTGGCGAAGCGCCCCGGCCCGCTGGTGTTCTCAGCCGCCATCTCGCCGGCGACGCCGAGCGCGACTAGCGCAGCGATGGTGGCGCGCCAGCGATCGCGCTCCACCACCAACGCGGCGGCGACCAGCGCCGAGCCGGCGCAGCCCATGGCGGTGACAAGCCCCATCAGTGGATCGCCGTTGGCGACTTTTGCCGAACGCTCGCCGTCGGTCACCACGTCGGTGGTGCCGGTGAGAGCGACCACCGTGTCGTGGTGCTTGGCAAAGCGTTTTGGTGCGTCGCCTGCGGCATCGCCGCCGGCAAGAACTGCAAATTCGTGATGGTTGAGCCGCACCGCGGCGGGCTTGCGGCTCACCAGGCTTTGCGCAAATTGCGCCCGCACCGGCGAGCGTTCGATGAAGACCGGGTCGAGCACCCAAGGTTTCCCGGACCCTTCATCGACCTGCCCCAGCGCGCCCAGTGCCAGATCGATCGCCGTACGCCGCTCGGCGTCGAAGGTGCCGAGATTGACCAGAAGCGCATCGGCGCCGGCGACGAAGGCCGCGATCTCTTCGGGCGAAATCGTCATCGACGGGATTGCGCCGGCGGCGAGCAGCATGTTCGCCGTATAGGCCTGCGCCACCGAATTGGTGATGCAATGCACCCGCGGCGCGCGGCTCCTGATCCGCGCCAGCACGTCGGCTGTGATGTCGGCAAATTCGGCCGGGGCACGCACGGCTCGGGTCTTCCCTCTTCATCCTGCCCCGCATTAGCGGGGACCGATATATATGCTATCTTAGCCGTTCGGAGGCGCGCATGATCCCCTTCTTCGTGCAGATCAAATGTCAGCTCGGCAAGTCCTACCAGGTCGCCAATAAGCTCGCGGACGCCGAGATCGCCTCGGAAATCTACTCGACCGCCGGCGACTTCGACCTGTTGGTGAAATTCTACGTCGATCCCTCGACCGATATCGGCCATTTCATCGCCGAGAAGGTGCAGACCATTGCCGGGGTCGCCGACACCCGCACCATCATCACCTTCAAGGCGTTTGGAGACTCGTAGTCGTTCCCTCCACCGCCCGCCGGCGCGCCAAGGCGAGCCGGCGCTCGCGCCAGATCACGAACAGGCCCGCGGCCGCGATGATCGCGGAACCGACCACGATCATGACCGTCGGCAATTCGCCGAAGAACGCATAGCCGAGCACCAGCGCCCAGATCATCGAAGTATAGTCGAACGGCGCCAGCATCGAGGCGGAGGCGTAACGATAGCTCTCGGTCAGGAGAATATGCCCGGTGCCGCCGAGAAAGCCGATGCACATCAGAGCCACGAACTCTTGGCTGGTCGGCGCGATCCAGCCAAACGGCCAGGTGACGAGGCCGGCGGCCGCGCAAATCAGCGAGAAGTAGAACACGATCGATGATGTCGTCTCGCTCTTGGTCAGGTGGCGCGTCTGGATCATGGTGCCGGCATTGGTGACGGAGCCCGCGACCGCGTAGATCACGCCGGCGACGCTGGTCGCGCTCGCCATGGCGATGGTCAATTCGTCGCCGGAAAAATGCGGCGCCAGCACCACCAGCACGCCGATGAAGCCGATCGTGACCGCCGTCCAGCGGTAGATGCGCACCCGCTCCTTGAGGATGAGCGCGGCCAGCGCCACGCTGATCAGCGGCGAAGTGAACGAGATCGCGTTGGCCTCGATCAGCGGCAGCCGCGCCAGCGCGCCGAAATTGCAGAACATGCCGACGACGCTGAGCACGCCGCGGTTGGCGTGGCCGAGCGGACGCTCGGTGCGCACCGCGGCCATCAGTTCGCCGCGCCAGGCATAGACCAGCACCACCGGCACGATGGCGAAGGCCGAGCGGTAGAACACCACCTCGCCGATCGGATAGCGCGCGCCGAGATAGCGGATCAACGCCGACATCACGGCGAACAGCACCGCCGAGATCAGCTTGAGAACGATGCCCTTGCCGGAGTTCATTTTATTTTCGTCACCCTGAGGTGCTCGGCGCGCAGCGCCGAGCCTCGAAGGGCGGCGGCCCGGGTTGCTCGGCCGACATTCTTCGAGGCCCGCGCTGCGCGCGGGCACCTCAGGATGACGGTTCGGGGGTCCATAACCTGCTTTGCGCGCGGTGCAAAGGCCGCAGGCTCAATCCTTTTTCGGCGGCGGCGGCGGAGTCGGGCCTTTAATGGACGGCAGCGTGGCGATGTAATTGGCGATCGCGGCGCGGTCGTCGGCGCTGAGTTGCGAGGTATTGCCAATCACATCGGCCATGCCACCGCCGGCGAAGTCGCCCGCCGGATTCATGCCGTCGTCGAGGAAATGGGCGATGTCCTTTTCCGACCATGCGATCTTGTCGTCGCCCCAATGGCCGAGCCCGGCGGGCGTGATGTTCGGCACCCAGCCTTTGCCGTCCGGCGCCGGGCCGCCGGCGAAGCGTTCGCTGGCGATGATGCCGCCGAGAAAATTGCGTGGCGAATGGCATTCGGCGCAATGCCCCGGTCCGTTGACCAGATAAGCGCCGCGGTTCCATTGCGCCGATTGCGACTGGTCGGGCACGTAAGGGCCGCCTTTGAGAAACAAAAGCTTCCAGCCGCCGACCAAACGGCGGATGTTGAACGGGAACGCCAGGTCGTGATCGCGCACCTTGCCGCTGACCGGCGGCAGCGTTTTCAGGTAAGCAAACAGATCGCGCACGTCGTTGAGCTGCATGTGCCGGTAGGATTCGTAGGGAAACACCGGAAACAGATGCGAGCCGTCCGGCGCCGTGCCGTCCCACATGGCGCTGACGAAATCCGCCTCGCTCCAAGCGCCGATACCGTCCTTCGGGTCGGGCGAAATATTCGGTGCGTAGAAAGTGCCGAACGGCGATGGCAGCGCCAAGCCGCCGCCGAGCCGCGTACGGTCGACTTTATGCGGGTCCTTTTCGGGGACGGCGTGGCACGAGGCGCAGCCGCCGATGTTGAACATCGTCTTGCCATTGTCGAGGTTCGGCGTGTGTGGCGGCAGCGCGGAAGCGGACACCGTCGCCGGGATCGTCACGATCCAGAACACGGCGAAGCCGAGCGCCGCGCCGAGAACGACGATGGCCGCAAGATTGCGCAGCGAGAGCAGACGCTTCATCTCCGCCTCTTATCCGTCCGACGCCTACGGAACGCTATTGAAAAACAAAGGGCGGGCCGTCCCGCGCGGACGCCCGCCCTCGTTACGCTTGAACGTTGGTTCAGCCCTTCTTGAGGCGATAGTCCTGATGGCAGGCGCCGCAGTCGTTCTTGCCGATATTGCCGAGCGCCGCCTTGAGGCTGTCGACGTCCTTCACGCTGGCGGTCGCCGCCTTGGCGTCCTCGCCGAATTTGACGAACCGCGCCTTGAAGTCCGCCATGTTTTCCCAAACTTTTGGACTAGCGTTGAACTGGTCGCTGGGATCGCCGTCCTTGGTGTTGTCGGGGTAAAGGCCGGGCATCTTCGCCGCCGCTTCCTGGAATTGCGCGAGCGCCTTGGTCACCGCCGCCTGATCGTAAGGCTTGTCGCCCTTGGACATGTCGGCGAGGATTTTGGCCTGATCGCCGTTGGCCTTCATCAGCGCCTTGCGCGCCTTGATCGGATCTTCCTGAGCCACGGCAACGCAGACGCCAAGCGCAATGGCGGCCGTGGTGGCGACGGCGAACACGGTACGGATCATCTGGTGGTCTCCCTGTCAGGTGGCATTGAGTTGGGCCGAATCGTCAGTCGGGCCGGAAGGTTGTGGGCGAACGCAGCCCCCGCTGCCGAGCCCCGTGGTAGCATTATCCGGCCACCAACCCCGGCATTATGACATTATTCCAGGATCACTGTGAGGCCGGATCGCCAGTGGGCCGCAGCAGGAGCGAGCATTGGAGAACCTGATCTTTCGCAGCCGCCCCGATGAGCGCAACGCGTGCGATCAATGGACGCTGGTCAAGGATGCGGACGACGCGCAGGACTATGTGGTGCAAGAGCACGTCAAGCTCGACGCGTTGCTCTCGGGCAAACCCTATCTGCGGTTGGTCAGGCGAATGACCGTCGCCGAATTTCTGGCCACCGATCAGCCGGCGGCCGTGAAGCGCAAATTGCAGGCGATTGTGGACGAACGCGCCGCCGCGAAACCTTGAAACGCGATACCGCCGCCGCACGCTTACTCGGCCGGCTGTGCGCCCGTCCGCCACCACTTGCCGCGCCACAGCCCAAGTTCCGCGATCCAGCGCGCGATGACATAGAACACCGGCGTGAATATCAGCCCGAACGCGGTCACGCCGATCATGCCGGCGAATACCGCGGTGCCGAGCGTCTGGCGCAATTCGGCACCGGCGCCGATCGCCCAGACCAGCGGCGTGACGCCGAGGATGAAAGCGAACGACGTCATCAGGATCGGGCGTAGCCGCAGCCGCGTCGCCTCGACGGCTGCGTCCCAGCGCGTGCGGCCTTGATCCTCGAGCTGGCGGGCGAATTCGACGATCAGGATGGCGTTCTTGGCCGCCAAGCCGATCAGCACCACGAAGCCGACCTGAGTGAGGATGTTGTTGTCCTGGCCGCGCAGGATGACGCCGGTGATGGCGGCGACGAGGCACATTGGCACGATCATTATCACCGCGAGCGGCAGCGTGAGGCTCTCGTATTGCGCCGCGAGAACCAGGAACACGAAGACCACGGCCAGCACGAAGGCGAACATCGCGGTGTTACCGGCCTTGATCTGCTGAAAGGCGAGCGTGGTCCACTCGGTGGCAAAGCCGTCCGGCAGCGTGTCGGCGGCGAGCTTGTCCATGATGGCGATGGCCTGGCCTTGCGAATAGCCGGGCGCGGCGGCGCCGTCGATCTCGGCGGCGGGAAACAGGTTATAGCGCGGCACCCGATATGGGCCAGCGATGTCGGTCACCGTGGTGAACGAGCCGAGTGGCACCGTATCGCCGTTCGAGTTGCGCACCCGGATTTTCAACACGTCGGCGATGTTCTGCCGGTCCTCTTCGCGCGCCTGCGCGGTGACGCGGAAGGTGCGGCCGAACAAATTGAAGTCGTTGACGTAAGAACTGCCGATAAAGATCTGCAGCGCGTTGAACACATCCTGCACGTTGATGCCGAGGAGCTGCGCCTTGGTGCGGTCGATGTCGAGATAGACCTGCGGCGTCGAGGTCTCGAACAAGGTGAAGACTTGCGACAGGCCGGCAGTCGCGTTGGCGCGCGCCATCAAGGCGGACGCCGCCTCGCGCAAAGCCGCCGAGCCGTGGCCGGCGCGATCCTCGACCATCATGCGAAAGCCGCCGGCGGTGCCGATGCCCATCACCGGCGGCGGCAGCACGGCGACGATGAAGGCGTCCTGGATCGCCGACAGCCTTTTGTTCAGCTCGGCCTGAATCGCCGGCGCCGATTGCCGCGGATCGCGGCCGCGCTTGCTGTAATCGTCCAGCACCAGAAACAGCGCGCCGGAATTCGGCGCATTGGTAAAGGTGGCGCCGGAGAAGCCGACGACGTTGACGGCGTGCGCCACGCCCGGCACGCCGAACGCGATATCGAGCGCGCGTTGCTGCACCGCGTCGGTGCGCGACAGCGACGCGCCCGGCGGCAACTGCACCACGACGATGATGTAGCCGCGGTCGACCGGCGGGATGAAACCGACCGGCGTCTCGCGGAACACGGCAAAGCCCAAGCCCAGTACGACCAGATAGATCACGACCATCATCGCCGCGCGCCGCACGGTGCGAGTGGCGAGCCAGGATATGCCCGAGCCGACGCGATCGAACGCAGCGTTGAAATAGCCGAAAAAGCCGTGGATCGGCCGCTCCCACCAGGTATCGCGATGGCTGCGGTCATGCGGCTTGAGCAACAGCGCGCACATCGCCGGCGATAGCGTCAGCGACACGATCAGCGAAATGACCGTGGCGCCGGCAATGGTCAGGGCGAACTGGCGATAAAACTGCCCGGAAATACCGGTGATGAACACCGACGGCACGAACACCGCGCACAGCACCAGCGCGATAGCGATCAGCGCCGAGCCGACCTCGTTCATGCTCTTGCGCGCCGCTTCGCGCGGCGGCAATCCCGTGGCGATATTACGCTCGACGTTCTCGACCACGACGATGGCGTCATCGACCACAATGCCGATCGCCAGCACTAGGCCGAACAAGGAAAGGTTATTCAGCGTGAAGCCGAACGCCGCCATGAAAAAGAACGTGCCGATCAGCGACACCGGGATCGCCACCAGCGGAATGATCGCCGCCCGCCAGGTTTGCAGGAACAGAATCACCACCAGCACGACCAGCACGATGGCCTCGAAGATCGTGTCGATCACCGCGTCGACCGATTGGCGGATGAATTGCGTCGGGTTGTAGACGATGTCGTATTTGAGCCCGGGCGGGAACCGCTTCGACAGCCTGGCCATCAGGTCGGTGACGCCATCGGCGGTCGACAGCGCGTTCGAGCCCGGGCGCTGGAACACGGCGAGCGCGATGGCAAAATCGTGATCGAGATAAGAATTCGACGAATAGTCGAGCGCCTGCAGTTTGACGTCGGCGACGTCTTTGAGCCGCACCACCGCCCCCGGCGTCTCCTTGACCACGATGGAACCGAAATCCTCCGGGTTGGCGAGCCGGCCGAGCGTCTGCACCGCGATCTGGAAGGCGCCCTGGTGCGCGACCGGCGGCTGATCGAGCACGCCCGAGGCGACCTGGATGTTCTGGCCTTGCAGCGCCGCGGTGACGTCGGTCGCCGTCAGCCCGAGCGATTGCAGGCGGTCCGGATCGATCCAGATGCGCATCGAATAATCGCGGCTGCCGAACACTGTGACCGAGCCGACGCCGTCGACCCGGGTGAGCGGATCTGTCACTTCCAGCGTGGCGTAATTGGTCATGAACAGCGCGTCGCGCGACTTGTCCGGCGAATAAAGGTGCACGACCATCATCAGGTCGGGCGAGCTCTTGGTCACGGTGACGCCGATATTGCGCACGTCGGTCGGCAGCCGCGGCTGCGCGATGGCGACGCGGTTCTGCACCTGCACCTGGGCGATATCGAGATTGGTGCCGAGATCGAAACTCACCTGGATGGAAAATTTGCCGTCCGCCGTCGAGTTCGACGACATGTAGAGCATGTTCTCGACGCCGTTGATCTGCTGCTCGATCGGCGTCACCACAGTGGCGGCGACAACCTCGGCGCTGGCGCCGGGATATTGGCCGGAGACGTTGATGATCGGCGGCGCGATCTCGGGATATTGCGCCACCGGCAGCCGCGAGAACGACACGCCGCCGAGGATCACGAACACGATCGACACCACGGCGGCGAAGATCGGCCGGTCGATAAAGAAATGCGAGATGCGCATTTTCTGGCCTCAGCCGGCCTTGGCTTCGTTCGGCCCCTTGGGCGGCGGCGCGCCTTCTTGCTGCGGCGTCACCTTCTGGCCGGGGCGCGCGCGCATCAGACCGTTGACAATGACCCGATCGGTGGCGGTGAGCCCATCCTTGATCACGCGCAGGCCGCCGTCGATCTGCCCGAGCGTGACGTATTTCTGCCGGACCACGTTGCCCTCGTCGACGACGAGGACGAATTTGCGCACCTGCTCAGTGCCGATCGCGGCGTCGGGAACGAGCAGCGCGGCATAGGGCGGCGATCCCGGGACGCGGACACGGCCGAACATGCCGGGCGTGAAAATGCCGTCGGCGTTATCGAACACGGCGCGGCCGCGGATGGTGCCCGAGGAACGGTCGATGACGTTGTCGACGAAATCGATCTTGCCCTGGTGTACGAAATCCTTCTCGTCGATCAGCTTGAGCGTGACCGGGACGTTGCCGTGCAGGCTGGCGACGTCCTGGCTCGACGTGGCGAAGCGCACGTAGCGCAGATACGACGCCTCGTCGAATGAGAATTCGAAACGGATCGGATCGACCGAGACGATGGTGGCGAGCAGCGTGGTCGCGCCGCTGGTGCCGCCGGTGACCAGATTGCCGACGGCGACCCTGCGGTCGCCGATGCGGCCGTCGATCGGCGAACGCAATTCGCTGTATTGGTCGAGATCGAGCTCGGCCGAATTCACCATCGCCTCTTGCGCCGCGACCGCGGCCTCGGCGACGCGCTTGGCCTGGGTGCGCTGGTCGAAAACCTGCTCGGTGATGGTCTTGTTGCCGAGGAGCTGCTGGCCGCGCTGCAGATCGGCTTCGGTGAAGGCGAGATTGGCGCGCGCTTGCGCCAGATTGGCCTTCATCTGCTCGAGCACGATCTGGAACGGCCGGCGGTCGATGGTGAAGAGCAGATCGCCCTTCTTCACCATCTGGCCGTCGATGAAATGAATCTCTGCGAGATAGCCGGAGAGCCGCGAGCGGATCTCGACCGATTCCACCGCGGCGAAGCGGCCGACATATTCGTCCTGGTCGACCACGGTGCGCTGCACCGGGTTGGCCACGGTCACGGCCGGCGGCGCGGCGCTTTGCGGCTGCTGGCCTTGGCCGCAGCCGGCGAGCGCAGCAGCGAATACCAGAACGGCAAGGCGCGCCGCACGGGTCATGGTCATCGGTTTTTCCCTCAGGTGGACGGGGGCACCACAAGCCGCCGCTGCTGTCAACCGGCGGGGCGCCCGCCCTTCCCTCGCCACCACCCGGTTCCCATATATCCCATCGACCGGCGAGGACGCCGACCCCCAGCGGATGCTGGGCTAAACCACTGACAAAACATGAAAATCATACCCTTGCACGATGCCGCCTGGGGCGGCAGCGGCGCTGCCGCCGCCGCGAACCCCGAAGTTCCAACCGAGGACCAGGTGCTCCTCGACGCTTATTCGCGAGCCGTCATCGACGTGGTCGATAGAGTCGGCCCAGCCGTCGTCGGCCTCACCATTCACGCTGGCGAGGCCAATGGCCGCCCACGTGGAGGCACTGGATCGGGCGTCGTGGTGGCGCCCGATGGGCTGATCCTGACCAATAGCCATGTCGCCGGCGCGGGCAGCGCCGCGAGTTCTGCCGCGCGCATCGAAGTGACAACGCCGGAAGGCCAGCACCTCACCGCACGGCTGGTCGGCGACGATCCCGACACCGATCTGGCGCTGATCCGCATCGTCGAGCCGGTGACCTTGCCGGCCGCGCCGCTCGGCGATTCCAAGCGGCTCAAGCGCGGGCAATTGGTAATCGCCATCGGCAATCCGCTCGGCTTTGAATCGACGGTGACGACCGGCGTCGTCTCGGCGCTCGGCCGCAGCTTGCGCTCGCGCACCGGCCGGCTGATCGACGACGTGATCCAGACCGATGCGGCGCTCAACCCTGGCAATTCCGGCGGCCCGCTGGTGTCCTCCCACGGCGAAGTCGTCGGCGTGAACACGGCTGTCATTATGGGCGCGCAAGGCATCTGCTTCGCGGTCGCCGCCAATACCGCGAGCTTCGTGCTCGGCGAACTGGTGCGCCACGGCCGGGTGCGCCGCGCCTTCATCGGCGTCGCCGCCCAGCACACGCCGATCCCGCGCCGCCTGCGCCACGCCGCCGGCATCACCCAGGAACGCGCGGTGATGATCGCCTCCATCGAACCGGACTCCGCGGCCGCGCTCGCCGGCCTGAAAGTCGGCGACATCCTGCTCGGCCTCGACGGCACCATCATCGCCGGCGCCGACGATCTCGTCCG
>Ga0116217_10002735_pt1 | contig 16329 bp, 11 predicted proteins | sample Sb_taG_6_FD_89697 | JGI IMG/M metagenome (GOLD analysis project Ga0116217, IMG submission 89697) | Peat soil microbial communities from Weissenstadt, Germany - Sb_50d_4_PS metaG | ecosystem: Environmental > Terrestrial > Soil > Wetlands > Peat | place: Germany: Weissenstadt | collected 2010-09-21 | reverse complement strand
CGAGCCAAGGGCTGCTGCGGGCCGGCGTGGTCGGCCGACTGCCGGCGCTCTGCGCCATCCTGTGCCTCCCACTCTCGCCGCTTCAGGCGACCGTCGATCGCCCTGGGCGTCCCTTGGACAGGTAGCGCGCAGCGTCTCATCCTGGATGCCCCACACGGTCACGTTGAAGTAGTTGGGCTTGTCCATGCCATGAATGCCGTGGCTGTGATCGCGCGATCGAGGGGGCCAGCCAGCAGAAACGGATGCACGACCCTTCCGCGACGCGCGGTCCCAATACCCGCCTATCGGCAGTACTCCACTTGCTATAGGCGAACGTTGCCGCGATCGTGGACCTCGAAGTCATAGCGGACCTCGAACGCCCAGCCATCCTCGGTGGCGTCGACGCGGTACTCCCAGCCTGGGGCAGGTCGGCGGATTCGGCGGATCTGTGAGGGGCGAAGGCCCCGCCGATCAGCTTGCTCTATGAGGCTGTTGGCCCGCTGGAGCGGCAGCGCCCACACGCGCTGCTTGCCATCGACCAGGAGCTGGTGTGGATTCTCGTGTGGGTCGCACAGCACCACGGGAACGACGTTGAGGTCAAGGCCGTCGCTGATCTGGGCCAGATGTGCGGCGCCCTTGAGTGCGGCGACCGCCGCGCGGTAGCTGTCGATGCCGTGCGGCTCACAGATGTAGATCCCTGTGGGGCCTGCGGCGATGGCGCTGATCGGCCAGTCGAGGCCGCGTAGACGTACGCCCTGCGCGACCACCCAGCGGCGCGGGTCTAGCCCGGTGGCCAGGTTCATCATTGCGCCGGCGTGTTGCGATGCGGTCTGCCGGGTGCCGTAGAGCGCGCGGGAAAGCCGCGGGTGCGCGTCGGGGTCATAGGAGTTGAACCCCTTGAGGTCGCGGTAGACCATGTCCGCCAGTCGCTCGGCCGGGGCGACACCGACCCGACGTCCCGAGGAGGCCACTACCCAGCCCGGTTCGAGGTTCTCACCGGCGACACACACGATCGAGGCCGCCTTCATGCCCCCGCTGCGGGCCAGATCGAGGAGCGAATGGGCCGCCAGATCGGCGTCGTCTGCTTGGCCGTGCCAGCTGTTGTCGGTCTGAACCCACACCAGACGCCCGTCGGCGGCGACCACCTGTCCGGTCAGACCGATCTCAGACCGCGCTTTCACCGCGGGGGCCCACCACCAGTCCGGCGTAACGGCGTCGGTGAGGCGTTTGAGAGCAGTGCTGGTATGGCTCTCGATGATCTCCGACTGGGCGCTGATAATGATGTCCAGTCCCAGGCGCGCCAGGGGATGCTTCTCTCTCCTGCGCATCTGCGCCAGGCGAACGCGCCTGCCGAGGGTATCGGCGGCCCATTCGGCCGCGGCATCGATCGTGGCCGTGATGCCATCGGAGTGCGGGTTGTGGGCGCGCATCAGCGCTCGGAATCCCAGTCGCGTCCGGTGATCGCCGTATACAGCCGTCTACGCCAACAGAAGGCGTGCGCGGTACCGGCGAACAGCAGCACAGCCCCGATTGTTGCGGCCGTGGGAGTCAGTGTGAACTGGTCGATCCCCCAGAGCGCAGGGGTGAGCGCGTAGAACGCGCCCCATCTGGCCAGGCGCTGCTCCCCGGCACCTCGGGCGGCAGCTAGGAACAGCAGGAAGGCACCGGTTAGCAGGCACAGGATGGTGCAGGCGGCGCACCAGCCGACTCGAACGGCCGAGGCGCTGAGCGCGATTCCTAGTGGTCTCGGGTAGTTGAGGCGTGCCATCGGTGCCGGGTGACGCCAATGACTGCGGGTGCGCGCTGGGAACCCAAGCGGTGGCGCGGCGTCATGCACGACCGTGGCAACCGGCGATCTGGCGGTGGGTACCCACCAGGGCTCCCGCCGTGGGTTTTCTGTATCACCCGGCACGTCGGCGGAGTCGCTGTCGGCGAAGGGTTGCACGCGCTTGGAGCGGTCGTAGGTGGCGCGGTGCTCGGGGTTATTGAGCACCCGGTAGGCGGCGGATATCTCCTTCATCCGCTCGGTGGCCTGCTCGATGCGATGCTGGTTGAGGTCGGGATGCCACTCCTTCGCCAGGCGGCGGAAGGCAATCGTTATCTGTTGAGCGTCAGCACTCTGGGACACGCCGAGCAGGTCGTAGGGTGAGCGCTCAAGGACGCTCATCGCTTTGCCCGGCGGCTCGCGTTGGGGGTCTCGGCCCGCTCTGCCGCGGTGCGTGTAGCCCCCGGGGCCAGGTGGGTGAAGGGACCGGATGGTCCGGGTTTCATTACCGCTAGGTTCCAGGGCCGGCGAGCGTTGCCTACTGGCCCGGGCTACGGGCAACACGGTTATGGCCCACGTCGCCCGTGTGTCGCTACCACCAGCGCGGCAAGCTGAGCCTGGTTATCAACGCCCTGCGTCACGGATTCCGAGCTCCCCGGTAGGCAAGCGCCTGCTGCGCCAGAAGGAACCGAGGACTGAGCCCCACTGCCCCCCGACTGCCCTGACTCGACGATGAACCACGATGCTCCCTTGACGATGACCATCCTGCCCCCCATGCCCGCCCTCGAGCTGACGAGCATCCACCGCTGCGCGGTTTCCTATGGCGCCAACGACACCATGGCCCTCGCCGAGATCGAGGCACAGGCTTCACCCATCGAGCTGCTCAGCCTCGCGGTCGAACGCCTGCCGGACGTGTCGTTCTACGCCTATGTCGTGCAGTCGTCTATGGCGCTGGGCGACGGTCGTCGAGACAAGCTTCTGGGACAGATCATCGCGCAGATGATGGTTCAGGCGGCGGGCACGATCAGGCTCTGCCAGCGTGCCCTGGAGGTCCATGGGCGAAACGTCGGCTATGAGCTTGGCGAGTGGAGCAGGAAGATCCTTGAGACCACCTCGGCATTGCTGCACATGATCCACCGGCCGGCCGTCGCCGCCGATGCGCCCCTGACGCCGATCGGCGAGGTGCGCATGGCGGCGCGTGAGATCTCCCGCGCGATCGCTGCTTGCGAGAGCGACCGGATGGCGGTACCCGAGCATCTCAGTGAAGCGATCGGTCGGCTTCTGGTGCTGTTCATGCTCGCCAGCGAGCTCAATGAGCGACACTACGGGTGAGGATGAGTCGCAGCAGCCTCACGTACCACGCACGACAATGGTCTGCGGCTGTGACGATCGTCGTGATCGCCACCTTCGCGACTTGCGCCGCTGGCGCCACAGTCGCCACGCCCGTCGCGGCCGAGGTTGGCGTGCCCGCCGGGACTGTGCAGCAAGATGGCGCTGACGCGCAGTTCCTCGACTACGCCTCGGCGCCCGCTGCCCCCGGTGTGGTCTGCCTGGTGGACTCGGGGGTGGACCCCAATCCCGACACATCGCCGACGCTGGTAGGGAGCTTCGCCCTCTCCTCGGGCACCGACACCCAGGACGAGCTCTCGCGGGTCAACCCACCTCTGCCGGGTGGTCACCCGGACGGGCACGGCACCTATATGGACATGATCATGGCCGCGCCGCGCAACGGCTGGGGCATGGTCGGAATCGCGCCCTCGAGCGTCCGAGTACTCAACGTCAAGGCGCTCGGCGCCGGCCACAGCACCTTCCCGTTCTCGGAGTACACGAGCGCCATCCAGTACTGCGAGCAGCAGTCCTCCACACTCGCGATCACCGTCATCAATCTAAGCCTGGGGTCTGGGACTCAGCCCAGCTCAAGCGACCTGAGCAACCTCCAGAACCAGGTGGACGCAGCGCGCCAGCACGGCATGAGCGTTGTGGCTGCCGCCGGAAACAACAACGAAGCCGTCGAGTACCCAGCTGCTGCGACCGGGGTCTTCGCTGTCGGGGCCGCGGATGCCAACCCGGCCAACCTCGGCGTCTTCTGCTCGTTCTCAAACCGCGGGCCGCCGCTCAGCATTCTCGCCCCAGGCTGCGGCAGCCAGAGCGAGCCCGGTGGCGGTGGCGGGCTCGATATCGCTTTCTCCGACACCGGCGAACCAGCTTGGGCTCAGGGCACGAGCGAGGCATCGGCCATTGTCTCGTCGGTCATGGCCAGCATGCGCGCCTACGGGCCCACGCTCACCGCTGCGCAGGTCGAAGGCTGCCTGATCTCCAGCGAGGTCAACGGTGGCAACCTGGACGTTGCCGGCGCATTTCGTGCGTGCGGACTCGGCCAGATCGTGGCTGAAGGTACCGCCGCCTACAACGCGGCCAACCCTCTATCCACGCAAGCGCAGAGTCTGCCGCCGTCCGCTACCTCGGTGGCGAACGTCCCGTTCCAGGGCAAGTCTGCTGTAACCCCGGCGCCCAGGATCCTCCGCGTCCACTTCGTCAAGCCAAAGCTCACCGTGACCGTCGCCAGCATTCCGACTGGCCTCCGGCTACGCATCGAGATCCAGATCAAAGACCGCCACGGACGGTTCACGACGATCACGGGGGCCACAAGCAACAACCGAACCGTCATCTTGCGTGCCTTGCGCTGGGACCGCGTAAGAGCGTTCTTTCTGACCACTTCGGGGCACTCGGCGATCACGTACCGCTCGCGCCCGGTCGCCCCAATCCGCCACAAGATCGTCCTTGGCCTGTCACCATTGGGAGCAGTCACAGGATCGATCTGGCCATGAACCACCGCGCTGCATTGCTTGCCTTGCTCGCCGCGCTCGTCTACGGGACCAGTGCGCTGGGGACGGCTCACGCAGGCAGCTACCAGGTGGATGCCTGCGCGGGTGCCCCGGGCAACCTCAATCACTCCTGGACGGCGTTTGACACGAACCCGAGCTACCTGGAAACCTCAAGCAATTGTGGAGCCCCCGATGTCACCGGTGGCGGGGGCGGCAGCGGGGCGACCTCTGGACTGGCCGCCAGCGACGTCCTTCAGCTCAGCACCAACGTTCCCGCTGGAGCGACGGCGGGCTGGACCTTTCAAGCCCCCGTCGGGACAAAAATCACCGGCGCGAGCTGGGATCGCGATCTCTTCGAGCAGTCGGACGGCTGGACGCCCGAGGTGCTCGACGGCTCCGGAAACGTGCTCTCCGGCGAGACTTGCCAGTTCGTCGCCGAGAACGGCGGCTGCGAGATAGACGGCACCACGTCACATTCTAATCTCAGTACGGGCGCGCTGACGATCGAGCTGGTCTGCACCCCCCAGGTGGACAACTCCCAAACCTGCGGAAACGGCTTCAGCGAGCACGAGGGCCGCGTGGAGCTCAATTCCGCGGCCATTACCATCACCGACAGCAATCCCCCGAGCATCACCGCCACTGGTGGCACCCTGTTTGCCTCTGGCTACCAGCACGGCACCCTGAGCGCGAGCGTCTCGGGCAACGACAGCATCGGGGTTCAGTATGCGCGGGTCTACATCGACGGCAAGCAGGTCGCCCAGCAGAGCTTCAGCTGCGACTTCACCTACATCGTCCCGTGCCCGACGAGCGTCAGCGGCCAGCTCGAAGTGAACACCGCGACTCTGCCCGACGGGATCCACCAGACGCAGGTCTCGCTCGCCGACGCAGCCGGCAACGAGACCATGAGCAGTCCCCAGACGCTGATGATCTCCAACAACCCGCCGCCGGCACCGACCGGCGGCGAGATCCAAGGGCACACCAGCGGCTGGACCTCCCAGCCGGCGACGCTCACCTGGATGAACCCCAGCCTCGCCCAAGGCCCCCCGATCAACACGGTCTACTGGACGGTGTGCCGCGGCACCGATCTTGGTGGCGTTCCAGCCGGTGGGTGCGACGGCACCCATACGCAGATCAGTCCGCTGACCTCTTTGACCTTCGACCCGACGCAGGACCCAATGTTCGAGGCCCAACCCATCTCGGCCTACACCGCATTCGTGTGGCTCGGCGACGCCGCCGGAAATTCTAGCCAGGCCAATGCGATGGCTGTCCACTTCGGCTACGACAACACAGCCCCGGGGCCTCCAGAATTCATCATGACCTCGCCCACGACTGGCCCGGGACCGTTTGCGATCACCGTGGGCGCGTCCCCCCACGTCGCCCCAATCATTGGGGTGGACTGGACCGCGTGCGACAGCTCTGGTAACTGCCTACCCATGCAGAGCACCCCCGGCCTGACTTTCACGCTGGACCCAACGCATAACAGCGAGTTCCAGGGGGACCCATACGGGACCTACACGATCCGCGCCTGGCTGGTCGATGCTGCCGCCAACAGCGACCCCAACGCCTTTGCGACCGCCAACGTAACGACCGCCCCGGCCTTGGCCTCTTCGAACGCGGGGACCAGTAGTGGCTCCTTCAGCGACACCGGCTCGACGAGTTCCTCGGGGTCGGGCAGGTCCGGGGCCTCGGGTGGCTCCGCGTCAGCGCCCAGCCCTCAGCTGCACATCACGAGCGTCGCTGAGCACGGGCGCAGGCTACTGATCCACGGCACTGTCGCCCGCAAAGTGCACGGGTACGTCGTGATCGTCGAGACCTTCCTTGAGCGCGGGCGCAAACAAACGATGCGGCGCACCGCAAAGATCGCCGCTGGCCGCTGGTCAATCTTGCTTACGCTGCCTGCTGGCGCACAGCCGCAAAGCACGACGGTCGCGGTGCACCCCACGTGCGGACGGTGGCGCCATCAGTCCGTGACCCGCCACACACCAAGCCGATCGAGCAACGGACGGAAGCCCGCCCTAGCCGTTGCCGCTTAAGGAGGAAGCAAGGAAGCAGGAGGCGCACATGACCCCATCGATGTTCGCCGGCCTAGCACGCAAAGCTAGGCCCCGTGGCCGATTTGCCCGCCAGCGGCGCCAGCGACCCGGCGAGTCCCGGCCACGGCGATCCGCAGCGGCAGCCTGGGCACTCGGCGGTACAGCCCAGCCTGCTCCTGGGGCGCCTGGCGATCTCTGAACCTCGCAAGAAGGCACGCTGTCTCGACCTCAGAACTCAATGGCCGTCAGGTGCGCTAACTGCGCAGACCAACCGGCCGCACTCAGGAGGCTTCAGCCTTTGTCCCCTAGACGCTTCGCCCAACGCCTCGCCCTTTCAAGGCTCCTCGCTGCGCTGGCGATCGCCGCGGTGTCGACGTGTGGGCTCGGTGTCGGCGTCGCGCATGCGGGCAGGTATCCGATGTACCAATGTGATGGGGCGAGCGACCCGGCGATCGCGCCGGGATGGTCGATCAACTCGGACTCGGCGAGCTCGCTGTCGATGGTCAACGACTGCGCGCAGGGCGCCACTTTCGGGGTGCATGGCTTCTACAACGGCAACCCCGGAGAGCAGCTGCAGACGAATCCCAACGGCTCGACCATCAGCCTGAACGTGAACGTACCTAGCTCTGCCCCGGATGTCACCATCACCTCCTGGTCTGGTGAGGTCGTCATCCCTACCTACAGCGGCAACGAGGCGTTCATCGGCTTTCATTCCGGCGGCCAAGTGCTTGGCTCGAGCCCCGGCCTACCCACACTACACCCCGGTGAAAGCCTGAATCAGAACTACAGTGTGGCACTCCCCCAGGGCGCACGGGACTTCGGCGTGAGCCTGTTCTGCTCGACGTCTAACTCCCAAACGAACTGCGACTACAGCAACGCCGATCAAATGCCGGGTGTGCAGAACATGACCTTCATGCTCAGCGACCAGGTTCCCCCCACTATCTCCGCTGTAGCCGGAAGCCTGCCGACCACGGCAGCGCGCCAAAGCGTGGTCAGCGGCGTTCAGACCATGCAATTCACCGCTGCCGACGTCGACTCGGGAGTCGCTTCAGCGACCCTCATCCTTACGCCCGCCACGACCAGAACACCCATGAGCACGAGCTTCAACTTCGGTAGCCAGTGCACATGGAGCAGTTGGAACGCCTGCCCGACCAGTAAGAACATCGGCTCGGTCAACGTCGACACGGGTGCGCTCAAAGACGACACCTACACAGTCACGCTCGAGGCACAAGACGCCGCCGGGAACCTCAGCAGCGATCCGCTCGGCACCATCACGACCCACAACGCCCCGGCCGTGTCCTCGCCCCCAACTATCGCCGGCGCGCCCACCCAGGGCCAGACCTTGATCGCGTCCAACGGGACATTCAGCGCAGCCTCAAGCGCCGGGGCGATCACGCTCAGTGGCCAATGGCTGCGCTGCGACGCCCAGGGGGGAAACTGCCAGCCTGTTCCCGGCTTCACCGGCACCTCTTACGACCCAGCTGCAGAAGACCAAGGTCACACGCTGCGCTACCAAGACACCGCCACCGACAACGACGGCAGCACCGTCGCACAGTCCGCCGCCCTGGGCCCGGTCGGCCAGTCGGCCATTGGGACACAGAGCCTCAGCAATGGTCTGACAGGTGCTCAGCCCACCAACGGGAGCCAGGGCTCGAGCAGCGGGAAGGAGGCGCGCATCGCCAATGGCACGCCCTGCCCTGGGCCAAGCATCAACCTCAGCATCAACGGGCGCAGCGCGACGAGGGCTTTGATCCCCTTCGGCCACAGTGTGACGGTGAAGGGCAGGCTGGGATGCCAGGCGACGCCGGTCCCGGAGGCAACCATCACCGTGGACGCCTCCGGCGAGGCGAAAGCGCTCTCGCTGCACACCGACGCCGACGGGACGTTTGTCTATAGCCTGCCCCTTGGGCCCAGCCGCACGCTCTCCTTTCGCTACACCGCCTATAGCACCGACAGCGAGCCCGCCGCCACCGCGACCGCGGCGATTGAGGTGGCCCCGAAGATCGCGCTGAGCATCGCCCCCCGCTACACCCACAACGACAGCACGATTCTCTGGCGCGGGAGAATCACCGGCGGCCCCTACCCGCCCGGCGGCGTGACGCTGCTTGTTCAGGTCCGTGAGAACGACCGCTGGCAGACCTTCGATCAGATCGTCACTCACGATGGCCGCATCGCCTACCGCTATACGTTCAGACGCACCACCCGGCCCACCACCTACACCTTCCGGGTCGCGCTCCCTCACGGCGGCTCCGTGGGATACCCCTACAGTCCGGCCGCAAGCCGACCTATCAATGTCCGCGTCGGCTAACAGTCTCTCTTCACGAGCGACCCGACGCCGCGAGCGCCGGCGCCCCGCCGTAATCCAGGTCAGTGGTGGCTCCGCGGCCACACGCATATTCCAGACGCTGGTCATGACCGTCCGTGGGCTGTCACCGAGCCCTCGCTGCGTCGGCAGCGGTCTCGCAAACCTCGCGGACGGTTGTCGGAAGGTAAAGAACGTCGGCCTGCAAATCTCGAGTAGACACCGGCGTGATCCCTACGGGGAGTCGGCCTGCCTGTAGAGGGCTGGCCACCCTGGACTGCAAGGAGGCGAACCAAGATGTCTTTCCCGCGCCACGCTCGAGCCCTGCGACTGGTCCTCACCGCAGCGGCCGTCGCGCTCTCTCCACTGGCGCTTCATACCGGGACTGCGTCGGCCAACGACTTCCACGTCTTCTCCTGCCAAGATCCCTACAACGGCCAGGGTGCCCCGACCGACGACTGGAGGTATGACCAGGGAACCAATGGCTACGGGGACGGCGCCGGCTCAAGCTGCTCCGGTGGCGGCGGTGCGATCAGTGCCTGGCTGGATGGTGGTGTGAACCACGGCTTTGGGGAGGGCGGCTACGCGACGTTTAGCTCGCCAGCTGGCATGACGATCAGCTCCTTTGGGTTGTGGCGCTACGAGGCGGTTGGTCCCTACGAGCCCTTTGCTGCGCCGGTCACCAACATTGCCTATGACCCGGGAAACGTCTCTCTCGAGGGGCTGTGTGCCCAGTCGCTGAGCTGCGCCACCCGCGGGAACAACGGCCAGCGACTAGCCCCGGAAAATTATGTTGGTGCTGGTGGCTTGACCAACGTTACCCAGATCCAGACCAGTGCGGTCTGCGGTGGGGGCCCGGGCACCCCCTACGTCTGTCCCACCTCGAACGCCGAGAACGGCAACAGCGCCGAGGTCGACGTCTACGCCGCAGATATCGTCCTGGTTGACACGAGCGTCCCGAGCGTCTCCAACGTCAGCGGCCCTCTGATCGCCGGCGGCACACTCTCGGGCACCCAACCGGTGTCGTTCAACGCCAGCGACTCGGGGCCCGGGATCTACAGCGGCAGCATCATCGTCGACGGTCGGACGATCACGCAGGGGATCCTCGACACCAATGGCGGCGCGTGTGAGTCGCTCAACGTGACCGGTGACGGCCTGCGCTCCTTCAACCACCCCCAGCCCTGCAAGCCGGCGTTGACCGCCACCATGGTTCTCAACACGACCCAACTCTCGGCAGGCACCCACAACGTCCAGGTCATCATCGATGACGCCTCGGGCAACGCGACGACGGCCTGGAACGGGACGATCACGACCAACAACCCCCCGACCGAGACTGGCGCGCCGGCGCTTCACGACACGAGCCGCGCCTCCGGCGCCCCTGAACCCGGCGATGTCCTGCAGATCAGCCCCGGGACCTGGAGCCCCTCGGGCACAACCTTCTCGTATGCCTGGGAGTCGTGCGCGGGGGATGGGTCTGATTGCCATGGTCTGCCTGGGCAGAGCGGCGCGCAGTACACGGTCCAGTCCGGTGATGGCGGCCGTGTTCTCATTGGGCTCGTTACCGCCACGAGCACTTCGGGCTCCCGCCAGGTGCAGGCCGGGGTGACGCCTGACATCGCCTCCTCCTCGGGCTCGTCGGCCTCCGGCGGGGGGATCACCGGGGCTCAGCCCGGGAGCGGCTTGAGCGGACCAGTGGTCGTCAACGTCGACGTCGGGTCGGGCACCCCGGTCGCGCATATCGCGAACGGCACGCCCTGCGCAGGCCCTCAGCTCGCGCTGAAGGTCAACGGCAGGAGCAAGCCCGCCCCGATCCGCTACGGGCACGGCGCAACGATAAGTGGTCTGCTGCGCTGCGGATCGGTCCCAGTGCGCGAGGCCAAGGTGCTCGTCTCCGGCGGGCTCAGCGGGATCGTGCAGACCGATGCGCAAGGCGCGTTCGTCTTCAGCGTGCCTCCTGGCCCCGGCCGCACGCTTGCCTTCTCCTACACCGCCTACTCTGACGAAACCACGCCCGCCGCGGCCGCGCGCGCGGTCATCGCAGTCTACCCCATTATCACGCTGGCGATCGGCCCGCGCCACACCCACAACGACGCCACAATCACTTGGCGCGGCAAGATCGCCGCCGGCCCCTACCCGCCCGGCGGAGTGACGCTGCTCATCCAAGTGCGCGAGGGCCGCCGCTGGCAAACCTTCGACCAGATCACGACATCGACCGGGCGCTTCGCCTACCGCTACACATTCAGGCGCACAACCCAGCCGACGACCTACACCTTCAGGGTTGCGCTACCCGCCAGCGGCTCGGGCGGCTATCCCTACGCCCCCGCCGGCAGCAACACCGTTCGGGTCCACGTCGTGTGAGAGGAGGTGAAACAGGATGATCGCTAGAAGCCAAGATCGGCTTAGCTTGCGCACACTTGGTATCCACCGGGCTGCGTGGCTCGCGGCGGCGATCGCTGTCCTAGCTGCGCTTACGCTCGCCGCGAGCGCTCGCGCGGGGACGTGGGCTTTGGCTTCCTGCGCGCAGCCCGACGGAAAGCCCGCCCCGATCCAGGGTTGGCAAGCCGGGGGCGCTGGCAGCAACAAGGGTTCGCTGAGCACCTGCAGCTCGACAGGAGGCGCGCTCATCGCCCAGGTCCGCGACGAAGTCGAGCAGCCCGCCTATCAACCGGCGACCTGGACGTTTACGGCGCCGAGCGGCTCGACGATCGCCGGCGGGACCCTCTCGCTCGCCATGTACACCCCCGAGGGTCAGGACTACGCCGAGACGCCCGCCAACAGCTACGACACCGCCGATGTCGTGGGCAATTGCCAATACAACACGGGCACGTGCGCGAGCCAGTGGAATAGCGAGATCGCTCCGATCCAGCCAGACCAAGCCGGCGGTAGCCAGATCTTCCTCGGCGCTGAGTGTGTGGCGCTGGTTGAGGGCCACGACTTCTGCCAACAGCCCGGCGACCCCAATCAGGGCGCGAACGGACTCGACGCCCAGATTAACCTCTATGCGGCGCTCATAGATCTGCAGAACGACAGCACTCCCACGGGAACGGGCTTCAGCGGTGGTCTACTGGCACCTGATGCGAGTAGGACTCAGGACCTCCTCTTCACAGCCTCAGATCCGAGCGGACCCGGTGTCTATTCGGTCAGCGCCACGATCGACGGAGCGACGGTCTACAACCAAACGCCCGACAGCAACTCCGGGCAATGCCAAAGCATCGGCACCGACCCAAGCGGCGCCCGTGAGTTCCTCTCAGAGCAGCCCTGCAAGCAGACCGAGAGCGTGGACATCCCCGTCAATACGGCAACCCTCGCCGCAGGTCAGCATCAGCTTCGAATCACAGTCACGGACGCCGCCGGCAACAGCGCCTTGGTGTACTCGACGTCTATCAGCACCGACAACCCGCCGACCGAGACAGGCACGCCGACACTGCACGATACGAGCCGCACCTCGGGGGCCCCCGAGCCAGGGGATGTCCTCCAGATCAGCCCGGGGGCATGGAACCCCTCGGGCACCACCCTCTCCTACGCCTGGCAGTCCTGTCAGAGTGACGGCTCGAATTGCGGTGGTCTCGCTGGCCAGACCACGGCGCAGTACACGGTCCAGCCCGCTGACGCCGGCCACGTCCTGATCGGGATCATCACCGCCACCACCACAGCGGGTTCGCGCCAAGTGCAAGCTGGGGTGACGCCTGCAGTGCTCTCCCCCAGCTCGGCCGCAGGGAGCGGGATCACGGGTGCCCAATCCCCGGTGCCCAGGGCAACGGGTCAACGCCGATTCTCAACGTCACGCTCGCGGTTCCCTCGGTTGCTCACGTCGCCAATGGCACACCCTGCGCTGGCGCGCAGCTCTCGCTGATGGTCGACGGCAAGGCCAGGCTCTCCCCCATCCGCTATGGGCGTGGCGCCACGATCAAGGGCCTGTTGCACTGCGGCCAGCTTGCGATCCACGACGCCAGGGTTCTCTTCTCGGGCGGCGGGCTCACTGGGGCCGTGCAGACCAATGCACAGGGCTCCTTCGTGTACAGCGTCCCTCCAGGTCCCGGGCGCACCCTAACCTTCGCGTACACCGCTTATAGCGACGACTCGGTACCCGCCGCGACCGGACGGGCGATCATTCCCGTCTACCCCATCATCAAGCTCGCCATCACGCCGCGGCTCACCCAGAATGACGGCACGGTCACCTGGCAGGGCAATATCACCGGTGGCCCGTATCCCACGGACGGCGTGACGATGCTGGTGCAGGTGCGCGAGGGTCGCCGCTGGCAAACCTTCGACCAGATCACCACCCGCAACGGGCGGTTCGCCTATCGCTACACCTTCAGACGTACCACTCTCCCGACGACCTATACCTTCAGAGTCACGCTGCCCGAAAGCGGCTCGGCTGGCTACCCCTACGCTCCCGCCGGCAGCAACACCGTCCGGGTCCACGTCGCATGAGGGTCGTCACCCCGTTTGTTGCCGCTCAGGCTACTTTCCAATGTGGCACCTAGTTTCCAGTCATAGTTTCCAGTTTGCAGCGTAGTTTCCAGCTGAGGCACCTGCTCGAATCGCGTGCTCGGAACGGGCCGGGATCTGTTAGTCCGATTTCTGCAGCAGTGCCACGAGTCCGTCGGTCAGGTCGAACCAGCGTTGCTTCAGGACCGCCAGCGGTGGCGGCGTCTGCGGGCGTGTGTCGGTAACCCAACGTGAGAAGGGGAGGCTGCGATATGCGCCTGCGTTCTTCTCGGCAAGGATCTCCGGCAGCACGTCGCCGTTGGCGACCATGCTGGCGATAGTCTCGATGTCCTCCAAGCCGAGCAGTGTGAGTGGGCGTATGGGGTCCTGTTCGAGGACGCCGTTCGCTGCTGTGGCGATGTAGGCTAAGAGTGGTTCTGCGGGCAGGATGTCGCCGTAGGTGACGAGCACTGGCCAGATGCGCGTCACCCGGCTGATGTCAACGTCGGGTAGCCGCGCTCGTTTGTCGAGCAGATCGGTAGTCACCCGGTCGAGCTGTGGGAGCTTGTCGGTGATGGCGCGTTCTAGGTAGCGAGTCAGCTCTCCTTTGTCGGCTTCGGCGCGCACGCCCAGCGGGAGCCGGGTCGAGACGACCTCTACGAGCACGAGGTCTTCGCCGCAGTCGATCGCGACATCGGAGGTCTTCTGGCCGCTGTAGTCATGCTCGCCGTGGACCCGGCCGAGGCCCGCGGAGCCGAGGGCCTGCTCGAACAGCTCTAGTACGTAGCGCTCGATCAGCCAGCCGACGAACGTGGTGTAGTCGTCGCGTCGTTCTTCGGCGGCGGCGATGTCCAGAAAGCGGTAGTACACACCGTCGGTTAGGAAGCTCTGGATCGTTCGCGGCGAAATGAGACAGAGGCTCCCGTCTGGGAGACACAGGAACGGCTTGGTCATGAACGGGGTCGTCTCCCAGGCTAGGCGCAGCGGGATCTCGCGGCTGCGCTCGAAGCCCTTGGCGTAGAACGATCGCCGGGCGCTGAGCGCCTCGGTGAGCACAGCGTGGCGCTCAGCGAGGGTCGTCATAGACAAGTAGTGCTCCAACGGTGGCACGACGGCGTGTTCTTGGTTGGGTGAGGCACGGTTTTGTGCGTTCATCGCCGCGCCGTAGCCGACCGCGAAAAGCTCGGGCAGGCTCACGCCAATGTGGTCGCGGTGCCACTCGTCGAGGTCGCAGTAGGCCGGGTGTGCCTGTGCGTCGGTGCTGCTGGCGAGCTCGACGTACATGCGCCACGCGCGCTGGTAGGCGAGCAGCGGCTGTTCGCTGGCGTTGTATGCGCTGTTCTGTGTGACGAAGCCGAGCCAGGTCAGGGCGTCGCGGTCTTCGCCGCGAAGCTTTGCCGCCCCGGCGGCCATAACTGAGGTGACCTTGATGAGCGCCTTCCTGAGCTGGTAGTCCAACTCGGCGCTCCACATCAGTTCGTCCTCGCCTTCGGCTGCACTCTCCACGATCAGTCGCTGGAGTACGAATAGCTGCTGCTCGTGGAAGAGGTAGCGGTGCTGTGTGCCGCCTGGCGTGTCGAGGAAGTTGCGAAAGTCTTGGATGATCCCGGCGTCGCTTCCGAACAGTTCGCGGGCCATCTCGAGCTGGCGGTTGGCGTCGTCTCGGATCGGCCAGAGCGCCCCTGCGATGCGGGCGGACGTGACCATCGCTGCTGCGTGGGGCAACTGCGCGAGGATGTCCCGCACCTCCTCGATGGTTGACGGTGGCGTGAGTCCGAGCGCCGCCTCGTCACAGACAATGACCATCTGGTCGAGGAGGCTCGGTGTCGTCCGTGTCGGGAAGCTGAGGTCATGCGGCGAGCGGGCCCAGCCCTCGCCGATCATCGGCCGTCGCGGCTGGTCGAAGAGGACTATGAGCCCGGTCGGTGTGACGTACTTGTGCCTCCCAGTGAGGACATCCTCGAGATCCCGTGACGCCATGCCTGAAGCAAAGCACGCGACCACCCCGGCCGGTGCTCGCGCGAGTGGAAGTCGCCTCGGAGTCCGCTCGGCGCTGATTCCCACCTCGATCGCGAACCGTGCGAGTCGAGGTTCTACCTGTCCTGGGGACCTCCGTCGTGTCTGGCCTGCTTCTGTTCCTGCCAGCGCTGCCCGATGTCCCGCCAGAAGCGGCGTATGTGGTAGTGGTAGAGGCCGACGGTCAGGAGGCTGGTCGCCTCTATGGCGATCACCGGCCGCCAGGGTATGGGCTGTGACGTTCTCACTCGCCACGCGACATACAGCAGTCCTACGCTCCCGATGGCGGCCCTCAGCAGGAAGAAGCGGCGCACCTGAAGGCTCTCGGTGAATTCGGCGACGCAGAAGTTCGCGGCGTGCTCACAGTTGTTGCCGATCAGGTTGTAGCGTCCTTGCGGCGGGTGGTTCGCCAGAAGCCACTCCGCCCGACCAACGATCTTCTCTGGTGAGTCGGCGTTGGGTAGCCACATGCCGAAGCGGCCTGGGTATCCGTACTGGACCACCTGTGCGTCGGTGCCGTTCTGGAACTCATCGAGCGAGACCGCCTGGATGGTCGCGGCGTGCTTTCCGGCGATCCCGCCGCCGAGCTGAATGACTCGCTCGTCGCTGACGTAGATGCCGTGGTGGCGGTAGCGCAGACGCCGGCGTACCTGGAGATGGTCGCCGGGGTTGAAGCGTCTGATTGCGGGCGACTGAGGGCGAGCTGCTGGATGGCTGCGGTTATATCGCGCGACCTGCCGCGGCAGCTGCGCTGGGTCGCTGGGCGGACGCTGAGAGCGGCGTCAACGGATGCCTGTCGTGCAGCACTGAGGACGAGCATTCAGGTGTCGAGAGAAGCGTCCGAGAGCTAGATAGTCTCCACGGCGGGTCCTGCCTTGCGCGACGGCACGGCCCCCTGCGCGACCGAGGCGAGGCGCAATATATGAGCGTGCAAATCCGCCGCCTGAAGATCGAACGCTACCGCGGGATCCGGGAACT